>Ga0224557_1002502_pt1 | contig 15526 bp, 13 predicted proteins | sample 714S31014metaG_FD_180677 | JGI IMG/M metagenome (GOLD analysis project Ga0224557, IMG submission 180677) | Peat soil microbial communities from Stordalen Mire, Sweden - 717 S3 10-14 | ecosystem: Environmental > Terrestrial > Soil > Wetlands > Peat | place: Sweden: Norrbotten County, Stordalen...
GGTCGAGAGAGGGTGACACGGCTGGCCCCGCCGCGGATGCGGAGCGGCACCGTGCCCTCGGGGCGGGGCAGGCGGACGTCGATGCGGCTGGCACCGCCGGTGAGGCTGAACCCCGTGACCCGGGCCGCCGTCAGGTCGGCGTCCACCTCCGAGGCACCGCCGCGGACGTCGACATCCCAGGGGATGGCCCCATTGATCAGCACCTCGCCACGCCCCGCCCCGGCGGAGAAGAGGCCGGGGAAGGTCATCGTCACCGTCCCCCCCTGCACGCGAACCCGGGGGGCGCGGCGGTCGAAATTGGCCCGGAAGAGTTCCGACATGCGACCGTCGGCCCGGATCCGAAACTTGGAGAGGTTGCCGACGATCTCCAGGCGACCGGCGGTCACCGCCCCGAGCGGCGTCGACAGCCCATCGGATTCCTCGCCGCCCGCCTGGCCAGCCGCTCGCAGCCGGGCGGTGATGGCCTGCGTCGCCTCGGCGCTGCGCGTGGCGTAGTCCGTGAGCAGGGCGAGCTGGGCGTCGTCGTACCCCGCGTACAGCTTCTCGACGGCGGCGCCGATGGCGGCGTACTCGGCGACGACGCGCTCCATCCCGTCGGGAACGAGCCGAGCGATGACCCGCCGCCGGTCCGCGGGGTCGGGCTCGCGGCGCACGATCCCCGCCCGCTCCAGGCGATCCAGAACGCCGGTCACGGCCCCGGTGGTCAGGCTGATCAGCTCCGCCAGGCGTCCCGCGGTCATCGGCCCCTCGATGTCGAGGAGGTTGATGGCGTGGAGATCGGTGGCGCTCATCCCCAGCCGCTCGGCGATGGCCTGGTTGTGCAGGACCGTCCAGGCCACCTGGCGACGCACCGCCTCGGTGAGGCGGCGGATCAGGTCGGCACGGGCGGGGGTTGACTCTGGCTTGGACATTTGCTTAGCATGTCGATAGCTTAGCTACTAAGATATCACCCAGGAAGATCCGATCACGCGAGAAGTATGGCAGCCGCGGATCGGTCCCCTCAGTTGTGCAAGGAGACCCGTGAGATGAGTGACCCTGAAGACGACGATCCCCTCCGGATGTTCCGGTGGTACGGGTTCGGGTCCCCCGCCGGCCCCGCCATTCTGCTCGTCGGCCTCGGTGCCTTCTTCGCCCTCCTCGGCGAGGCGGTGGCGCTGCCACTCTCGCTCTTCCGATGAGCGCGGCCCCGCGCCGGCGCTTCCAGCTCCCCGAGATGGAGGGACGGACAGCGCGCTGGTACGCGCGGCAGTGCGGCTCGGCAACCCAGATGGCCGAGTACCGCCAGGAAGCGGCGCGCCTCACCGCCGGCCTCGCCAGCGGGGCCAAGGTGCTGGAGGTGGCCCCCGGGCCCGGTTACCAGGCCGTCGAGATGGCGAGGGCAGGAGTCGCACGGGTGACGGGGCTCGACATCAGCCGCACCATGGTGGAGATCGGCACGCAGACAGCCCGCCAGGCGGGGGTGCACGTCGAGTTTCGCCAGGGCGACGTCTCCGCCATGCCCTTCGCCGCCGAGTCCTTTGACCTGATCGTCTGCCAGGCCGCGTTCAAGAACTTCAAGCAGCCGGTCAGCGCCCTCGACGAGATGCACCGGGTGCTCCGCCCCGGCGGGAGGGCGGTGATCCAGGACATGAATCGGGAGGCGACCCGCGCCGATATCGCGCGCGAGGTCGCGCGGATGCGCCTCAACCGGGTCAACTCGTTCGTGACCAGGCTGACTCTCTCCACCATGCTCCGGCGCCGCGCCTACTCGCCGGCCTCCTTCCGGCGCCTGGCGGCCCAGACCGCATTCGGCGGCTGCGAGACCCACACCTCGGGGATGACCCTCGAGATGCGGCTGACCAAGGCGGCGGCGGCGTAATGGGGACCGGGAGCGTGACGCCCGCGGGCGGTGGGCCTCCGCCGGGTTCGGTGGTGGTTGGGCCGACCTGGCAACCGGGAGCCGCCTGCGCGGTGCGGGTGACGGGCCTGCGCAAGGCGTTCCCTGGCAAGGGCGGGCGGGTCGAGGCGCTCCGCGGCGTCGACCTCTCGGTCCCGGCCGGCGAGATCTACGGCTTCCTGGGCCCCAACGGGGCCGGGAAGACCACGGCGCTGCGCATCCTCACCACCCTGCTGCGGGCCGATGCGGGCGAGGTTGTCGTCGCCGGGCTGGACGTCGGCAGCCATCCCGCCGCGGTGCGCCGGCGCATCGGCTACGTCGGCCAGCGGGGCGGCGCCGACATCGAGGCGACGGGGCGAGAGAACCTGGTCCTGCAGGGCCGGCTGTACGGGATGGGACGGCACGAGACGGAGCGCCGCGCCGACGAGCTGATCGAGCTACTCGACCTGGGGTCGTTCTGCCGGCGCATCGCCCGCACCTACTCGGGCGGTCAACGGCGGCGGCTCGAGGTGGCGCTCGGCATCGTGCACCGCCCCGACGTGCTCTTCCTCGACGAGCCCACCCTGGGGCTCGACCCCCAGAACCGGGCCAACCTCTGGGACCAGCTCCGCCGTCTGCGCGACACCGGCACGACCGTCCTCCTCACCACCCATTACCTGGACGAGGCGGACCAGCTCAGCGATCGGGTCGCCATCATCGACCACGGGCTGGTGGTCGCCGAGGGGCCCCCGGAGGATCTCCGGGGGCGGTATCCGGCTGGGGTCACCATTACGCCGCGCCCGGGATTCGCGGATCTGGCCACGGTCACCGCCGAGCTGGGACGCGAGCCGCTCGTCCGTGAGGCCCGTATCGACGGCGAGACCATCCGGGTCGACCTCGACAGCGCCACCACGGGGATGGCGGCGATCTTTGACCTGCTGCGAGCCCGAGGCGTCGAGGTCCAGGGGGTCTCGCTGCGGGAGCCCTCACTCGACGACGTCTTTCTCCACGAGACCGGACGTTCCTTGCGCGACGCCGGCCCGGCGGCCACGGAGGCGATCGCATCATGACCTTCCTGCTGCAGACCACCCTGCTCGCCCGCCGGCGCATCCTGGAGACGCTCCGCCAGCCGATCTGGGTGTTCATGGGTCTGAGCGTCCCCCTCATGTACCTGGCCCTCTTCGCCCCCTTGCTCAAGCCGCTGGCGGGCGGTCCGGGCTTTCCAGGCGGCAGCGTCCTGGACGTCTTCGTGCCCGGCATCCTGGCCCTGATGGCCTTCGGATCCGGGATGGGCGCCGGCTGGATCGTCATCGGGGAGCTGGAGTCCGGCGTCATCGAGCGACTGCGGGTCACCCCGGCGAGCCGGCTGGCCCTGGTGCTCGGGACGATCCTCCGCGACGTGCTGATGTTCGTCGTGCCGGCGGTCCTGGTGCTGGTCGTCGCCACCCCGTTCGGCTTCCACCCGCACTGGGCCGGCCTCGCCATCCTGCTCGGTCTGCTCGCCCTGCTCACGGCGGCGTGCTCAGCGGCGTCGGCCGCCCTGGGGATCACCCTCAAGCAGATCGGAAGCCTGGCCGCCGTGGTCACCGGCCTCCAGCTTCCGCTCACGCTGCTGGCCGGCGTGCTCCTCCCCCTCTCCCTGGGGCCCGGCTGGCTGCAGGGATTGGCGCACGTCAATCCGATGTACTACGCCGTCGAGGCGGCTCGCGACCTGGCGGCGGGGAACCTGGCCTCGGCGACCGTCGCCGAGGGTTTCGGGGTCATGGGGGCGGCGGCCCTGCTCGCGATCTGGTGGAGCACGCGCGCATACCGGCGCGCCATGGCCTGAGGAAGGGGCCCGCACGGACAGGGGCGTCTGCCTGCCTCTGGACTGACGCGCAGTTCAGAGATACATTGTCGGGTGGGGAGCGCGTGTACAGCGCACTCAGTTGTGAGGAGAGCCACCCATGCAACGCACACCCGGTACGTACGACGCTGCCCAGGCACCGAAACCGCCGGACATCTCCCTGGCCGATCCGGCGCCCCTGGGGCTTGCCGGATTTGGTCTGACCACGCTGATCCTGATGGTCATCGACATCGGCTGGCTCAACGGCGGCGCGACTGTCGGCGTGCTGGCGGTGGCCGCGTCCTACGGAGGCCTCGCCCAGTTCGTCGCCGGCCTCTGGGCGTTCCGCCGCGGCAACACGTTCGCCGCCACGGCCTTCTGCTCCTTCGGAGCGTTCTGGTTCAGCTACGTCCTCCTCGTCTGGTTCTTCGCGGCGAAGATCGCCAGCACGAGTCCGACGGTGTCGACGGCCCAGGTCGTCAACGGGTTCATCGGCCTGTTCCTGCTGTCCTGGGGGATCTTCACCACCTACATGGCCATCGCGTCGCTGGCGGGCGCCAAGGCGGTGACCGTGGTCTTTGTCCTGCTCGCGGTCACCTTCTACCTTCTCGCAATCGGAGCCTGGGGCAACGACGCCGCCGGCGCCGGTTTCACCAGGATCGGCGGGATCGTCGGCCTGCTCACGGCCATCGCCGCCCTCTACACCTCCTTTGCCGACGTCACCAACGCGGCGATGAAGAGGGTCGTCCTACCCACCGGGGCTCCATCAGCCCGCTGACAGGGGCTTCGGCCCCGCCGGGGGATCGGGCGCGACCGGTCCTCCGGATCGGTGGGCCGCGAGCATGACGGCTCACCCGGAGCTGGCACGCAGGAGGGAGGAGGCCGCATACCGCGACCGCCTCCCCCGCGACCGATGTCCCTGGTTGGCTACTCGGCCTTGCCGAAGGCCTGAATGTCCGCCTCCTCCTGCGCGGAGAGCTCGCGGGGCAGCTGCCCGCGCGACAGCTTCTCGGCCTGCACGTGGTGCTTGATCTGCTCCACCACCTCGGGATTGGCCAGCGTGGTGATGTCGCCGACGTCGGTGAAGTTGGAGATGCCGGCGATGACCCGGCGCATGATCTTCCCGGAGCGTGTCTTGGGCATGTCCGAGACGATCCAGACGTTGGTGGGGCGGGCGATCTTGCCGATCTCGACCTCGATCGCCTTGACCACCTTCGCCTCCAGCTCCGCTGATGGTGTGAAGCCGGGCTTGAGAGAGATGTACATCTCGACTGCCTTGCCACGCATCGCGTCGATGACGGGCACCGCAGCCGCCTCGGCGACCTCATTGACGGTGATTGCCGCTGACTCCAGCTCCTTGGTTCCCAGCCGGTGGCCGGCGACGTTGATGACGTCGTCGACCCGTCCCAAGATTCGGAGGTAACCGTCGGCCGCCTGGAGCGCGCCATCGCCGGCGAAGTACGGCCAGTCGTGCCAGTCCTTGCTCTTGAGGTCCTTGCAGTACTTCCGGTAGTAGACCTGTATGAAGCGCTCCGGCTGTCCCCAGATGGTCTGCATGATGCCGGGCCAGGGATTGCGGATGCAGACGTTGCCGGCCTTGCCGCTGCCCGGCTCGACCACCATCCCCTCCTCGTCGAGGATGACCGGGTAGATTCCGAGCGCAGCCGGCCCGCAGCTCCCCGGCTTCATCCCCTGGAGACCGGGGAGCGTCGAGCCCAGGAACCCGCCGGTCTCGGTCTGCCACCAGGTGTCGACGATCACCGCCTCGCCCTTGCCCACCGCGTTGTGGTACCAGCGCCACACCTCGGGCTCGATCGGCTCGCCGACCGTGGTCATGTGCTTGAAGCGGTAGTCGTACTTGGCCGGCTCCTCCGGCCCCAGCTTGCGCAGCATCCGGATCGAGGTCGGAGCCGTGTGGAAGATGGTGACCCCGAGGCGCTCGGCGATGCGCCAGGGACGTCCGGGGTCGGGGTAGGTGGGGACGCCCTCGTAGAGGACGCTCGTGGTACCCAGGGCCAGCGGCCCGTACACGATGTACGAGTGCCCGGTGATCCAGCCGATGTCGGCCATGCACCAGTAGGTGTCGTCGGGGTGGATGTCCTGGTAGTACTTGGAAGTACCGGCCACGTAGGCGAGATAGCCACCGGTGGAGTGCTGCGCACCCTTGGGGTGGCCGGTCGTGCCGCTCGTGTACATGAGGAAGAGGGGAGCCTCCGCAGGCATCGAGGTCGGAGGCACCACGGCGCGCTGATACTGGCCGATGACATCGTCGACGAAGACGTCGCGGCCCTCCACCATCGGGGTCTGCGACGCGTACTCGCCGGCATGGCGCCGGAAGACCAGCACCTTGTCGACCTCCTGGCCGAGCGACGCGGCCCGGGTCACGGCCTCGTCGGCCTTGACCTTGTGATCGACCAGGTCGCCGTTCCGGTAGTAGCCATCGATGGTGACCAGGAACCGGCTCTGGGAGTCGGCGATCCGCTCCCCGCAGGCGGCGCCACTGAAGCCACCGAAGACCTCGGAGTGGATGACCCCGAGGCGGGCGCAAGCCAGCATCGCCACCGGGAGCTCCGGGACCATGGGCATGTGGAGGGTGATCCGGTCGCCGGCCTTGAGGCCGCAGTAATCGCGGAGCAGGGCGGCGAACGCGTTGACCCGGCGGTGCAGCTCACGGTAGGTGATCGTCTGGGTCAGCTCGCCCTCGGGCTCGGGCACCCAGATCAGCGCCGCCTGATTGGCCCGCGTCTCGAGATGCCGGTCGACGCAGTTGTAGCAGGCGTTGAGCCGGCCCCCGGCAAACCACTTCCAGAAGGGCGGGTCACTGCTGTCCAGGGTGGTGTGCCAGTACCGGTCCCAGCTCAGGAGGTCGGCATACTCACGAAAGCACTCCGGGAAGTTCTCCTCCCGGAAGCGTTCCAGGATCGCCGGATCGTGCGCGTTGGCCTGCCCGACGAAGCGCGGCGGGGGCTGGATGTACTCCTCCTCCCGCCAGTGCACCGCGATCTGGGCTTCCGATACCTCGAGCTCTTCCGCAATGGCCATGAGTCACCCTCCGCTCCTGCGGTGATCGGCGAACGCCGCCGTGCCGGACCCGTCCGGAGTCCTCGATCCATCTTGAAACGGGCTTTGCCCGCGGTCAAGCAGGAGCCGCCGGGGAGGACGGTCTGCGCGGCCTCGCGCTCCCGGCTCACGGCGCGACCCGCACCCACGGACGCGCCGTTGCCCGAGGGTGGAGCCTCCCCGCCGCCTCAGCGGTGGGCGATCGCGGCGGTGATGGCCGACACGGTGCCCGACGGGTCGTCCACTCCGATCACCAGCTTGGCGTAGTGCTCGTCATGGAGCCGGATGGCGATCGCCCTGCTGGGGTCGTGGACATCCCAGAACGCCCACTCGCCGTGCTGCAGGAACTGTCCCGCCGTGACCACCCCGGGCAGGTTGGTACCCACCTTCATCCCGTGGAAGACCTCGTGCGCCTCCGCCGGCGCGGTCTCCACCCCGGCGACATGCTGCAGCGGCACCTCGAGCTGGCTCTTGAGAGCGAGGAACTTGTCCGCTCCCCGGATGTGGACGATGAGGTGGTCGGGAGTGATCTCGATGTCTGCCATGGGATGAGCATAGCCCCGCACACGGCGCCAGAATCGTCTCGTGGCGGAAGTCAGCGGGGCCGATCTGCTGGGCGCTCTCACCGAGGCGTACCGGGCCGTCAGCGTGGTCGTCTCGGAGCTGGCGGTCGACGACTGGGCGCGGCCGACGCGCTGCGAGGGATGGTGCGTGCGCGACGTCCTGTTCCACCTCATGCTCGATCCCCAGCGGGCGCTGGTGGCCTTTGCCACGCCCTCCGAGCGCGCCGCCACCAGCGACCTGGTCGCCTACTGGCGCTCCTTCCGGCCGGGGACCGAGCCGGCGGCGCGGCATGCCAACTACGTCCGGCGCGCCTCCGCCGCCTACCTGCGCACGTCGGATCTCGCGGAGGACTGGGAGGAGGCCTCGGAAGCGGCCCTCCGCGCGGCGGCCACGGCCATCATGGCCGGATGGGCTGAGACCCAGGTCGTGGCACGAACCGCTCGCCGCCGCGGGCGTGAGGATTCCGCCCCGATGGCCGCACGTGTCCAGACCCAGGGGTTGGTGATCGCCGTCCCCGACTTCCTGGCCACGCTCACCGTGGAGGCGGCCCTGCACCTCCTCGACCTCACCGTGCACCTCCCCCACCCACCGCCGGTGCCACCAGCGGCCCTGGCGATCGTGCGGCTCACCCTCGGCGGCCTCCTGGGCACGCCGCTGCCGGCCGGCTGGGACGGCGAGACCTGCGCGCTCAAGGGCACCGGCAGGATGCCCCTGGACGGCGACGACCGCACCCTTCTCGGGCCGGCCGGGGACCGCTTCCCGCTGCTCGCCTGATCCGATCGGGTCACGCCGCGGCCAGCGCCCCGGCCGGACACTATCCTTGCGGCCAATGGCCAATCCCGCCCCCCGGCTCTCGGTGGTCATCCCGACCCGCAATGAGGCGGAGAGCCTCGCAGCCCTCTGGGCTCGGCTCGAAACCTCCCTTGCCGGCATCGGCGCCGAGGTCTGTTTCGTCGATGACAGTGACGACGTGACCCCCGCTCGCTTGACCGCCCTCCAAGCGGCGCACCCCGAGGTCCGCTGCCTGCTCCGGACGGGCGCCGAGCGAGCGGGGGGGCTGAGCACCGCCGTCGTCGCCGGTCTCCACATGGCGCGCGGCGATCTCGTCTGCGTCATGGACGCCGACCTCCAGCACCCCCCGGAGCTGATCCCCGAGATGCTCGCCGCCGCGGAGGCGGGCGCGGACCTGGTGGTGGCCAGCCGGTACGTCTCGGGGGGGAGCGCCGGCGGCCTGGCCGGGCTGGCCCGTCACCTGGTCAGCCGCGGCTCCGGCCTGGTCGCCCAGATCCTCTTCAAGGAAGCCCGCCAGAGCACCGACCCGCTTTCGGGGTATTTCCTCTGCCGGCGCCGCCTCATCGACGGCATCGAGTTCCGCCCGGTCGGTTTCAAGATCCTCCTGGAGCTGCTGGTCTGCGTGCCGGGACTGCGGGTCGTGGACGTGCCCCTGCGCTTCCAGGCTCGAGCCGCCGGGACCAGCAAGGCCAGCGCCCGCCAGGGCGTCCTCTTCCTCCACCACCTGGCCTCGCTCTTCTGCCGGGTCGACGGCTCGGCGCGGATCTGGAAGTTTGGCCTGGTGGGTGTCTCCGGCCTCGGCCTCTTCCTGCCCGCCCTCTGGGCCCTGGCCGGACCGGGCCACCTGCCTCCGCTGCTCGCCTTCCTGCCCGCGTTCGCCCTGAGCTACGCCTGGAACACGGTCTGGAACCGGGCGTGGACCTTCGCCGACCAGCGCCGCCGGCATCGCCCCGGCGGCGTCCGCGGGTTCCTCACCCGCGCGCTCCTCGCCACCTTCCTGGTGATGTACCCCGCCTTTGCCCTGCTCTGCCTCACCAGCCTTCCGGTCATCGCCTCCGGCGCGCTGGCGGCCGGGGCGGGGATGGCCGCCAACGGGCTGGCCAACCGGCGCAGCACCCGCCTCGCGCCGACGATCTGGGGCCAGGTGGCGGTCGACACCGCGGTGCGGCTGGGGCTCAACCGATTGGCCCAGGCGGTGTCGGCCGACCGCGCCATCGCCCTCCCCCCGGACGCGACGATGACCAGCTCGACCGTCCCCTCCGAGCTGCTCGCGCGCGTGCGCCAGAGCCGTCGGGGAGCGATCTGGACCGAGAGTGCCTCTCACCGTCCCCAGCGCCGCCGGGGCATCGACCTCACCTCGCATCTCCTGCTCCCGGTGGTCGACGCGGAGCGGCTCACCGGCATCGTGGTCTGCGAGAGGCGGGCCGCGCGGCCGTTCGACGCCGCCGACCTGGAGACCGGGCTTCACGCCGTCGATGAGCTTGCCGAGGCGCTGGCTCGTGCCGGCCTCGCATTGTCCATCCCGCGCGACGCTCAGATCTCAGACCCAGCCCGTGGGGAGAGGACGGAGGACGGCGCTGCAGACGCCCCGGTGACCGGGTGAGGTCTGCGCCGCGCGTGAAGACCGTCCCCGACCCCTCCCCCGACATCACCAAGGGTGCCCGCCAGCGTACAGAGGGATTGTGTGCCGCGTACCATCAGGTGTGCCGGCACCAGGAGCGCATTCCCTGAGCCATTCGCGGAGGCCATTCAGTGGCTACTCTTAGTAGCAGCCGTACGAGATCAGACGTAGGCCGGCTGGCCCGTTGGGTTGGGGCGGCATTGGGAGTGGGAGCCGCCGCCATCGTGATGACCTTTGGTGGGTTGGCTGTTTTGGCAGCAACCACGGTGAATCTGGGTACGGCCACGTCCTTCGCGATCCTGGCGGGCACCGGTGTCACCAATACCGGCGCCTCGACCGTCTCCGGGGACTTGGGCACCTACCCCACTGCGTCGGTCACCGGCTTCCCACCGGGCGTCGTCGAGCCTCCCTACACCACCTTCGCCGCCGATAACGTCGCGAAGGGGGCCCAGTCCGATCTGACCACGGCGTACAACCAGGCGGCTGGGGAGAGCCCGACGAGCACCTCGGAGACTGCCGACCTCACCAGCACCAGTCTCACCCTGGACCCAGGCGTGTACCAGACGAGTTCGGATGGACAGCTGAGTCTGAGCGGCGCGCTCACCCTGGACGCAGAGGGCGATGCCAACGCGGTGTTCATCTTCCAAACCGGATCCAGCCTGACCACCGACACGGGCAGCGCGGTCTCACTCACCAATGGGGCCTCGGCGTGCAACGTGTTCTGGCAGGTGGGCAGCTCGGCCACGCTGGACGGCTCCACCTTCGTCGGAACCGTCATGGCGTCGACCTCGATCACCCTGGGCTCTGGGGTGACGGTGGATGGACGGATATTGGCCGGCACGGGTGATGTCACCCTCATCAGCGACACCATCAACGCGTCAGCCTGCATCACCACCGCGTCACTGCCGACCCCCACGGCGACGCCCGCTTCCACGGCGACGCCCGCTTCCACGGCCACGCCGGCAGCCGCGACCACGGTGCCCGCTTCGGGTGCGGGGGGGACGTCCCCCTTCATCGGGGCGGGAATCCTGGTGACCCTTGGCGGCCTGACCCTGCTCGGGGCAGGTGTGACGATGGGCATCATCCGCCGTCGCCGGTTCCCATCCGTCTGATCGCGGTGTGGATCTGACGCCATCCCCCACGGGGGGATGGCGTCAGGTCAGAGCGTCGCCCGCGGCGCCCGGAGCCAGCCCTCGATCTCGGCGATCCAGCGGACCCCCGGCGGTCCCATGCCGGCTCCCGGGACCCCGAGGCGCTGGAGCACGGTTCGGCGCGGGCCCATCCGGACGATCCGCCGGTGGGGGAGACCGGCGAGCCGCTGGGCCTCCCGGAGCGCCTCCTCCTCGTCCTCGCAAACGCGGTCGACCAGCCCGAGGGTCACCGCCTCGGTGCCGAGCCAGACCTCTCCGGTCGTCACCCGGGCGAGCTGCGCCTCATCGAGGCCGCGGGCGTCAGCCACCGCTCCCGTGAAGCGGTGAAAGATGGCGTCGACGAGCGCCCGCTCCTTGGCCTGGTCCTCTTCGGTGGGCTCCCGCCAGGGGGCGCCCAGATCCTTGAACGGCCCCGTCTTGGTCACCTGGACGGAGGCGCCGAGCCGGCGCAGCGCCTCGACGGCGACCGGCCGCACCGAGATCACCCCGATGGAGCCGACGATCGCGGAGGGGAAGGCCAGGATGCGGCTGGCTCCGCAGGCGGCGAAGTAGGCACCCGAGGCTCCCGTGCTGCGGATCCAGGCCACCACCGGCTTCTCGCGTGCCAGCCTGCGCACGCCCAGGTAGAGGGCCTCGGACTCGGTCGCGCTGCCCCCCGGAGAGTCGATCTCGAGGAGGACCGCTCGCACCCTCGGATTGCGACGAGCCTCACCGAGGCTGCGCAAGGTCTCATCGGTCCTCACCGCCCCGCCGATCACCCCGCGCAGGCCGATGACCGCGATCCGCCGGCGGTCGGCGGAGGCTGCGAGCCGGCTCACCCCCCACGCTTGCTCGGACATGACAACGATCCTAATGGATGCGAGGGCGCGGCCCCGCTTCAGCGACGGGCCGGCGGTCGCACCTCGCCCGGGGTCAGTGCTCGGCGGTGGTGCGCGCCTGCTCCGCGGCGGCCAGGGTGGCGGCGCTGCCGACCGTCTGGGAGCCAATCACCATCCCGATGACATTCCCATCGACCCAGACACACATCGTGGCGGTCGCCCCGGATAGCGTGTCCGGCGCGCAGTGGAAGCTGACACCACTGTCGCTGGTCACCACCGCGGTGGTCAGGCTGAAAGCGGCCCTGCTGGTGCTGTTGAAACTGGCGACGAACTGGCTGAGATCGGACGCGGTCACGGCCTGCCCGGCGCTCTCCATGCCCAGGATGTAGGCTGGGCTTCCCGGGGTCGCGGAGCCGTACACGGTGAACACTGAACCCGTGATACCCGGTTCGGCAGCCAGTTGGGACTCGACCGCGGAACCGAGGGTGGAGTTGCCGGTGCTCTGAGCCTGGCCACCGAGGGTCGCCGGGGCGGAGAGTGTGTGCGTCCCGGAACCGAGGCCCTGCGTCGACTCGCTGCTCAGGTAGAGGAACGCGCCGGCCCCGACCAGGGCGACGAAGACCAGCAGGATGAGAGCCCGGAAGGCGGCTCTGGACCGGCCCACGTGTGGTGCGTTCGCGGCGGCATGTACCGGGTGGGAGTACCCGGGATACGCCCCGACGCCGGCATAGGGGCCGCCGGCGGAGGGGCCGCCGGTCGAGCCGGCTGCCGCCGGGATGGGGATCCAGGTCGGGTACATCGATGGCCTCTGCTCGCGAATGCCCCAGCCACAGCCGCTGGCGTCCGGCGGAGCGAGCGAGGTCGACGCGGGGCTGGCGGTGGCCACCGGCGGCGGTGCAGGTGGGCTGGCGGGACCTGGCATGCGCGGTGCGGCGGCCAGCGCGGACCCCGCTCCCCCGTCCAGGTGGAAGGCCATCGGAGCCCGGGGGGCCGGCGGCGGGACGGCGGGGGGGCAGGCCGAGGTGGTGGGTGCCGGAGCAGCGGAGCGGCCATCGGAGCGCGTGGGCCCGGGCGCCGGGGGCGGGCCCCACACCGGGGAGACGGGAGCACGGGAGGTCTGGGGCTGCACCCTGGGCACCCCGGTCCACCCGTTGGACGCCCACACCTGGTGGCTGCTCACCGAGAGGCGCTCAACCGGCCACCCTCCCTCCTCGCCGGGCGCGGAGCGCGGGCTCGCCTCATAGGTGGGGGCCGGTGACGCCGGTGGTTCCGGGGGGGTGGGGGCCGGCGCGGCGCTCTGTCCGTTGCCGCCGTAGACGGCGAAGCCGCCCGGTGCATCGCTGGACGGGGGCCGGGGAGTGAGCGGCGCAGAGCAGCTTCTGCACACGGACGCGTACGTCGAGTTGGCGGTCGCGCACGACGGACAGATCTGCTGTGACACCACGGTCCTGCCTCCTCCCGAGGGCGGGTGGAACGTGCTTGCAGGCTACTGATGTGCGAAGGCGTGAACCGCTCCTATCGGAGCAATGAGGCCACTGCGTTACTCGTGTGCAACATCGCTCCGGACGCTCCAGAACGCCAGACCGCGTGCGCCCAGCGACCGCGGTCCCGTTGCTCGGATCGGCCGCCGTCAGTGGAAGTCGTGCGACGCGGAGGGCCACTCCGGCAGGTCATCCCGGGAGGCGGCGGTGCTCGGATGGCCGTCGCCGTCCAGGGCGATGACGGAGCTGACGAGCAGGTTGCAGCGCCCCGAGCTCACCTCCAAGATCCCCTCGGCCAGCAGCAGGGGGCTGGCGTTGGCGATGGCTCGGGTGCTCCGGGCGACCTCCGGCCGGAAGATGAGATCGAGATGAGCGCCCTCGTCGGCGAGGGTGAAGAAGCGGAAGCCCTTCGCCGAGACCGGGGCCTGCCGGGCGATCACCAGCCCGGCGACCGTGATCCGTGACCCGTCAGGGAGCTCGGCGACCCTCGCCAGCGGAACGCAGCCCAGGTCGTCCAGGGAGGGCCGGAGCAGGCTGACCAGGTGCGGCCCGGTGCTCACCCCATGGACCGCGTAGTCGGCGGCAACCCGGTCGCGCTCGCTCATCGGCGGCAGCTCCGGAGCCGAGGCGGGCAGGTCGAGAAGCGGCCCGAGCGGCGGGACGGCGGCCACGGGAGCGGCGGTGACGTGACCCCGCCCCCGCGGAGGTCCCGGCGGCGCAGCCGGACGGCCACCGCTTCCGGCTCGGCGGCGGGGCGGCAGCGAGCCCTCCACCCCGACCAGCTCCCAGAGCAGCTCACGGCGGGGACGCCCGGGATGGACGCGGTCGAAGGCCCCGCAGCGGACCAGCTGCTCCATCGCCGGCCGGGTGAGCCCGGTGTGCCGCCAGAACTCCCCCACCGAACCGGTGGCGCCGGCGTCGACGGCCGCCGCGCAGGCCGCCCGTCCCGCCGGGCCGAGCCCGGCGACGTAGTTGAAGCCTAAGCGCACGGCCCACGGCCAGCCCGCCCCCGGCTCCTCCAACCGCTCCACCGTGCAGCGGGCACGGCTGCGGGTGACGTCGACGGGGAGCGTGCGGATGCCGTGGCGCTTGCCGTCGTCGACCAGCACCGAGGGGTGGTAGAAGCCCATCGGCTGCGCGTTGAGCAGGGCGCAGAGCCAGTGGGCCGGGTACTCCAGGCGCAGCCAGGCGGTCTCGTAGACGGTCCGGGCGAAGGCGGCGGCGTGCGACTTGCAGAAGCCGAACGCGGCGAAGCCGGCGACGCTCCGGAAGAGCTTCTCAGCGACACCGGCGTCGAGACCCCCGTGCTCCTCGCAGCGGCGGACGAAGTCGTCGTGCAGCGACTGCATCTCGAGGCGCGAGCGGTGCCGGTTCATGGCCCGCCGGAAGCGGTCGGCCTCACCGGCGCTGTAGCCGGCGAGCTCCATGACGATGCGCAGGATCTGCTCCTGGTAGAGAATGACCCCCTTGGTTTCCGACAGAATTGGCTCTAAGCTGGGATGAAGGTAGCTGACCGGCTCCAGCCCCTGCCGGCGGCGCAGGTAGGGGTTCACGGCGTCTCCCTGGATGGGCCCCGGTCGGATGATCGCGACCTGGACCACCAGGTCGTTGAATTCCCGAGGCTGGGATTGGTGGAGCGCCTGCTGCTGGGCTCTCGACTCGATCTGGAAGAGGCCGATGGTGTCGACCGCACAGATCATGTCGTAAACGCGCGGATCATCGAGGGCGAGGCTGTCGAGGTCGGGGCGGACGCCGTGGGTCCCCTCGATCATCTCCAGGCACTCGGCGACCGCGGAGAGGGTGCGCAACCCCAGCAGGTCCATCTTGATGAGGCCGAGGTCCTCGACGTCGTCCTTGTTGAATTGGACCACCACCCGGCCCTCCATGCTGGCGCGCTCCACCGGGACCACGTCGATGAGCGGCTCGCCGGTGACCAGCATGCCGCCGACGTGGATGGAGAGATGCCGGGGGGTGCCCTCGATGACCTGCAGGATGTCGAGGAACTGCTGCCACGGGAGGGCGCCGCTGGCGGCGTGCGCATGCATCCCGGCCGCCTCCAGGGCGTCCTCCACCCCGCCCTCGCGCCAGCCGTCGACGGACTTGGCGAGCCGGTCGATGATCGGCTCGGGGAAGCCCATCGCCTTGCCCACCTCGCGCACCGCCAGGCGCGGACGGAAGGTGACCACGTTGGCGACCATCCCGGTGCGCTCCGCCCCGTACTTCTCGTACACGTGCTGGATCACCTGCTCGCGGTGATCGGTGGAGAAGTCGATGTCGATGTCGGGCGTCCCCTGATGGTCGACGTGGAGGAAGCGCTCGAAGAGGAGGTTGTGAGCGATGGGGTCGACCCGGGTGATGC
>Ga0224557_1002505_pt1:0-10000 | contig 15519 bp, 9 predicted proteins | sample 714S31014metaG_FD_180677 | JGI IMG/M metagenome (GOLD analysis project Ga0224557, IMG submission 180677) | Peat soil microbial communities from Stordalen Mire, Sweden - 717 S3 10-14 | ecosystem: Environmental > Terrestrial > Soil > Wetlands > Peat | place: Sweden: Norrbotten County...
GGGCTACTGGGGCTTCGCAGGCGGATTTTATGGCTGGCACGGAGGGTATTGGGGACCGCACGTCGGCTTCTACGGCGGAATTAACTACGGCTTTGGATATGGGGGCGTAGGCTTCGGTGGCGGCGAGTGGAGAGGCGGCGCATTCTTCTACAACCGCTCGGTGATGAACGTGGACGTGCATAACGTGACGAATGTCTACAACCGGACCGTCGTTGTAAACAATATGCACACGAGCTTCAACGGTCCCGGCGGGATCGAAGCGCGGCCGACGGCCGAGGAAGAGCGGTATTCGCACGAGCAGCATACGGCTCCGCTAGCGTCGCAGACGGAACATGAACACGCGGCCAGCCAGAACAAGCAACTGTTTGCGTCGGAGAATCATGGGCGTCCGGCGATTGCAGCCACGGGGCGGCCGGGCGAGTTCTCCGGACATGGCGTGACCGGGGCGAAAGCGGCGGGAGCGGCGTATCGCGAGCCGAAGATGTCTCCGCAGGAAGCGCGTGGCGAGGGCAATCGCGGCGAGGCGGGCAAGAACGAGCCTGCCAGAAGTGAAGGGGCGCGCAACAGCGAACGCTCGAATGAACGTCAGGCGGCGCGTCCGGAAAATCGCGAGGCGCAAAGCAAACCGGCGCGAAATAACGAGGCGCGTAACAACCAAAATAATGAAGCGGGCAATCGCGGGCAGAAGGCGGCCCACGAGAACTCGAAGCCAAGCAAGCAGGAGAAGCAGTCTCAGAAAAAAGCGCAGAAACAGGCGAAGTCCGAGGAGAAGCGCAACCGTTAGGGCTGTCGCTAATCGTCCCTGGCCGAAGCCAAGGTCAGCACCAAAAGCTCCCACCCTTCGCAACCACGAAGGCGTGGGAGCTTTTGTTTTGGGCGGCGGGCCCGGCTCCGAACCGAAGCTTCCAAAATCAGGCCCGTCAAACTGCACGCTGTTTGCTATGATGCTTCTGTTGTCTACTGAACACCTTGCCTAGCCAGAAGCAGCTGAAATGGTCGCAACTGCGCGTGGGACTCACCGTCCTGTTCGCGAGCGTCACCCTCGCTGTCCTGATTTTCGTCATGAGCGGCACCGGCGGATGGTTTACCAGCAAGATCACGCTGCGATCGTACCTCGACAATGCCGGCGGTTTGCGTGAAGGCGCGCCGGTGCGTTTGGCGGGCGTGGACATCGGCAACGTGACCGGCGTCCGGATCGTGGGCGACAAGCCGGTAACGCCGGTCGAAGTCACGATGAAGGTCAACACCAAGTACTCTTTCAATCTGCACAAAGACTCCGTCACTTTGTTGAGCACGGCTGGAATCCTGGGCGAGACTTTCGTGGACATTGATAGTTCGACAGCGAAGGGCCCGCCGGCCACCGATGGGGACACGCTGGCGGCCCGCGACCAGCCCGATATCCAGGACGTGGTGCGCGCCAGCCAGGGCACGTTGCAGAACATGGACTCGCTGCTGAAGCGGGTGGATCGCATCGTGGCGTTTATCGAGAGCGGCCAGGGCTCGATCGGCAAAGTCATTTACAGTCCCGCGCTGTACGACCAGCTCAACGCCACGGTGGTTGAGTTTAAGGGACTGGTCGACGACATCCAGAACGGAAAGGGATCGCTCGGCCCGCTGTTCACCAGCGACGAGGCCTACAAGAAGGCGATGGCTGCCATCGACAAGGTGAACGTGATGGTGGACGACTTGCAGGCGGGCAAAGGCACGGCCGGCAAGCTGCTCAAGGACCCCGAACTGTATGACAACGCGAACAAGACGATCGCCAACGTTCGCCAGTTGACCGACGACATCAACGCGGGAAAAGGAGCCATCGGCAAGATGGCGCACGATCAGGAATTCGCCGCCCACCTGCAGACGCTGATGACGAACCTGGCGGACCTTTCCGACCGGCTGCAAAAGGGCGAGGGTACGGCGGGAATGCTGTTCAAGGATCCCGCGATCTACAACAACAGCAATCAGATGCTGGTGGAGACGCGGGAACTGCTGAAGTCGATTCGGGAAGATCCGAAGAAGTATCTGACGTTCCGCGTCAAGGTGTTCTGAGAGTGCAGTCGTCGGTCCTCGGTCGTTCGTCGTTAGCGGATACTGCGATTGACGGCGGCCAGCACAACTAACAATTGCTTTCGTAGTTCGTCCAATAGCAGGGCTCGTCCACTGGGCGGTTCCACATTTTTGATTCGAGGTTCTCATGCGCAATTTCTTCAAGATGTTGATCGTTGCGACTCTGCTTGTGCCTGCGCTGCGTGCCCAGGACAAAGACAAATCCGATTCCGCGAAGGCGGCCGATCTGCGTTTCTCGGTCGACATGCTCGATAAGAGCATCGACCCCTGCAACGACTTTTATGCCTACGCGTGCAGCAAGTGGATGGCGCAGAATCCGATTCCCTCCGACCGTCCCACCTGGGGGCGCTTCAACGAACTTGCGCAGCGCGGCGAGTATGTTGTGCGCGACATTCTCGAGAAGGCGGCGGTCGACCGTGCGGGCCGCAGCCTCAACGAACAGAAGATCGGCGATTACTACGCCAGCTGCATGGATGAAGGGGCCATCGAGAAGGCCGGTGCGAAGCCGCTGGAGCACGATCTCGAGAGCATCGCGGCCATCAAGGCGAAGGAAGGGCTGGCGCGCGAGATCGTGCGGCTGCATCGCGAGGGCGCCGATGTATTGTTCAGCTTCGACTCCGACTCCGACTTCAAGAACGCGAGCCAGATGATTGCCGAAGTGGATCAGGGCGGCCTGGGCCTGCCCGATCGCGACTACTATTTCAAGGACGACGCCAAGTCGGTTGACCTGCGCAAGAAATACGTCGAGCACGTCGCGAAAATGTTTGTGCTGCTGGGCGACGATGAAGCCAAAGCCGCGTCCGAGGCGAAGGTCGTCATGGAGATTGAAACCGGCCTGGCCAAGGGGTCGCTCGACTCGACCAGTCGCCGCGATCCGCAAAAGCTGTATCACAAGATCAGCGACAAGGAACTGGCCGGGCTGAGTCCCGCCTTCGATTGGAATGTTTATTTCGAAGGAGTAGGCGCTCCCCACTTTAATTCGCTCAACGTGACCGAGCCGGATTTCTTCAAGAATATGCAGGAACTGATTGGCGCGCACTCGCTCGACGATTGGAAGACGTACCTGCGCTGGCACGCGGTGCACGCCAGCGCGGCGATGCTGCCCGCTGCGTTTGTCAACGAGAACTTCGATTTCTACAGCAAAACGCTGACGGGCACCAAGGAACTACGTCCGCGCTGGAAGCGCTGCGTGGGGTACACGAACCAGGCGCTCGGCGAGGTGGTCGGTCAGATCTATGTCGATCAGACCTTCGGCGCGGAAGGCAAAGAGCGCACGCTGGCCATGGTGGGAGCACTCGAAAAAGCGCTCGGTGCGGACATCCAGAGCGTGCCCTGGATGGGCGACGACACCAAAGCGCAGGCGCTGGTGAAGCTGAAGGCCATCTCGAACCGGATCGGCTATACCGACAAGTGGCGCGACTATTCGGCGCTTCAGATCGTACGCGGGGATGCTTTCGGCAATTCGCAGCGCGCGAATCAAAACGACATGCAGAGGAGGTTGGACAAGATCGGCAAACCGCTCGATAAAAGAGAGTGGCCGTATCCGCCCATGACGATCAACGCTACCTACGACCCGACCCAGAACAACGTTACGTTTCCGGCGGGAATTCTGCAGCCTCCGTTTTACGACAACAAGGCTGACGACGCGCTGAACTTCGGCGCCATTGGCGCGGTCATTGGTCACGAACTCACCCACGGGTTCGACGACGAGGGCAGCCAGTTCGATGCCGATGGCAATCTCCGCGACTGGTGGTCGGCGAGCGACAAGAAGCAATTCGAGGAACGCACCAGCTGCATCAAGGACGAGTACGCGAATTTTGTAGCCGTCGACGACGTGAAGCTGAACGGGAAACTCACGCTGGGCGAGAACACGGCCGACAACGGCGGACTGCGCATTGCATACATGGCTTTGCTGAACACGTTTGCCGGCAAGGAGCCGGTGCCGATCGACGGTCTCACCGCCGAGCAGCGCTTCTTTCTGGGATGGGCCAACGCCTGGTGCGGGAACCGCACCGACGCCATCGAGCGCATGCTGGCAACGGTCGATCCGCACTCACCGAACAGGTATCGAGTGAATGGAACGGTGTCGAATATGCCGGAATTCCGGGAAGCGTATCACTGCGCGGCGACGGCGCCGATGGTGAGTCAGAAGGCGTGCAGGGTTTGGTAGGCAGTCGTTGGTCGCTAGTCGGTGGTCGTTAGGAACTCGTTCTAGAGATATGCTAACGACTAACGACCGACGACTGTTCGTGCGCGTGATAGCTCGACCGCACCATCGGGCCCGACTCCACGTGCTTGAATCCGAACTTCAGTGCTTCTTCTTTCAGCGAGACGAATTCGCCAGGCGTGTAGTAGCGCGTCATCGGAAGATGATCTTTTGACGGACGCAGATACTGCCCAATGGTCAGAATATCGACCCCGCACGCGCCCAGGTCACGGAAAACTTCGATCAGCTCGCCAGTCTCTTCGCCAATTCCAACCATCACGCCGCTCTTGGTTACGGTTGCGGGGTCCCATTGCTTGGCATTGGCCAGCAGATCGAGCGTGCGCTGGTAGCGGGCTCCCGAGCGCACTGCTCGATAGAGACGCGGAACGGTTTCGGTGTTGTGGTTAAGCACGTTGGGCTTGGCGTCGAGGACGATGCGCAGTGGTTCTTCCAGACCTTGAAAGTCGGGAATCAGCACCTCGACGCGGCAGTCCGGCATGAGAGCGCGAATCTGGCGGATGGTCTCGGCAAAAATCTTCGCTCCGCCGACATTGTCGTCATCGCGATTTACGCTGGTCACGACTGCATGCTTTAGGCCAAGGGTAGCGACGGCTTCAGCGACGCGACGCGGTTCGTCCCAGTCAATTGCTTCGGGACGTCCCTTGGGCACGGCGCAAAATCCGCAGCGGCGCGTGCAGATGTCGCCCAGCAGCATGAACGTTGCGGTTTTATGGTGCCAGCATTCTCCGATATTCGGACACTGCGCAGACTCGCATACGGTGTGCAGCCCCAGTCCTCGCGCCAGCTTTTTCAGATTGTGAAAGTTGTCGCCGACCGGAGCCTTGGCCTTGAGCCATGCAGGCTTCGGACTGCGGACCTTGGGGCCGACGTCAATCTGGACGAGTTGGGAAGATGCGGACATGACTGAACCCTGATTTTAACAGTTGCCTCGATCGCCGGTCAGGGACGTTTGTCATGAACAACGGTCAGGCTCGTTCCAGCAAACAGCGCAGCCGCTGTTTCACCTCCGGCCACTCCGCCGCGACGATCGAAAAACGCGCCGAGTCGCGGGCGATGAAGTCGGCGGCCATGCGATGGGCGCGGAGAATCCCTTCGAACTTTCCGCCGATGCGTTCGATGGCGGCGCGCGAACGCTGGTTGCGAACGTCGGTGTGCAGGCAGACGCGGAGCACCTGCCAGGTTTCGAAGGCATGCGTCAGCATGAGCAGCTTGGCTTCGGTGTTGGCCGACGTGCGGAGGGCCGAGCGAGTCAGCCAGGTGTAGCCGATCTCGCAGGCGTCGGGGTCGTGGCGTCCGTGGCGCGCATGACCCTGCGGCCACGCCCATCGCTCCAGGTTAAAGAAGCGCGTGGAGCCGATGACGGCAGCATCATCGACGCGCACCGTTGCAAACGGCAACGCCGTGCCCGCTTCCAGCCAAGTCAGAGCGGTGTCGACGTAGCGGATGGCCTCGGCGCTGCCTTGGGGGACAGGGCTCCACTGGTAGAGCGTGCGATCGCCGGCGGAGGCGGCGACCAGGCCGTCCACGTGGCCACGGTCAATAAGTTCTAAGCGAACGTGTTTGCCGGCAAGGGCTGGACTCCCAGGGCCGCTGGTCGTTCCCATGACTTCAAGTATGCAGCGAGTTCGTGCGCGGCTGCAACGGAGCTGCCGTCACTGATGGAAGTCAGTCAGCTTTGGATTGGTATCCGGATTCTGGGTTGAGCTCACCGGCAGCGCGACGGCTTGCGAGGTAGAGACGAGGTATAGATACACAGCCGGCACACCGCTCTGGTTGACGATCACTCGTCCGTTGGAGGCAACCGTGTACGTCGCCGTGCTGTGGTTGGTGGAGGTTCCACCGCTGCCGTTGTCGTCGGAGGTGATGCTGGTGAAATTGCCCTTCCCGTCGGACGTCACGCTGTCGACCTCCTCGCCAACGCTCCAAGTCTCGGGTGGTTGACTTCCGCCCAGATAATTTCCGGTCAGGGAGGCGAGGTTGAAGTTGCTTCCCGTCTGAGGCTCGATTGTGCCGAACGTCGCGGCTCCGTCGGTGCCAACCACGAATGCCTGGTTCGGGCCGACCAGATAGAAGACTGGTACGCCTCCGCCTGAGCTTCCGCCTCCGCATTGTTCGACGTTCGACAGCATCACGCGTCCGGTGGTTGCTGACACGCTGTAGCTCCCCGAGGTGCAGAGCGTGCCCATCGTGCCGCCCTGGTTTTGGTCGGCGCTAATCGAGAACGAACCGGCGCCGGTGGCGGTGAGCAGCCCGACGGTTACGGAGGGCAGGTTTCCATTGCTGCCGAGCGACTGCAATTCGATCACGCCGATGCCGTCGAGCGACGCATCCGTGAAAGCGCTGCTTTGCTGCTGCAACACCTGGCCGGCGACGATCACCGGTGGCGTCTCGGTATCGATTGCCATCATCAGCATTTCGGAAGAACTGACCACATAGAAAACGAAGTTGGTGTTTCCGATGCTGGAGGTGATGGTAGCCGTTCCGCGGCCAGCGGATGCGCCAGTGGAAACCACGCTAAAATCGCTGGCATTAAGAGTCTGCGCGGTTTCAGTCGCTCCGCTATCGTCACTGTCATCCTCGCCCAGCAGGTTGCCTTTGCCGTCGGAACTGAATTCGCCGGCCATGGCGAAGCGGTTGCCGATCGGATCGGTCCCGACCAGTCCAAAGGCGTAGTTGCCGTCGATTTTGCTGGTCGAGAAGGCGCTGACGGTTTGCTGGCGCAGCAGGCCGGAGACCTTCCGGTCGCTACTGTCGTAGGAGATGATGTGTCCGTTGCTGTCGCTGGAGTCGAGCGCCGCAACCAACGTGTCGCCGCCGCTCAGGCCGCCGCCGTAGGTCAGGGTTAGGGTGGCCAGATTGGCCGAACTCACGCAGTAGGACCCGGTGAAGGTTCCGCTTTGCGGCCCCGATGGATTGGCCTGATCGGCGATGTCCAGAAGTCCGCTGGTGAGGTTTCCGTTGGCATCGGCGAGGAAACTGCCTGCGAGCGAGGTAGTCGTGGTTGAACTGCTCCAGCCGCTGCTTACGAAAGCGTAGTTTCCATTCAGCGCGCCGTTGTTCGTGCAGCCTTGAGCGGCAATTGTGATGCTGAGGCTGGCGCTGGCTGTGGCCTGCGGGTTTTCTGAGTCGGCAACCTCGACGGTAAAGGTCGACTTGCCGGTTGCGGTCGGCGTTCCGGAGAGCGCGCCGGTGCTGGGGTTAATGGAGAGCCAGGACGGATTGCCGCTGAGGCTCCAGGTGTAGGGTGTCAGTCCGCCTGTGGCGGCGACGGTGGCGCTGTAGGCCGCGCCGACACTCGCGGCCGGCAGCGACGTCGTTGTGATGGCGAGCGCACCGTTGACGGTGATGCTCAGGTTCGCCGTTGCCGTATCCGCGGCCGAGTCGGTCACTTTGACCGTAAAGTTGGAGGTTCCCGTCGCGGTGGGAGTGCCGGTGATGGCGCCGGTGCCGGCGTTCAAAGTCAAGTTGGCCGGCAGTGCGCCAGCGGTGATGGCCCAGTTGGTATAGGGCGGAGTGCCGCCACTGGCTTGCAGAGTCTGGCTGTACGCTTGGCCTTTGACTCCGTCGACGAGCGACGTGGTGGCAACGCTCAGCGGCGCCAGGGCGACCGTGATGCTCAGAGCGGCGCTGCTGGTCTTTGCCGTCGGCGTCTGCGAGTCGGTGACGGTGACGGTGAAATGTGAAGTGCCGGTGCCTCCGGTGGGAGTGCCTGAGATCACGCCCGCACTGCTCAAAGTCAAGCCGGGGGGCAAACTTCCCCCCGTAAGGCTCCATTGGTAGGATGGGACACCACCGGTGGCCTGTAGCGTTTGGCTATATGCCACGCCCAGCCCCGCGCCGGGCAAGGACGCAGTCGTGACGCTCAGTGCCACCAGGGGCGGGTCGACGGTGATGGTGAGGGTTTGGGTAGCGGAATTGCCCGCCGCATCGGTGACTTTGAAGGTAAACGAGCCGGAGCCTCCACCAGTCGGCGTGCCGCTGATCAGGCCCGTGCTGGCGTTCAAAGTCAATCCCGCAGGCAGGGTTGGGGTGACGGTCCATAGGAACGGACCGGTTCCGCCAGTCTCGCCTGGGGTTGCGCTGTAGGCGGTGCCTGCATGCGCTGTTGGCAACGGAGTGCTGGCGATTGCGGGCAGCGGGTTTACCTTGATCTGCACACTGGCCGACTTGGTCGTATCGGTGATCGAGGTTGCCGTCACCGTTGCCGTGAAAGCGCTAGTTACAGTGGCCGGTGCGTTGTAAGTGACTGCGGTCGTCGATTGGCCGCTCAGCGTGCCCTGCGAACCGCTCGTGCCCGAAACGCTCCACGTCACGCCGGCGTTTTTCGAGTCGTTCGTGACCGATGCGGTGAGCGAAACCGTCTGACCTTGATCGATGGCATTGCCGGCAACGCTGGACGTCACACTCACGCCGATGGGTTGAGCCGAACTGCCGCTGCTGCATCCTGACAGACCCAGCGTAAGAAGAGCGATCAATCCTGAAAGCAGAACCACTGCCGCTGCACGCTTCACAAATGCCCTCTCAAGCGCGGGAGTTCAGACTTTCTCCCGTTTCTTCCCTTTATCTTCTGTGGCAGGTTGCTGAAAAACTCGGGTTTCGCATCAATCACGAGTTTTTCCGCAGCCTGCTGCAGCCAATCATGGAGGCTGCCATGAGGTTACCTCAAGTTACTGAAGTACTTCTTTTCGATGTCCATTCTCGCAAGAACGCGCAGCCCCGATCTGGTGAACCGGTCGAGACGATCGCCAGAACCGTATCCTTCAGTTCGTGGAAAAGGGCGCTTTTAGAGCAGACCCCTAGCCGGGTCTCACTTCACCACACTTTCAAGCAGTGTTTGCAACCCCCGCCAGGCAATCTGCACGCCGATGCACAAGAGAATAAACGCGATCACGCGCAAGATCCCGTGAACCGTTTGTGGCGATATTTTCTGGGTGATGCTCGGCGCGAAGCGGTAGCTGAGAAATATGGTGGAGCTCAGGGCAATGACAGCGAGGAAGATGCCGATGTGACCAAGAACGTCCTCGAGAGATTTCGTCCTTGAGGCGTGAGCGCTCAGTGTGAGCATGACCACAATGGTGCCAGGGCCGGCCGTCACCGGAAAGGTGAAGGGATAAAAGATCTTCGAGTCCAGAGAATCGAGTTCCGCCTCGGCGGCGGAAGCCTCCTCGGTGCTGGCGGGGGCATCTTTCTCGTTCAACAGCCCCCACCCCATGGCGGCAAGGACAAAACCGCCGGCCACCTGGACAACGGGAAGAGAAATACCGAAGAAGTTCAGTAAAGTCGCGCCCACGAGCTCCACGGCGATCAGGAGGAGCGTAGTGCTAATGGCAATTCTGCGAGCGAGGTTGTGGAACACCTTCTTCGGCGCAGTTCCAACCAGCCCCAGAAGCACCAGCGCCGAACCCAGAGGATTGACCACAGGCAGGAGCGCACTGAACGCCAGCCCGAAATACTTCAGAACGATGAGCATGTTAGAAACGAACATTTAACGGCCGGTATTCCCAGATCGTGCTCAGTGCAAGGAGGCACCTACTTGAGATGCACTGCTGCCTCCGAACGCTTCGGGACGGCCGACATCTCGCCGCGCGTTCTTCGCGTCAACGGTGCTGGCATTGCGTACTTGGGCTTGATCTGGTGGCATCCGCTGTCGCAATAGACGCCGCCAGCGGCAGACTCGGGAGCGGGCATGGGAGAATTCACCGCGATTTCCCG
>Ga0224557_1002506_pt1 | contig 15517 bp, 14 predicted proteins | sample 714S31014metaG_FD_180677 | JGI IMG/M metagenome (GOLD analysis project Ga0224557, IMG submission 180677) | Peat soil microbial communities from Stordalen Mire, Sweden - 717 S3 10-14 | ecosystem: Environmental > Terrestrial > Soil > Wetlands > Peat | place: Sweden: Norrbotten County, Stordalen...
TCACCGCGTCCGTCGCAAACGCCAGCGACTTACTTCAAACGACCCTATCGAAACTGCCCCGGCCGAACTGACCGGGCTCAATACAGATGTGTCTGCCGGGGCAGTCCCGATAGGGACCTAACGTTTATCGGGACCGATCCGGAAGATAACGGCGGAGCCGCTGCGGCCGCCCCCAGGAGGGTCCGCAGGCGCTATGGATCTATCCGCAATGGAGAGGGGATTCGGAACAGCACGCTGGTCCGAATCCCTTCTTGCTTGCGAATTGTTGCATCGGCTTGCTGCTCAACCTTGCGTCTTGTTGCACTGGCTTGCTACTGAACAGTGATGGAAAGGTTCAGTGAGTTTGTTACCCCATTACCGGTCACAGAGATGGGTATGCTGTAGCTTCCTGCCGATGTGGATTTCTTGCCTGATCCGCCGCACCCGGCCGTCCCGAGCACGCACGCGCCTGCAAGGCATGTTCCTGCCAGCAGCAACAACCCAAGCCACTGACTTCCGGCCTTCCTGGTGCGAAGGATGCGCCGCGCGAGGCCCAGAGGCAGCAGAATCACAGCTGCAAGCAGCGCGGGAAGAGCGGTTCCTGCCGGTTCTTTGATGAGGGCGGCGGTGGGGGTTCCGGTGGTCCCGATGGTGAGCGTGGTGGTTAGCGAGGTGGTGGAGGAGGTGACTGTAAGGCTGGTGGGTACGAAGGTGCACGTGACCAGGGTTGGCAGCGTTCCGCAGGCGAAGTCCACAGTACCCGTGAATCCGCCTGTTGGCGTCAGCGTGATGACCGTACTGGCCGACGAGCCGCTCTGGATGGTGAGGGACGACGGGTTCGCGCTCAGCGTGTAACCGGGTGCGACGACCACGATAACGTAGGCCGCGGTGGCCACTGCACTATTGGAGAAGCCGCTGGCTACGGCGATGGCTTCGATGGTCTCCGTCGTCGAGACGGTGATTGCGCCGTTGTATAAGGTGGACGAAGCGGTTGGCGTGGTTCCGTTGGTGGTGTAGTAGATGGCTGCGCCGGTCGTGGAATCGGCGATGGTCACGCTCTGGGTTGAGGTGTAGCTACCGGCAGCCGGCGAGAAGACGGGTGTGGCGGCTTGCGGCGTGACTGTGATGGTATAGGTAGCCGAAGCTACCGCGCTGTTGGAGTAGCCGGAGGCTACGGCGATGGCTTCGATGGTCTCCGTCGTCGAGACGGTGATTGCGCCGTTGTATAAGGTGGATGAAGTGGTTGGCGTGGTTCCGTTGGTGGTGTAGTAGATGGTTGCGCCGGTCGTGGAATCGGCGATGGTCACGCTCTGGGTTGAGGTGTAAGTGGCTGCCGTTGGTGAGAATACCGGCGATGCCGCCGCAGCCAGATTGATGGTGTAAGTACCCGAGGCAACAACGCTGTTGGTGTAGCCGGCGGCCACAGCAATGGCCTCGATGGTCTCCGTTGACGACACGGGGATTGCCACGCTGTACATGGTGGACGAGGTGGTCGGCGGGTTGCCGTTGCTGGTGTAGTAGATCGTCGCACCGGTGGTGCTGTCAGTGATCGTCACGCTCTGGGTCGAGGTATAGGTTCCAACAGCCGGCGAAAAGACCGGCGCGGCGGCTTGCGGCTGGCTGATTGTCTGAGTCAAGGAGTTGCTGCTGCTGGCATAAGCAGTGCTGCCGCCGTAACTGGCCAGGATGGTGTGCTGTCCGGCCGTCAGGCTGGAGGTGGGGTAGGTTGCTACTCCAGAGCCGTTCAGCGCGACCGTGCTTGTGGACACGCTGTCTACGCTGAAGACCACGTTCCCGGTTGGGATGCCGGTGCCGGAAGCCGGCGCAACCGTGGCCGTAAAGGTGACCGAACTGCCCTGAACTTGCGGATTGGCGCTCGAGATCAGCGAGGTTGTGGTGCCGATGGTCGTGGGTACGGAGCCGATCGCAAACTTGGCGATATAGGCGTCGCTATAGCCGCCGGCGTATGCGGGCTGATAGGAACCCGCTGTCGTGGGAAAGTTCTGCGATGCCGTCTGGCCAGCAACATATACGCCGCCGAGGCCGTCCAGGGCAATGCCGTAGCCAAGATCCTGGACATTGCCGCCAAGGTAGGTCGAGTAGAGCAGTTGCGATCCGCCTGGGTTGAGCTTGGTGATAAATGCGTTGACGCCAATGGGCGTGCGATTGCCCGCCGAGTTATTTACGGTCTGGTAAGCGCCCGATGTGGTGGGGAAATTCGACGAAATCGCATCGCCAGTTACATAGGCGTCGCCCAGGCCGTCCACGGCGATCGCGTTGCCGGCATCTCCCGAGCCGCTCTCAGTGCAGCCACTGCCGCAGGCTTGGGGCGGTATGCCGCTGCCGCTCAGGAAAGTCGAATACACCAGGGCGCTGCCGGTAGGGTTCACCTCGGTGACAAAAGCGGCTGTAGCCTCGTTTGCCCAAGCAAGGTTGGTAGGCTGATAAGCGTTCCCCGCCACCGGATAATCCTTCGAGTCCGTATAGCCCGTCACGTAAGCGTCGCCCGCACCGTCCAGGGCAATGGCTTGCCCGAAATCGTCGGTGGTGCCACCCACGAAAGTCGAGTACACCAGCTGCGTGCCGGTTGGGTTGAGCTTGGTCACAAACACGTTGTAAGCCACGGTCTGTAGACCTGCGTTGGCGGCGGCGTAATTCGTGTTCTGAAACGCACCATTTGTGATCGGAAAATCCGTCGAAGCCGCACTCCCGGTCACATAAGCGTCGTCCGAGTTGTCCACCGCAATGCCCGCGCCTTTAGCACCATAGCCGGTGCCGCCCAGGTAGGTCGAGTACACCAGGGCCGTGCCGGTTGGGTTGAGCTTGGTGACAAACGCGTTGTTCCACGAGGTCGAGGCATGATTGATAACCTGAAACGCGCCCGCTGTCACGGGAAAATTCGCCGAGACCGCAGCGCCGGTCACATAAGCATTGCCCAGGCTGTCCACGGCAATGGCGGAGGCGTAATCCTGGCTAGTGCCGCCGAGGTAGGTCGAGTACACCAGCGCCGTGCCTGTCGCGTTCAGCTTGGTCACAAAGGCGTTCCAAGGACCGAGGCTGAGGGTGCTGTTGTTGACAGTTTGAAACGCACCCGTCGTGATGGGAAAACTCGTCGACTGCGTAAGGCCGGTCACATAGGCGTCGCCTGAGCCATCCACGGCAATGCCGTAGCCGACATCGCCAAACTGGGCTACGTTCCCGGTGTTGCCGCTCCCGCCGAGGTAGGTCGAGTACACCAGGGCCGTGCCGGTTGGGTTGAGCTTGCTGACAAAAACGCATTGGAAGTTGGAGGGCTCGTTGTTCACCGACTGAAATGCACCGGCTGTCACCGGAAAATTCGTCGAAAAAGTACTGCCGACCACATAGGCGTTGCCGAAACTGTCCACGGCGATGCCATTGGCGCCGTCGGCGAGGCTGCCGCCGAGGTAAGTGGAATAAGTGAGCACCGGGTCAATCACCAGTGTCTTCGAGTGATCGTACTGGCCCAGCGTGAAGCCAACCGTGTTCTTCGCCAGCATCGCGAACTGCCCGACAATCGGCTGGCGCAGGCCGTCCTTCACTTGATAGATGACCGGCTTTTGAAACGCGATTTCTCCATTTGCCGCGGAGACCGTCAGGTTGCCATCGGCGTCCAGTTTGAGTTTCTTCGTCCCCGCAAATTGAAGCCTGATGGGCTGCGCATTTGCCCCCGGCGCAACGACGAAGTCGTACTCCAACTGCCGCTGGTTGCCGTAATAGACCAGATCGATGCCCGGGTAGACGGCGGTGTACTTTACCCTGGCAAAGGTTGGCACGCCGCTGTGCCATTTGGCCGGGTCGTTGCCGATGAAGTAGTTGGCCGTGCCGGGGAGCCGATCCAGACCGGTCACCTGTACTCCGCGATTGGCCCCGGCCAAATCCATCCGGACGACATCGGTCCTTCTCGAGTCTGTCTTCCCGGCCCGTTGCGTGGGAGCAGGCTTCAGCCCATCTCCGCCGGCCCGTCCGGGCTCCGCTCCAGACGCATCCGGTTTGGTGAGCGCCAGCACCGCAGACGATTCCGTGAGGAATAGCGAGTAGCCGCTGCCCTTGGACAGGAACTTCGCGCTCTTGTCGCTCTGGCCCTGGTTGGCCTCGAAGCTGAGTGGAAGTTTCCCGTAGTTTTGAGCCAACAGTGCTTGTTTCGCCGCTCGGTTGTCTGTTGGCTCAGTAGCCTGGGCCTGGGCTAAAGCTACCGGCGCTGAAGCCGCGATGATTCCGGCCACGAGAAGAACCCGCATTGGGGAAGATTGGGCACTCCAGAACATAAATGTCTCCTTGGATCTAAGCGAGGTTGCCTGGCGGGCCTGCGCCGGGCACGGGCAGTTGCATTCCTGCATGGTACGCGCCAACCGCGGAAGAAGTGAATCAGATTGAGAATTGTTTTTTGTGGCGCTCAGCCGGGAGCGGCTCGTTTGCGGAAGTCGGCTTGTGGAACGTTTTTCGAGACTTGGGCGTGGTTCCGGGTCGATTACCGGCAAACCGGCAGTAACCCTCGGTTGACGCCAACAGAGTCCAATGCGTCCTTCAGGTTCATCCGGAGGCGCCTTCCCAGTCCCGAAGAGTTTTTCGCCCAGCCGTTCCAACCCCGTGTTTCCCTCACCTACCTGCGGAAGTTCCACTTCGCCTTGCACAAAATAAACCGCCGTCGTCGCACAATAGTCCCAGCGGAGGTTCAAATCACGCCTGGGTTCAAATCACGCCTGGATAGAGATTCAGGGCCCTGCCTGCTGTTTACTAGAAAATTAACTCCCCCACCCCACCCCCCCAATTTCCGTAAAACTGCATATTTTATTGCAAAAGTGTGAAGCGCTGGATTCTGCTCCAGGGGCCGCGGCCGGACCGGCAAACCGTCAGTAACGGCTTGATACTGACGAGCTGGCGACGATAACCATTTGATTTTCTGCTTTTTTTGAAATGCCCTCCAAGATCAATCCCTTGAAGTTGCCAAGGGTCCGCAAATCTCGAGCAAGTTGCTCTTGGCTAGCTTGTCGCCGGACAGAAACGCTACTTGGGCGGGTAACCGACCGATTGCGCGTAGAGCGCATGTTTTTCGGCGGGCAGCTTCAGGACCGCGGTCTGTTCTGGCCCATGGAAGGCATAGAACCATGCGTTCAGTCCTTCCGAGGCGGCAAACAGATACACGTTCTGGCCGATGAAACCGGTGTCGACCTGAGCCCAGTCGTCCTTGGCGTTGGCGACATAGACGATGGTCACGGCGGCGTGGGTGGCGGCCTCGGTGCCGATTTTGCCGCGCACATCGCCGGCAAGAATCGGACGAAGGCGGTTTGCCTCGGCCTCGTAGACGTATACTCCCTCGGCCAGAACCACGTCGAGCTCGATGTCCTGGCTGTTCATCGCCGAGGGCGCGGTCCGTCCCAGCTCCGGCTTGACGTCGCGGGGCCGGTTCACGCCAAACGCCGCCCATAGCAGATTGGAGAGCGTTTGCAAGGGAAGCGGCCGGTCCAGGAAGGCTCGCGTCGTCTTGCGCTGGGCCAGAGCCTGCATCAGGGGAAGGCCTGCAGTGATCTGCGGCTTGGGCAATTGAATGGGCTGAATGGGCGCCGGTTGGCTGAGGGCCTGCGCGGTCCACAACAGGCCCATAAGGACAAGCAGGACAGTTGGGCGGCGGAATGAGGCTGGGGCCGGGCTTGGGAGACGGTCTGGAATGTGCATGGTTCCTCCTCGAAGAACAAGGCTATGCACGCCTGCCTCCGAAGACGTGCGGAATGGGGAAGGAACTACTGTGGTTGAACTCCCTGGATGAGGCCCCGGCGTGGCCTGAGCGAGCCCAACTCCGTTCACTCCGACAAGAACGCCAGCGACTGCAATTGGGTGATCTCGAAGGGTTTACGGCAGCGAATGTTGGTGCAAGACAATTTGTCGTCGCGTCTTACCATGTAAGACTGCGCCTTCGCGAACCGGGCGCGGTCGCGCTCGTCGGCGTTGCGCGGCAGTTGCGCCCGTTTGCGGCGCACCACCCAGGTGACCTTGTATTCGCCGGGCTGCCCGCACTTGGGACAGATGAGGGTATGTGGGCGCTGCTCCGTGGTCTCGTTGAAAAATTCGCGTTCTTCCATGGCTTCCGGCTCTTCCCCTTAAGCAGAATCTATTCCATACTCATCCTTACAACAAAGGAACGCAAGCAGGGGCCATGACGAAACGCAAGCCATCCAAGTTTTCGGCTACCAAGGCCGTCAAGGCCAACGCCCGTGAGCGCGTCGGCCAGCCCAAGCCCGCGCGGGTACTCGATACCGAGCCGCGCACTGGCCGCGAGGCCAAACACAAGCCTAAACTCGAGCAGATCATCCGGCAGGAGGAGTAGCGATGGCCAAAGTCGTAGGAGTGGGCGGTATCTTTTTGAAGGCGAAAGCCCCGCAACAGCTATCTGAGTGGTGCGCACTCCATCTCGGCATCCAGCCGCAAGACGGCGGGTCGCTTGCTTTCGATGGACCTGAAGCGGCGGGAATGACTGTCTTCGCACACTTTCCCGCGGACACCGACTACTTTGGCGAGGGCGGGCAGCAGTTCATGGTGAACTTCCGCGTGGACGATCTGGACAAATTGTTGGTTCAGCTTTCGGCTGCGGGAGTGCGGATCGACCCAAAGCGGGAGGACTACTCCTACGGGCGATTCGCCTGGATCTGGGATCCTGAAGGGAATCGGGTGGAGCTATGGGAACCGGTCAAGATTGGCTGACGGCTGGGGCGGGTTGACAGCGCGTAAGGCAGGATTTGTGAGCAAGACCGCTTGTCTTACATCGTCTTGCGAGCGTAAGACAGATGCGGGATAGCCGTAAGACAATCGTCTGCCTGCGTAACGCAACCATCCCGCGACCGCAATACACTGGTTCCCGCCAGCTCAGGCTCCCACCACGCCCACCCGCGGCTTTGCAAGCTCCTACGGCTTCAAAAGGAGCAGCCGACGGCAAGGATAATCCGATTACAGGAAGCTCCAGCGTCTACTCCTACACTGAGGCCGAGCAGTGGTAGAAGGACGCCGGCTGCACCGTCACAAAGGACGACTTTACGGGTTGCGCCAACGGCAAGGTGCGCGCCTGGATTTACGCCGTCACTAATCCCGGCGGAACGGTGGTTCAATCCAAACTGGTCTTCGACCGCACCGTCTGACACGCGCTGCAGGACGCGGGCCGCCAGGCACGGTTTGGCAGCCTCAGCTCCCTCGATCCAACCTTTGTGCCAGCTTCATGCAGGGCTTTGCAGCAGGCGTGGACAAAGGTCCGATTCAATATCGATCTACGGATGCTGTGCGCTGTAGGGTCCGGGCAGCGACGGCTCGGCCTGCTTGCTGGCCTCCTCCGGCTTGCTCGACTCCGCGGTCCGCTTCGAGTAGATGTGGAACTGCACCACCAGGTCCAGCAGGACGGGAACGGGCTTTCCATCCTTGATTGCCGGCTCAAAGGCGGCTTTGCGGATCGATTCCACGGCGTTCTCGTCCAGTCCGAGACCGATGGGCCGGCCCACCGCAATCTCTTGAGGCTTGCCGTCGGGCCCGATCACCGCGTGATAAAGAGCCATGCCGGACACGGCATTGGCCTGTGCGTATTCGTTGGACTCCGGCTGGAACACCGAAAGCATCCTTGCTTTCTTGTCCACCGCATTCTGGCGCAGCACCGCTGGGTCCTTGGGCCGGTAATCGGCCTTTTCCGCCACGGCCTGGTAGTAAAGCTTCCAGAAGTCGGGCATCGAGGCGATCAACCGGTCGTCGATTCCTGTGGCAAAGATGCGGCTGATGGCATCTCTCAGGACATTGGCTGCATGAACAGGCAAATAGGTGGTCGTAACGCTCGCCGGATCGGCGGGCCGTTCGGCTGCGGGAGCGGCAGCAATCGATGCCTTGAGCTGGTCGGCCTCGCTCGGCTCCGTTGCAGCGGGAGGAGTCTGGGCCGTGATGGCAGCCGGCTGTGCAACTGTCGCGGCGGCTAGCGAGGTCCGCGCCAGAGCGCTGGGAACGCCGGGTTTTGCCTTCTGCTCTTGCCCCTTGGCGCCGACTTCTTTTTTCGTCTTGCGCACCAGCACCTGCTCCCGGTCGATGGTGATCCTGACTACTTTCTTCTTGGGAGTGATTCTGATCGGGTCGACCGCCGTGGCGGGGTCCTCGTACGCCAGAGCGCCCAGAAAGTGCAACCCGTAGCGTGTCCCTTCCATCTCCACCTTGTGCTTGGTCAGGCGCACCCTCTCGATCTGAATCTCATTGAGCGTATAGGAGCCTTGCTGCGAGTGCCCGATCAGCATGCCACGCTCATTGAAGTTCAGGTTGTTGTCCAGATAGCCACCGCGCAGGAAGAGTTGCTTGCCCAAAAGCATGCGCTTCAACTCGTCTTCGGTGATTTCGCCGGGCAACGGGACAGCGGCTTTGCCCATTGCGGCCTGCCCGGTGGAGGGCGGAGCCTGAGCGGCCTGAGCCTGAGCAGCCTGACCCTGTAGGGCCGAAGGCTCAGGCCCCGCGGGCGCTGGTTGCGGAGTTTGCGCCGTTTGTATAGGGCTGCTGGGCTGTGCCGGCGGTGTTTGTTGCGCACCTGCGAACAAACTCAATACCAGCGCCAGCGCGCCGCACAAGGCCATCGAACCAGGCTGGATCTTGGCCAAAGCTGAAACACGCACATGAAACGGACACGCTTGCATCGGGAAACCTATGAGCGCCACTTTAACAGGATTCGGGACTGCGATCGAAAAGTATCTCCCACTTGCGCGGGATTCAGGTGCACACTTAGTCCCCTTTCGGAACCCGTTTCATTCGCCAAAGAATTCGCCGGAACAGGCCCAGAATGCGCCGTGTATCCCGTTTTGTGGGGGCCAGCCTGCGCAGCAGCAGCCGCAGATCGTGACGGTTTGCCTCCCGCATCGACGCCGGAGAGTAGTTCGCGGCCGTCATGGTCTCTTCCACCAGGTGGGCCAGAAGCTCCAAATCGCCGGAGGGCGCCGCGGGGCCTCGCTCTTCTGCCTGGTCCCCAGCCTGTTCAGCCACCGCTGCAGATGTGATTCCTCCCGGCAGAAACGCCCGCGTCACCAGCTCATACAGGCACACGGCCACGGCCTGACCCAGGTTCATCGATGGCTGTTGGGGATCGGTCGGAATTTCGACCAGCAGATGGCAGTAAGAAAGGTCATCACGGGACAACCCATGATTCTCCGGCCCAAAAACCAGGCCGACGCGTCCGCCGCGGTCCAATTCTCGCCTCACGAGAGGCGCCAGCTCGGGAAGCGCGACCACCGGCTGCTCCGGCTTGCGGTAGGTCAGGGTTCCGGTGCCAACCACCAGCGTGCAGTTTGAAACGGCCTCGGCCAGAGTCGCGGTCTGGGTCGCGGCTGCGAGTAACTCCGGCGCGCCCACGGCTGAGCGGGCCTCGCGCCAGTGCGGTGCGTAGGGCGCAACAACCGCCAGCCGCGAAAAGCCGAAGTTGGCCATTGCCCGCGCCGCCGCTCCTATATTGAGCGGGTTGCGCGGGGAGACGAGGACGATCTCCACGCGGTCGCGTTGGGCTTCGGCAAGCAAGAGATGATTGTAGAGCGGGGCGCTGGGAGTGATGGCCCCGCCATGGATCGATGAAATCAGTGCGTCCGGTGTTCCGGATTAAGGATCCCGCAGATACAGCTCGATTTTGTTGCTGGTCCAGGTAGCCATGCCAGTCCCAAAGAAGTCCTGGTCTTCGGTCCAGATCGGCGCATCGATCAGGAGCGCGGTTGCAACGACGGGCCAATCGTCTGGATCGCGCGAGGCGATTCGCGCGCGTGCGCGATCCTCAAATTCTTCGTAGAGGCTCCGATCGACAAGATTGACGAAGCATTCCACGATCCGATTGAGGTCGGCCGCGGCTTGATTGAGATCGAGGCTCCGACGCTGGGCGATGGCTCGAAGATTCCGCGCTGCCTCTTCCATGCATCGATCCGGCGCGTAAAAGGCGACCGTTTCCCGGTAAGAGGCAAGCAAATGAACAACACGCGTCCCGAACACTGCCCTGAGTAGGATGTTGGCATCGAGCACCAAGCTTTTCTGAAGGCTCATTTAAGATCTGTCTGACGCATGCGCTCTGCCTTTCGCAGACGCTGGAAGTCTTCGATGATCTCATCTTCTGTGACGCCAGCTTCCGCCATCATTTGCTGCATCCGAGCGGTGGCCTGGCTGATGGCTTCCAACTGTTCGGGCGTGGGTCTGCGCCGCTTGGTCGGCAGGTAGTAGCCGATGGTGTCTCCGTGGCGTGTGATCGCCAGCGGCCTGTCGGATTCGAGCAGGTAGGTAGCCAGCTTGTCCCGAAACTCGCGAATACCCACGCTTTGTGTGGCCATGGAGTCCTCCGTCTTGCCCTATTGTGTACGCAAGTGTACCACATTTCAGGAGCGGCTGGCCCGAGCTGGAGATGACAGCGGAATCAGGCCCGCGCCGCTGCTCCGATGTTGAGCGGGTTGCGCGGGGAGACGGGGACGATCTCCACCCGGTCGCGTTGGGCTTTTGGGAACAAGAAATGATTGTAGTGCTGGCGGCGGTTGGGTGTGCCGAGCGGCCGATGATTCATCGGCGTGGCGCTATAATCACGCCAAGAGGATGCGCATGAATCGGCGAGATTGCAAGGAGGCTGTGCTGGATATTTTCCTGTACGTGCTTCCTGTGTATTTGCCGTTCTATCAGGCGCTTCTTGTGGCTGGAATCGGCAGGGCAATCCTTCTCCTTTTGCTCACTGTGCTGCTGATGTTCCTGGTGGCGAACCGTGCGGATATCGGCCGTGCCGTTGCGGCCTGCGTGAGAGCGCTTCCATCCTCATGGGTTGCTCCGGTGCCCAGTCTCGGGTTGCGGGAGCTGTCGCTTACCTCCATGCGCATTCCCGCCGCGCCCAGTCTCTTTCCGTTTTTTCAGCGTCCCCCGCCTATCTTCTCTTAGTTATTCCTGGCGATCTCAAAGCATGGAAGAGTAACTACGCCCATGTTTCTCCATGGCTCTCACAGTCTCCCTGGACCTGTCGCAGGGAAGAGAAGGTGCATTCATGAGTATTTCTTTTGCCCCGGCACAGGCCGGAGCTGTGCTCGACATGTACGAGGCACAGGTAAAGAGTCTCCAGGGTCAGATATCAGTGTTACAAACACGCCAATCTCGAACGCTGGCGGCTGGAGTTGTTGGAGTCGTTCTTCTGGCGGCCTTGTTGATGGCGGCTCTCGAAGGGCAAAGATTCATTTTGGTTGCTCTCGCTGCTCCGCTGATTGGAACCGCGTGGGCATTGCGGAGTTTCCTCCGCGACCGCAGAGTTTCAACTCAGTTGGCGCATCGGGAGAGTTTTTACGAACGGGGAATTGAACGGATGAGAGAAAGCTGGCGCGGCAAGGGGAGCACGGGATTGGAGTTTGCGCGGGACAATCATCTGTATCAAGCAGACCTGGACATTCTCGGGGAAGGGTCGCTGTTTGAATCGATCTGCACAACGAGATCGGAGGTGGGCGCTGAGCGCCTGGCATCGTACCTGCTGGATCCGACTGCGCTTGAAGAAGCGAGGGCTCGGCAGGAAGCCGTGAAGGAACTGCGCGACGCGACTGCTTTGCGCGAACAGATTGCGTTGCTGGGCAAATATCAATTTCAAAACTGCGACGGAAAGCATCTGCGCGAATGGCTAAGTCTGCCGATTCTCAAGGTGCATTCCGGCGTTTCTATCTTGCTGGCGGTATCGAGCGCAATCAGCTTGATGCTCGGTGTCTGCGGCTTCGCCACTTTGTTTGCCTGGGCTCGGATTGCGCCGGTGTCGATCCCATTCCTCGTCGTACAGGCAGTGATCGGCCTCGCGCTGATGCGTCCGGTCCGTCTTCGCCTGAAGATGCTCCTCGCGCTTGGCGGCGACGTGGTGGTATTGCGGCAAGGGGCAGGGCTCATCGAGAGGCAGCAATTCCATTCCGCACGGTTGCGCCAACTGGTCGAGCGTCTTCGGTTGCAAGACGCGGCGGCCACGATTCGCGCGCTGGAACGCCTTCTCGCTGCTGTCGAGCGGAGGGAAGACTTCATTCTCTACGCGTTTGGGCTGTGGCTGGCAGTGGGAACACAGTTGGTTCTGGCCGTCGAGAGATGGCGAGCCGCGCACCAGAGAGACTTCGAGGACTGGGTGGATGCCTGGGCGGAGTTTGAAGCATTGAATGCGCTGGCATGTTATGCCTTCGAGCATCCGGACCACGTGTTTCCCGAGTTATTGGACGGCAGCGCGCGGTTTGAGGCTGAAGGCTTGTGTCATCCACTTCTTCCGCGGGATCGCGGGGTTGGCAATGACGTGGCGCTCAATGATTTAACGGCATTTTATGTAATCAGCGGCTCGAACATGGCGGGCAAGAGCACGTTTCTACGCGCCATCGGATTGAACGCAATCCTTGCTTCGGCCGGTGCGCCTGTGCGAGCGGTTCGAGCCCGCATGACCGTCTTCAATGTCTGTGCATCCATTTGCATCGCGGATTCCTTGGTGGAGGGTAAGTCGAGATTCCTGGCGGAAGTCGAACGTTTGCGCGAGTCGATCCGTGCTACGGAAGGAGGCCGGCCAGTATTGTTCCTGATCGATGAGATTCTAGGTGGAACGAATTCACGAGACCGCAGAATCGCCGCGGAGTCCGCAATCGGGGCGTTGGTCGCGGGCGGTGCCGTGGGCGCACTCTCGACGCACGACCTTGCCTTGATCGAGATTGCCGAGAATCCCCGACTACGGGGAGTCAACCTGCACATGCAGAGTGAGGATTCCGAGCTTCCGCTGGCATTCGACTACCGCGTCAAGCCGGGGATTCTGCTACAGACGAATGCGCTGGCCATTGTGAGAATGATGGGCATTCGGATCGATTGATCCCAGCCGAGGAGTGCTCCATGGATGCGGGCTCCAGCTAGAGGCTTTTGTAACCTTGTGCTTCCCGGAATTCTGTGGTCTGATTTCGGGTTGGTGCAAGCCATTCGATTGGGCCGCGCTCGGTTTCACAAGAGCCCGGCAACATCGGCGCCGATGTTTTGTGGGTCATTGAGCTGAAATGCGCATGAACATTGTGCAATCCGTCGCAACCCCAATTGCGAAAAAACTCGTGCCGCTGCCGGTTAGGCTGTGGGCCAAGGATCTTCTGAACGCGCGTCGCGTGAGGAGAAATCCGGGGCGCATGGTTTTGGTGAGCGAGATTCTTCCTGCATATGCGGCGTTCGGTGGACGAATCCTCTGGATCGGCTGCCGGCGCTATACGAAGGAATATGGCGCCCTGCTTGAGCGCAACGGCGGAGAATGCTGGACCACCGATATAGAAATCGCCCATGCGAAATGGGGCGTCATGGGCCGCCATTTCACCTGGGACCTCTTGTTGATTGACAGGCTGATTGCGGCCGAATCGTTCGATATTCTGCTGTGCAATGGAGTCTTTGGATTCGGCGTGGACGCGCGGCAATCGCAGTTGGTCGCGTTGCAGGCGATGGCGAGGATCCTCAAGCCTGGCGGGCGATTGCTGCTGGGTTGGAATACGGACCGGGTGGAAGATCCGACGACGTTCGATTTCGTCCAAAGCGCCTTTATTGGGGACGATTTAGTCGCACGGGGCGCGCGATATTCCGTGCCCGAAGCGGGGTATGTGTACGATTTTCTGCGCCGCAAGGAATAGCCGGGATGCGCCTGCAATTGGCGGCATTGGCGGAAATGTACTAGCCTCAAGAGGTGATCTGGACCAATCCAGCCGAGGCCGCGTTAAGCGAGCTGAGCAACGTGCCATGGGTGCGCTTCGCCGTCCTGGCCCTGAGTTCGATCTTTTTTCTGGTCGATCCGTTTGCGGCGATCCCTTCGTTTTTGGCCATTACTGAGAGCGCCGATCCGGTGCGCCGCAAAAGGATGGCGCGCAAGGGCGCACTGACCTGCTTCATCGTGCTCACCGGCTTTGCCCTCGGCGGGCAACTCCTCTTCAAGATGTTCGGCATCACGCTGCCCGCGTTTGAGGTGGCCGGCGGATTGATTCTGCTGTTGATTGGCCTGGACATGCTGGAGGCCAAGCGTAGCCCCACGCAGGAAGCCACGGGCGATACCGAGGAGGCCGCTGTCAAGGAAGACGCCGGAATCGTGCCTCTGGGCATTCCCATGCTGGCCGGGCCAGGCGCGATTTCCTCGGTGATGGTGCTGGTGGGGCAGGTTCCAAGCCTGTGGCATTGGGAGATGGCCGCCATTCTGGGGTCGATCACGTTCACGAGCCTTGTAAGCTACCTGGTGCTGGCCGGGGCCAGCCAGGTGCGCAGGGTGATGGGCGACACCGGCATTCGCATTCTGGTTCGTGTCATGGGCCTGCTGCTGGTGGCCCTGGCCATGCAGTTCTTCGTCAATGGGCTCACGGACTTAGGCATCATCCCCAAGCACTGACGTACTGTTTCCCACAGGCAAAGGCGGCTTTCCACAGCCGCCCGCGCTTGCTTTAATCCTGGCTGGTTGCTATTCTCGGAGAGTTGCAGCGAGGTGTGCGCGGCGTAGCCGGGTGCGACTCAGGGCAAGAGTTGCAATAAAGGGTGGCGTGTGCTACTCTTTGAAAGTTGCAGTTGGACAGTAAGTAGCAGTGGAGCCTCCCGGTGGCCTTGTGGCCTGCCCGATGAGGGAATTGGGAAGCCAGTTGATGGAGCTAGTTCGTTGGGTCAGGTGAGGCGATAGCCCCTGAAACCCCTGTAGGGAATCCCGCAGAGAACAAGCCATTGCAAGACCCAGGAGTTGATATCTCCTGCGAGCCCTAGCGGCTCGGGTGTGTTTTTGCTGGTCGCTCTTTGATATTTTGCGCTGCGCAGCACCTCTGAATGGGATTTTTCCTTTTCGGCCGGTCGAAATTCGCAATGAGGAACCAACCGCCAACAACGAGATTGGGCGCCCTTGGGCGAAGGGAAGATTGAGCTTGACATGAAGGCAAAACTCCGATAACTTTAGAGGGTTCGCGCAAAAACGCCGGTCGATGCGGTTAAACGCAAGAATCGGTGAGCGCAACAAGTTCGAGGACACCCCGGCGTAACAGCTTGGGCCTCGATCCAAAGGGGCCCCGCTCAGGCGGGTAGCTCAAAAGGATCTTTGACAATTAGGTTGAACATGCCAGTCGTGAGAAAAGATCAGGTTTGGCTTGATCATTCTCACAAGTAAGGTGTCGTACGTTTTCGAGCGTGCGGCACATGCTGAACCTCACCGACCTCCGTCGGGCGAGGGGACGCAATCAGGTTTCAAACGAGAGTTTGATCCTGGCTCAGAATCAACGCTGGCGGCGTGCCTAACACATGCAAGTCGAACGAGAAAGTGGAGCAATCCATGAGTAAAGTGGCGCACGGGTGAGTAACACGTGACTAACCTACCCTTGAGTGGGGGATAACTGAGGGAAACCTTAGCTAATACCGCATAATACCTACGGGTCAAAGGAGCAATTCGCTTAAGGAGGGGGTCGCGGCCGATTAGTTAGTTGGCGGGGTAATGGCCCACCAAGACAGTGATCGGTATCCGGCCTGAGAGGGCGCACGGACACACTGGAACTGAAACACGGTCCAGACTCCTACGGGAGGC
>Ga0224557_1002509_pt1 | contig 15502 bp, 11 predicted proteins | sample 714S31014metaG_FD_180677 | JGI IMG/M metagenome (GOLD analysis project Ga0224557, IMG submission 180677) | Peat soil microbial communities from Stordalen Mire, Sweden - 717 S3 10-14 | ecosystem: Environmental > Terrestrial > Soil > Wetlands > Peat | place: Sweden: Norrbotten County, Stordalen...
ATGCGCTCGGCGGCGCGGCCCTGATGGGTGGGAATCACGTGTTGGTAGCCGAAGATGTCTTGGACGGAGTCGCGAAAGTGGTCGAAGCTGCGGCTGCCGGCATAGCTTTCGTCGCCCAGCATGATGGCCGCCCATTGCCGCGTGGACATAGCGCCCGTACCCGAATCGGTGAGCAGGTCGATGAGCACATCGTCGGCGGGAAGCAGAAACAGGTTGTAGTGCGCGGCCCGCAGCAGCGCTTCCCGCTCCTCGCGGGTAGTCCAACGAATGGGTTCGATACTCTTGATGCGAAACGGCTCAATGATCGTCTTGGTCAGCATGAGGGACCTTTCTTGCGTCAGCTCCATGCTGGCGCCTTTCCAGCGAAGCACGCAGTGATTGGGGTCACAGGGCGCGGAGTTGAGACTGCCAGGGTCTTATTGGCGCAACTTTCAGGGTCCGGGGTTGGTTCCACCGCGGGCTGCGCGATTGGCCAGCTCGTTGGCCTCGCGGTTGTGCTCGCGCGAAATGTGGGCGATGGAGAAATCGACGGCGCGCGCCAGCTTGCGGCAGGTCCAATTGAGCGAATGCAGCCGCGCGCTGCGGCAGGCATACTCCCCAGTCATTTGTCTGACGACGACTTCCGAGTCTGAGTACACGTGCAGGGTTTTGGCGTTGACCGCAACGGCGTGCTGCAAGGCTTCCAGCAGAGCAACGTATTCGGCGACGTTGTTGTCCTGATGACCGATCCACTTGGCGATGCGGGTGGTCTCGCCATTGCGATTTTCAATCACCACTCCAATGCCCGCCGGGCCCGGATTTCCGTGCGAACCGCCGTCCACATAAGCTATCAGATCGGACATTCAACTCCTAAACAACCAGATGCGTTACGCCGTTCAGATTCGTCAAGAACGAGTGACGACTCTCAGACCCTACTCGCTGCGTGCTACGGCTCTGTGAAAAAGATGTGAATTGACCTTGGATATCCTCGGTTGTGCTTGACAACCCAGTTGCATTCTATCGCTTAGATGAAAAGATTCGCACAGAAAAATAAGTGGCGTTTGCACAAACCTTGGGCGTTGACAATTTTCAATCATCGGATAGGATCACTCTCGTCGACGGCAGAAAAGGGAAGGCAACTAATAGCGGCCGACCTGAAGTACGCTGAGTGATTGGTTCAGCAGGGTGACCTGCGGCAACCGCCAGACCCGAAAAAGCCGACTGCACTGCGAGGTGTCAGCCGGGGTTTGGAACCGCGAAAGCGGTGATCGCCTCAAAGGCTGTGACGGTACATGCGTCCACGCCGGTAACTCCCTCGCAGGAGTTGGCGGCTAGAGCATAACCAAAGTCATAGCCTTTTCTATTTTCCCCAACCAGCATATCGTCTTTCCCCCGCATCGATTCGCGACCTGCACCGTAGTCTGACGGCACTTGGCGTCCGTCGTTCATTCCCAAAACAGGTAGTCCGGGATCGATACCGCGCAATTCGGATTGGCGCCCAGCATTTTCGATGAAACAATGTCATGTTCTCCAGGGCGTTCTCAGCCAGCACAAATTCCGACGTAACGAAGACTGCTCCAGGTTCTCCCGAGAGTTGCACCGAACTTCGGCATAGCTGATTCTGGACACCCCCTGCCTCTTCGCACGGTAGGAGTCGGCAGTTTACCTACCCTTTCGCCAAAGGCAGGCGAGAAGGGTGGAGGACCGAACATTGTTACTCATCTCTAATCGCAGAAAAGAGGTCAGCTTGGGAAAACTTAGCTTATCGAAAGTGTTCCGCATGGTCTTTGTGTTTGTGCTGCGACGGTGATCGCCTCGCCTGCACAAATCTTGACCACCTTGGTAAGTTTCAACCAGACCAATGGACGCGGTCCCATGGCTCCAGTTATCCAGGGTATCGACGGGAAACTCTACGGCGTGACCGAAAACGGCGGCGCCGAAAACTACACCGATTCCGGCTTTATCTTCAACTGAGTGCCAGCGGCAACGAGAGCGTGCTTATCTAAGGATGGTTCGAAATGCGATCCAGAATCCGTGCGCTCGTTGCGTTCACGGGCATGATCGTGTCTATGTCGCTCTCGGCTGCCGTGATGGCGCGAGCGCAAGCACCGGCTGGACCGAACCGTCCGGCGCAGGTGCCTGAGGAATATATCGTCACTCCGTTCGGCTACTTCCATCCATCCTGCGTGGTCCATTTGGCAAAGGGCGAGGAACTGCTGGAAGGCGGACAGGTGATTCAAAAGGCCGATGGAACTATCTACCCCGTTCCGGTTTGCGAATATCCGCACTATACGGCCCGCGGAGACATGTTCGCGGCGGGGTCACCGATCAAGCCTCCAACGATCAGTCATAGCTGGATTGTTTCTGCGAGCACCACCACCAACACGTCGTACGGCGAGATTGTTGCGGACTGGAACGTCCCGTCCGCTCCGCAGTCTTACGACGGCCAGACGGTTTATTTCTTCCCAGGGTTAGAGGACAACGTTCATGACGTCAGCATCCTTCAACCAGTTCTTGGCTGGAACTCCGATTTCAGTCGGGCATGGGGAATTGCCAGCTGGAACTGTTGTCCCAGGGGCACTGCGGACGAAAGTTCGCCAGTCCGTGTGGACACTGGCGACCTTATCGTTGGCACGGTCAAGTCGACCTGCGGTAGTGGCACGCTCTCTTGTCCCACATGGAAGATTACGACGCAGGACGAGTCCACTGGCGGGAGCACAACCCTGAGCAACACGCCAAGTGAAGGGCAAACGTTTAATTGGGCCTTCGGCGGGGCTTTGGAAGCCTACAGCATTGTGCGATGCAGCGATTATCCGCCAAACCAATACATCACGTTCTCTCCAACTCTGTTCGACAATAATTTCAACATTATCGAAAATCCGTCTTGGTCACTGACCGACTGGGCCTCGGGTTTGACGCCGCAATGCAATTACGGCGGGCAAGTCTCGGCGTCCGAGGTAACTTTGGCCTTTGGCGGTTTCACCCTCACAGTTTTCCCCACTGGTAACGGTCTTGTCACCAGCACCGACGGCTATATCAACTGTCCCGGCACCTGTACGCAAAGCTATCAGGCGGGTACGCAGGTGACGCTGAATGCCAACCCGGCATGGGGCTGGGAGGTCGCTGGTTGGGGCGGCGCCTGCACGGGTATGGGTTCTTGCAGCGTTACGATGACACAAGACCAATCGGTCACGGCTACGTTCGCTCCACTGTACACTCTGACGGTATCGACCAGCGGCCAAGGCACCGTGACCAGCACGGACGGATACATCAACTGTCCCGGCACGTGCAGCCATACTTATCTCTCTAATACACCTGTGACGCTCAATGCCTCACCTGCACCGGGCTGGGGCTTCAGCGGTTGGAGCGGTGCCTGCACGGGCAGCGGCCCTTGCAATCTGACCATTACACAAAACCAATCGGTCGCGGCTACGTTCGCTCCACTATACACTCTGACGGTATCGACCAGCGGCCAAGGCACCGTGACCAGCACGGACGGATACATCAACTGTCCCGGCACGTGCAGCCATACTTATCTCTCTAATACACCTGTGACGCTCAATGCCTCACCTGCACCGGGCTGGAGCTTCAGCGGTTGGAGCGGCGCCTGCACGGGCAGCGGCCCTTGCAATCTAGCCATTACACACAACCAATCGGTGACCGCTACGTTCACTCAGAACTACTACACGTTAACTGTGTCAATAAGCGGCGACGGAACTGCGATCAGTACGGACGGTTTCATCAACTGTCCCGGTACTTGCAGCCATTCTTATCTCTCTAATACACCTGTTACGCTGAATGCATCTCCTGCTCAGGGCTGGAGCTTCAGCGGCTGGACCGGCGCCTGTAACGGCATCGGCTCCTGCAATGTGAACATGCCACAAAACTTGGCTGTCACGGCTGTCTTCGTTCAGCCTGGCAACGGGCTTCAGTTCAGTCCGGTCGCGTCGTGCCGACTGGTGGACACGCGGCCGGCATACGGGGGTAGTGGCCCGATTCAGGGTGGTACCTTAGAGAATTTCGCCGTCCCACAACTCGGCGGCTGCAACATTCCCACTACCGCTGCCGCTTATTCGCTGAATGTCACGGTGGTACCACAGGGTCCGCTGGGATATCTCACCATCTGGCCTACCGGAGAAGCCCGCCCTGTAGTCTCGCTCATGAACTCGCTGGATGGCCGCATCAAAGCCAATGCCGCTATTGTCTCGGCGGGAGCGAATGCCGCAGTCAGCGTCTATGTTACCAACACGACCAACGTGGTCATCGATATCGACGGGTATTTCACCACTCCCGGGGCGGATACGCTGCAGTTCTATGCGTTGACCCCCTGCCGGGTGCTGGATACACGTAAGCTCAATGGACCGTTGGGAGGGCCGTATCTGCCAAGTGGCCAGGAGCGCGATTTCCCGGTACTGGAAAGCGCTTGCAACATCCCGAGTACTGCGCAGGCTTACTCCATGAATTTCACTGTCGTGCCGTATGAGGGTCAGGTCCTGGGCTACTTGACGGTGTGGGCGCAAGGTAGTCCCAGGCCGGCGGTCTCGACGTTGAACAATCTGACGGCGACGATCGTAGCCAATGCCGCCATTGTGCCCGCTGGAACGGCGGGCGGGATCGCCGTCTATCCCTCCGGAAACACCCAACTGGTAGTCGACATCGATGGCTACTTCGCGCCCGCGGGACAAGGGGGACTGTCGCTTTATCCAGCCGCGCCTTGCCGGGTGATCGACACCCGCAAGATTGGCAATGGGCAGCCCTTCACTGGAACTTTGAGTCCACCGGTGGATGTTGTGGACAGCGTCTGTGCACCGTCCAGCACGGCGCAAGCCTATGTCTTGAACGCGACTGTGGTTCCTACGGGCAGTCTTGGCTATCTAACGCTGTGGCCGGATAGCGAGCAGCGGCCGGGGGTTTCGACGCTCAATGCGTTTGATGGAGCGATCACGTCGAACATGGCCATCGTGCCCAACATCGACGGCAAGACAGACGCCTTTGCCTCCGGCACAACGCAGCTGATTCTGGACATCTCCAGCTACTTCGCGCCGTAGTGCGAGGATGTTCTGCCAGCGACACAGGGCCGTTTCGCATGGGCGAGCGGCCTTGCTTGTCTGGCGGATATTGGATCAGCTTGCTCCCGTGTGATGCCGGGTACTTTCAAGGAATGAAGTATTCCTGCGCGCCGTGGGTAGTTGTACTCTTTTCGCGCCCAAACCCAGTCTTCCTAATTTGCTTCTAAGATAGGTATATGGTTTTGCGTTTGATACTCGTGCGTTTGCTTCTCCTCGTCCTTCTGCTCTCGACCTCGGCTTATGCCGACACGGCTGCCTTCGACTTGCCCGGTCCGCGGATTGAAGTGCGAGTGAGCCGCGCAGGCAAGGAGCTGCCCATTGCCGAGGTGCCGAATCTGCAAGAGGGCGACCGGCTGTGGATTCATCCAGCGCTTCCGGAGACGCAGAGCGCTCACTATTTGCTGATCGTCGCGTTTCTGCGCGGATCGACGAACCCTCCTCCGGAAAACTGGTTTACCAAGGTGGAGGCCTGGGACAAGAATGTGCAGCGCGAGGGAATCGTCATCACCGTACCCAAGGGCGCGGAACAAGTGTTGCTGTTTCTGGCACCGGAGACGGGAGGCGACTTCGGCACCTTGCGCAAGGCCGTGCGCGGCAAGCCGGGAGCGTTCGTGCGCGCCTCACAGGACTTGAATGAAGCCAGCCTGGATCGTTCGCGGCTGGAAGCCTATCTATCAGCGGTCAAACAGGCGGCGTCGGATAACGATCCCGACAAACTGAAGGAGACTTCGGCCCTGCTGGCGCGAAGCCTGAACATCAAGCTCGACAGCGATTGCTTCAAGAAGCCGATCGACGAACAGGCGGCCTGCCTGGTGCAGAAGTCGGACGAGCTGGTGCTGGATGACGCCCACAGCCAATCGATGGCCGCCCAGCTGGCATCGGGCGCTTCGGCCGACCTGGTCGGACAGATCAGCGCGACCCCCATGGCGGGCGGCGGATTTTACAGCGCCTATGTGGGAGCTATCGTGGACGTGGTGCGGCTGACGAGCGCGTGGCATACGGCGGAGTATCAGTACATTCCCGCGCTGGCCGTCCCCCACGAGGACCAGCTGAACCTTAAGCTCAACGCGGCGCCTTCATTTCGCAACCCGAAGTCGGTGCTCGTGATTGGCCTGCCCTCGGTGGAAGCGCCAAAGTTGCCTCCACTGAAGCCGGTGGATCCGAAGAGTGCGTATTGCCTCGATAGTTCGTCCTTGATGCTAGCGGTGGAAGGCGCTCCGCTGGTTTTCTCCACCAACCTGGCGCACGACCTGGTGGTTCATGTCTGGAGCAAGTCCGGTCAGTCGATTGATCTTCCCGCCAAGGCCGATGCGACGCGCGGCGGCTTGGTAGTGGATACCCATGCAGTGAAGAGTGAAGGTCTGGGTCCGCTGGTGAGTGCAACTGTGCGTGGGCAGTGGGGATTCGACTCATTCGACGGGCCCACTTTCCAGCTGCAAACTGCGCATCCCGCGAAGTGGACGGTCGCCTCCGCCGACCAAAGCGCTCTCGTGGTGGGCCGCGACGATACTTTGCATCTGCATTCCGAGGCTGCGCCGTGCGTGCAGGACGTCACAGTCGAGGACCGCGAGGGCAAGAAGCTGAAGACGACGTGGAAGCTGGTGAATCCTGGTGAAGTACAGATCGAGATGCCGTTGAAAGATGCGACGCCGGGGCCGCTGAAGGTGCAGGTGAAACAGTTTGGCTTGGCCAAGCCCGATGACCTTGCTCTGCAAAGCTATTCCGAAGCTGCGAAGCTGGAGGAACTGGTCATCGGCGCCGGCGATCAGCAAGCGGTGCTGAAGGGAACCGGTCTGGACCAGGTGGCCGGCGTGGAACTTGGCGGAGTCCACTTCACAACCGGTGCCCTCACGCGCGCGGGCGATGAAGATGATCTGAATCTGCGGGGCGACCAGTCTCCACCATCTGGGTTGCGCCAAGGCGACAAGATAACCGCGCACATTAGCCTAAGAGATGGTCGGGTGTTGGACTTGCCGGCTACGATTCAGCCACCGCGGCCGAATGTGACCCTGATCAGCAAAGTGGTCCAGCCGAATTCTACAGCACCGCCTTCACCCATTCAGTTGAACGAACAAGACGAACTGCCGCAGAATGCGACGCTCTCTTTTTCGCTAAAAACGCAGGTCCCGACGGCGTTCTCGCATGACGAAACCATCGAGGTCGCCACGGCGGACGACTCGGTACACGTGTTGTTGAGCATTGCCGATGGGACTCTTGTCCTGCAGGATGCGCAAACCGTGGTGGCCGTGCTGGATCCGCTGAAGAATCTTGGGCCGTCGGCGTTCGGGCCACTGCGTTTTCGGCCCCTCGCCGCGGACGGCAAGAAAGGAGACTGGCAACCGTTGGTGACGCTAGTCCGGCTACCCGAGCTGAAAGAACTTCGCTGTCCCGAAAAACCGGAGGAGCCGTGCCTTTTGAACGGCACGAGTCTTTATCTGATCGAGTCCGTTTCCGCCGATCCGCAGTCTCAACAGAGCACGCCGGTTCCGGATGGATTCGCTGGTTCGGCGCTGAGCGTGCCGCACCCCGCCAACGGAGTGCTGTACGTCAAGCTACGCGACAATCCATCCGCGATCAACAAGCTGACCTTGCAGCCGGGGAAGGAGGGTGCGACGCAAGCGGAACAATAGGAAGCGAGTGTTGTGAGTGGCCGATTGCCCGCATAGGTTTGTCAACCTCGGCGGATTCCCCTCATATTTTGTCAACCCGACCGGAGCGGAGGGACCTGCGGTTTTTCGCCGATGCCTGACATCGTTGCGTCTTCTATTGTCCGCTATTGTCCGCACGCCGGCACGGCTGGATTTGGCATTGTCGCCGGCAGCGGTTGTAAGTGCTGTCCGGCAAGCTGAGTATTTATTAGTGGCAACTGCTGTTTCATCAGCGCAGACCATTGTTGCGCCAGCTTAGTCAGGTCCTTGCAATAGTCGTGATAAGCGGAATGCATCGCGTCCGTTGGCGCGGCGTCGGCCCAGTCCACCGTTTCCGACAAATACGCCAGCTCTGAATTTATCAGCGTAAAGGTCGGCTTCGGTTTGCCACCTCCGCCAAATCCCCGTTGCTGCTCGCCCTGTATCTTGAACGCCTTCGCTTGGAAGTCCTTCACCGCTTGCAGCGCTGCCGCGGCCTGCTCGTTCTTCTCCAATTCGGTTTGGCGAGCGGATACTTCCGCCACGAGTTTGGCTGCATTCTCGTGGAAGTCGTAGCTGAGCGAAATCAGGCTATCGATTTTCTTCGCGAAATCAAGCTGTTGCTGCAGGGCGGCTTTCGTCACCTTCACGCGAGGGTCCATCTCCACCGTCAACGGCTGCTTGTAGGTCTTGCCATCGACCGTCAGGCGCACTTCGTACTTGCCGGGCAGCACGAATGGTCCTTGCGGTTCGGCGTGGGTTCGTTCATACAGCGCGTAGATGGGATAGGTGTGACGAACCGCGTCTGGCGACGGGTAGCGCAGGTCCCACACATAGCGATTCATGCCCGCATTCTTTGGCACCGGCGTCGGATGATAGAGCCAATAGTTCGGAACGTCTGGCGGCAGCTCTTCGCGTACCACCTCGGGCTTACTGGAGAGCTCACGAACCAGTTGGCCAGCCTGATCGTAGACAGTGATGGTCACGTCATTTGCCGGCGCCGTCTTGAAGTAGTAATCGAGAATAGCTCCCGTAGGCGGATTGTCGCCGGCCGGCATTTCCGGGGGCAGCGGCGTGTCCTGGTTCATGTCATTGCGCAAGCGAATTGCCGTCGCCGGCTGGTAGAGATACACCTTCGACTTCGCAACCTTTTCATTGATCTGGCGCAGCGGCGTTAAGTCATCGAGGATCCAGAAGGCGCGTCCATACGTGGCCGCGACCAGGTCGTCGCCATGCACCACCATGTCGCGCACGGAGACCGTCGGCAGGTTGAGTTGCAGAGTTCCCCACTGATCGCCGTCGTCAAACGAAACGAAGGCGCCGGTCTCGGTGCCGCAGTAGAGCAGTCCTTTGCGTTCGGGATCTTCCCGCACAACTTTCACAAAACTGAGATCGGGAATGCCGGTCACGACCTGCAGCCAGGTCTTGCCGAAGTCGCGAGTGCGAAATATGTGCGGACGAAAATCGTTGCCCTGATGATTGTCCACGGAGACGTAGGCTGTTCCCGCGTCGAAGTGCGAGGCTTCCACCATGGTCACTTCGGAAAACTTCTGCAGCCCGGCAGGCGAGACATTCTGCCAGTCCGCGCCGTTGTCGGTCGTGACCTGCACCAGCCCATTATTCGTGCCCACCCAGATCACGCCCGGTTTCACCGCCGATGGTGAAATGGTTGTGATGGCGCGGCGGTCCGGCGGCCGCATCGTCTCTTCCTCTTCCTTGGTTTTCGGCTTCTTGCTCTCGGCTTCCTTAGTCTTGGCTTCTTCGGAGGCCTTGGCCTGTTCTTTGTTGCCTTCGTCGTTGCCTTCCTCAGCTTTGGCTGGCGGTTCGCCGGGACGATTCGTCAAGTCCGGGCCGATCGCCTTCCAGGTCTCTCCCTCGTCGCTGGTTTGCAGCAGAAACTGCGTTCCTTCGTAAAGAATGTGCGAGTCTTGGGGCGAGAAGGCCAGCGGAGGATTCGTCGCCGTTCGGTAATCGCCATCGTGGCTGACGTTGGGCGAGATCGTCTTCACCTGCCGATTGGTGCGATCAATCCGCCACAAGCCGTGATTCTCGCCGCCGGCATAAACAATGTTCGGATTGGTGGGATCGGCGAGGATGTAGCCGAACTCATAACCACCAATCGGGTCCCAGTCCAAGAACGTGATCGCACCGTAATCTCCGCGGCTGAGAGTGGCCACCGATCCGCTGTCCTGTTGCGTACCGTACACCCAGTAGGGAAAACGGTTATCGGTAGAGACATGATAGATCTGGCCGGTCGGCTGGTTGTACCACGAGGTCCATGTCTTGCCGCCATCCATGCTGATGGTCGCCCCCTGGTCGCTGCCCATAATCATGTAGTCCGAATTTGTCGGATCAATCCACAGCGCGTGATTGTCGTCGCCGCCGGGCGCACCTTTATACGATTCAAACGTAACGCCACCATCCGTCGAGCGATAAAGCGACGTCTGCGCCACAAGAACCATGTCGGGATTGCGCGGATCGAGAAAGACCTTGCTGAAGTATCCGTTACCTTGAATCCGCTGGTCGTTCGTGATGCGCTTCCAGGTGGCGCCGCCATCATCGGAGCGATACAGTCCGCCTTCGTTTCTTTCGGAAACGATCGCGAACACGCGCTGTCCGTTGCCGGCCACGACTAAGCCGATGCGGCCCAGATGGCCATTTGCAAGTTGAGGAATCTTGACCTCGGCCCAGGTATCGCCGCCGTCGGTCGTCTTGTAGATTCCCGCGCCGCCCGTGCCTAACAGTCCCGCGTAGGGAGTATCTGGTTTGACGTAGTGGTACCAGAGAGCGGCAAATCCGATCTTTGGATTATCCGGAGCGAAAGCCACATCGACGGCCCCAGTCGTATCGTCCTTATACAGGACCTTGCGCCAGGTCTTTCCGCCGTCGGTGGTCTTAAAGACGCCGCGCTCGGTATTCGGCGCAAAGGTATGACCTAAAGACGCCACGAAGACAACCGCTGGATTGTGTGGATCGACCCAGATTGCCCCGATGTGCCGCGAGTCTTCCAACCCGATGTGTTGCCAGGTCTCGCCCGCATCGCTGGACTTCCACATGCCGTTGCCCTGATTGACCGAGCCACCCACGTTGCTGACGTCGCCCGTCCCGATGTAAACCATGTTCGGATTGGAAGGCGCTACGGCGATTGCGCCAATCGACGCCACCTGCTGCTTGTCGAAGATCGGTTTCCATACCATGCCACCATCGGTGGTCTTCCACGCTCCGCCGCCGGCCGTTCCCATGTAATAGATCGCCGGTTGGCCGGCAACACCCACCACTCCGGTCACGCGTCCCGCGCGGAACGGACCGATCTGCCGCCACCGCATTCCAGAATAGAGCGAGGGATTGTATTGTTGCGCGACAGCGAATTTCGGGAGCAGCAGGCCGGCGAGTAGGCAGATTGCGATAGTCGGGAGTAACCGTGCGGCGGATCGGCTGTAGTGCTTGGCAGACTCAGAGGGCACTAGAGGGTCCCTGAGGAACATCATTCCAACAACCTCCAAATGGAAGAGCTTACACTACAGAGAGCAACCTCGGCCGCGAAAAACCGTGCATTGATCTCGCCAATCGTGCGGGGAAAACCGTCCTACGGATTCGCCGGTTGCGCGACAGGTTGAACTCCACAAATTCCCTGATCGATCCACTGCTGTTTTCCCTTACGGTCCACGGTGAGGATGGAGATCGGCGGTCCAACCTCATCCGGATGAGCAGCAATCTCCAGGCCCACCAGCTTGCGCGCGAGCGAAACTGTATCCATGTGCGCCCAGTTGGGGTTCGCCTTCAGGTAGTCGGCGATGTGGTCGGTAACTCCTGCAAAAAAGCCGGACGCTCCCGTTCCCGTAATGTCGTTAGAAACTGCGCTAGCGCTGCCATCGCTGGCAACCTTGAATCCACGCGCGTAAGCTACGGGCTTCCCGTGCTCAGTTCCCACAAATACCACGAAGGCAAACTCACCACCGTTCTTGCTAAAGGTGTCGCTATAGAACTGCGGCTCGTTGTCGTGCAGATATTGCGCGATAGAGGTCACGGGATCTCTTGCGATCTCGAGGAATCCGTCCGCCTGGTCTTTTAGCGTTCCCTGCAGTTGGCAGGCCGCGTCGCCGAGATCTGGCAAATGAAAATAGGGATCGGGCTTATCGAGGAAGCCTGCCATGGCGTAGGCGCAGTCGGACTTAACGATGACCTTACAGTCCTGGCTCGTGGTTTTTCCATAGTAGCGGCTGATTAGGCTGTCTGCGGCGAGGACGACTCGATGATGCCGCTTGTCGATGAGAGCAATTACGGTTGTCGCCCAGACCGGAAGCGACAGCAGCAGGAAGGCAAGGGAGATCGCGGCAGAGATCAGGAGTGTGGGTAAGCAAGAGCATTTTGTTGTCATCGACGGTCCCAGCGAGGCGGGCCGCTGACCCATCTGGAGGCGCGGGTGAGAAGCCTGGCACGGCTTCGCGCCACTGGTGGAGCAAAGCCGTTCCCCAGCAAAGACTTTACACCCGCTAAAAGAGCCAGCACCCTATCACGCCACGCCTCAACCACGCTGTTACGTTTAGTGGTTGGGCAACGTCCAAATGCTGAGAGTGGATTGATTGTCATCCACGGCCGCGAACCGGGAAATCAGTCCAGTAGTCATTACATTAAGTCCGAACGATCCCCCTGTGCCGGATCCATTGAAAGCTGCTTCACGAAGTGACCGGAAATAGTGAATTCCACGATCTCGCTTGGCTGGTTGGGATCGCCATTGATCGCATCATTGTTGCTGACCAGCAGGTCGCCACCCGGGGCCGCAGCCATGGCGAGCGCGCCGTGTAAGTGGGTCTGGTCCTGGTAGATGACTTGCCCCGTCCCGCCGTTATCAGATCGCTGCGAGACGTTGGAGACGGCAAAGACGGCGTTGTCGACGGTCGATGCCACGTAAAGAACATCTCTCTTGGGATCGTAGACCAGCCCGGTCGGGGCATCCACAAAGGTAACCGGATCGCATTGAAACACGTAGCCGGAAGCGATTGTTGCCTTGCTTTGCACCGTCAACAATCCATTGCTGATCATCAGGTCAAAGCGAGTGATAGCTCCGCTCAGACCATTGGCTATGAAAGCGTCAATCTTTCCGCCACCGAAGTCATAGACAGCCATGTCCCACGGGCCGTTTATATAGTTCTTGTCTGCAATAGTTTGTACTTGCTGACCAAGGCTGTTGATGACCAGGAGGCCGCCGTTACCCGCGGTGGCACAGGTCCCATCCGTCGAAGGGAAGTTGCCAACGATCACCAAGCCTTCCTGCAGCACTGCCAACGCGGTTGACAGACCCTGTTGCACGGGGCTCGAAGTAAAGAATAGCGATGGCGGTCCCTGCGGTGGTACGCGGACAATTGTAGTGCCTGTGCCCTGCAGGTTTTGAACATTGTTGAAGTTTGAGACCAACACATCGCCCGGATTCAGCACGCCTCCAGGAAACCCGGTTGGGACAAAGGCAACGCCGTAAGGATTGACGTCTCCGTTAGGAGGAACCGTGGATACTACCAGGATGGGGCTGGGAAGAAACCCGGAACTGGGGGCCTGCGCGATCAGAGCAGAAGCGGAGATCAGCAGCACTACCACGATGATCAGGCTTCGGGTTACCTTTCGGTTACGATTGAAGATGGTGGACTGGTTAGGCGTATGGAGATTGGCGCTGTTGCTTTTCACAATGTACTCCTTGTTCTCTTTGCTTCTAATGAGGGCTGGTGCTTGGTAGGCTGGGAAACTTATATGGCCAGCGCACTATTCCCTAGTTAGGGACAGATTCCACTCTGAAACCGAAAGTCGAACCATGTCTTGGGTCGGCTTCTCGGGTAGCGGAAGATTCTTGATATCGCCGGACAAGATAACAAATTTCGGATTGTCCAGCCCGCGAGTGACGGCGAAAATCTTACGGTTGAGCTCCAGCTCAAGAGAGAAACTGTTAGGAACAAGGTCAGGATGTGCAAGGCGGCTCGTCGCCTTTGTGAGGGTGCCCCGAGGCAAAAATGAATCACATCTACAAGCGTAGATTTTCCTAGTCCATTGCGAGTATCTTTCTTCGTCGAGTCCTTCGTGCGGTCAGCCAGGACGACGTTGAAGCCGGAAGTGAACTCGACCGACTTGAAAGACAGCAAGCTAGACCAAATTCGCCTTATCATCGGACCCGCACCAAAACACCGTCCTTCAAGGTTATGGCGCCCATGGCGTAGAGAAAATCAAGGGCAAGAGTGAAGCGAGCGAAGGTTGCTATCTCTGGCAGCGTCCGACAGCGATCCCAAAGGCCGGTGATCGTAGAGGGATTGTCTAGTTTGCGAAGGACAATCGCGCCAACGCCAACGAGCGATGTTCCCAGGGAGACGTGCTTGTCGGGCAGCAAATTCATCGCTCAAAGACCTCACACGCCTCAAAGAAGTATCCGAGTATGGCCAATCCGGCAGCCTGGGTCTTAAGGTCTGACTTACCAGCGCTGGCAAAGACCAGCATTTGTTGAAACAGCTCATCCCCATTTAATTAAGCCGATCGCCTTAAGCCGCTCGTATTCTGAAATAAATCCGGCACGCAGACGGGAAGCGAAGGAGTCATCGAGTTTAGTGAATGCATCGATAAAGCTACGCACGACGTCAGCTTTCGCTAGAGCGATCGCCAAATACGCGTGCGCCGTGGAAGACAGGTTGTTCTTCTTGATTTTTTCCGCTGGTGGGATCACAGACAAATCAGAGTCCTGCTTGCCAGCGTGGTTCAGGAGGAAATTTGTGATCTGCCGTAGCTCCGAAAAATCGACAGATGGCATCATGTTTCGGATGGCGGTGGTAATCCTGTTTTCGATCTCCCGCTTCCATTCCCGTAACATCTCTGCCGGATACGTATCAGGTTGCTTGTCGATCAGGGAATGATGGTTTGGACAGAGTAGTAAAAGGTTAGGGTAGCTGTTCCGCTGCAACAGGCTGAGTTTCGGATTCGCGCGCGGGCCGTCATCCTCATAGGCATGGATGTGCGCCACTTCGCCGATCACAACTGCGCCATCGCTGGAAGTCGCCATCACGCGTTCGAATCGGGCAGTCAGGAAAGGCACAATGGCCTGCGGAATACGCCCATATGAGCTTTTGCTGCGAAATCGGAAGCGATTTTCTTGGGAGTTTGCTGGCTGTCGTGGCCACAAGTCAGTTTACAACGGGTGTCAAAAGCCGAACAGGGCAAGTTGGCTCTTGGCCGTGCCCGACGGAGGTTGTGCGCGACAGTGACAGTATCTGCGTATGAAAGCGTCCGCATTCGCCTGTCACCGGATTTGTCACTACTGGACTGGGCCGTTAATTTCCGTGAAAATCAGAAGAAGAACAGTGAAGTGTATGATGGGCAATCCGCGTGGCTGACACGAGGATTTGCTTTGATGTGTGCGACTTGCAAGCTCTTGAAAATTCTGGCGGAGAGGGGGGGATTCGGTCCCTGCCCCGCCCAAGCGCTTCCATAACTTATAGATTCTACATTGCCACGTATGCCAAATTTGCCACGGCTGTCGCGTACCATTGCACGCTATTGCACGCCAGACATTTCCTTCCACGGATGTACAGACTCGACCCCACTCTTTTTCCTACTGCCCATCCGCTTGTGAGGTGCCTGCGTTTGATGTGCTCATACTGCCCTATTGAAATGGTTCTGAGGCGCGTTAGCGCCGAAGGCCGCTTATGCCGAGAAGCATAGCGTAGCGGCCTTCTGTTTGGGTTCTTCGTAGCGGACTTACCCACCCCCGCCGTCGCCAGCGCTGTGGGGCGCGCTAGTCGGGCGTGGATAAGTCCTACCTCAGCACTTGTTTTTTATATAAGAAAGAGGATGTAG
>Ga0224557_1002512_pt1 | contig 15485 bp, 15 predicted proteins | sample 714S31014metaG_FD_180677 | JGI IMG/M metagenome (GOLD analysis project Ga0224557, IMG submission 180677) | Peat soil microbial communities from Stordalen Mire, Sweden - 717 S3 10-14 | ecosystem: Environmental > Terrestrial > Soil > Wetlands > Peat | place: Sweden: Norrbotten County, Stordalen...
GCTATGGGCGCTCGCGGAGCAACAGACTGCCGATCAAGTTCTGGCCGCGCACGAGGCAGCGGTCTCCACAGCGTTCGCTTTCGTCGACGAGCACGCGTCGTTCACCCGTCGTGGACACAACGGTGTCCTGCAGGTCGACACCGATGGGCTCATCGCGGCGAGCTTCGTCCATCGCACCTCGCGAACCGCCGACCCACAGCTGCACACCCATCTCCTTGTCGCGAACAAGGTCCGCGCGGCGGACGCCAAGTGGCTTTCGCTCGACGGGCGCGAGCTGTTCGAGACGCAGAAGGCCGCAGGCATGCTGTACAAGGCGGCACTCCGCTCCGAGCTGTCGACACGCCTCGGCGTCGCATGGACGCCAGTCGACGAGAACGGTGTCGCGGAGGTCGTGGGCGTCCCGCAAGTGCTCATCGAGCAGTGGTCGGCGCGCCGCCACGAGCTAAAGGCGGTTGGCGACGAGCTGATCGCGAACCGCGAGGTGGAACTTGGACGGACGCTTACTCCGAACGAGCGAACCGAGTGCTTCCAGATCGCCGCCTACCGCACCCGCACGCCGAAGCTCGACGCTGACACCCCGACCGCGGAGCTGCGCGCGCACTGGCGAGCCGAGGCAGACGAGTGGAGCCTCGGTCCCGAACGATGGCTCGGGGACATCAACAACCGACCTGCGCGCCCGGCGGACCTCCCCGCGCAGAAGGTCGTGGCGGAGGTCATCGGCCGCCTCGAGGAGCAGAGCGCTACGTGGGGACGTGCGGAAGTCGTCGAGGAGGTGTCACGGTTCGTCAGCGCGACGACCGCAGAGGGGGTCCGCGAGTGCGTGGAGGTTCTCACAGAGCGGGTGCTCGCCGACGCGGAGGTGGTCTCGCTCGCCGGTCCGCTCCCTGCGGAGCCGCCCGAGTCGCTGCGAAGGCGAGACGGCACGGCGGCGGTCGAGCGGCACGGCGCGGTGCGTTTCTCGACGCGGGCAACGCTTCGGCGTGAGGCAGCGATCCTCGAAGAAGTCGACGCTGGCCGTGACGCGCACGCGGCCGTCGTCGACGAGTTGACCGTCGACCGGGTGCTCGCGGACCCTTCGCTCGGTGGGGACCAGCGCGAGGCAGTGCGTGGGCTGCTCACCGGTGGCGAGCGCGTCGCTCTTCTCGTCGGTCCGGCGGGCACGGGGAAGTCGCGCTCACTCGACGCCGCGCGTCGCGCCTGGCAGGCCGCGGGCTATGACCCGATCGGGCTCGCGCCCTCCGCTATGGCGGCGCAGGTGCTCGGCGAGGAGGCGGGTGTCCGATCCGAGACACTCGCGAAGTTCCTCTACGAGCGCGAGCGCGGCACCTCGCCGATGATCCTCGACCGCCACAGCGTCGTGATCCTCGACGAGACCGGGATGGCTCGCACCGACGACCTCGCGAAGCTCCTCGCCGCGGTCGAGCAGGCGGACGCCAAGCTCGTGTCGGTTGGGGACCCGCACCAGCTCGGTGCGGTCGGACCCGGCGGCATCTTCCGCACGCTTGTCGCCGATCACGGCGCGCACGAGCTGGAAACCGTGCGGCGTTTCCACCACGCGTGGGAGGCCGCGGCTTCGCTCCGCTTGCGCGAGGGGGAACCGTCGATCCTCGCCGCCTACGTCCGCCACGACCGGATCGCGAGCGGGAGCCGCGAGCAGATGATCGACCGCGCGTTCCGGGCCTGGACGGACGCTCGCGAGAACGACACATCGATCCTCCTCATGGCGGGCGACAACGCGACCGCCGACGAGCTCTCGCGGCGCTGTCGTGCGGAGCTCGTCGCACGAGGCTGGGTCGAGCGCGACGGCGTGCGGATCGCGACCGGTACTGCCAGTCGCGGCGACGAGATCGTGACCCTGCAGAATGACCGCAAGCTCCGCGCCTCGCGAGGCGAGTTCGTTCGCAACGGCACGCGCTGGCAGGTCGTCGGCACCTCCGACGACGGCTCGATGCGGGTCGCCTCGGTAGAGAACGGCGGCATGGTGACGCTTCCGCCAGAGTACGTGCGCGAGCACGTCGCGCTCGGCTACGCGCTCACGGTCCACAAGTGCCAGGGCAAGACGGTCGATCGCGCGGTCGTCCTCGTCGACGAGAAGATGACGGCGGCACAGCTCTACGTCGCGATGAGCCGCGGGCGCGAGGAGAACTGTGCGTTCGTGACCCTCTCTGACGACTCGCCCGAGGACCACGCGCGCAGACCCTCGCTCGACGCGATCGAACTGCTCACGCGAATCATGCGGCGCGAGGGGAGCGACCGCTCCGCGCACGACGTAGTCCGCCGCAACCTCGCGCGCTCGGAAGACCTCACGCTCCTCACCGATCTCTACGACGACGCGAGGGAGCGCATCGAGCGATCAGCTGGTCCGGACCGACGCAAGGCGATCGCGGCGCTGGAGCCACGAGGGAACGTCGTGGACGCCACCCAACACCTCCGCGCCGCGGGGGACGCGATACGTCGCGCCGAGGAACAGCGGAGCAAAGCCGAGTCGCGGCTAGGCGAGACCGAGCACGAGCCGATCCGGACGCACCTTCCCGGCAGGCTCGGCGAAGGCTCCCGGTATCGCGCGGACCACGAGCGGCGAATGGCTGAGGGCGCTCTCTTCACCGCTCGACGAGCCGAGCAACAGTCGCTTCGCGCTTACGAAGTGGCCCGTCATCGCCTCATGGATGCGGAGACCGCGGCAAGCGAGATGGCGGTGCTCCGCGGGGAGCAAGACCAGCGCGAGTCGTGGCTGCGAGAGCACCCGGACGAGGTGCAATGGGCTCGCGACCTCATGGAGCGGATCGAGGAGCGGAAAGCGGACACGACAGGGCTCGGTCGCGATGGCCACGGTATCGAGCGCGGTGACCGAAACGCTTCTCGCGTTGCCCGAGCGGGACGGAGCGATTCCCGACCAGCGAAACCACAGGAGCAAGCCGAGACGACCACTCGTGGTCTCGATCCAGCGACCGAGGCGATCCTCAGGCGGTCGAGCAGGACCTCCACCTCGGCAGGACCGCCGCGCCCGCCAGAGCGAGAGGGACCGTCACTAGGTCGGTGCTGATTAAGGGGGCCTCGTAGGCGAAGAAGCCCTCGGGGCCCGACCAGATGCGGAAGTCTTGAAGCTGGCCTTTCCCGACGCCTTTCGGGTAGAGGAATCGGTAGATAGCCTCGAACGACTTACGCAGTTCCTGACGAGCCAAGGTTCCAAATTGGGCCACGTCGGCGTGAATGACGGTCTGCCGACTGGACGTAGTGGTCGTTGTCGGAGGCACGGTCGAACTCGTGCACCCGGCGCGCACAAAAGCCACCGTCACCATCGCCACGGTGACGAGCTTGCTCAACGCCCTCATCGCTCCACCTACGCCGTCGGGCTTTCGCTGGCTGCCAGCATCACTGCTCCGGCGTTGGTTTCGCAGGCAGAACGAAGATGTGGGCGGGGATACCCGAGTGGTAGCTCAAGAGCGTTGCACTCCCGGTCCATCCGTTGTCGATGGCAACGCTCGTCGAGAAGTAGCCGATGAAGCCACTCGCCAGGAAACACGCCTTGGCCGTTGACCCTCGTCACCCGCAGCAAGCCCGTCTGGCCGCTCAGGACCGGAGCGGTGGGCGGGTCGCCGTGGGCAAAGACGACGAGCGTGCCGCGGCTCACTTGTGGCAGGCCGCAGTGGGAGAGCGCCTGGCCCATCGGCCCGGCTATCACCTCAGAGCTTCCCGAACCCTCCGTGCATGCGTCAGCAGAGGGAGACACGACCGTCCAGCCAGCCGGGACGTTGACGGCGAAGCTCCCCGACGTGACGCTCTCCAGCGCGGGCTTGTCTACAGCAACAACGGTGGCCGGGGGGGGCCTTGCGCAATGGTGCAGTGGTCGAAGTTGGTGTGGGGCCGTGGAGGTCGTGCAACCCGTCAAGATCACGGCCACGGTCATGATCGCCATAGCCCCGAGCTTGCGACCCGTGGTCATCACGCCCGACGCATCGAGTACAAGATGGTCCGCGCGACCATGCCGTTCCCTGCCAACCCGATGGAGACGAAAACGGGCTTCGAGCGCCCAGGCACGTTCATTCGAACCACGAGTATCGAGTACGCGGGTGAGGTTGCTGGGCACGCCGTCAAACCATGGAGGACGAGGCAGTGAGCCGAAAGGGAGAGTGTCACCGTCGGCTCGGTACGTAACCCCGAATCGACCTGGACCCCGTTCTCCGGTGGCTGGGGAGTCGACGGAAAGAGAGGGCACAAGACGACTAGCAAGGGGTGGCGGTCCGTGCTCAACGTTACCGTCGTGCCCGAGAATACAACGCCCTGTCTCTGACACATGGCTCCTAGGCCGGGAGTCACCTGAATCCGAGTGATGGGCCAGTTCGCTGGAACCGAGAACCGCAACCCGGCGAAGCTCACGTAACGCCATGACGACGGGATTGCCGGTAAAGACCCCGGTGCGAGTACGACCGAGCGCGGTGACCAGGTCAGCGTGTGCAGGACTCGCTGGCCGAGTGGCCCGTCAACGGTGATTTCAACGCCAAGCGATGGCACCAAGTAACTGCGCGGTGATCCCGTGGGGTAGAGGTACGCGAAGATGCCGTTGATGACCTCTGGGTGACCGAGGACGGTGCTGTGTGGAGACGTTGGCGGGCCGAACCTGACCGTGGTGCTCGGACCGGGAGAGGTCTCCGCCGGACAGTGGAAGACGCCAGGGAGTGGATTGACGAATACCTCCCCAGGCGGCGAGCCGCTAGGGCACGGCGGCGAGTTGTAGAGAACCCACCATGTCGACGGCACCGACACCTGCGCGTTGCCGAAGGCGACCGGTACCCACCCGGCTGGGGTGGCCGAGAGGTCCACGGCTGGGAGCAGCTTGGACGTGACCGGGACCCTCGTGGTCGTTGGCACAAGGGTCTGGGAGCTGGTGAATACAGCGAGGACCGCGGCCACGATGACCATTACGACCGCGGTGAGCTTGTGCACCGTGCTCATGGTCTCACGAGGTGTCCGCACTGGCACCGGCTCATCGCAGGCTCTACACGGGCACGGCACTCGCGGAGACACCATCTACGAGGACCCTGCTTCCGATTGGCTTGGTGAGCTTGACGGACAAGTGGTCCCCGTATCCCGGTAGTGCACAAAGAACACCTGGAGGTATGACTCGCGTCTCGGCGACGAACACGACGACGATGGCCTTCTCCTGAACGACACGCGCCTGGTAAGTATCGTCACAACCCTTCGTCCCAATCTGACCGCCGACGAATCCAATGGTTATGACGCGACCCCCATCCCCGAGACGCGCCGAGCCAACTGACACGCTTGACCCCGGCGGAGGCTCGGAGACATGCCGCGGCTGGAACAGGTCCGAAGGCGAGAGCGCGAGCACCGACGCGGTTCCCTTCAGCCCCGAGACGGTGAATAGCCACGCCGGAAAGCGCATGGTCCCGTGAGCGGTCTCCCAGATGTCCGTGCCACGGTGCACACTGAGAACCCTGTCAGGTGGTCCCGCATACATCCCCTGGACCGGCGGCGCTAAGAGACGAAAAGCCTGCTGCGCGGAGATGATGACCCAGCGTCCCTCTCCCGCCGGAGACGAAGGGAACCTCGTAGGCGGCGTGACACGGCCAAGGCCGAAGGCAAGCTTCGCGTCGCCGTTCACGAAGCCAGCGTTCTGGCTCAACTGGACTGCTGGACCCACCAAACTGGGAGGGCTGGAACCCCCAACGCCAGCCCATGCTGTGTTTGCTGCGGCCAGCTCTTGCCTTTCGAGAGAAGAAAGGTTGGCGGTTCTGGTTACGACACCGGTGCCCGTGGTGGTCGTTGGGGCAACCGTCTGGGTGCTGGTGCACGCGGCGAGGGCCAGTGTCAGGACCACCGGCACGAGGGCGCGCAACCTCACTGGTGCCATGCTCCCACGAAGCCGGGACGGAATGGTTCCGCGTAAGGACATTGACGTGCAGCTACTGGCAACCAAGCAGTGGTGAGTTGAAGATAACGGTCCGACCGGCCCGCACGGTCACACTTGGCCAAGCCCACTCACCGGAACGTATGACCTCACCGAGACCCTCCACTATGTACGTACCGGCGGCGGCGGACAACTTGTAGCTAGTACCTGCCGGGACTGTCTCAGATGCAACGGGGGTTCGACCTGAGTAGAGCGATACCTTCACCGGAGACGCAGAGGCAATGCACTCCTGGGCCAGCCCGGTAACGACGCCGGGGGGCTTGACGGTGCTCGTCGTACAGGCAGCAAGCGACAGGACTATGACCACCATCGCGAGCGCGCGCAACCTCACTGGTGCCATGCTCCCATGAAGCCGGGACGGTTCAGGTTCGCGTACCGGACGATGCACCGCGCAGATAGGCCAGAAACGCGGTCCGGGTCATGGCTCGCCATCCCCTACGGGGCGCGGTCTTGACAACCCGAGTCGCGCACAGGTCGACGTGTCGCCGGGGAACACTCCCGCCGTCCCATCTGGCATCGTGCAGACAACGAGATTCGGCACCGGACGGATTGTGGTGTAGACGGGAATGTGAAGCGCCGTCGGTGCGCCAGGGACGAGAAAGCCGTCCCGCCATATCATGCTGCACGTTTGTAGGGCGTTGGTCACCTGCGCCGATGAACCTGGGGCACCGACAGCGGCGACTTCCGTGCCCTTGTGTCCAGCCACGCTGGGAATGCTGTAGCAGAAAGCTGTGCTTGTGTTGGTGACCGGCGCGAAGTGAAAGTACGCAGCCGCAGCAGTCCCACCGGCGGCGGCGATGCTGACACTGATTCCGATTACCACGGCAGGACGCCGCCATCTGCGGTGCCGAGGCGGACTGGCGACCACGGCCTCCAACTCCTGGCGCAGAGCGGCTCGATATTCGGCGCGCATTGGCCGGGAATCGGGAAGCTGTTCAAGAAGGTTCATGACTCTCCTTCGGGGGTTTGAGAAACGGGAGCAGCCGGATGCGGGCTGTCGATGCCTCCACCGAGGCGTTCACGAATATGCTCATGGGCGCGGGAGAGCCGAGAACGGACCGTTCCGACCGGCAAATCGAGTGCCGTGGCGGCTTGCGTATAGCTCAAGCCCGCCCAATCGCAGACAGCTATGACCTCTTGTTCCTCGATTCGAAGCGCGCCCAGGAGCATCAGTATCCGTGCCATCTCACGCTCATCGTCTAACCGGTCAGCAGCGTCATCCCCAAAGTCATCCGCATTGAGCAGCAGGGGCAGCTTGGCCAGAAGGCGCTGGTGACGGCGCAGTGACCGGTCGGCATTGCGGATGGCGTTGTTGGCCACTGCCAGGAGCCAGGGCAAAATAGAGTCGGTGTCAAGACGAACCGCTCGTCTGCGACGCCACGCTTCCAGGAAGACGACACTCGTCAGTTCCTCCGCGGTCGACCACGAAGCCGTACGACGAAAGCAGTGGAGGTAGACGGCGTCCGCGTGTCGCTCAAATAGCTCACCAAAGGCTGTCCCGTCGTGCCCGGCCGCTCGCCGCCACAGTTCGCTGTCGGGCACTCCTTGGTGCGCGCGATCCACGGACTATCTATGTCCGGCACCGCGTGATTAGTTCCCTGATCTGTTCGAGCCTGACCGAATGGTTCGAGTCACGGGCTGTCGACGGGCACGCCGCGACCGTCAGCGTCAGGGTCAGCGTCACCAAAAGCCCCAACCTGGGCACCCTTGACCTCTCAAACATTGCTAGCCGTCCAGTGCTCCCCACCGTCGGTCGTTGTCCAGAGCTTGTTCCCGTACCCAATCCAGTGGCCGACGGTCTGAGATACGAAACTCAAGTAGTTCCCTCCGGGCGTCGAGCTTGTCAACATCTCACGGTCACGAACTACTGTCCGCCAGGTCACCCCTCCGTTGCTCGAACGCTCAAGAGAAAAAACAAAGGGCTCGCTCTCGCCTAGCCCTGAGCCACCGATACCTGCTGTCGCGGCCACGATGGTGTTCGCACTGGCGGAAGCGATAACAAACGCGTTCCACTTGGGGATAGCGCGTTGCGGGCCGTAGGTCTCGCCACCATTTCGAGACACGATGACGTACGCAGGTACCGAGTTGCCTTCCCACTCGCACTCGACGACCAGAGTGCCGTCAGCAGCAGCCACGCTGGCGTCTTCTGACCTATAAGGCGCGCAGGGGTCACGTTTCCTTGACCAAGTCCGACCTTGATCTGCGGTGAAAAAGAACGTACCGACGGCAACCGATCCATCGGCGATGTTTTCGTAAAAGGCGATCAGCCTTCGACCCGATCCGAGACCGACGATCTGCTGGTCCACGCTGTTGCCAGAACCATCGAAGGATGCGCGCACCGTCACCCAGCTCGTTGTCCCGGTCCGCTGTTGTTGCAGTGTCAGACCGCACGGTCCCGGACAGTTGGCATACGTGAGTCGCCAGACGACCCCTGGGTCGACTATGGCGAGCGCCACGGTCGGCTTTCCGCCTTGACGGTGCCAGGTCCGCCCGCCGTCGGTGGTGGTGAACAGGTCCGGGCCGAAAAGGTAGCCGTCGTTGCGGTTGGCGAACACGATTCGTGTGACGCAACCAGCGGACCCGCAAAGATAAGTGTTTGTTGTCGATAGCGCTAGTCGAGCACCCGGCGTCGGTACTGCCGACCAACTCCGACCGCCATTGTTTGTGTACCTAATGAGGATGCACGACGGGCAACTAGCTTTACCCTCGCCGAGCACCCAGCCTGTGAGCGGGGATATCCAGGTCGAATCGACCCACCACGTCGTCGTGTTGCTGGCGGCTGCTGTCGTCGTAGACCGGGGGGTCCTCGTCGGAGGGCTGGCAGAACTTGTCCCAGCGACGACCGTCAGAGTCATGACCACTGCCGCGACTAAGCCGAGCCTGCGCACAGGGCACAGCTATACCACCGGCGCCTGTCGACGGGCTGTCGGGTTTGGCCACCAACAACACCGACCCCCGGTCACGTTCCCGAATACTTGCCGCCAGTCGCAGATCCTCGCCGTCGGCCCTCCGACGCGAACCCGTACCTCGCTCTCTCGCTACGGTGTGCGGCACTTGGCCAGTCACAGCAGAAGCGACCTACCGGCACATCTGCGTGGTCGTCTACCGGTCTTGCCGGGAGCCGGCGCCAATCGGGTCAGACGGATCAGAACCTCGAAGACTTCGCGCCGTCTATGTGGTTCACTGGCGTCTGTTTGAATGCCATGAAGAGGGACCTCCCCGGCGTGAACATTGGGTTCTCGTCGGAACCAGCACCAAGGAGGCCCCCACACCATGTTGCATCTTGGACTTGACCTCAGCAGAAAGCGACTCGACGTCTGCGTGCTCAACGAAGCTGGCACAAAGCTCGCCGTCACCCAAGCCCCTCCCGATCTCGACGGGCTCCGTCACCTCGCCAAGGAAGTGGCGGCCCTCGGCGGACCGGTGAGCGCGGCGATCGAGTCGATGAACGGTGCCCGCTTTGTCCACGACAGCCTCGAGCTCATGGGATGGGACGTCGAGATCGCCGACGCGCAGAAGGTGAAGGGTCTCGCACCACTCGCCTGCAAGACCGACAAGATCGACGCGTGGGTCCTCGCCGAGCTCTCCCGGCGCGATCTCGTGCCGGCGATATGGCTCCCGGACCCGGAGATCCGCGCCGAGCGGGAGCGGGCCCGCTTCCGGCTCCATCTCGTGCGCCACCGGGTGATGTTGAAAGACCGTATCCATTCGAGCCTGCTCGCCTTCGGCAAACCCTGCCCGGTCTCGGACCTGTTCGGAAGGTCCGGGCGCGAGCTGCTCGGACGCCTCGAGCTCCCCGATCCCTGGACGAAGAACATCGCCACGGCACTGTCGATGATCGACGACCTCGATTCTGAGATCGACGCTTGCGAGAAAGAGCTGCGATCACTCGGAGCGGACCATCCCTACGTGAGCCTGCTGCAGCCCGCTCCTGGCATCGCCTGGGTCCTCGGGTTCACGATCGCCTCGGAGATCGGAGACATCTCACGCTTCTCGTCTCCGAAGAAGCTGATGGGCTACACCGGGCTCTGCCCGCGCGTCTACCAGTCCGGCGGCAAGGACTTCCGCGGTCCGATCTCAAAGAACGGGCCGAAGTACCTGCGCTGGTCACTCATCGAGGCCGCTGTGCACGCGTCGAGTCATCCGGTCTACAGGGACCACTACGACAGGACCAAGGCCCGCCTCGGTCGTCAACGCGGCGCCAAGATCGCGCGTATCGAAGTAGCTCGCAAGCTCGCCGAGGCCATCTGGCACATGCTCCAGACGGGCTCGATGTTCGCTCCAGCAAGGTCCCCCGCCGCGCCTCTGGTCGCTTGACGACCCTCGTTTGAGATGGACCAGCCGGAGTTCTCCTACCAGACCTTTTCCTCCCTCGAGGAGGCGATAGAGAGATGAGAACCAACCTCCCACCGCCCGGCCTAGTCAGCCCGGGCACCGCAACGAAGGAGGTGTCCGCTAAGAACAATCGACCTTGACAACCGGTCCCTCTTCATAGAGAGAGGCGCGTATAAGGCGCGCCCGGAGCACGGTCGCCTCGCGGCTCGTGAGAAAGGCCAGATGACGGCATAGACGCTCGTGACAACAAGTGGCGTCCGGGCAGCACATCTTATGCAGTCAGTCTGCGCCGAGGGCGAAGGCGTGGATGGGGAGAGTTCCGATTCGTTGTGTGCGCAAGCCCACCCTCGCCGGTCGCTGAACGACGAGGAGGCTCGGATTACAAGGGAGGCTTCTACCGGATCTTCTACCGGATCATCCGTCAGAGCGCGATATCGGTCGCTTCCGGACGGCAGCGTTCGCCTTCAAAAGCGCAGGTAATCGGCCTAATCGTGCATGGTCCGGCATTGTGCGACATGGCTTTGATCGGGCTCATAACCACAGCTCCAGGCTTGCCGGCGCACAGATGGGACCCTGCTCTCGCGAGACGAACCAGCGGCAGTACGATCGCGACATGGCCCGTCGCCCGGATGACCTACGTCCCAGCTCCGTAGTCGTCACGAACCCCGATGAGGATTGTTCGCCAGAAGCGTTTCGCGCTCTCCTCGAAGAACTACTCGCGGGTCCCGAGCCGGAGCTGGACAGCATCGAAGCCGCTGAAGCGCTCCGCGAGCTGCGCGTCGACACCGGAGCGTGAGCGCAGTCGTCATTGACGCGTCCGCCGGTGTCGAGATTGTCGCTGACACCCGGAGGGGTCGTGCCCTTTCGCGGCTCGTGCCTGTTGGGGCCGAGGGGTGGGTCCCCGAGCACTTTTACGCCGAGGTACTCGCCGTGTTGAGACGTCGGTTCCTCATCGAACACAAGATCACCGAGTCGCAAGCCACCGCAGCAGTAAGCCGACTCTCGGCATGGCACCTTCATCGGGTGTCTGTGGCTCCATTGGTCTTCGCCGCGTGGGAATATCGACACAACATGACTGCGGCCGATGCTCTCTATGTAGCGTTAGCCAGTGATCTCGGCGCTGACTTCCTCACCGATGACTCCCGGCTGGCTGAAGCGCCCACCTTCCCTCGACAGTTGAACGTGCTCCGCTTACCGGTCGGCCGCAGATGACGTCAAGTTGCACGGTCCCAACAAGCCCGTCGCAGCCCGTCGCTATGAGCCGCGAGCTGTCGCGCCGTTCTGGGTGGATCGCTACGCCGACCTGCGAGATTGCGACGTTACGCACTGCTCTGTAGCACTTTGCGAGGTCCTGACCAGCACTTTTAATCCCAAGGTGCCGGGTTCGAGCCCCGGGCGGCCCACTAAAGGCGCAGGTCAGACGGTATCTCTGACTTGCGGCGAACGACTTGTTGAGCGCGCGACCCAACATTCACCCAACATTCGGTTCGTGCCCCGTTGGCGCAGTCGACCTCGCGTCGAGTCGGGCACTTCGATCCCAATAGGGCGGCGGCGGCAAGGCCCAGGCTTCTTCGAAGCACTGAGCAGCGCCGGCGCCAGCTGCCAGATGGGCCTCTGTTGCTACACCCTGGGCGCCCCGGCGAGCGCGCTGCCCAGCTGCGCCATGAAGGAGGTACAGATGACCTCCACTGTGTTCGGATCCATTGCGATAGTGAGTGCGTTCATCGCCATGGTCACGCCCGGACGCCCTCGCCGTCCGAAAAGCTGACGCAGATAATCGAGGCCGTCACGAGTGGGCGTTCCCGCTACCGGGTCGTTGAGGAGCTTCTCGAAGACAACTGCGAGCGTGGAAGGTGTTGTGGTCTGCATCAAGCGGACGACGTCAGATGCGTCCTTGTCCTTGACGCGGTGCGACCGGTCGTCCTCGACGCGGTCATGGAGCTTGTGCGCCTTGGCAACAAGTAGCGCTGCGGGTCCCGCAACTTCTGCAGTGATCGAACGTGTGTCCGCGGCGTCGAGCGGCATGATCTCTCTTGGCGAGTGATCGATCAGCGCCGCTTCGAGTCCGAGAATGCGGCGTGCTGCGCGGTTGCCGTGCACTCCAAGGCGCGCGCCACGCCGACCGCCGGGCGGCGCAGCACCCTCCGGAACGATGAGGTCAACGGGGATTAGCTCCTGGTGGTCCCCGACCAGTGCTGGTGTCACCCAGATACCGGGCTCGACGTGACCCTCTGGCCGCGGTGAAAGTTCAAACCCCGCATCGCGCATCGCAGCTTCGAGTAGCGGATCGTCACCCAGCAGGGACGGGTTGATCACGAAGTCGCTGTCGATCGTGAACGGCGCGATCGCGAAGTCCGCATCGCCCGTGTGCAGGTATATCGCTTGCGCTCCGGCAACGATGATCGCCGCACCATACGGCGCAAGGGCGAACAGTGCGTCGAGCAGCACTCGGCGGGCTTGCACATAACGGGGATCAAGCGGTTCAGGATCCATCACGACGTTCTTCTACTGGTGTCACGTCCTTCACAGAGGGGGTCCGCCATTCCGCTTGGTTCTCCACCATCCAGGTCACCAATGCCTCCCCCTCAGACGGCATGCGGCCGTTCCCGGTGAGGCAGTCAGCCGCCGCCTGCGAAGGCGATACGCAACAGATCCCGTCCGCCGTCATCGTCCGCTCCCAGACGACCTCGTCGAAAGGCCTAAGCAGCACAACGTTCGCGCCGCGATCCGCGGGGAGCAGGCCGAAGGCAGTAGCCGTGGTTTCCACATCGCGTACGTAGGCCACGAGCAACGCCGGTGCGGCAACCGGGGCTAGGCGCACGGCGGCAAAGGACCCTGTGACCGCGATGTCGCCGTCATCCGCAAACCGCTGCATGAGTTTGGCTGGGCCTTGCCGTGCTACGAAGCTCTGGGGGCGGTTCGTCTTGAAGACGTTGTAGCTCTCGGTCCAGCGGCGCAGAAGCCCTGGTACATCAGTGGAGAAGACTTGCCCACGCTTGGTCCGTTCGATCAGCGCCTCACCGTCGAGCGAGTCCAGAAGGCGGGAGACGTATCCGGGCGTCAGCCGGGTCGCGAGCGCGATTTCGCTCACGCTGTACGGAGGCGTGACGTCGCAGAGGAAGCGTATGAGACGGCCGGACTTCGGACCGCGGACACGAGCCTTGCCCCGCGGAGCGGGCTGGGGGTCCCGATCGGCTCCCTGGTAGCTCAAGAACAGACCAGGGCTTGCGACCTCGATCCGGGCGTTGCCGGTGAGATCGATGTAGTTGATTCCTTCCGCCGAAAGGACCTCGCGTGTTCGGGAGCTCAGCCAAGGCGCAACAACCAGTGTCGCGGAAGTGTACGGATTGAGTTGGCGATACCGCCGAGCCATGCCGGAGAACATCTGTTCAGCATCCTTCGGCGTGAGGCTCCGCCTCGTCTCCACCAGGAAACTGCCCAACCCCTGCGGAGTCGTGACATTGATCACGCCGTCAATCTGAACCGTGCCGCCGGGCGTGGCGACGACCCGGTCGGCAATCTCGACCTTCCACGTGGGCGGCAGAACCGACCGCAGCCAGTCAGTCGCCCTCTCCAGTAGTTCTGTTTCCTCTGATACGAGATTTCCCGCCACGGTACATGGAGTCTAGCAGGAAAGATTTACTCAGACAGACCTTTTGCTGTAGCAGCAAATCTGCCGATTGGAGAAACAACTATTGTCGACTCCGGTCCCACGGCTGGCGACGGCGGCAATTTGGTTCGACTTCTCTTATGACAAATGGGTAGATCGCCACAGCAAGGCGCCGAAGGTCGACGCGCTAAGCGTTCACGTCCACGGTCGTGGTGTAACGAGTAACGCTTGCTGAGCAGCTCGCGCACCGGGTTCGAGCTCCGGGCGGCCCACCACAAGAGCTTTCAGCCGACAGCGGCTCGATCCCGTCCCAGGACTGTCTTGCTGGCTCCCGACGGTGACGATCGGATCGGTCAGGGGATGAGGACGATCTTCCCGTGCGTGTGACCTGACGAGAGCTCGCGAAGCGCGTTTGCCGCCTCACGCAATGGGTAGGTGGCTGCGACGCGAACGTGAAGCTGACCCGCTTGGGCCAGGCGCACCAGTTCCAACCGAGCTGTTGCGCGAATCTCGGTACCGGGATCGCCGCCCGGGCCGGCGCCGATGACCTTGAGCCCAAGCTCGACCGCTCGCTGGAAGGCAGCAATGGTGACGATGCGGTTGCGATCGGCGACCAAGGCGACTGACGTGTCGATCGCCTCGTCGGTACCCACCGTGTCGATCGCCGCATCGACCCCACCGGGGGCGAGGGAGCGTATGCGCTCGACGAGCCCGTCTCCGTAGGTCACCGGCTCGGCGCCGAGCTCGCGTAGGTATGCATGGGTGCCCTCGCTCGCGGTGCCGATGACCCGCGCTCCCGCGTGAACGGCGAGCTGGACGGCCATGAGGCCGACACCACCCGCCGCCCCGTGAATGACCACGGTGTCACCTGCTCCGACTGCGGTGACAGTCAGAGCATGCACTGCGGTCGTTCCGGTGAGCATAAGTCCGCTGGCCTCCTCGAACGAGAGCGTCGATGGTTTGGGCACGACGGACGAGGCCGGCACGACGACCGCGGCGGCGTAGGCGCCGCGGACCGGGTATGCGATGATCTCGTCTCCTGGGTAGACAGGTCCCGCCGGCCCGTTGGCATCCTCGTCGACCGCGCTCACCACGCCGGACGCTTCGTATCCGAGGCGCATCGGCAGCTGCGAGAGATCCTTGCCGTAGTCGCCGCTGAAGAGCTTGTAGTCAATGGGGTTCGTTGAGGCCGCTCGGACCTCGAGCAGGACGTGGCCAGGTCCCGGCTCGCCTACCGGCTCGTCGACAAAAGAAATGACTTCCGGACCGCCGAAAGCGGTTGCTACCGCATTGATTGTCATGCCTACAGGAACGGGAGCGGTTTGACGCCTATTCCTCGACTGCGTCGGCTCGTCGCGACCGACACCATGAATCGCTGCTAGATCGCGGAGACGGAGCGTTGATCCACGGCTTCTCGCTCTCCCGGGTACTGGAGCACCGGCGCCAGGAGGAGTTGCGAGTCTGCTTCGAACAGCTAGCCCGTGAGCTGACTCAGACGCCCGCACGTATTCGACGCCATCAGGCCTGTCTGCCCCGACTCGCGTCGACAGCGGACCCTGCCCATCCAGACGCTGACCTGGCTGTCGCCACGGGCGCCTCGAACTCGGGTTCAGA
>Ga0224557_1002516_pt1 | contig 15466 bp, 14 predicted proteins | sample 714S31014metaG_FD_180677 | JGI IMG/M metagenome (GOLD analysis project Ga0224557, IMG submission 180677) | Peat soil microbial communities from Stordalen Mire, Sweden - 717 S3 10-14 | ecosystem: Environmental > Terrestrial > Soil > Wetlands > Peat | place: Sweden: Norrbotten County, Stordalen...
CTCCTTAAGAAGAAACAACATATATTAATTTCCTAAGGAAAATAGGAACTTGGGAAAAAAATAAGTTCTCCTTAAGAAGAAACAACATATATTAATTTCCTAAGGAAAATAGGAACTTGGGAAAAAAATAAGTTCTCCTTAAGAAGAAACAACATATATTAATTTCCTAAGGAAAATAGGAACTTGGGAAAAAATTTAGTTCTCCTTAAGAAGAAACGACATATATTAATTTCCTAAGGAAATTCAAAATTATGAAAACAATTTGGTTCTCCTTAAGAAGGGACAACATATATTAATTTCCTAAGGAAATTCAAAATTATGAAAACAATTTGGTTCTCCTTAAGAAGGAACAACATATATTAATTTCCTAAGGAAAATAGGAACTTTGGAAAAAATTGAGTTCTCCTTATTAATATAGATATCCTTAGTCCCAAAAATAATCGAGTTAGCAACAACAGAAATGCCTAGATGATACAGATATAATGCTGCTCAGATAGGCTCTTAGAAAAGAGATTTAACTACAAATTTTTTTAGGATATTATTTTTAATGTGATGATAAAAAATATAAGGTTTAAATTGTTATTTAAACCTTTTTATATAGTATTATGTTGTAGAGTTATTTGTTTAATACTATATAAACTTAATGATGTAGTAATCAAAGAGTAAATGAAAATGAATAAATGTCAATGTTTTTCCAAAAACAGAAAAAGTTAGTTCCTTCGGAAATGGATATATATGATAGCTTCCTAAGGAGATTTTTGCATCAACGTTTTTTTATAATTATATGTTCAATATATTTCACCCTTTCATCCAAGAGTAATTCATTCAAAGCCTCATCTGCAGATGCTATCTCGGTTATTATTTTTTGTCTTCCATACCTGCCTTTGAACTGTATACCTGTCGATATTAACCCAAATATATCAAGTTCAGACACCAAATCTTTAACTCTTCTTGAAGTTACTGTTCCTAAGGAAATGGCTGTACACATGTCTATGTAAAGTGGATATAAGTTTGTTACTGTCGGCTCAAGACGTTTTGCTTTAAGTAAACATATACAAGCGGCTAGTACGATTTTAGACTGGGTTGGTAGTTGTCGAACGTGTGACCTCACCATGTCATTCTCCACTTTTACAAACGCTTTGCGGACATCCATCTCCTCTATTTTGTTCGCCCCGTTTCCTTCGGCAATTTCTCCGGCAATCCTGAGAATATCTATTGCTCGCCTTGCATCGCCATGTTCCTGAGCAGATAATGCTGCACATAATGGAATTACCACATCATCTAATGCACCAGATCTAAAACCAAGCTCAGCTCTTATCCGAAGTATATCTATCAATTGTTCAGCGTTGTACGGTGGTATAGGAATTTCGCAATTTCCGACGACACTTCGAACATGCGGTTCCAGTTGGGATTTCAGTTTGAAGTCATTTGTTATACAGATTACGCTAGGTGTATAACCTGTGACGTCAGATATTGTTCTCACGATACTGTTTATAATGTTTGGTTCGTGTGACTTATCCAGTTCATCAAAGACGATTATCATCATACCGTCGTAATAACGGAAAAGATCGCTGAAATAAACCCTATAGTCTGTTGCAGAATGTCCTAAACTACTCGGCATCACACCAGCTACATCGGGCATCTGTGAGATGATGGTTCGCCACATGTTATATTCAGATGGTGTCTGCACGCAGTTGACATAAATTGTATGTAGAAGTATTCTTTTTTCTGAAGCAACTTCCAATAAGTCCTTTAAAACAAGTTTAGTTAGCATCGTTTTACCTGTACCAGAATGCCCAGAGACAAATATGTTATGGGGTACACAATCTCGAAAAACATCTTTCATATATGCAATGTACTCCTTGATCTGTTCTGTACGGTGCAGAACATGACTTAGGCGTTCGGGGGTATATGCCGATAGCAAAACCCGTTTTCTAAGAAAAATAGAATCTTCCAATTCAGATTCTGCTCGGATCATATTTTTGTCCATTAGACCACATCCATACAGAAAAGAGTGGTTTTCAAGCTCTCAACAAAAAAAAGCAGAAAAACTTTAATATCAAAAATAACGTATAGTCTATTTATCATTACAAGTTCCTCTTAAGGGGATTGGGTCCAGGCTCCACCCTGGACCTCTAAATATTATCTTTTTCTTATTTAGAAGTTTTATATAGTATATAAACTTTTTATTTTCTGTTAGAAAACATACATTTAGTTTCCGGCTCTCTAAGGGGATTTTCATGAAATTTTCTTTCTAGGTTATATTTTGAAGCTTCGCTTGAGAATTTCTTCATGATCCTGAATACAGGCTTTTTCCTAGCTAAATTGCAAGACATATTTGGTTATATGCTGCTGTTTTTGTGAAATCCTCGTGGCCTTGTGATTATCAACGACAATAGATGTCCAAAAGTTAATCTCATGAGTTGTATGGGAAGGACATGATAAAAGATACCTACAGCTCATAGAAGTTCTATTTGAAGATATTTGAGAATCTCTCATTTATTGTTAGATTTATTTTAGTTATATATTTTATTGTATAGTCTATAAATAGTTATATTAGAAACTATTTAGTAAATATTTCTTAGGAGATGGTAACAGAAATTAGAAAAAAATGGTTTCATCAATTAATAAAAAAATGCAACGATGTTTGTATAGTATTAAAAACTATATTAGGATCCTCAGGATACAAATTACTTATTTTAGCAGAAAGTCAATCAAAAAATTAGTTATCATTGATCAAAATCTAATTGAAATTTGACACATGTGGAGTGCGTGGGATGGTCTTTGGGACTTGTTCTCAAAAGATAAAGGAATGAACCAAGAAGCCACTTAGTCTTCAGCTGAGTGTTAGTTCACAAAAATACTTTATTAAGAGAAATCAAAATGTGACTCTAACATTGAATTAAAACTTCAGTTTAGTGTTAAAAGAAAAAAGAAAGAAATCGCAATAACTCAAAAGGAAACATCGTTTTTCACTGCTGATCAAAAAGGATAAACGTAAGCCACCATCGTCATAGCTGCTATTATTTCTAGAAATCTGTAGAAATTCTTTTGAACAAAAAAATCTCCATTAATTTGAATCTAATTATTTTTATATATTATTAATCATCTTATTATAAGTTTTTTTTTTGCTTATCGCAGCCGATAAACACTAATTTTCTACTAAGTTGTTAATATATAACTTACGCGCTGAATGTCAAAAACAAATTACAATAGGCATTATAGCCTATAGTCTGCTTTAAACTTTTGAGGGTTTAATGCCATTGATTTTTTTTGGTTCAACCGCGTAAGTCCTATATTTATTGGGCCGTTATTTGGGTGTGTTCATATGTTACAGATCAAATTTGATATTTATGTAAAATTTACTATATTTGCCCACATTTGAGAATACCAATATTATTTTTTTGTGGATGTATTTTTTTGTCCGTTTTTAGTGACATTCCCCAAATTTTGGCCAACATTAATTTTTATTACCTAGCTTCATCAATCTGCCAAATGCGGAGCTATAGTTGCGTTATTGAATGTATCCCCTGCAAATTCTCCCTTATTAACTGTGGTTCCTGGATTATCTCCACTGTTATATTTGGTTGCTCCATTGGTTCCATTGATGTAGCTGTCTCCTGGATGTTCTCCAGTGTTAACTGTGCCTCCGGGCAAGTAACCAAAGTTAAATGTAGATCCTGCATAAGGCCCCATATAAACTTTTGTTCCTGGACGAAGTCCACTGTTATACGTGTTTCCTGAATTCAGTCCCTTGTTAATTGTGTTCGAGGCCGCTTTTCCTGTATTAATGGTAGTGCTAGACCCTGCATAAGGTCCCTCACTAACTTTGGTTCCTGAAGATGTCGGTGCTCCTGAAGATAACATTGGGTTTCCCATTTGGTTTCCCATTGGGTTTCCCATTTGGTTTCCTAAGGATGGCGAAATTGGATCTGGTCCGCTAGCTATGATCGCTGGATCGGGATCTGGATCCAACTCTGTTTTAACTTTTTTTGCTACCTTATGATGTGATTTCTTGTGTTTAACGATTGAGTGGTCTGTTGCCGCAGCTGTCACAGATATTAAAAAAGATATTACTATTAAAAGGCATATTGTTGCTTTTTTTATGTCAAGTCTTTGTTTTTTCGTTCTTATCCTCTCCTTCATTTGGTCTATTTTGTATATTATTTGGACGGTTACGCTTCTTGAAATATATGGTGCTAATACTAACTCCTATAGGAATCTTATTCGCACAATGAAATTTTTGATCCCCAGTATTTAACATATTAAGTAATTCTAGGATATAAATCTATACAGCTTAAATATATATACGCATTATATGCTACTTATGTGCATGTATACTTATTAAAAGTCAAGTCCTTAAAACAATCTCATAAGAAAACTAGCATTTTCGGATACCATGAGCTGACTTGTGATGCTCAAGTTTAGGTAGCGCTTCATCAATCGCTTTTCCAATTTCAAATTTATCACAAGTTCAAAAAACAATTCCATGATGATCAAGGGAATGTGTTGTCACAAAAATAAGAAAATATGAGTCAAGATTCCATACTTTGGCTATAGATATATTAATAAAAAAATGATGGACGATTTAACCTGGATAAAACAATATCAATGGCCATCTTTACTGAGGTAAGATAAGTAAATTTCAGTTAGTTTATTTTATTCAACTGTCGATTATTGGGCATGGTTTTTATTTTTCTATTAGTTAGTAATCAGACTTATAAGATATATGCAGAGGGTCGAAAAATATCAACTTATTAAGACAAGAGGTTATTTATACTGTACAAATATAGAGATTCGAGAAAAATTGAAAAATGTACGATTTTTATTAAAAATAACAATTTTGATTTTTTTTCCCATCCATTAAATATTTTTTCCCACTGTTTTAATGATTTCTTACATGAAGCCTACAGCAAAAAAGGTGTTTGAATCTAAGGCGGAAAGTCTATTCCTCTGAGGGTATCAACCCTATAAGGAGTGGTAGTTCATTGGAATTATTTGATCAATAACTCTCCACTCCTCTTTAGACTAGATTTTACTATTTTTTAATTAAGATTAGCATTTTCGCTCCTTAGGTTTAAAATCAAGTGCAGAAGCTTTATGATTTAAACTTATATTTTCGACAATTCTCTGCTTAAGGTTATTGATTTCTTAGTTTGACTGCGCAAATTATACCAAGTATTTATTTATTTTTTACTATGATATACTTAGACACTGTTTTATCATTGCTGCCATCAGCATTTTTTACCTTTAAGCTAACTTTGTAACTTCCGACTTTAGTGTATTCATGTACGGAATTCTGGCTTTTTGAAGTCTTTCCATCTCCGAATTTCCAAGACCATGAATTAGGTGATCCAGTACTTTTATCATTAAATATTACTGTTAATGGCGCTTTTCCAGATGTAGGAGATGCCGAGAATGCAGCAATAGGAAGTACTGGTTTTGCTGGAAGAGGACCTATAAATTGCCCGAGTGCCATAGGGCTTTCACCTACATTCACCGTAGCAGTAACTTTGTTAGTTGCTGCGTCAATTATGGAAACACTATTGCTACCGCTGTTTACGACATAAACTTTTTTTCCATTCGGGGTGACCGCAACTCCAATAGGTTGGAATCCTACATTCACCGTAGCTGTAACGTTGTTAGTTGCAGTATCAATTACAGAGACATTATTAGTGTATTCATTCGTCACATATGCCTTTGTTCCATCTGGATTTACTGCAATTCCATCAGCTCCACTTCCAACAGTCACTGTTGAAGTAACTGTGTTTGTGGCTGTGTCAATTACAGAAACATCCTTATTGACCATGTTTGTTACATATACTTTTGTTCCTGTCGGGTTGACTACTATTCCGCTAGGATAGTTATCGACATTCACCGTGGCAGTAACTGTGTTTGTGGTTGTATCAATTACAGAGACAGTGTTACTGACCATATTTGTCACATATGCCCTTGTTCCATCTGAACTGACTGCAATTGCTTGAGGATAACTTCCTACAGGCACCGTGGCTATCACAGTATTAGTCATAGTGTTAATTACAGAGACAGTATTGCTGACAATGCTTGTCACATACAGCTTTGTTCCAGCTGGGTTGATTGCAACTCCAAAAGGTTCGGATTCTACATCCAATGTGTATATAACTTTGTTTTTGGTAGTGTCAATTATGGAGACGTTATTGCTACCTGCGTTCGTTACATATACCTTCTTTCCATTCGGGTTTACTGCAACTCCACAAGGTAAGTCTCCAACGTTCACTATGGATGTAACCTTGTTTATAGCTATGTCAATTACAGAGACAGTATTGCTGCCCGCGTTCGTAATATATGCATATGGCTCTGCGCCTGCGATACTTGCTAGAATTAAAAGTGCCAGAATAGTAATTCCTAAAGCCTTTAGGAGTGCATGCCCTCTACTTGCTTTATTATTTGTCACTTGTTTCATATTCAGCCTCTTTATTTGGATCTCGATATTAATGATGAAAACTAGCTACAAAAATACAAATAGATAATATTTCATTCAGCAAAGTAAACTTTTCTACTGAGAAAATATATTTTTTAATTTATTTAAATATTATTTATATTGCATTTAGTTATCAAACTTATAAAAATCTTGATGATGTCATTATGCCAACAACATTTTAACTTGCAAAACAGTTATTCTGAAGAAAAATATTTAATCCACAAATAGAAGGTGTAATTCATTAAATCAGGAACTATAGTGGAATTCGATAAACTCCTAAATTTCATTATATGTTTATAAATCGTATATATTATCACTCGTGAAAATCAGAAGTTTCTCAAAATCCTCTTAAATTTCCATGGCACTCGATGACTAAAAAGTCTGTTTAGTTTAGTTTGACGTGCTCAGAAGTATCAAGATAAACTACACTTTCATAGATATTACAGCAGTGATCAGCAATCCTTTCAATGTAGCGAATCATGAAAAGTAAATATGTGGCTTTGGAAATGATATTTTTGTCTGTTGCCATCATTTCTATCAACTCAACCCAAACTTTATAAAAAAGCCTATCTACTTCATCATCTCGAGCTGCTGTCGTCCTCGCGAGTTCTTGGTCACGCGTCTCGAAAGCCCTGAGGTCTTTGAGAGATCCCTCCCGAAAAGGCAGAGAAAGCGTTCAAAAAATGGTTAAAAAGGCACTATATAGGACGCAAGAACATACAATGGAGAAGCTCACTATGTTTTTAGGTAGAAGGCGGCGGAGCTGCAACGACCCCCTACTTCTGATGCGTTTAAGTGAGACAGTGCCCGAGGAACAAGAAGCATGGATTACAGAGCAGCATGTTAAAAAGTTGTTCAAAGAATATATTGATACTCTTCCAGAAGAAAAACACCAGCTTGTGTAGTACTTTCGGATCTCGAGCGGAGTCTTGTGGATTGTAGGCATCGGCAATGTTGGAACGCGCGGTCTGGTCCTTCTTCTCGAAAGAGTTACAAAAGATGATGCACTGATATTGCAATTGAAAGAGGTAGGCCCATCGGTCCTGGAACCTTACGTCGCAAAGAAAGATTATACTAGCCACGCTCAAAGCATGGTGGTTAGCCAGAAGCTGATACAGGCAGCCAGCGACATTTTTCTGGCCGGTCTTCAGGATCCATTGACTGGAATCAGGTACTACTGGTGGCAGTTTAAAGATATGAAGGGCTTTTTTGATTTAGATTCATTGGACAAAGTCTGATTGGGAAAATATCTCGAGGTGTGCAGTTTATGTCTGGCCAGAGCTCATGCACGGACAGGGGGCTGCAGCCTATATTTGGTGATATATTGGCAAAGGTGACGCTTTTTGTGAGGCAATAACTAACTTTGCTATTGCCTCTGTAGAACAGACGAAAAGTGATATATAGGGCACTTAAGGAGGCGATAAAATCCGGTCGCATTGAAGCCAAAAAGAGTTTATGAGGACTGATTGAAAGTTTCAGTACTATTATTAATTTTCAATCCGCTATAAACAAAGCCCTAACATACTTTATATAAGATGAAAACGCCTCTGTATGTCCTATCTACCGTTTATTGTTCGACTAATCATAAATTAGCTATCAAGATCGTTGCCGAAACAACAGCTTAAGTTCTATATTTATTAAATCTTTATCCAGTTGTGTCAAACATAACGTATGTGTAAGCTGCATCCCAGAAACTTCCATAAGGTGTGCAGGCATAGTTATCATTGTCAATGATGTGAGGAAATCCTAAATTCTCATCATGTAAGGATCTGTCATCATTATATGGGCTCGCTGACACAATTGTCAACTGTATTACTAAAAAGACTAACACAAGAATGCCAAGTATTTTTGTCATCCTATCAAATTTTTGTTTCTCCATATTTGAATCCACTCCAATTTTTTTTGCTTTAACTGCTTAAGTTTTATATTTATTAGGTATTTATCCAGTCGTTCCATGTATTATAGATCAAATATGACAAAATTGTCAAATTTGCATTATTTACCTGGATTTGGGAATACTGATATAATTTGTTTTTTTTATATGTATTTATATTTGTTATAATATATTTATCTCAGTATTCCCGTTATTTTTTCCGTCTTCAGATATTATAGCTTGGTGAATTTACAGAATCGTTGTGTCTGCAAATGTCGTGTTTAAATACTTCCCAGCATAAGTTTTGGGTCCTACGTTGGAAGCTGCAGTGTATGTTGCTGCTGGTCCAGCGTGCGGATTGGTTGTTATCCCCGAAAAGCCTTTTTTAGGCGCGTTGTTATATACGATTCCTGGAGAATTCCCAAAGTTAAATGTAGTTCCTGCATGCTCCCCCTGTAAAATTCTGTTTCCTGGGTAAGGGCCATCGTCAAATTGTATTCCTGCATTAACTCCCATATTAATTGTGTTCGAGGCTCCGTCTGGTGTATCAACGGTAGTGATAGATCCTGCATAATCCCCTAGATTATATTTGTTTGCTTGAAGCGGTGTTAGTTCTGTTTTGCCAGTTGCGATGTCTGGATCCAACGCCGTTTTAGCTTTTTTTGCTACATGTGATCCCTTATGATGTAAATTCTTGTTTTTAACGTCTGAGTTGTTGGCTGCTGCCGCAACTGTCATAGATATTAAAAAAGACATTATTATTAAAAGACAGATTGTTGTTTTTGTTCTGTCAAATCCTTGTTTTTTCGTTCTTATCCTCTCCTTCTTTTGGTCTATTTTGGATATTATTCAGATTTTTCTGTTTTCAATGCATTTCCAGTGGATACATATAATATGCAAACACCACTCCCAACAATATAGAATCAAATTAAAACATTCAAAATCCAGCTTGGAATATTAGGTGCTAATTATATGCCAAAGTGGAATATTACTAGCACAATTTAATTTTTAATTCCCTGTATTTAACATATTAAGTAATTCTAGAATATAAACTTATACAGATTAAAAATATATACTCTTTCCATACTATAAATAACCACATTTATGTTTTAATAGCCTGGTATTCAAAACAATGTCAAAACAAAAAATAACATTTTCAAATATAGTAAGGACTGATAGTGTAACATAAAATATTGAGAACAGGAGCTACAAGGCTTTCGTTATATTTTTCAAAAAAATTGAAAATATACTTTTTTTCCATTTGATTCTTGCTGAGACATGCAAATCTTCCTTAAAACCAAAAGATGTTCATAGGACAAAGCGAAGATTCACTGAATCTTCAGCTCAATGGATGTCAGCGTCAACTTCAACCCTGGTTACGTATGAAATTTTCTGTTGCTTCGTTGCTAAGATTGCCTATAGAAAATGCGAAATATCCTTAACTACTTAGTGATGTTCTTTCCAATAGTCTTTTTTCAAATACTCTTTTTGAGTTTACCATAGACTAATTGTTGTTTCTTGTTTTAGTTTTCGAATGATCGCGAGAGTGGTGACTTTTGACTTGTCCTCAACGAGTAACATCAGAAAATTCGCAATCATTGATCAAAATCTAATTGGAATTTGACACTCTTTGAATGCGTGGGATGATCTTTGGGACTTGTTCTCAAAAGATAACGAAATGAACCAAGAAGCCACTTAGTCTCCAGCTGAGTGTTAGTTCGCACAAATTGTTAATAACAAAAAAATAAGTATAAAAGTCACTGTCATTCAAGATCCTTGAAGACCTATAATTTTGGTTGTTCAAAAAGGGTGGGATATTTCTCTTTTAGTTATTTGGGGATGTCCTCATCTAATTTTGTATTATGAAGTGTTTTCACTTTAGAAAGCTGACCAAATAATAAAAAGTGAGCCCCACTAAGGTTAGCTCATTCAAGGTCATCTACTGTAAAGTTAGCGCCTGCAAGGTTAGCTTTTATAAGGTAAGTTCCTAGAAGGTTAGATCTTTTAAGGTTATCCTCTTTAAAGTTAGATCTTTTAAGATTAGCTCGTTTAAAGTTACCTTTGTTAAAGTTAGCTTCTTTAATTTCATTTCTGCCATAACCTCTTTCCTTTACCCAAGATTTTTGTTTTTCTTGTGTCAACTGTGAATTAAAAGGAATCATATTGTCATGATCCTGAATATAGGTCTCTTCTTATCTAAACTTCAAGACATGTTTGGTTATATGTTGCTGTCTCTGTGAAATCCTAGAGACTTTGTGATCATCAACAACAATAAATACCCTACAATTAATCTTGTAGGCTGCAAGTGAAGAGATACCTGCAGCCGATAGAAGTTCTGTTTAAAGGTGTTTGAGAAGCTCAAAATTATAAAGAGATTCAAAACATAATATATTTTTTACATATATCAGATATAGTCTTACCTTTAGTTGATTAGTACCTAGTCCTTAGGTGAACTACCACTCATCTAAAGACTGAATAGCTTCTCGGTTTCATACCCTTAACCATTGTTCATAAGTCTACAAGCTTTACCCCACATTCCAGAGGTCAATTAGATTACTACTAGATCCTGATTTTGTAATGCAAATCTCTTAATATTAATCGCGGCATTTACATCCCTATCAGGGTTCGTTTCACATACCAAGCAACATCATTTTCTAATTTTTAGCATTAGGTGGGTATTGTACATCTACTGAAGGAATGTTAGTAAAAAGCAGTAATATATTATATACAGAACAAGGGTTGAAGTTGATGCTTATACCCCCTGAACTAAAGACTCAAGGGTTTTTGCTTCTTCATATAAGCAACCAGCCAAGAATTGGAGTTTATCGAAAAAAAGACTTTTAACTTTATTGATTTGCCATTGTTAAATTAACTCATTTTTGTAATTTATTTCGATCGAATATCTTGTAACAAACTGTGAAGCTGAAAATTTTCTCAAGTACTTTTTGGGAACTAAATTTTCAGAAAAAAATAACGGAAATTGGGCCTGTAATATGTTTCCAGGCATACAGTTTTTATCATTTTCAGTTCTTCTTTTCAGTTAGATGCTATTACCAGGTGACCATGTGGCATATTTTCATATTCAGATATATGGGTAGGCACTGTAAGGAGAACATGTATATTGCCAGGAGAAACCATTAAATACCCAATGACAAGGAGTAGCGTCTTCAACGCCATCGCTTGTATCCAAGCCATCCCAACCTTCTCCGATTGGTTTCGAGGCTACGCTTTTAGATTGGTCTACGCTTTTAGATTGGTCTTTTATTTTATTTGCAGCGCTTACTGCTACAGCTGTCAAAGATACTACAAAAAGGACTACTAACAAAATTGCTAGCACCTTTTTCATTCTACTAGATGATTGTTTCAACATTTATTTTGCTCCTTTATATTATTTTTAATATATTTAATTAACCAGAGGAATAAACTGCATTGGACTCTGAACAATCTACATTGTAATATTTATTATGAAGCTGTAAGTTCCTTCTTTTTTTCTCAATGCATAAGTCCTAATTATTTCACGCCTTCATATTTTTCAAATTAACACTAGATTCTGTATCGGCCACATTTTATTGGCAGATGTAATGGGGAAACATCAGATTGTCAATTAATTCCCCAACTACATTTTTTAGTTACTAACATAACTACAAATAATATTTTTCGTTTATATGCAAAAAAGTAAATTTTTGCAATGGACTGTTAGATAATTGGTATTCAAGTCTTATAATATATGTGGAAAGATTAAATACTATATATTTCAGAATATATATTAGAAAATATGTTTACTATGCCTTTTCATATTTGCACAGGTTTTGTGCGAAAATCTAGAAATTCCATCATTTCCATACAAAATAAGAAAACATTGCTAATCTATAGCTCACGGAGATTGGACTCATAGAATATATGCAGTTGGTGACAGCATCTGGAGTGGTGTAGCTTGACTTTTGGAAAAAAGATACCCATCTGAACTTGTTAATTTTTTCTATGAGCAGGATTGGATCAATAATTGTTGTACATTCCTACAGATTGAAGATAATATTTGCAAATAAGTTCTCAGTGTTAAGAAATCTCTGGATCTCATTGATGTTTTAGTTTTAGGATAACCGAACTTAATCTAATCAAGTTTTAGATTTTTGATATCTTAAGGTTTTTATTTTAATTTTCTTTTGTGGAAAAAAATATTTAGATATCCATGAGTCTTTCAGATTAATTATCATTCACAAAATAACAGTAGACTACCTGAAAAAATAAAATGAAATAACCAAACCTTATGGGAGCAAATTACTTCTAAAATAAACTTATGAATTGATACTTATTCAACAATCTATATATAGTTTAAAAGTTAAAACATACCTAGCAAATTTCCTTACGAATGCTTATGTTTGTCTATAATGTGCTACGAGTTCATAAATGCTAATATTTGTAGGATTATATGTACTTGGGAAACAAAATCAAATGCAATCGAATTTGTTGTTTAAACTTGTATTTTGGACAATTCAAGAGTTAATGCTACGGATTTTTTTTACCGCAACTTTTGGAGTCCCAAATTTTAACAGAAAGTGAATTAATGAATAAGAAACACAAATTTTAGTATTAAACCAGGTTAATTATGACCCCCAAATTATAAAATATAGTATAGTTAGAAAATGTATCATGAAGTAAGTATATATATTGTCAAACTAGTCATATTTTGTTTGAGAATAATATATCTTAAAAGGAGACAGAGAAATGATAAGTAAACATGAGTTGTATAAAATAGCTATAGTTTCAGCAGCTATGATTTTAATGATAGTAAATGTAGTAGTTCAAGCAGATGACCAAATTACTAAAGAAAACACTACAATTATCTGGGAAAATGCTACTGACATATGTCAGGGTACTCCATTGAGCTATGATCAGTTAGATGCAGTTGCTATAAATTCAACTTTCAAAACAGGCTCTGGAGTACCTGGAACTTACTACTATGACCCAGGCGTAGGCACTGTATTAAGGGCAGGTCAGCATCAGCCATTGACTGTTAATTTCGTACCAAGTGCACAGGCAGCTGTATTTAATAATAACTCAACAAAGACTGTTTATATTAATGTAAATGAATGCCCAGAAAAACCGGGATTTTTCCATCAGACGGAGTATAGTACATATCTTCCCTTCCAATGGGGATAAAAATTTTAATATTAACTAAGAAATAAGGAGTCAAACAACTCCTTTTTCTATATCTCTAATTTTGCTATTGAGTTTCTGGAGTCCATTTAAATTTTCGAGTTCAATCCCATATCCATTATACAGAGCAACATTCACAACCTTTCGGCTAATTTTATGATTTAGATTATTTACAATGTTTTTTCCCCTGTTTTTTACAGCTTTTAATCGTTTGTATTTGCTCATATTATAGATTCTCTTTTTTATATGTTCATATTTTTTATGTATTTGGTAGCGTATTTTTTCCGAATTTCCAGATTTTACCGGACTCAGAGTCTGCTACAACAGCAATACGTTCCCTGGTATTACGTTCAACTCCTATATATTGATCGAAACTTTTGGGTTCTTCGTTTGGAAAGACAACTGCCACATAAGCGTAGGAGTTATCTATTTCTATCTGGGAGATTTTGTTAAAATTATTAGAAAAATGATAGTTAATCAAGGTTTATGGGATCAGAACCACGTAATTTCAGTATAATTTTAGTATAATTAGTATAAGTTACTACTATATAGAATATATACAAAAAATATATACTACATTCGATTGAGGTATAATTTAGAACATTGAAATAGCATGAAGACAAGTCCATAAACACTTATATTTCAGATAATGGATTGAAACTCATCGAAATCAAACCGAAAACAAAGAGGAGTTAAGAGTATAGATAAGTTGGATTTTAACATAAACCTGAACTTGAAGAATTAGCGGGACACGTGAAATGGGATATTGATTTCATAAAAGAAATAGAATGCAATTGCTGCAGTTTTTGTGCTCTTCGATATTACATGTATAAACGAAAATACAAATCAAAAATTTGTTAACGTGTGCTTAAAGGACGAAAGGTGCACAAAAAGGTGCTATAATCATGTATATCTGCAGAATTTTATAGAAATAGAGCTAAAGGTGATGTTAAAAAATAATAGATGAAGAATTCGTTTAATTTTTGTTCTGGTTCTTCTCCAATTTTGAAACAACAATGAAATTTCATCCAACTTCATTGAACTATCTCCTTAGTTATAAAAATCACATCATTAATATCTAACCGTGGTAATACTTTTATATTATATATATGAAACTGAGGCTCTTGATGACTGAAACTTTATTAAATGTATCAACTCACTCCCAAGACATATCTCAACCCCATATAGAAATAGAAAACCTTAATCTATGGTACGGGGAAAAACAAGCTCTTAAGAATATCTCCATGCGGATTGCCAAAAACAGTGTAACAGCTCTTATAGGTCCTTCAGGTTGCGGCAAGTCCACTTTCCTCCGTTGCTTAAACAGAATGAACGATCTTATCAAAAACTGCAAAGTTGAAGGAAAAGTTTTGATTGAAAGCAAAAATGTCTACGGAAAAGGCGTGGATGTTGTTGAAATCCGAAAAAATGTAGGGATGGTTTTTCAAAAACCAAACCCTTTTCCAATGTCTATTTATGACAATATTGCATATGGTCCGCGTATCCATGGTGTAAATAAAAAGGATATAGATAATATTGTAAAGAGTTCCCTTCAGTCGGCTGCCCTCTGGGAGGAAACATTATCAAGGCTCAAGTCTCCTGCCTTTTCCCTAAGTGGTGGACAGCAGCAGAGACTTTGCATAGCCAGGACTCTGGCAGTAAAGCCCACAATTATTCTTTTAGATGAACCGTGCAGCGCTCTTGATCCAATTTCCACTTCAAAGATTGAAGAGCTTATCATGGACCTTAAAAAAGATTATACTATAGTAATTGTAACTCATAATATGCAACAAGCAGCCAGAGTATCAGACTATACGGGTTTTTTCTTAATGGGAGAATTGGTTGAATTAGACCAAACTAGAAAGATTTTTCATAATCCTCGAGAAAAACTTACTGAGGATTACATCACTGGTAGGTTTGGGTGATTGAAAAATGGCGCGAGAACGATACCTGAAACATTTGGACATGCTCAAAGA
>Ga0224557_1002517_pt1 | contig 15455 bp, 13 predicted proteins | sample 714S31014metaG_FD_180677 | JGI IMG/M metagenome (GOLD analysis project Ga0224557, IMG submission 180677) | Peat soil microbial communities from Stordalen Mire, Sweden - 717 S3 10-14 | ecosystem: Environmental > Terrestrial > Soil > Wetlands > Peat | place: Sweden: Norrbotten County, Stordalen...
CCGGGATGCCGCGCCGCTTCACGACATCGGCAAGATCTCGATACCCCGGTCACTGCTTCAGAAGCCCGGCGCGCTCACCCCGGAGGAGCGACAGATCATGATGCGCCATGCCGAAGCCGGCGCGCAGATCCTCTCGTCGGCAAGCTCACCGGTGCTCTGCCTTGCCGCCCAGATCGCACGCAGCCACCACGAGCACTGGGACGGCGGTGGCTATCCGGACGGCCTCGCCGGTGAGAACATCCCGCTCGCCGCTCGCATCACCGCCGTTGGAGACGTGTTCGATGCACTGACGCACGAACGCCCGTACAAGCCGGCATGGGAGATCGGACGATCTCTTGCCCACATCAAGGACAGGGCCGGTAGCCAATTCGATCCGCGCGTAGTCGAGGCGTTTTTGACCCTCGCACCGAGCGAGCTCGGCTGCTTGGATCGCGATGGCTTGCAACTGGCCGCTTTGACCGACCATCGGTCGTCCAGCGCCGGTTTAGGGCCCATCCCGGTAGGCCCTTAGCTGTCAGCGTTGATTAAAGCCACATCGGTGGTGCTGAGCCTGTTCACGATGTCTGCATCGCAGCGAGCCTGGCCACCTGTCGCTCAGGACTGATACGCACCACGTCCCAAACCAGCCCGACCCGTTCGAGTGCGCTGATCACCAGCGCGGATGGGTCGAGTTCCCAGCGGCGCAGACCGTGCTCGGCGGATGTCGGGAACGCGTGGTGGTTGTTGTGCCAGGCCTCGCCGAGCGATAGTGGTGCCAGCCAGGCGAGGTTGCGAGACTCGTCACCGGTGTCGAAGCGCTGGCGCCCGAAGAAGTGGCAGAGCGAGTTGATGCTGTAGGTGACGTGGTGGAGCACGAGCATCCGTACCGCTCCTCCCCAGAGAAGACCGGTCAGGCCGTCGCGGAACGTGCCGCCGAACAGCCAACCAAGCCCGAAGGCGGCGGCCAGACCACCGAGCGCCCAAACCAGGAACGTCCGGTCCACCCAGCTCACAACCGGGTCGGCGAGAAGATCGGGTGCATAGCGCTTCCGGCTTGCACGATCGGTGTGAATGAACAGCCACCCGACATGTGCATGGAGCAACCCGCGCATAGCGCCACCCCAGCCCTGGCTCTGATCGCCGTGGGGGCTGTGCGGATCACCCTCTTTATCTGAGAAACGGTGGTGCTTGCGATGGTCGGCCACCCACGAGATCACGGGGCCTTCGATCGCCGCTGAGCCGAGGATCGCGAACGTCGCGCGGACCACGCGTCCAGACTTGAACGCCCGGTGCGTGAGCAGCCGGTGCAGGCCGACCGTCACGCCAAGACCGGTGAGCAGATAGAGCAGGAGGAAGTCGAAGATGTCGTTCCAGCCCAAGAACTTGTCCCACAACTGCCAGGCAACGAACAACAGGCTGACAACCGGTGCCACGGTCACGAATCCGGTGATGATCCTGTCGCGACGCTCATGGAGTGCCGGCTCTACGTCGTCGGCACTGACAGGCACCTCTTGCTCCACGACGCTCATGGCTCCGCTATTTCGTCCCAAGTTGGGGCCTGCGACGAGGGTCGTGGGGGATTGGTGTAACAGGGCGGCTGTCATCGGCGGCGGGCCGCATGGGCTGCTGGATATCTGGCCGAACGATCGCCAGGTACGAAACGAGCACCACGGTCGCCGCAGCGAACACCAGCGCTGTTGGGCCGTTACCAAAGTTGATGCCGGTGATATTAGATGGCTTGCTGATGTAGTCGGCGAAGGATGCTCCGAGCGGCCGCGTGAGGACATAGGACATCCAAAACGCCGCAACGCCGTTCAGGCCGAATCGCAACCAGGCCACCGCCGGGAGCAGGAAGAGCACGAGGAAGAGGATTCCTGATGGCAGGTAGCCCATGCTCAACGAGGTTGCCGTGAAGTCCCCCAGTGCCGTGCCGAGCGCAAAGGTTGCGAACACGGTGGCCCAGTAGAAGGCTTCGCGTCGCTGCGTCGTGATGCTGTGGATGGAGAGCGTTCGCTCGCTGCGCTGCCAGGTCCAGAACACGGCCCCGAGGACCACTGCCCAGAGCATGGTCGTCCCGATGTAGGGGATATGGACGTCCAGGTGCAGGAAGTCTGAAATGCCGGTGCCCGCCGTCGCGATTGCGTAGGCCAAATACCAATAGGCGAAGGCTCGGTAGCGGCGGGTTGCGAACTGCAGGAGCAGCGCGGTGACGAACAGAGCGATTTCGGTGCCGCCCCCGCCGAAGTTCCCATACTTCTTCAGGTAGTCAGAGGTGGCCTCCCCGCCGGCGGTGGTCAGGATCTTGATGACCCAGAAGACCATGATGATCTCCGGAACCTTCGCGGCCAGTGGCGCAGGAAAGAAGCGCCCGAGCACAGGCACCTGGTCACGCGCGAGCGGGCGGCCTGAGTCGGCGCTGGCAGGTGGTCGCCGCGGACGACTCTCAGTACCCATCTGACAGACGCTATCCGCGCACCGCTCGGCGTCAATCCGTCGAGCGAATGATCTGGCCGGAGCGGATCTCGTCCTCAGGTCGCATTCGGATATGCGAGAAGTCGTACGCGCTACGCAACCTGGTCTCGAGAGCCCGCTTGAAGCGCCCGTACGACGTCCGTACATTTATGAGGACATCGTTGCGGACTACTTGGAGACGGTGCGGGGGCAGATCACGTCGTCTCCTGAACTGGCGGCGGCGTCTGGGAGATGATGAGCGCGAGCTTCTCCGGTCGCGATAGGCGTTTGATGCGGGCTTCCTCGCGGCGGGCAGTTGTTCGGTCGCGCATCGGCATCGCGAGCGCAAGCTCGACCGGCAGCCGGCTGGCCGTGTAACGACTGGCAACGCCGGACTGATGCCGTGTGAGCCTACGTTCGAGATCGACCGTCCAGCCGGTGTACAGCGACCCATCGCGGCAGCGCAGCAGATACACCCAGGCATCGCTCATCGTTCTAGGAGTTCGCGGTGACGTGGGCACGCCCTGCAATCAGTGGTTGACACGGCGCTGCTCCCCAACCGTTGGATCCACGGCATCGATCAAACGTCGCTGGCGCGGTCAGCCGCGCCATGGTCGACGTAGCCCTCCGGCGCGCTTGCGTTAGCTGCTGGTTGCAGCCCGGGGCGTGCCCCGATTTCCGATCGGAGCGTGTGCGTGCGTCATTGCATCAAGCCTTAGGAAATTCCGGCCGATTACGGCATCAGTCCAGAAGAACTGCATCCCAAGCTGACATCGCTTCAGTCGCCGTTATCGGCGCTGTTGCCGCCGGAGGTGCCGCGTTCACAGCCAGTAACGCCGTGCCGTCGAGTGTCGCGGGCTACGGGACGGCGTCCGTGACCGGCGGTACTGTCACGTCGCTGACCTATGGACTATCTACCGACGGCTCACTCATCGACACGGCGACCATCGTGTTCGACGGCGATCTCACCGCCGATACCGTCAGCATCGGCTTTAACGATACGACGACGCAACCTGACACGGGTAACGGGACGGCGCTCCAAACTTGTGGAACGGGCACTGCCTCCGCCGGGTCGACCACCACGTTCGTATGCACACTGAGCGGCGTGACAACCGCCGGCGAGAACGAGTCCGACATCGCGGTAACTGGTCCCTCCACCTCATAAGTGCTGTAGGACGGGTAGGGAGGCTGGTCCGGGCGGTGCCCGGGCCAGCCTCAACCCTTAAGCGGATCGCAGAGTGAAGCGCCGATCCGATGAGATCGAAGTCCGTGCTCTCGCGAGTCGTGACCGTGCTGGTGCTGGTGCTTGGCGGGCTCGGGTGGTTCTACCTGGCTCCCACCGAGATCGGCGGATCGACCAGATACCTGATCACACACGGCATCAGCATGGAGCCGCTGCTCCACACCGGCGATCTGGTGCTGATCCGCCCCGTCGACAACTATCGGGTCGGTCAGGTGGTCGCCTATCACAGCACGCTGCTTCACACGATCGTCCTGCATCGGATCATCCGCATCCAGGGCGGCCATTACTTCTTCAAGGGCGAGAACAACGACTTCATCGACCCCACGCATGCAACGCGGGCGCTGTTGGTCGGCAGGATGTGGTTGCACATACCCCGTGGCGGGGTCGTCCTGTCGTGGATCAAGAACCCCGCGGTGGCCGCCTTGTCGACTGGCTGTGCAGCGATGCTCCTGCTGCTCGGCACGGGCCGTACGAGGCGGCGCCGTGACCGCCGCCGGCACCACGAGCGCAGCGCGGCCCGCCCGAAAAGAGAGCGGTCCATGACCAACGCGGCGCCCCGCCCCGGTTTCCGGCTGAGCAACCAGCACCTGCTGGCCGCTTCCGCTGTCGCCGTGGTGGTCTTCGCCGCGCTCAGCGTGGTTGCGTTGATGCGTCCCGCAACCGGCAGGGTGACCGTCAGGCAGCCGTATACGCAGCAGCTGAGCTTCGGCTATCACGCGCGAGCGCAGGCCGGGCCGGTCTACCCGAGCGGAACCGTGACCACGGGCGCGCCGATCTACGTCCAGCTGGTTCATCGGGTCACCATAACGGCCGCCTACCAGCTGACCAGCACGGCGCCGTATCGGCTCCACGGGAGCATCCGGATGCTCGGAAGCCTGACAAACTCCAGCGGCTGGAGTCGCAGCATCTCGCTCGGGTCACCGACGCGGTTCGTCGGTGACCGCGCCGCCGCAAGCGCGACCATCAACCTGTCGCGGCTGGAGTCTCTGACCAACCGGATCGCGGCGCAGATCGGGGGCGATGCCGGCGGGAGCTACACGCTCGCGATCGTCCCAGAAGTCAAGCTCGCCGGAGAGATCGCCGGAGAGCCGGTCTCGATCGGATACAGCCCTTCGTTGAACGTCGAACTCGGGCAGGCGCAGCTGCTGTCCGGAGCCTCGGCGATCGCTCCTCCTGGCTCAATCGCCGGCTCCGCGCAACAGGGGCTGGTCCGCAGCGCTGCTGGTACCGTCACGTCATCCCGTACATCGGTCGGCACGCTGGGTGGCGTGCCCGCGGACACAGTCCGTTGGATAGCCCTTTCGGCTCTTGTGCTCGCTTCCGGTCTCGCGCTGCTCGCCGGCTGGCGCGAGTTCAGGACGTCCCCGGACGCTGACAAGAAGATCAACAGCCGCTACAAGCATCTGATCGTCCCGGTCGCGCCAATAGAAACCAACCCGGACCATCCCCCGATCGACGTGAGCAGCATCGACGCTCTGGCCCAACTCGCTGAACGCAGTGAGCGGCTGATCCTGCACGACCATCAGGAGGACGTAGACAACTACCTGGTTGACGATGAGGGCACGTGGTTCCGCTACCGCGAGATGCGTGTCAGCGACGCCCACGAAAACGGAAGCGGGAACAGCAACGGGAACGGGAACGGCGACGATGGTGCCAACGCCGGCACAGGCGTGATGAACGTCAGCGCTATCCCGCCGAATTCCACGGTCGGCGGCACAGCGTCGCTGCCCAGACGCGTCCCGCAACCGGCGATCGCGGGGACCGATCCCGACATCCACTTCCTCGGGGCGGAGGAGCTCGAGGCGCTCCTGCGGGCGGTTCCGCATGATTCGCTTGGACGCGTTGAAGGCGTGATGTATCTGACTGCAGCGATGAGCGGGATGCGCAAAGGCGAACTCTTCGCGCTGCGCTGGCGGGATGTTGATTTTGGCGCGCGCCACATCCATGTCCGCCGCGACCTCGGGCGCGGCGAGTACGGAACCGCGAATTCAAAGCGGTCATCCCGGAGCGTGCCGCTGGAGAGCCGTGTCGCCACCGAGCTTGAGCTGCTCTCGCAAGAGACGCGATGGATGCGAGATGACGATCTGGTGTTCGCGCATCCGAAGACCGGCAAGCCGATGGAGGGCTCCAAGCTGCGCAAGCGTTTCAAGGCCGCCCTACGTGCCGCCGAGGTTCGCGAGGTCAGCTTCCGCGATCTGCGACATACGTTCTGCACACGGATGGCCGCGCAGGGCGTGCCGATGCACGTCCTGCAGGAGATGATGGGTCATCGGGATTTAAAGACGACGCTGACCTGCGCCGGCTACGCGCCGAGCGAGCGCGAGCCGGAATTGGTCGAGCAGCCAGTTAGCCCCGTTGCGCCGGCCGCGGCTAGTCCTGAGTTGGTCTTTATGACGCACTAGACCGGCCCGAGCCGAGTTACGAGCGGGTAGCGATCGAGAGCCCCAAGCCGGTCAGTGCCCCGTCCGTGCATGCCGCGCACCGTGTCTCCAGAGGCGACGAAGGCAACCCTGTCGCTCGTGCCTCCGCTGTGTTGGATCGGCGTCGGCGCTCGATCGCCAGCCGCGGCCGTGTTCTTCAGGGCGATCCGGAGAATTCGTCGCTGGCGACGAAGTAGGAGGCACTGTTCGCGATCAGCGAAGCGCGAACGCGGAGTGGAGATGGTCGACGCCGGAGAGTAGGCTACGAGCCTGCCGCGGGCCAGGTCACGGGCGGACACCGTCCGGCCGACCACGTTCCGGGGACGAGCGAACCTCCCGACGATGGGCAGTCATGAGCGGAACAGAGGCCGTACGGTCCAGGTGGCTGACGCGACGGGTGGTCAGACTGATCGTCGTTGCGTTGCTGAGCGCGGCCCTGCTCGCGGCCGGCGCTGACGCGGATTCGGCAAAGCCGGTGACGGTCGAGCGATGTGGCTACGCCGACGCCACCTACGGCAGGAGTGCGCTATACCCCTGGCACATGTCGTGTGCCGCGGCGCGCAAGGTGGTCGCAGGAAGCGACAACCGCCACGCCCACGTGATCTATTTCGGGCCGGGTTGGGATGAGCCGAATCCGGGAATCAGGGGGATGAGTCGGAGCCCGGAGCGAGGACGCTGATCCCTCGAGCGCGCGCGGCGTCCTGCATGCGCTTGTCGTAGGCGAGAACAGCGGCGAGGTCATCTCCGAGCGTCAGCGCCGAGGCGAGATGAATCGCGTCCAGCGTCCGCAGCTACACGGGCATTAGCGAAGCCGCTGCGGAGCGGACCTCGACGTCGAGCGGGATCTCTGCCAACGCGGCAAGTAGCGCCAGGATGGTGTAGTCGTCTGCGACGACGGCGGTCCCGTCTACTCGCGACCGCGCGACCGCGCGACCGCGCGAGCCAACTCGATTGAGGTGATCGCGCTCGTCGCGAGCTCGCCAAGGTCTGGAAGCGCATGTTCGAGCGCGTCGCTCTCGGCTTCGCGAACGACAAGCTTGACTAGCGCGGAGGTATCGATGTAGACGACGCCCTGCGGGACGTCAGGCACGCTCGCCGCGCTGCTCCTGAATCGCGCGAGTGCCGGCGTCAGTGACGGCTCCTCGCAGCGGCCCGCGGTCGGCGAGGACGTCGGTTAGTCGTCGCGAAGGGAGCTTCACGCCACGTGACGTCGCCAGCCGGCGAAGCGTCGGGGAGTGAGTCGGTGAGGCGTGTTCAGTTGCTCTTGCCATGTGCAAAAGGATACCGGGCCTGCCAGGCGGCCCCCAGGCGGTAGGCGCCGTACCGCCACCCGGGCGGGCCACCACCACAGGAGCTCAGCTCATATCAACGTCTCTCAGCCAACCGACCCAGCGACCAGGAGCGTGCCGAGTGTCGCGCCCGCACCGCGGTGCACCTACGCGCGCGATGACTTCGTCGCCAAGTCGATGGTCCGCCGAGGTTGCGCTTCGCGCACTGATGGCGCTCATCTTTTCCTGGAGATGCGTGCGCAACGGGGGAAGCCCTATCTACCACCCCGTCACATGCAGGAGCACGGAACGGCGTGGGCGCGCGCTCAGGAGGCCGCGCCCGTCCCCGGACGTCGAAGGCATCCTGTGCCCTAGAGAACGAGCGAGTAGCGGTTGAAAGTGGCGCGGGTGGCTAGCCACCGCTGCCAGCCATCATGGCTCGCAGGGCCTCGACGGCCCACTGAACGTACTCGCGATCAGCTGCGCGACCCGCAGCGAACGAGATCCTGCGCGAGGAAAGGGGCCCTGAGCGTGCCCGGCTCTTGAGGCATACCCAGTAGAGGGCGATAAGGACCGTGACGTCGGCGAGCTGAGGACCGGAGACGATACATCCCGCCAATGCCGCCCACTCCATCGGCGAGCGCTGAAACGCGTCAGGCCCTCCAGTGCTTATTAAGGCTTGTGAGCAGCGGCTCTTCCGCGCGATCAGGCATATCCGAGAGATGTTCCAGACCGTGCTGCGCTGCGCTAGTCAACTTCCGGTGCCACCGCAACCTGATGCTGATGGGCATCATGGCTCAGATGCATCTCAGGCAGATGCACACCGGGCACGCTGCCGTCCTCGCGCTGCACGTCGAGTTTGGTGATTGAGACCCAGGCGACGAGCGCGAAGAAGATCACGAATGCGATCAGGCTTACAAACGGATCGCCGAGGCTGAGGCCGCCGTTGGTGGGTTTGCTGAATCCGTCAGCGAACGAGGCGCCGAGCGGGCGGGTCACGATATAGGCGAACCAGAACGCGAAGATCGGATTCCACTTGAACCGCCACCAGCCGATCACCGGAATCGAGAAGACGCCTGCGAACAGCAACGCTGAGGACCAGAAACCGAGGTTCATCTTCAGCGCGGTAAGGTCGCCGGCCGCGGTGCCGAGCGCAAACGTGCAGAACACCGCCGCCCAGTAGAAGCGTTCGCGACGCTTGGTGTCGATGCTGTGGATCGAGAGGGTGCGCTCGCTGCGATACCAGCGCCAGAAGATCAGCGCCGTGATCAACGCAAATGCCGGCGTCGTGGCTGCGTATCCGATGCTGACACCGTCGTGGATGCCGTCGGCGGCCATCGTTCCGAACACCGCCACCATCATCACCGCGAACCAGTAGTACGGAGCTTTGTACTCGCGCTGGCGGAGCTGCAACCACAGGGCGAACCACATTCCGAAGATGCCGACGGCGGCTGCGATCGGGACGCTCTTCTGGCCCATCGCGTCCGACATCGCCTCGCCCATGCCCGTCGTCAGCAGCTTCAAGACCCAGAAGACAACCGTGATCTCCGGGACCTTGGTGCGAAGGTGGCGGTGTGTGGTCTCGCTGCCCGTCCTGGCATCGTCTGGAGAGGCCATGCGGTGAGGGTAGCCGCGAGCGAGCCGCTGTCACAGACACCGAAGGTTGATCTTTGCGGCCAAACGGCGACTCAAGTCGTAGTCCAGAAGGCTGGAGTGCACGGCGTTGATGATCTTCTGCACCTTCGAAGTCAGGTAACTGAGCATGTTGGTGATTCGACGGTGGATCGATTCCTGCCGTCGGCTTGACAGCTCCGGGTTGGCTGAACTATGAGCTGGATGGCGGTGAGGCCACGTCTGCTTGAGCTCACCCCGGGGCGAAACTCCTCGAAATGATCGAGGCGAACGTTCAGATGGCGCGCCGCGGTTTTGAGGCCGCTTCGGCCGGGGCCTTTGATGTCATCGGCGCGCTGCTTGATAGCGACGTCAAGTGGCATGGAGGCGACCCTTCTGCCGTCGGCTCGTGCCAGAACAGGGGGCAAGCGCTTGAGTTCATGCGCCGCGCGTACGAAAATGGTCGTCTCGGCGAACTCGTAGATGGCCTTGGCGCAGGCGACAAGGCCGTACTGACCATGCGGCCGCCGCCCCAGGGCGGCAAGCAGTCACCGTGGGTCGCAAATCTCGCCACCTTCGACGGTGGGAACGTCGTCGAGATGGTTCACTACTCAAACCCTGATGACGCGATCGCATTCGCCGGCATAAGAACCAGGCGACCTGCCCAAAACCTCCAACGACGGTGAGTGGGATGCAGTTGAAATCACGCGTTGTAAGCGATCATCGCGGAGCCGAACATGAGGCAGTAGATGCCGAACGGGACCAGAGTCCCACGCCTGAAGTAACGCATGAGAAAGTGAACGGTGCCCACGGCTGTGACCGCCGCGCAGGCGGCGGCGATCAGCGCCGCCAGCCGGACGCCATGGTCGCCGTTATGCCCCAGTAGGTCGCCGAGCTTGAACACTCCGGCCGCCAGGATGATGGGCGTCGCGAGCAGGAAGCCGAAGCGGGCAGCGTCCTCATGTGTGAGACCTCGTGCGAGGCCGCCCGCCATGACAACACCGTCGCGACTGATCCCGGCGACGAGTGCCGTGGATTCCACCACGCCGATGATCCCAGCCTCACGATATGTCAGGGTGTCGAGTTCTCGGAGTTGGCCGGCCCAACCACCTTCACGCTTGGCCCGCTCCCGGCTCTGAGTACGCCGCCGCAGCCGCTCAGCTCCGAGGAGCATGACGCCGTTGAGCGTTAGGAAGACGGCTGCGATCTCAGGCTTGGCCGTCGCAACGCGGAGTGTGTGCTCGAAGACGAGTCCAAGGACGCCCACCGGAACCGAAGCAACGATGATCAACCATGCCAATCGCTCGGTGGGGGTCTCAACTCGACGGTGAGCGATGCTGGTGAAGAATGCACGGACGATCTGCACCCAGTCTCGCCAGAAGTAGATGAGTAGCCCGACCGCGCTGCCCACATGGAGCATGACGATGAAGGCCAACCACGGCGACTCGGGCTGGGACTGCCAGGCGACGATGTTGCTCCATCCGAACAGATGCGGAAACAAGACCGTGTGACCGAGGCTGGAGATCGGAAACAGCTCCGACACGCCCTGGAGCACTCCGAGGACGATCGCCTGAAAGGTGGTGATGAGGGTCGTGCCGGCGGTGATATGCAATCGAGGATCTCTCCTAGGGTCTGGTCATAGCCCTCCATTCTCTGTTGAGCGGACCTGGACGCCAATCGTGCGTTGGGATGAACTTCAGCGCCAACGGCTGCGTCTCGGGTAGCTGTCGCATCATCCTCAGGTCACGGATCTCGGCGGGAAGAGCATCAAAGCGTGCCTTGGGGTGGCTGGCGGCCGTAGGCTCGCATCCGTCCGTTCGGAGTTCGGCCTTGCTGTTGCCGTCTCTCCAGCTCCTACCGTGGAGGCTCTGCCGATCGTGCTGCCGTTGGGCAACACCGTTGGTTATCTCTCGCGAGAGGGTTGCTTTCGGGGCGATCCCCTCTGTCGGGCGTCTTCAACTGAGAAGCAATCGTCCGTGTCAGCCGGAGCGGTGCTCTACCGGTGCCGGCTTGGCGGCGCCGAATTGCTCGACGTAAATGAGCACTGGCCCGCGTTTGATCGGGGCTTGTCGGATTTCTTCACGTCCCGTGTAGTGGCGGTCGATACGGGCATCGGACGCTGCTGTTCCGGGACGCGCCTTTACGTTCGGAGTGACCATGGATCAGCAGGCAGCTCAGCGTCGCAGACCGCGAGTCTGCGCGGGTCAGCAGTAGCCCGGATGGAAGGTTGGAGCCAGCGCCCTAAGGAAACTGGTATTGGGTCTAGACCCCGGTGCTTGCGAGGGCCCGAGGCGCCGCGAAGGGAGGCGCTACGAGGAGACCGCCGTCGCAGTTGCCAACGCTCCGCTAACCCACGTCTCCCTCCACCGGCTCCCCCGCACCCGCGCTGAACGGCCATGGAGAGCTGGGCGAGTTCCGGTTGTCGCGCACCGTGCGCTATTCAATGCGGTCGAATTCGCCCGTCTCGACCTCCCGACGTACGCTTTCGTTGATTTCGTACTCGCTCGTGGTCGGATCGGCGACCCGTAGTTCCCGGGCCCGCGTCACACGGAACTTGAGGATCTCGAGCACGTAAATCAGATACACGCTTGCTGCGAGCGCGATGAGGGCCAGCACTATCATCACGAGCCCCCAGCCGAGGTGGTACCGGTGCGGGGGACCGTGGTCGTGGTAGGGGATGAACCGCAGCGCGAGCGCGAAGCCCGCGAGCATCAAAGTCCAGCCGTACAGATAGGCGACGGTCTTGCGCTGGCTGAATCCGATTCGTGCCATCCGGTGGTGAAAGTGGTTGGAGTCCGCAGACCATGGCTTGTTGCCGTACTTGATCCGCTTGGCGACCACGAATGCCGTATCGAGAAACGGAACCGCAAGGATTAAGAGCGGGACGACGAGTGCCACGACCGCGGTGGTCTTCAGTGTCCCCTGAATCGCGACAATACCGAGCAGATAGCCGAGCAAGTTGGCGCCGGAGTCACCCATGAAGGCCTTGGCGGGGGGAAAGTTGTGCCGCAGGAAGCCGAGCGAGGCGCCCGCGGTCAGCGCGGCGAGCACCCCGGCTGTGCTGTGCCCGCCTTGAAGATCGAACGCGATGACCGCGAAAGCGATCCCGTCGATCGTGCAGAGCCCTGCAGCTAGGCCGTCAACGCCATCGGTGAAGTTAACGACGTTCATCAGCCCGACGAGCCAGATCACAGTCAGCACGCCACCCTCGTGGGGGAAGGTCAGCAGGCCGAAGAAAGGCAGCGTCAGCTCGGTCAACCTCTCACCGCCGTGGACGACGAGCACCGCCGCGGCGATCTGTCCGATGAGCTTCAGCAGCGGCGGGATGTCATAGACGTCGTCAATCGCGCCGACCGTGGTGATCACGGCGGCGCCGAGCAGAATCGCACGCGTCGGAGATCCGGAATTCTGTGGCATCCAGACCAGGGCCGCTAGCAGCACCCCGGCGAAGATCGCCAGCCCGCCGAGGCGCGGCGTCTCCTTTACGGCCAGCCCCCGCTCACGCGGCTTGTCGACCGCGCCCACACGTCTCGCCAGGCGCGACGAGAGCGGCGTCAGCAACGCCACCACAGCCATCGCAGCGAGGAAGGCGAAAATGGCATCCAAATACCGCATGCGCGGCAAGGATCGCAGCTCACTCGGATCCGGCGAACCTCGTTCCCAGCGGCCTCACTGGACGCTTGGAGCGTGCCGTTGTCGATTCCACCACCGATTGCGTGGCAGTGCCCAGGCTGCACGCGCTCACCCAAATGCGCACCGCGTTGACGATTCACGCGCGATCATCACCAGACCCGATATCGCGGTAGCGCTTCAGCGCCACAAGCGACCAGATCGCCTCGACAACCCCAAACGGCCACGTCCCGGCCAAAAAGCCGTAACTGCTTGCCAATGCGCAACCAACCGCGAACGCCAACACAAAACGCCGGCCACGGCTCTCCAACGCATACATAGCCATCATGAACGTGACCACGCACGCACCGAAGATCGTCAACATCGCCTGACCCAGTATCGAGGCTCCACGCCTTCGCGCAGGCGATGAGCAAGGGGCCTCGCTGGTTGGGGTGGCAGGCCCCACGCTCGTGCCGCTTCGATGACATCAGCATCTCTCGGATCGGCTCGCGGGTCACACAGAGTTTCCGTGCGAGCTCACCGACTCGCCTCATGCGCCCGATCACAGCAGCGGAGCTCGTCGACGACATGTCCTCGATGCTCATCCACCAAGTAGCGGCGACGTTGACACATGCCCTCAGATATCGAGCGGGCGCTCTCGAGCGGCAATCCCAACGCGATCGTGCCCGCGTCGCTGGAACTTCGGCGGCCGATTTTGCTCGCGCACGCGGTGCGGCTTCTGTTGGCGCTGCGCGATGCCGGTGATCGTCGCTACGACGCATCGGCGGTGCCCTTCGCTGCCGTGGTCACCCGCCGGTGCAGTCTCACCATGGCTGAGACGCTGCTCCCGCCCTGACGCTGCGTAGCGACCTCATCGAGCGGTCGCCCCTTCGAGTCCTGGAGCTCCCAGTCGCTGTAGCGCTTGCCCGGGATGAACGGGCATTGATCGCCTGGGAACAGGTCAGGCAGGGCCAGGCGCGGCTGTTGGACCTGCGGACCGAGCTTGAACGCCGCCGCTACGGCTGGCCGCCCGGTATTCCGCGAGTTTCGCTGACCCCACACATCGCCTGGCCCGGCGCCGCGAACACGATCTACCTCTGCCAGCACGCCAACCGGCCGAAACTCACCGCATGGCGCGGCGCGGCCGAGGTAGCCGGCGGCTGGCCCGCCTGGCAGGCCGCCGACCTGCCGATCGAGCACCCCACCACAACTTGACAAGCTGCGATCACGACACACGGGTGTCCGGCGAAGACGTGCGTGCGTGCGCGAGCGGTCAGACCCGCTGAAGCTGCAACCGGGCCTGCCGCTGGATCGCGGTAAACCAGATCAGACCACCCAACGTCCCGGCCAAAGCAATCCAGAAGTTCAAACGCATCCCAACGATGTACACCGAGTAGTCGATTCGGAGCGACTCCTCGAAGATGCGGAACGCCGAGTACCCGGCGACGTACAGGGCGAATAACCCGGGCGGCTTGATCCGCCGCTTCTCGCCGAGCACGATCAGGAACGCGGCCAGCGACAGGTTCCAGATGATCTCGTAAAGAAACGTCGGCTGAAAGGTGGCGTACTGGCCATAACCAGGCGGCCGGTGCGCGGGGCTGATCTCCAGCGCCCGGCGGTCTCAGTCCATCGCCGCACCATCGTTGATGCCATGCGCGCACTAACTCGACTGGCCCGTCACAGCTTGGCCACATTTTGGTGACTTGGTGGTCACGTCCGGTCCCGTGGGTGTCCGTAGCTTCGGGTAGATCAACCCCTTCCACTTGGAGAGAGACAGTGACTACCAACAAACCTGACCGGGGTGCGCGTATGCGTGCCCGGGCTACGCAGGGAAGCGCCCTGGCTGCGACTGCCGTCGTTGCTCTTGCGGCAGCTTCCGCGGCTGGCGCGCATACGCTGCCGCGCTTTGGCGGCTTGGATCATCGCCAGTCCAGCTTGCAGCCCAACAGCCTCGTGATTTCCGGCACGGTGTTCCCGCGTGACGGCATCAACCTCACGGTGGGCCAGGACCTGCCGTTCGTCGACACGTACGCCGGCGAGACGGGGTCGATCACGTCCGTGAAGAAGCTCGAGACGAGCAAGACCGCGACGCTCGCTTCCTGGCTGCCACAGACCTTCGCGCAGGCGGTCATCGGGGGGCAGTACCCGGAGGTGTTCAACAACGCTTCGTCCGACGGCAGCTTCGGCGTTGACACCCCGGTCGACCTGTGGAACGTGAGCCTCGGTGGCCAGCCGCTCGGCGCCGTCCAGGTCCCGACCAGCCAGATGGTCACGAGCTTCGAATCCAAGTCGGAGCTGGCGGTGAACCTCGCCACCAACGGCCAGAGCCTCAGCTTCTCCGGCTACGCCGCTCCGGACGGCAGCGTGGACGCCTCGAACTCAAACACCCCCGGCGTGTATGACTTCACCAACCCGGACGTCGCCGGCGAGAACAGCACCTCCACCGCGGGTGGCTACTACCGCGTTGCCGGGGACCTCTCCAGCGACGGCAAGTGGACGTTCACCGACACCAACTCGTACTCAGGCGACAACGAGCGCGCCGTGGCGCTCGACTCGGCTAACAACGAGTTCCTCGCCGCCGGCAACGACAACAACGGCGACTCCAACAAGGTGACGAGCCCCGCTCTGACGACCCTTGCCGGTAGCGAGTTCACCGCCCTCGGCGAGGATACCGGTGCGCAGAGCTACCCCTGGTCGTCGCTGCCGCAGAACGAGCAGAACCCGCTTCTGCCACCGACCACGCTGGCCGGCGCGCTGAGCTATTCGGCGAGCGACAAGCCGGGCAAGGACACGAACTTCCGTGGCCTGACCATCTCCAACAACGTCGTTTACTACACCAAGGGCTCCGGCGGTAACGGCGCCAACACGGTGTAC
>Ga0224557_1002520_pt1 | contig 15447 bp, 10 predicted proteins | sample 714S31014metaG_FD_180677 | JGI IMG/M metagenome (GOLD analysis project Ga0224557, IMG submission 180677) | Peat soil microbial communities from Stordalen Mire, Sweden - 717 S3 10-14 | ecosystem: Environmental > Terrestrial > Soil > Wetlands > Peat | place: Sweden: Norrbotten County, Stordalen...
TTTCCCACCCATTTCGCAAAGAACGCGAAATGGATGGGGCACGGAGCCTTGGGTTTATCGGCACCCGGCGCAACTTGTCTGAATGTGTTGGGTTGTATTTAATGTTGTTGGAGATGGCCCGTCAGGGGGACCAGAGCGGACGAGCTTCGCGGTTTTCCCTGTAGGCTCAGGAGGAATCGATGAAGACCATTCAGCTAGCTTTGGCGACGTTGCTGGCTCTTTCAGTCCCAGCGTTTGCTCAGTATCACGGAGGAGGTTCGCATCCTTCGAGTGGTGGGCATCAGGCAATCCCGGCCCACGGGCCGAAAGCGTTCACGGGCACGCCTCATGCGGCCGAGCCAGGGCGCAACTACAGCGACAAAGCCGGCCACCCCAATGTTCCGCACGTGGATGGCAGGACGTGGGTAGGTCACGACACCGGCCGTGGCGACGCGAGTTATCACCTTGACCACCCCTTTGCGCATGGCCAGTTTACCGGTGGCTTTGGCCCTGGGCACGTTTGGCATCTTGGCGGAGGCGGACCGGTCCGCTTCTGGTTCAACGGCTGGTTCTGGGACGTGGCGGCTTTTGACGTGGGCTTCTGCGACGGCTGGTTGTGGGACTCGGACGATATCGTAATCTATCCCGACCCGGACCATGACGGCTGGTATCTGGCTTACAACGTGCGGCTCGGCACTTATGTGCATGTGGAGTATCTGGGCTCGTAGGTCAGCGGTAGAGATGAGAGCGCTTTTTCAAGAATGGGGGATGGGCAGCGATGCCTGTCCCCTTCTTGTTTATGTGCGGGTATCTGGCACGCCAGAAGGGGATGAAATACCTTCCAATTGTTCCAAAGCGAGATGCCAGGATTGTCTCGCGCTGTCCAAGAGTGGATTGGTGAGTTATGCTTGAATTATGTCTATTGATTCCATTCTTGCATTAATCGACGCCGAAATCGCGAGCCTCACACAGGTTCGCTCCCTGCTGGGCAGCACCGGAAAAGTTGAAGCCAAGGTAGCTGAACTCAAAACCAAAAAGACCGCGAAGGCCGCAAAGACAAAGAGGAAGAAGCGCCGCGCGCTAAGTCCCGAGGCGCGCAAGAGGATTGCCGATGCGCAGCGCAAACGCTGGGCCGCGCTGAAGGCCAAGGCCAAGTAACTGGCATAAATAATCTGCCTGCTCTTCATTCCCGCGATCACGCGGGCCGCCGCAGTCCTATGCGCTGCGCGGATGCGGTATCCCTATATCATGGACGCCGCACGTGCTCGCCATCTACGGCGAATTCGCAGGCAATCGTTGCGCCGAGCGCAATTGCCGTGACCGTATTCGCGTCCGGCGCCGCGAAAAAGCCGCTTGCTTTCAGCGCGGCTTCGGCCTATCGTCTAGCCATCCGTGCACCCGTGTCGCGCGAATGGAGGTAGACCATGCGTCGTTCTTTGGCGCTCTTCGCGCTTCTCTCGCTGGCCGTCGTTGCGTGCGCAACCGCGCAAGTTCCAGCCGCCCAAAACACCCCCGAATCGCTCACCGCCGCATACAACCAAGCCATGCAGGCGAAAGATTGGCCTCAGGCCGTGGTGGTGGCGCGGCAACTGGTCGGGCTGAAAGCAACGCCTCTGAATCTGAAACTCCTGGCGAACGCGCAGCTTTACTCAGGCTCGGCTGATGAAGCCCTGGCGACTTATGATCGGGCCATCGCCGCGGCGGAAGCGGAAAAGCCCGCGGAGGGTCCAGCGATGGCCGGCTGGAAAGATGGCCTTTCGCAGATCTATATCGGCAAGGGCAATGCACTGCTCAAACTCAAGCGCACCGCGGAGGCGATCGAAGCGTATAACCAATCCGCCGGGTTAGCGTCCAACGCCGGGTTAGCTTACTTCAATCTCTGCGCCGTTCTCTACAACAACGGCAACACGCAAGAATCGGCAGCGGCCTGCCGCAAGTGCGTGCAAGCGGACCCGGCCAGAGCCAATGCCTGGTTCATCCTTGGGTCAGACCTCTTTGCTGATGCACCAATAAACGCACAAGGCAAAGTCACCGCCTCGCGGGAGATGAGAGAGGCGCTGGAGAAGTATCTAGCGCTGGCTCCGGACGGCCCACACGCCGCCGATGTGAAAGCCATGCTGGAGATGACAGCAAAGTAACGCTGATCGGCAGCGCGCATATTGTGGCGATTAACCCAGACAACCGATTCGCGCACCAACCTCTAGAACGGCTTCTGTTTAACTGTTTACAGTTGAGATGGACATCTGTGCTCTCCCACCCTTTGTGCAAAAGACGCACAAAGGATGGGGCACCCATAATTCTGTTAACACTTGAGTAGAAAATGCTCTAGTCGAGCCCCGCGATTACCAGCATGCGCGGCTCGGTCATCTCTTCGATGGCCGAGCGAATGCCCTCGCGACCCAGTCCCGAATCCTTGACGCCGCCGAAGGGCATGGGGTCAAGACGCCAGCTTGGCGTGTCTCCCACGATCAAGGCGCCCACTTCAAGCTCGCGATAAGCGGTGAGAATGCGGCCGGCATCGCGAGTGAGCAGGCCGGCTTGCAGACCGTACTTAGAGTGGTTGACGTCGGCCAGCGCCTGCTCGAAATCGTCGTATGGCTCGATGGCCACGACCGGACCGAAGACCTCCTCGTCGCGCACCTTCATACCCGGTTTGGTTCCGGTCAGGATTGCCGGCGTCACCATGGAGCCGTGGCGCTCACCGCCGGCTACCAGCTTGGCGCCGCTCTCGACAGCTTCCTTGATCCAGGACTCCACGCGCTCAGCATCGCTGAGCCGTACCAGCGGCCCAACCTCGGTGGCCTCGTCGGAAGGGTTGCCGACCACCAGCTTGGCGGTTGCCTCGACCACCTTCCACAAAAAAGTCTGAAAGACGCCGCGCTCGACAAACACCCGTTGCACGCTCACGCAGGACTGGCCGGCGTAACCAAAAGCCGCACGCGCGGTGCGGGCTGCCGCTTCATCCAGGTCGGGCCAGTCGCCGCAGACGATGAGCGCGGCATTGCCGCCCAACTCCAGCAGCACGCGCTTGCGCCCGGAGTGAGCCTTCAGCTCCCAGCCCACCTTGGCCGAGCCGGTAAAGCTGACCAGCTTGATGCAGTCTTCCTTTTCGGCCAGCCAGGCAGTGTCCGCGTTGCTGAGCGGCAGCACGGCCAGCGCCTCCGCGGGCCAGCCGGCCTTGAGAATCACCTCGCCCAGCGCCAACGCAGTGAACGGAGTTTGCGAGGCCGGCTTGAGAATGACGGGGCAGCCAGCGGCCAGCGCGGGCGCCACCTTGTGCGCCACCAGGTTCAGCGGAAAGTTGAACGGAGAAATGGCGAGCACCGGACCCACGGGAAAGCGCTGCACCAGCCCCCAGCGGCCCTCGTTGCCTTCGGTCAGGTCCAGCGGAATGCTCTCGCCGCCCAGGCGCGCGGCCTCCTCGGCAGCGGTTTTGAAGGTGAGCACGGCGCGATCGACCTCAGACCGCGCAAGGCGAACGGGCTTGCCCGCTTCGGCAACGATAAGCTGAGCGAAGCGCTCCTTTTGCTCGATGAGGGCGGCGGCCACGTCCTCGAGGATCTCGCGGCGTTTCCAGCGGGGCAAGGCGCGGGCGCGGCGTAAGCTGGCCACAGCGTGGTGCACTGCCTGGCGCGCGTCGGCGCGGGTGGCCACGGTGACGCGCCCCACGAGGCCCTGATCCCACGGCGAACGAACCTCGAGCGCTTCGCCTTCGGTCCACTCCTTACCGCACAGCAGAAATCCTGTTTGTGTTCCCGGCCGCATCTTCATGGCTCTGCACCCCTCGTTCGTCTCTGCCATGGATTCTACAAGGGGAAGGGGCACGAGGACAGCATTCCTGCGAGATACGCAGGCCGCAGTCCCGACACGGTACACTATTTCCCTATGATTCACGACGGTCGGAGTCCAAAACTTCCCTTTGACGCCGCTGAAGCGGTGGCGCATTTGCGCGCGAGCGACGCGAAGCTGGGCGCGCTGATTGACCGGGCAGGCGCGTTCACGCTGAAGCTTGATCCATCGCCTTCACCTTTCGAGTCGTTGGTCGAGTCGATTCTCTATCAACAGTTGCACGGCAAGGCAGCGGCCACGATTCACCGACGCGTGCGCGAACATTTTGGCGGCGATCCTGCGCCGTGGCTGCTGCTTGAGACGCCGGACGAAATTTTGCGCGCGGCGGGAGTTTCCTTCAACAAAATCAAAGCTCTCAAAGATCTGGCTGCGCGAACGCTGGACGGGACAGTGCCCACCCACGCGGCTATCAAGAAGATGACGGACGCGGAGATTGTCGAACGGCTTACCGAGGTGCGCGGTATCGGCCCATGGACGGTGGAGATGCTGCTGATCTTCCGCCTGGGCCGGCCTGATGTGTTGCCGGTGAGCGATTACGGCGTGCGCAAGGGCTTTGCGCTGACCTTTCAGCGCGTGCCCAAGACGCGGGCGCTGGAGGCTGCGGATCTTCCCAAGCCGGAGGTGCTGCTCAAAAGGGGAAAACGCTGGGCTCCGTTCCGTTCCGTGGCTAGCTGGTACCTGTGGCGGGCCTGCGATCTGGCCAAGGGTACAGCGCCTACGGGGCGGTCGAGCTTAAAATGATGGAACACGGCTTCTAGCTACCAGCCTCTAGCTTTTAGCTATTCTGTATTGCCAGCAACGGCTTGAGTTGGTATGGATTGGGATGCAGGAACTCTTTCTTGAAAGATTCCGCAGGGGCTAAAGCCCTCGTTGATTTGACGGCGTTTACGGCGCGACTGAAGTCGTGCCCTGACACAATGAGGGGCAGGGAGTCGAGTATTTCCGCAGCCTGTTTGGCTAGAGGCGGGAAGCTAGGAGCTGTTTTCATGGCCGCAAGTAAACGATTTGTCTGCATCCACGGGCATTTTTACCAGCCGCCGCGCGAGAATCCCTGGCTGGAGACAGTGGAGACGCAGGATACGGCCGCGCCCTACCACGACTGGAACGAGCGCGTCTGCGCGGAGTGCTATGCCCCCAATGGGGCGGCGCGCATCGTGAACAGCAAGAACCAGATCACGCGCATTGTGAACAATTACGCGCGCATCAGTTTCAACTTCGGGCCTACGCTGCTGAGCTGGCTGATGGAGAACGCGCAGCGCACCTATCGCATGATCCTGGACGGCGAACGGCGCAGCCGGAAGAGCTTCAAGGGCCACAGTTCGGCCATGGCGCAGGTTTACAACCACGTCATCCTGCCGCTGGCCAACCGCCGCGACCGCATCACGCAGATTCGCTGGGGCATCGCCGACTACCAGCGCCACTACGGCACGCTGCCCGAGGGGATGTGGCTGGCGGAGACGGCGGCGGACACGGAATCGCTCGAATTGCTGGCCCAGCACGGCATCAAGTTTACGGTGCTGGCGCCGCACCAGTGCCTGCACATCCGAAGCCTGAAAGACGGCACGGGCTGGACGGAGACTCCCAACGCGAGCGTGGACACGACGCGGCCCTACCTGGTGCGCTTCGACTCCGGCGTCTCGATTGCCGTCTTTTTCTACGACGGCCCCGCCTCGCGGGCCATCGCCTTTGAAGGGCTGCTGAACTCCGGCGAGAGCCTTGCGGCGCGGCTCAAGGACGGCTTCAAAGACAACGCCCAGCCGCAACTGGTCCATGTGGCGACGGATGGGGAATCGTATGGCCACCACCACAAGTACGGCGAGATGGCGCTGGCTTACGCGCTGCGCCTGCTGGAAGCGGACAAGACCGTCAAGCTGACCAACTATGGCGGCTATCTGGCGCAGTTTCCACCCGAGTACGAAGCGGAGATTGTGGACAACACGTCGTGGAGCTGCGAGCACGGGGTGGAACGCTGGCGCTCGAACTGCGGCTGCAACAGCGGCAAGCCGGGCTGGAACCAGGCGTGGCGCGGGCCGCTGCGCCAGACACTGGACGAGCTGCGCGACGCCGTGGCTCCGCTCACCGAACAGGAGGGCGGCAAGCTCTTCCGCGATGTGTGGGCCGCCCGCGACAGCTATATCCAAGTGGTGCTCGACCGCAGCGCGGAGGCGCTGGATCGCTTCTTTGCCGAGAATCAGAGCCACTCGCTCACCGAGGCAGAGCGCGTGCGCGCCCTCGAATTGATGGAGATGCAGCGCCACGCGCAGCTTATGTACACCAGTTGCGGCTGGTTTTTCGACGACATATCGGGCATCGAGACGGTGCAGGTAATTGCCTATGCCGCGCGTGTGCTGCAACTGGCGCAGGATCTGTTTGGAGAGCAGGCGGGGGCGCTGGAGCCCAACTTTCTTGCGCGGCTGGCCGAAGCGCGCTCGAACGTGGCCGCGGCCGGCGACGGCGCACGCATCTACAAAGAGCAGGTCCGAACGACACAGCTCGACCTGGAACAGGTGGCTGCCCACTACGCCATCAGCAGCGTCTTCTCCTCGTTTGCCGAGGAGACCGAGCTGTTCTGCTATCGCGTTCGCCGCCAGGCTTATGACATCTACACCTCCGGCCGCGGACGGCTGGCGTTGGGCCGCGCATCGATTGCCAGCGTCATTACCGACAAGCAGCAGAGCTTTTCGTTCGCGGTCCTGCACTTCGGCGACCAGAACATTACCGCTGCCGTGAAACCTTGCGAGGAGGCAGATGCGGCCGAGTTCGAGGCTTTCGCCAGCCAGGCCGCGGAACAGTTGCAACGCGCCAAATTCCCCGAGGTGATTCGCCTGCTGGACCGCTACTATGGCCACATGGACTACTCGCTCACTTCACTGTTCCGCGACGAACAGCGGCGCATTGTGCAAGTGATCCTCAACTCGACTCTTTCGAGCATCGAGAACTCGCTGACCACCATCTACGAGGATCACGCCAGCCTGCTGCACTATCTCTCGCAGACCAGCCTGCCCAAGCCGCCTGCGCTCACGCTGGCTGCGGAGTTTGCCATCAATGCCGGCCTGCGCAAGGCACTGGAGGGCGAGCCTGTCGACCAGGCGCTGTTGCGCTCCTTCCTCGCGCTGGCCAAGGCTGACCAGATTCCACTGGAGACGGCAACGCTCTCATACATCGCCGACCAGCGCATGAAGCGCGCCATGGTGGAGCTGCAAATCTCCGCCGGTTCGCTGGAGCTGCTGGACCGGGCGCTGGCGCTGGCACGCACGCTGGTCGAGCTGCCTTTCGAGCTGAACCTGTGGCAGGCGCAGAACATCTGGTACGAGATTCTGCGCGTCTCCAGCTATGGCCTGACCGCGCTGGCCACCGATGATCGACCGCGCTGGGAGAAGGACTTCTGCGAACTGGGCAGTTGTTTGTCGATTGATTACGAAGCGATCAGCGCCCAGGACCTCACGGCGGCGACTACGGGGGATTAGCTGGCGCCTACTTGATGCAGCTTTCCGTTCTTGAGCGTGAAGCGTTCGCCGCGCCAGACAATTGTGTTGCCGGCAAAACCCGCGACCCAGACTCCCATGGCGATGAGGTCACGCAACGGCAGTAGCCACAGGTTGGGAAGCACGTGGTGGTCGGCCAGCACTTCGGCACCCACCGTCATGGCCAGCGCGAGCCGCAGGAAGAAGCTCAACCCCAGCAGCCACAGGCTCAGCGGGCTTAATCCGCTGGCGAGCAGGTTGAGCAGAGCCCAGCCCAGCCCGTGGGTGAAGATGAGGCCGGCATAGCCCCAGGGGCGCGCGTCGCGGACAGTGCGGGCCCAGCGCAACTGGTGATCGATGAAGCCGCGCCAGCCGTAGGCCGGGAGATTGGTCTCGACGACTTCCGGGCTCAGCGCCACGCGGTAGCCGGCCCCCGCCACGCGCGAGCCGAGTTCATAATCGTCGGCCAGATGATCGACCAGCACTTGCAGTCCGCCGATTTTGTCGAGTGCTTCGCGGCGGACGGCCAGCGTGGAGCCGAGGCCGTAGTGCAGGCCGCCTTCAATCCACTTCGACAACAGCACGCCGGCCTGGAAGTCGGTGGCGATGCCCAGGGACTCAAGGCGCGACGGAAGGCTACCGTGGGCGCGGCCATGATAGAGCGCCGTGACCAGCCCGACTTCTTGAGAGGGGGTTGCACAGGCTTGCGAATTTATTGAAAAGCAAAGCTCCGGGGCTGAAGCCCGCGTTGATTCTGTTGGCATTATGCGGGGGTTGAAACCCCCGCCTCCCTCCGGATTGACGTCTCCCTCCGAACGGACGTCTCCCACTGGATTGAGTTTTTTCGCTGCTTGTTGTGTTCCCGAGGGAGTTGCATCCGGGCCGAAGCAGGCCATGACCCGCTCGATGTAGCGCGGGCCGACGGTGATGTCGGAGTCGTTGATGAGCAAAAAATTGTAGCGGGCGTGCGCTGCCAACTGAACGAGCGTACTGACCTTGCCGTTGGTTCCCAGGCGCAAAGGGCACTCGATGAGATGGATGGAGCGATCAGGGAACTCGGCTTGCAATTGGGCGACGGCCGCTACGGCAGGGTCGGAAAGCGTGGAGACGCCGAAGAGTAGTTCGTAGTCGCCCGAATAGGACTGGCTGCAGTGGCTGCGAAAGGCGTCGATTATGCCGGGGTCAAGCCCCTTGAGGGACTTGAGAATGCTGACGCCGGGCGCAAAGGCCGGCAACGGGGCGCGCCGCGCATTAAGAAAGAGTCGCGCCGCAATTAGGGCAGCGAGGAAATAACCCATCCCGGCGACAGCGAGAATCGTGGTCAGAATTTCTATAGATTGCGCTAAAGCGTGCGGCATCACAGGGGTTAGTGTAGCCGAAAAGCAGGGTCAGGGATTAGGGAACAGAAAGCAGGGCCGTTCAAGTTTGTGCTCTCCCACCCATTTCGCAAAGAACGCGAAATGGATGGGGCACGGAGCTTGTTCGGCTCGGAAAGCCTTTCCCTATTCCCTAATCCCTGTTTCATTCGTACCTTAGCGCTTCGATGGGGTCCATGTTGGCGGCTTTCCAAGCGGGGTAGATGCCAAAAACCAGGCCGATCACGCAGGAGACAACAAAGGCAATCACAACCCACATCATCGAAAGAGTGGCATGAAGGAATGAGACGGCAAAATGCAGAATCAGGGTGAACAGTGCCCCAGCGAAGATGCCGAGCAGACCACCCACTAAACAGAGAGTGACCGCTTCCAGCGTGAATTGCAGCAGGATGTTCTTTTTGGTTGCGCCAATGGCCTTGCGGACGCCGATCTCGCGGGTACGCTCGGTCACCGAGACCAGCATGATGTTCATTACGCCCACGCCTCCGACCATCAGACTGACCGAAGAGACGGCGACCATGAATAGAAATAGCCCGCCGGTGAGCGAGTTCCACAGACGGGTCAGCGAATCGGGGCCGAAGATGGCAAAGTTATCGTCCTGCTCCAGCCGTACTCCACGACGGCGGCGGAGCAGTTCGCGAATCTCGTCGACGACCAGCGCCTTGTTAGCGGTATCGTCGTATTTCACCGTGATCCAGAAGTCCTTGACCTCGGGATGGAGCTGGCGGAAGGTCTCGAGGGGGAAGTAGGCGGCATTGTCCTGCGTGTTGCGACCACTGCCGAAGGGCTGGGGTTGCAGGTCGAGCACGCCGATGACCGTGAAGACGCTGCCTTCGCACTCAATGTCCTTGCCCAGGGGAGACTCGCCGGGAAAAAGGTCCTCGGCGGAATCATGGCCGAGGACAACCACCTTGGCGCTGCGCTCTTCTTCGGATCCGGTCCACATGCGGCCTTCCAGAAGCTCGATATCCTGCGTCTCAGTCACAGCCGATGTGTCGCCCTGGAGGATGGTGTTCTGAATCTTGTGCGTGCCGTGCTTGAGCGAGACTTTGCCAATGCCCAACTCAAAGTTCTGAATAAAAAGACCAGGGTCGACGGCGACAACATGGGGAAGTGGGCGCATCGCCATGGCGTCCTCGTAGGTCAACTGCTTGCGATTGAGCTCCTCGGTGCTGGGGCGCTTGCCGAACGGCACAAAGCGATAGGTCCACAATACGTTAGTGCCCAGGGTGCGGATGAACTGATCGATATTGGTATTGAGCCCATTGATGGCCGAGGAGATGAGAATCACCGTGGAGATGCCGATGGTGATGCCGAGAATGGTGAGGGCGGAGCGCAGTTTATTTTTACGCAGCGTGTCCAGGGCCATTCGTACGGATTCTTTCGAGTCACTGATGCGCATGGCTAAAGCTCCGCTCTCAGGGCAACGATGGGGTCAAGCTGCGCGGCCTTGTGCGCCGGGTAGACTCCGAAGAACACGCCAACGCTGCCGGCGACGAACAAAGCGACGGGAATGCACCAGAGTGGGACAGCCGAAGGGAATGCGACGGCCAGGGTAATCGTCTTGGCCAGGCTGATGCCCAGGATCACGCCAACGACGCCACCCAGCAGGGCCATGGTTGCGGACTCGATGAGAAATTGGAGCAGGATGTCGCTGCGGCGCGCGCCCAGCGCCTTGCGGATACCAATCTCACGCGTACGTTCGGTGACCGATACCAGCATGATGTTCATGATGACGATGCCGCCTACTACCAGCGAGATACCGGCGATGGATGCCACCACAGCGCCAAAGATATTGAGAATTTTGCCTAACAGGTTCTGGAAGGTGGCGCTGGTATCGATGGAAAAAGTGTCTGGGCTGCCCGGCGCCAGGTGGCGGCGCGTGCGCATCAGAATGCGCAACTGGTCGGAAACGTCATCCATCGCCTCGCCTCCCCCACCGGCATTGACATAGATGGTCATGGCTGCGCGAGCTCCGTACGAATGCTGATATGAGGTGAGAGGAATGGAGATCCAGTTGTCCAGGCTTGAGCCCAGCAACTTGCCCTGAGGTTCGCCCACCCCAATCACCGTGTAAGATGTTCCATCCACACGAATCTCTTTGCCCAGAGGGTCGCCGGCGCCGAGCATATTGTCTGTAATGTCATATCCGACGATAGCCACGCGAGTTGCATGCTCGTCCTCGAGTTCAGTGAAGGAGCGCCCGGCTTCGATATTGAGATTGGAAAGCGCCGGCATCGTCCAGGTCCAGCCGCGAATGTTGGTATCGGTGGTGGACTTGGTTCCGTAGACGACATTGCCGGTGGAGGTGCGCGACGCGCCCACCGAGACGCAGGATTTGCAACCATCAAGGATAGCCTTGTAGTCGTCGAAGGTGATGTCTTTTCGCTTCTGGAACTCGAGATACTCATCGACAGTGATAAAGGTTTGCGGCCTCTTGCTGATCGTCACCACACTCGCGCCATATGTGTTGATTTTTTCGGTTACAAATTGCCTGGCGCCGTTGGTGAGGGTGACGACCGTAATCACGGACGCAACTCCGATGACCACGCCAAGCAGCGTGAGGACGGTGCGCATCTTGTTGGCCCAGAGCGACTGCAGCGCGAGTTTGAATGCCTCACCGAAGAGCATAGTTCTGCTTTCTGTTCAAGAGCCAGCCTGGCCGCGGTTCCGCGTGAGTGAAACAAACTCCGTTTCGCGAGGAGCGGAACAAGGCTCCAGCCGGTGTCTCCAGTGTACGCAATTTCAGTCGTTTTTATGGACGCAAAGCCGTTTACGAAACCGTTCGAGCCTAGCGGAAAACAGGCGGGGCAGGGTATTCTCTCCCATTTTTTGATACGCAATGGAACGCAGGGAGGTTCCTGCGGTGAGGCTGGTGGCCGATGAAGAGGCTAAAAACGGCCAAATTATTGGAACCATTTGGCTGTTGTGTGACGTAGCATGAATTGGCGCACAGTTTTGCGCCTGACTACTTTCTGAATCAATCCGGAGCGCCCAGAGCCGTGCTCAATCAGAACCAGTTTGGTGGCGCTTTGGGTGGCCCCGTCAAAAAAGACAAGCTGCTGTTCTTTACCTCATATCCTAAGCACCCGGTCAAGGCCGTCTGGACAAGTGCGTCTGACCATGAGAGGGCACGGCATGTGTCCACTTGCGTATAAATGGACACTTGGAAAAGGTGAGTATCGGTGTGCAGTTGGCTTCGGGAAGCGGTGGACGAGGGCTGTATTAGATGCCTTGACAAACGAGCCCCCGCCCGGTCTATTTAGGAAGAACAGGCACAGTTTCGCATCTTCGAGTGGAAGGCAAATCAGTCTATGCGAACGCAAAAAATGGTCCGTCTCTTCTTCTGTGTGGTCTCGTGCGTCCTGGCACTCGCCGCTTCGCTGCTTGCTCAAGGCACCATGGCCACGGTGACGGGGCGGGTGTTCGATCCTGGAGCCGCGGTCATCGTCGAGGCGACACTGACCGCGACGAATGTGGATACGGGAATAGAGACTGTGGTCAAGACCAACGAACAGGGGCTTTACCAATTTGCAGACCTCGGCCCCGGCAATTATGCGTTTTCTGTGTCCAAGCCGGGCTTCAAGCTCATCGTGAAGCCGGGCGTAACGCTTCATGTGGCAGATACAATTTCCATGAACTTCAACATGCAGGTGGGCGCTGCCTCTGAGACGGTAACGGTGGAAGGCGGTACGCCGCTGGTGAATACAGAATCGGCAGCGGTGAGCACGGTGGTGGACCGGCAGTTTGTGGAGAATATACCGCTGAACGGACGCAGCTTCCAATCGCTCATTGCGACGGTGCCTGGTGTGACTGTGGCCGCGGGCGCTCGGCAGGGCCAAGAGGGAGAGTTCAGCGTCAACGGCCAGCGGACCGAAGCGAATTACTACATGGTGGACGGAGTGTCCGCCAATACCGGAGTGATACCGGGCGGGGGCCTACTCGGCGTTGCCAGCGGTCAGTTTCCCGGTCAGACGGCGCTGGGGACTACGCAGAGCCTTGTCTCCATCGATGCAATGGAGGAATTTCGCATCAACACTTCCAGCTATTCGGCCGAGTATGGCCGCACACCGGGCGCGCAGATTTCCATCCAGACCCGCTCCGGGAAGAACCAGAGGCATGGGAGTGCATTCGATTACTTTCGCAATAACGAAATGGATGCGAACAACTGGTTCAATAACGCGGCGGGTATTGGCCGGCCAGCGGAGCGGCAAAACGATTTCGGCGGAACGTTTGGTGGTCCGGTTTTGATTCCCGGGGTTTACCAGGGCAAGGACAGAACGTTCTTCTTTTTTTCCTACGAGGGGGTCCGGCTGCAAGTTCCGCAAGCGGCGGTCACGCAGTGGGTTCCCGACAGCACCCTTCGGAGCACCGCTCCCGTTGCCCTTCAGCCTGTGTTGAACGCGTTTCCACTGCCCAATGGACCTGAACAGACGTCCGACATGGCGTTGTTCACGTCTGCCTATTCGACACCCAGTTCCTTGAATGCAACCGGCATCCGCATAGACCAGATGCTCGGTTCGAAGTGGAGGCTTTTTGGACGTTTCGCCGACACGCCGTCCTACAACATCACCCGCAATCTCGCCAACCCGGAACGCATTACTTACAATATCAAAACGCTCACAGCCGGAGCCACCGCTGTGCTGTCGCCCCAATTGAGCAACGACTTCCGTTTCAATGCGACGTGGAACAATTCTTCAACGATCGATAGCTCGGATAACTTTGGGGGAGCCACACCGTTACAGCTTTCCTCCACGCCCCTCGCACCGGGCTACACTACTATCGTTCTTTTTCTGGTCGGCACGACTCCCTTAATTGAGGAACGCTCGAACGAGTCCCTTCAGCGCCAAATCAACGTAGTCGACACGTTCACCGCCGTGCATGGCGCGCACATCTTGAAATATGGATTTGACTACAGGAGAGTGGCGACCGACAACTTCATCTACCTATTGGACGTAGGCTACCTTTACTTTGGTCTCTCGGATATTCTGAGCAACACGGCTCCGATGGCGCCGGCGTCGAGTTGGGGATCCACTCCATCCGATCTGATTTTTTCCAACTACTCGGCATTTGTTCAGGATGAATGGAAAGCCACCCGCCGGTTGCACCTCTCGCTTGGGCTACGCTGGGATGTAAATCCGCCGCCGGTAAACGGCAGCGGGCCGCCACCCTATAACCTTGACCAGGTCACGAATCTTGCCACAGCCAAGCTGGCGCCACAGGGTACACCGATGTGGAAGACAGACTACCATGGTTTTGCCCCTCGGCTCGGCGCTACCTACCTGCTGCATCAAAGCCCGGCGCATCAGACCGTGCTGCGGGGCGGGTTCGGGCTGTTCTACGATATGGGCACAAATTATGCGGGTGCGGGACTTGCCGGAGTCGGCTTCGGTACAACGACCACGTTCTCGAACGTCAGCTTCCCACTTACAGCGCAGCAACTCACGCTGCCCCCTCCAAGCATAGCGGCACCCTATAACGCTGAAGTCACCGCGACGGATCAGAACCTTGTTCTGCCGAGGGTATGGGAGTGGAACCTTTCTCTCGAGCAGGGGTTGGGTTCAAACCAAGCGCTCACGGTGAGCTATCTCGGTGCGGCGGGCCGCGACCTATTGACCGGACGCTACTACGACCTGTCGAGCGTCAATCCGAATTTCTCGCTTGGCAACGGGCTCAACGTGGACACCAACGGATCAGCGTCCGATTACGATGCGTTACAGGTTCAATTCCAGCGACGGTTATCTCACGGGCTGCAAGCTCTGGCCTCCTACACCTGGGCTCATTCGCTCGACGATTTGTCCGGCAACAACAGTCCCACAACGCCACCGCTTCGCGGGAACTCGGATTTCGACATTCGGCACACATTCTCGGCAGCGGCCACTTACAGCTTACCTGGCCGGTATACAAGCAGACTCGCGGAGGGCGCGCTGGGCGGCTGGTCCCTGGATACACGGATCATTGGTAGATCAGCTCTGCCCTTCATAGTCACGAGCGGCACTATTTTTCTTTCGGGCATGCAGCAGGCGTCGCTGATACCCGATGTCGTTGCCGGTGTGCCCTTTTACATCAGTGATTCGGCGGCGCCGGGAGGTCGACGGGTGAATCCTGCGGCCTTTCAAGTTCCGCCCGCCGGACAGCAAGGAAATGAACCGCGTAACTTTCTTCGCGCCTTCGATCTCTGGCAAACCGACTTGGCGCTGCGCAAGGAGTTCCCACTGCATGAGCAGCTGAAGCTCCAGTTCCGTGCGGAGTCTTTCAACCTGTTCAACCGGCCGAATTTTGGCGCGATTCAGAACTCGACCACTGCTGGACCCGCTCTTTTTGGCCGGGCCACTGGTTTGCTAAGCACCCAGCTCGGAGACCTCAACCCGCTCTATCAAACCGGTGGGCCGCGCTCCCTGCAGTTGGCCCTGAAGCTGATCTTCTAAGTCCGTAGAGATGTTGCTCTCGGTCCAGGTTCGCGCCGTGTCTTTCGGCGCTAACCTACGAACAGCAGCACTGCGTATGGCTCTTATACGGCCACCGCGCTTCCCGCTTTCCGGAGCCATCGAGCGGGACCCCAAGCCGATTCACGACCCGGTGGGCGCCATCTTCGGACCCAAGGTGATGCTCATCAACCAGAACGCGGGCTCCGGCGGCGACGCCATGCCGTGGTACTTCAGGAAGGCCGGCATCGGGAAGCTGGTGGGCACGCGGACATGGGGCGGACTGGTGGGCATCGGCGGTTTTCCGCAACTGCTCGATGGCGGCTCGGTAACAGCGCCCCGCTACGCGATTTA
>Ga0224557_1002522_pt1 | contig 15440 bp, 14 predicted proteins | sample 714S31014metaG_FD_180677 | JGI IMG/M metagenome (GOLD analysis project Ga0224557, IMG submission 180677) | Peat soil microbial communities from Stordalen Mire, Sweden - 717 S3 10-14 | ecosystem: Environmental > Terrestrial > Soil > Wetlands > Peat | place: Sweden: Norrbotten County, Stordalen...
CTGGGCGAAAACTCCGGCACCGGCGTAGGCTTCACGCGCAACCCGGCCACAGGCGAGCACGCTTTCTTCGGCGAGTACCTGATGAACGCGCAAGGCGAGGATGTAGTCAGTGGCGTTCGCACGCCGCTGCCCATCAGCGAGCTCGAGCGCGCCATGCCAGACTGCTATCAGCAGTTGAAAACCATCACCGGCAAGATGGAAAAGCACTACCGCGATATGCAGGACTTCGAGTTCACCATCCAGGATGGCAAGCTCTACATGCTGCAAACCCGCAACGGCAAGCGCACCGGCCTGGCCGCTGTTCGCGTGGCCATCGACATGGTCAAGGAAAAGCTCATCACGAAGGAAGAAGCCATTCACCGCGTCGAGCCCAACCAGTTGTACGACTTCCTGGTCCCCCGTTTGATCGAGAAGGGCGAGAAGATCGAAGTGCTCGCCACTGGCCTGCCAGCCTCGCCCGGCGCGGCTGTGGGGCAGATCGTCTTCTCCGCTGAGGAAGCCGTAAAGCAACACGCCACCGGCAAATACCCGGTCATCATTCTCGTCCGCGGCGAAACAACGCCTGAGGACATCGCCGGCATGGAAGTAGCCGCCGGTATTCTCACGTCGCGCGGCGGCATGACCTCTCACGCCGCTGTCGTTACCCGCGGCATGGGCAAGTGCTGCGTGGCCGGCGCCGGCGATTGCGTCGTCGACCAGGACAAGAAGGAACTGCGCGTCAAGGGCCACACCTACAAGCAGGGCGATTGGCTCTCGCTCGACGGCACCACCGGCCGCGTCATCGCCGGCAAGCTCAAGACGCTCGATGCCCAGCCCGACGATCCGGATCTGGTCACCTTCATGGCATGGGTTGACCCGGTTCGCCGGCTCAAGATTCGCGCCAACGCCGACATCCCCCGCGATGCCAAGAATGCGCGCCTCTTCGGCGCTGAAGGCATCGGCCTCTGCCGCACGGAGCACATGTTCTTTGCAGAAGACCGCATCGAACACATGCGCACCATGATCCTTGCTGACAACGAGAAGGACCGCCGCGCCGCGCTCAAGAAGCTCCTGCCCATGCAGCGCGCGGACTTTGTCGGCCTCTTCAAGGCCATGGAGTCGCTGCCCGTAACCATCCGCACCATCGATCCTCCGCTGCACGAGTTCCTGCCCAAGCGCGAAGATCTGATGGTTGAGATTCAACACCTCACGGACACCAAGCCTCGCTCGCCCAAGCTCAAGGAACTGCGCACGCTGTTGGCGCGCGTTGAAGAGCTCCACGAGCAGAACCCCATGCTCGGACTGCGCGGCTGCCGCCTCGGCATCGCCTTCCCCGAGATCACCGAGATGCAGGTCCGCGCCATCCTCGAGGCCGCTGTCGCGGTCAAGCTGAAGGGCGGAAATCCGCATCCCGAGATCATGATCCCGCTCGTTGGGTCAGTCGAAGAGATGCGCAACCAGGCGGCCATCGTTCGCCGCGTGGCTGAGGAAGTCTTCAAGGAGAAGGGCGCAAAGGTCGAATACATGGTGGGCACCATGATCGAGCTGCCTCGCGCGGCCCTCACCGCCGACCAGATCGCCGAAGAGGCCGAGTTCTTCAGCTTCGGCACCAACGACCTCACGCAAACCACCTTCGGCATCAGCCGCGACGACATCAACCAGTTCCTCCCGGCCTACATGAAGGCGGGCATCTTCAAGCAGGACCCCTTCGCCACCCTCGATCAGGCGGGCGTCGGGCAACTGGTGCAGATGGGTGTCGAAAAGGGACGCAAGACCCGGCCCACCATCAAGGTGGGCATCTGCGGCGAGCACGGCGGCGATCCCGAGTCCGTCAAGTTCTGCCACAGAATCGGCCTCAGCTACGTCTCCTGCTCGCCCTTCCGTCTGCTGACGGCCAGGCTGGCAGCCGCACAAGCGGCGCTAGAGGAGAAAATGAGCGGACCGGCGCACACCAACGCCTAGTCCATCCGGACCGGCACAAACCACAAGGGCGCAGCCAATCGGCTGCGCCCTTGCCTTTTTCAGCACCAACTCCGTCCCATTCAAAAGCACCTTGGCGACAATCGAGAATCATTGGTCGCGATGGCGCCTTCGGGCGCAATCCGCTGACTTTGGCTGGCACGTTGGGTGCGTTACCCAATGCGCGACCCCGAAGTCCACAGCATTCCATACGAATGAGTTTAAGGATCGCGCCACTCACGCGCTATACTGACGGCGATGTGTCGGCCCAAATCCCCTCCAATCGAATGGAATCAGGAGAGAGATGCTCGAATATAGTGATTGCAAGATCGACTCCGTAACCATCGAGGCGCGTTACGATCCCGCGCTTGCCCTTTGGGACAAAGCGGGAGAAATCTGGGCGGAAGTTCAGTCGCAGTTTCCCGAATTGCAACTTCAAAATGGCACGCCAGCGCAGCAGCTTTTTGAATCGCAGGACATAAGCGCAGCAACAGAACTAGCTGCGTTTCGGGTCTCTTGTCGCGGCGTCGACGCCGAGAACAAAGTGGCCCAAATCTCGCAGAAAATGCTTCTGGCGTGCGCTGATCGACTCAAGCTCGCAGTCTTCACACGGGTTGGCCTTCGCGAGATCAGATCCCATAAATTTGCGAATATAGATGAGGCTAACTCCGCCGTAAGCTCGCTCGTGTCCCCGGCGTTTGCTGGGAGTCTGGTTGGTGACTCAAGACTATCGACTTTCACCTGCGCCTTTAAACAGGAGAGCAAGACTAGCGGCCTATCCGCTTCAATCAGGACGGAAGAACGGGAGACGAAGGCTACCATTCCCTGGTTTGTCAGGGAGCGCGTAACCGCCGACACCTCGAAAGAATATCTGGTGGTCTTCGATTGCGACTACTACACGATAGGTACAACGCTGAGAGAGACCCTAAACATGGAGGAGTGGGCGAAGCAAGCAAGCCGGACAATCAAGCGATACTGGAAGAGTGTATTGCAATGAGTGAAAATGTCATCTCGATTGAGGAGGGACGGGGCAATCAGACGTTCGTCGGAAGCTCTCGGCCGCAAGTGATCATGGGTGCAACGGCGGCGACTTTGCCGGTCGTTTATGCACATGTATCTGGCACAACAAGTCCTGAATCATCCGGCGCACCTTTGAGCCTCCAACAACTCTATCCGGAGCAGACCGACGATTCCCGACTTCTTAAAGCGTTGAACCTGATCGAAAGAGCGAGGGTAACCTTGCTTGATGCTCTCAATTCTGATCCGACAGCGAATTTCTTACAGTTTGATCAGGAAATCATGAGGGCGCGTGCAATCCTTCTTAAGGCATTCGTGTATCGAGACATTGGTGAAGGCTATGCCGCTGTGGTTAACGCGGTTATTTGGGCGTTAGCGAATCGCAAGCCAGGTTTGCCATCGAGACGACAGATCAATGTCATTTTGACGTCGATGGGACGGCTTATCTCCGGACCATATATTCATTTCGATACTTCGATGCAGATTTTGGACGATTTGGAGGAGGCCGATCTCGATATCGAGCCGCCATCCTTGGACATTCTGATCGAGGGGTTCGATGGCTGACTGCTGCTATCTAGACACAACTGTCCTAATTGAGGCACTGTTCAAGACCAGCCGTCGCCGCCGGAAAGCACGGGCCGCCGTCCAAGACTTCGCGAAGTCACTTCTCCCTGTTTATGCGATTAAGGAGATGAGCGCAGGTGCCCTCTCATACGCCGTTTGGCTCTATAACAAGCTCTCCGAGACTCACTCCGTGCAGAGGACTCATGACGCAATTGTGTCCAATATAAAGAATCCCAACAGGGTCACGACGTCGCTGGAACTATTGGGAGCTGCAAGCGAGGCATTTACCGGCGCTGATCTTGCAGATGCTCGAACGCCTGCGCAACTGGATCGCATGCTGGCCGAGATGAACGCGCTTTCCCTACGACGGATCATTCTGAACGGCTGGCGGAGTCGGCGCAAGATTACCACAGACGTCGTTCAAGAACTCGATTGCTTCCCAGAAAACGCTCCGTACATTGACGAAGAGCTGCACATAATGACGGTTGGGAAGAGCAGTTGCCCAAGCAATATGGACTGCCATTACGCAAGCGAACTACGTAGGAGACCTAGTGACTTGAATTTGCTGCTACAGGTGCTAAAGGGCAGCACACGACGCGAAGATATCCGGCGTCGGAAGGCACTGAATGTACTCGCAAGAACGCCTAAGAGGAGTTTTGATAATGGCAATTGCAGGGGGTTGGGCGATGCATATTTTGCGCTCAATTGCCCCAAGAATGCCACGATTCTGACATCCAATCAAAGAGACCACGCACCCTTAGCAGAAGCCCTTGGAAAATCCGTGACTCCGTACAAGTGGAAAGAAGAGTAGATCGAGCTAGGTGGAAGTTGCTCGGTAGATGCACAGCCTCCGACCCCGATTTGAACATCGCCTCCATGTTCTTCCATCGACCTGCCGCACAAGACGGGGAGTTCACGGAGAGATGCTCTCAACACCTCTTCCAGCGCGGAGTTTCAGCGGCACTTTGGGTCTGCCATCGAATGCGCTACATCCGGATGATACTACCAATTTGAATTACTCCCAGGACGACCCCAAGTGTCCACCGACGCGCCAGAAGAGCCTCAACTCATCACGTCGGATTTCGGACCTCCCGGTGACCGCGATCCCCTTGGCGCGCAAGCGCCGTCCGCATGAACGGCAAGTCCGTGCAGAAAATTACCTCCGTTGGCGCACAATAGTTGATGGAAGAAAAGGGAGAGCACCCTTTGCCTTCCTCAGAAGCGGAAAAAGGGGTACCCCCCTCCCCCCCTATTTCCTGTGTAACTGTGAAACTGTGAACTCTGGCTGACCCGCGAAAGGCCAGGAATCGGCGCAGGCGCACGGTCGCGCGGACTCGTACTCTATATCTCAGGACCTTAAAAACTCAACTGCGAGAGGTAATTCCAGTTGCGGCGCAGGCTCTCGTCCAACGGGAGGTCGGTGCCGTCCTGATCCACAAAGTATTGCTTGACGCCCAGCCGCCGAGCCTCGCCAAGTGTCGCTTTCCAGTCGATGGTGCCGGAGCCGGCCTCGGTGAAGTGGTCCGCGTGCGGGTCGAATGGCGAATAGGTAAACCCGGTCGCAGGCTTGCGGTCCTTAATATGGATGAGCGCCAGCCGCTCGCTGTACTTCCGCATCAGCGCAAGCGGGTCTTCGCCGGCCTCGATTGCCCAGTAGACGTCCAGCTCCAGCTTCACCGACGGGTCCAGTTCGCGCATCAGCACCTCGAACCCGCGCCCGCCTTCCAGCTTTCTAAACTCATAGTTATGCGGATGATAACCAAACTTGAGCCCCGCCGCGCGTGCCTTGGCCGCAGCCTTGTTCAGGTGCGCAGCGGCCTGCTTGAATCCATCCAGAGAGTCCCACAGCGGCCGCGCAAGCATGGGGCAAATCATGTATTCAACGCCCAGCTCGGCGGCATAGTCCACGTGCTCTTCCAGTGTGTCGTAGTCGAAGTGACCGCTGGGCGCCTTCAGGCCGATGCCTTCTATCAGCGCCTTCAGCTCCCTGGCGGGACGGTTGTAGACCAGCGGATAGGTCTCGATGGTGGCGTAGCCAATGCTGTGAATAAGGCTGAGCGTGGCGGGCAGATCAGCGGGCTGGAGCCGGTCGCGGACCATAAAAATCTGCACGCCAAACTCCATCCCGGAGCGCGTGGCGGCAGCGTGAGCCTTGAGCGGCGCGGCCAGCGTGGCTCCGGCCGCAGCGGCAGAGAGAGCGGCAAAACGGCGGCGTGTCAACATAAGTCCTCCTCGGTAAACCTACCCAGAATAGTGTACGAAGCGCCTCTTGGAAAGTGAGCTATGGCTTGATGGAAGCGGAGATACGGAGCCTTGGCGGATTAAAGCCTTCGCGCCGCCAGTTCATGGCAGCAAGACTACACGGACGCCCTTATGGGGATCAAAACAGGAGGGATATTCCTGAGAAAAGGAAGAAATCTGGTAGCGCTACCGGGAATCGAACCCGGGTTTTAAGATTGAGAATCTCACGTCCTAACCCCTAGACGATAGCGCCACACATTTGCCACAAAGCTATAGAGAGCGGCCGCTGCCGGCCACTTGTTTACTTTAACAAAAATACAGGCTGCTGCCAAAGGCGAACCAGACCCGATCTACCGGCTCAAATGCCCAGCTTGCGCACTTCGTCGTTGTAGTACTTGCGGTAGAGGATCTCCCACTCCTGCGAGCCTTCCTGGATGATCTTGCGCTGGTTGGCAATCTTCGTCCGGGCAGCAGTGTCGATGCCGGCCTCCTGTGTCAGCAGGACGGTCAGCGCCTTGCGCGCCTCCTGGCGGATGGTGTTGCGATCCTCCATGAACCCGACCTCGTCGATCTCGGCCAGGGTGTCGGCCACGGTGTGGGCCAGCTTATTGAGCTTGTCGGGGCTGATCCTCATAGCACCGCCTTGTACTTCTTCGACAGCTCGGTTTTTACCTTCTTGAACATCTCGGCGTATTGCGCGCCCGACTTGCGCATCTCCTCGGAATACGCGTCCAGAATCACGCGCACCTCCTCGTTGATGCGGTCTTCCAAGGAAAGCTCCTCGATCATCGCCGCATTGACGCGCGCTTCGGTCACCTTCAAGTCTGTGGAGGCAATCATCTTGGCGTCGATGAGGTGTTTGACGGTCCGGCGGGCGAGATACCCGATGTAATCGCGCGAAAAGATCATGGATTAGGCTTCAGAATATCGCATCGGGCCGCATCCTGTACACCTAAACTGCGCAATTCGCTCCGCAGCCGCGCTCAAAAGCTCAGGTTGACGCTAAGATTCGCGCCCGCAGCCGGTAACGCCACTCCAATGCTTTGCCACGCACTGGCAACAAGCGGCCTCGGCGCAGACCACGCATTACTCACAGCGTCGATCTCGTAGCTCAGTAAAACCCCGCCTCGCGCGTTCTCCACCGTCCAGGAAAATGGAATCTCCGCCACGCAGGTAGCCGTCGAGCCTGTCACCGTGGCCAGCCCCGCGGCAGCCACAGGAAACGCGGCAGGCTGCGAATTCATCAGGTTCAGCCCTGCCTGATCAGGCGTAATCCTCGCCTGGCAGGTGATTGTGCTCCCCGCCGGCAGCTTCGAAGCGATGTTCAGATGGAAGGTGACCGAGTAGACCCCGCTCACAGCCGTCATTGGGCTGCGGTCCCGCGGAACGCTGGCAGCCAGTCCATCCTGGACCGCAAACAATGCAAAGCAAAGCAGCAACGAAATGTGGACACGCGCCATGGTGAGCCTCCATGCCGCGCTTATCGGCACGCTGGACAAAAAAATGAGAAAGGATGGGTGACGAAGGTAAGCCTAGAGCATTTTCGGAATTTAAGTGGTACTTTTGAGAGCATTGAAAGGTGGCTTTTTCTTAAGGAAAAAGCCACTTGAGTGTGAGGTTTCGGTCAACAGCAATTCCGAAAATGCTATAGCCGGTCTTCGGCTCCCTCTTTCCTGAATCCAGAACTTACCCTTGATGCGGGCAATTCCTATTGTTCAGGCATTCGTCCGCAATGCGCAGCCGCTCCACCGGGCGTCCGCCAACCAGGTGCTCAGCCACAATCTCCGCCGCGTCTTCGGGCCGCACGTTGCCGTACCAGACCGCCTCGGGATAAACCACCACTGTAGGCCCGTGCTCGCACTGGTCCAGGCAGCCGGATTTGTTGATGCGCACGCGACCGCCCAGCCCGGCTTCCTTGGCCAGTTTTTGCAGTTCGGCGTGCAGATCGCTCTTGCCGTCGCGTGTGCAGGAGGGCCGCGGCGCGCCCTCGGGCCGCGTGTTGTGACATACAAATACATGGCGCTCAAATGCAGGCAAAGCTGGGCTCCTCCTGATTCCGGTATGCCTCCAGATTAACGTGTCGATCTTCTCCCCGGCGAAGTTTTCATGGCTCACTCAGCGCCCACCCGGCGCGCGTCTGCGAAAATGGATATTGACTATGAGCATAGACAACCTCCTCCCGCTGAAAGACGACATGGTGGCCTTTATCGAAGGCCACGGACTCAAACGCCTGCCCGGTTACGTCACCGAGGATATCCCCTCCATTGTTTGGGAGGGCCAGGAAAACCCCGACGCATGGAAAGACTTTGTCGAGATGGCCAAGCTCGTTGGCGCTCCCTTCGTCACCTTCAGCGAGATGACGCTCGAGGCCGAGGAACTGGACGCGCTGATCGAGGAAGCCGGCGAGATGAACTTCCCCGACGAAGAAGCCACCGAACTGGTCGAGGCGCAATGGCTGCGCAAGTACGCCGGAAATCTCGGCTACATCCAACTGGGCTTCGTTTACCAGGGTCTGGTCTTCCTGCACGAGACCACCACTGAATGGTATGAGCGCTTCCAGACGCTTCTCGAAGACATCGAGACCTTCCAGGAGATCGTCATCGGCGAACACGAACACGATCACGAAGACGAGGACGAGTAGCCCCGGTGGGCTTGCTGGGCGTTGAAGTCAACGGGCAGCTTCCGAGGCAAGGTTCGCCGCGGAAGCTTCTTCGCCAGCGATGGACGTTCACCGAGTCGCATCCGGCCGAGGCTGTCGCTCTGGCCAAATCAGCCCGCCTGCCGCAAGTGCTGGCCGAGTTACTGGTGGCCCGCGGCGTCACCCAGCCCTCTGAAGCCTTCGCCTTCCTCAATCCAGAGATCGCCCATTTAAACGATCCCTTTCTCATGCTGGGCATGGACGCCGCTGTCGCCCGGCTGGAGCAAGCCATCGCCGCCCGCGAGCCGGTGTTGCTCTACGGCGACTACGACGTGGACGGTACCACGGCTGTCGTCTTGCTCAAGACAGCCATCGAGATGCTTGGCGGAATCGCGCGCTTCCATGTGCCCCACCGCCTGCTTGAGGGCTACGGCCTGCAATCGAGCGTGCTCGAAGCCGCATACGCCGAAGGCGCTCGGCTCGTCATAACAGTAGACACCGGCATGAGAGCCTTTGCCGAGGCCGAAACCGCCCGCCGACTCGGCCTGGACCTCATCATCACCGATCATCATTTGCTTGCCACCGGCGACAACGTGCCTCCGGCGCTCGCCATTCTCAACCCCAACCAGCCCGCCTGCGCTTACCCGGAAAAATTCCTCTGTGGCGCGGCCATTGCGATGAAGCTGGCGCAGGCGATTCTGGAGCATCGTGACCAGGCCCGCGCGCGCGAAAAAACCCTGCCAAGTTTTCTCAAAATGGCCGCCATCGCCACCATCGCCGACGCCGTGCCGCTGAAGGGCGAGAACCGCGTCATCGCAGCGCTGGGGTTGCGCGAGCTTCGCCGCCCCGCCGGAACCGGCTTGCGCGCTCTCTTCGCAGCCGCGGCCCTTGACCCGGCCGCTAAGCCAATCTCCGCCTTCGACGTAGCTTTCCGCCTGGCCCCGCGCATCAACGCAGCCGGACGCATGGACGTGGCCTCCGAAGTCGTCGAGCTTTTCACCACCCGCGACGCGGCCCGCGCCGCCGAGTTGGCCGCCAAGCTGGAACGCCTCAACCGCGAACGCCGCGAGACCGAGGCCACAGCCCTCACCGCTATCGACGCCATGCTCTGTGACGATTCCGAATCAGGTGCCGAACTTGCCGCCGACCGGCTGCTTCTCATCGACGGCGATGGATGGCACCGCGGCGTCATCGGCATTCTCGCCTCGCGCGTGGTCGAGCGCACCGCCAAACCTACCATCGTAGTCAGCATTGAGGATGGCATCGCCCACGGCTCCGGCCGCTCGGTGGACGGCTTCCAACTGCTTAACGCCATCGAGAGCTGCGCCGATCTCTTCACACGCTTCGGCGGCCACGCCTTCGCCGTCGGCTTCGCCCTGCCCGCCGCTTCCCTGCCGGAGCTGAAGCGCCGTCTCCGCCTTTACGCCGAGGAGCACTTGGCCGCCCGCGAGCCCGAACAACTGCTTTGCATCCATGCCGAGTTGCCGCTGGACCGCATTACGCCTGTGCTCGCCGGCTGGCTGCGCAAACTTGAGCCTTTCGGCCACGGCAACCCCGAGCCGGTCTTCGTCGCCCGCAGAGCGCGCCTGCTCAGTCCTCCGCGTGTGATGAAGGAGCGCCATTTGAGATTGGAATTGGCGCAGGATTCCGTTCAGCCGCGGCCTTTGCCCGGCACGAGCGGCGCACTGCGCGCCATAGGCTGGGACCAGGCCGCCCGCGCCGCCGCGCTCGGCCTCACGCAAGGGAGCCTCATCGACCTCGCCTATCGCATCCGCGAAAACCAGCACCCCGAGTACGGCGGCCTGGAAGCCGAAATCGCCGGAATCGAATTGGCGTGAGAGAGCAAAACCGGCCCGTTCAATATGGATTCCGCTGGCGGAACTTCCCGATTAGCGCGATAATCAGTGCATGGCGACTCTGCCCATCTTCGAAAATTCCCAGCCGGAGTTCATTTCCGTGCGCGAGTATCTCACCACGAGCTACCGCCCCGACTGCGACTATGTGGACGGACGGATCGAGGAGCGGAACGTGGGCGAGTACGATCATGGCTATTTGCAGGCGCTGCTGGCGCACCTGTTTATGAATCACCGGGAAGAGTGGGGGGTGATACCGCTTCCCGATGTGCGCGTGCAGGTAAATCCCACGCGTTTTCGCGTGCCCGATGTCAGTGTTCTCCGCGCCGGCACTCCGAGGGAACAAATTCTCACCCATCCGCCATTACTGGTCATCGAAATCCTCTCCCCGGAAGACAGGCTCAGCCGCTTTACCGAACGCACGGACGAATATCTCGACTTCGGTATTGAAAATATCTGGATCGTCGATCCCGCGCGCCGTGTGGCGTATCGCGTAACCAGGGCCGGATTCGAGCTGGCGCCCGCTGGTGAAATCACCGTGCCGGAGACCCCGATTCGCGTGGTGCTGAGCGAGCTGTTTGCGGAGTTGGACCGGGCGTAAATCTGGGTGGCGATAGATTCATGCAAGCCAAGTAATACCTCGTCGGCTCTAGCCCCGCTTGTCCCCGCTCCGTTTGCGGAAGACCACCTTCAGCTCACGCCGCCAATGCTCGGTAAGAGCGATCAGCTCCCACTCCACCTGCGGAGAAAAGTAGCGCAACACCGGCTCGTTGGCAGGGTGAATGCGCAGAGCCGGAGCGGCCAGCAGCAGCCGCGGCTCCAGCGGCGAAACCTCCGCGCCCGCAAAGTAGCCCTGTCGCTCAAAGGCCGTCAGCGGCCTGCCGCCCTCGTTGCCCGCCGCAGGCTGCCGGTCGTTGTTCAGCGCGCGCACGCGAATCCAGTAGTCCAGCGCCTGCAAGGGCAGGTGCAGATCCTCGTCGGCCTTCAGTTCTATCACCGCAAGCCGTCCGTTGCGATCCAGCGTCAGCAGGTCCAGCATGCCCCGGTCGCCGGCCGAGAGCGCTGGCACCTGCGAGTAGAGCATATCGCCGCGCAACCCCGGCAGCAGCTCGACAATTTCGCTGCGCAGCCGTGCCTCCAGCCAGCGTTCCGGTTGCAAGCGGAAGAGCGGGTCGGTATGCGTGCCGTCGCCGTGGCGGCTCAAAAACAAGCGTGAAAAAAGATCGCGGCAGAGCGGCTCGTTTTCCGTCGTGAGCGGCGTTTCGTTGGCGCCCGCGCCAAAGCTGATCTCGTCCTCGCGGGCAAATGTGTTGGCGGCAAAGCCCTGCCGCACCCGCGCAAATTCCAGTCCATGCAGCAGCAGCCCCACCTGCGTGGCCGAGCTTGGCCTCACCTCGACGCGGTCCCTGGCCGCCGGCGGGACCAGGGAAAGCAGCTTATCGATTCCGGCCCGGCAGCGCTCGATGGCCGCCTCGGCGGAAAAGGTGTGCACCAGCCGCGACTCCAGATTGCCGGTGTCGCGAAAGTCCACCGCCGTAAGCTCTTCGCTGCGCTCATCGAGCGTGAAAAGCTGAAAATCGGCGGCTGCGTGATTCAGCCAGGCCATGCGCTCGGCCGTCGTTCGCCAGGCTCCGGCCGGAACTATCACCTTGAGCCCGCCAAAGTGTCGCCGCCCGTCGCCGTGCTGGCGGCAGTGGTCCAGCCAGAGAATTCCCAACGTCAGCACGCCGTCCACAGTCGATCCCGACTCGGCCTCGCTGACCCCGATTACAGCCTCCGCCGCTGTGCCTTTGAGCAGCCGCCCGCGCACATAAGCCGGCCCAAAGCTGTGCTCCAGGTCCATCGCCGAGCGGAGTCCGTCCACCTTTGCCCCGATGAAATGACGGGCCAGAACGCGCTCCAATAATCGTTGATAGTTGCGGCGAGTGGCTTCGCGAGCCGTGGGCGTGCGGCGGTCGCTGGTGGGTACTAGTTCCAGCGTCTGAGGCCGGGCCGCGCCCATGCGGCGTGTGACCAGGCGCAGGCATTGCGCGCGCTCCTCCACGCCAGCCACGGTGCGCATCAGATTGCGCTCTTCGCTCCACAGTTGCAGCAGGCAGCGCCCGTGCTGCTCGCTCACCGCGTAGCGGGCGGAGCGCATGTCGAAGAGCACACGGCCATCCTCCAGCAGCGCGGCTGCAGGGTGGTCGGCGAGATATATTTCGATTTGCCGAGCCAGCCGCTCAGCAGACGCAGCCTCAGCGACGGCGGGCACAGGTTTCTACCAGGCCATTCGCGCGCGCAGGCTGGTAATATGCGCGGTGTGGTGGCGCGAATGCCATTCGTACATTGCCAGCGCATCTGTCAGGTTCTGCCGGCCACGCTCTGGATGCGTGTAGCCCTTGCGGAAATCCTCGTCGGTGAGCTTCTCCAGCAGCGCAACCCAGTTGCCATGCAGCGCTTCGACAAACTTGAGCGAGCCTTCGACGGGCAGCGCGCGGCTATCGGGCAGCCTTTCCCATGCAGCCTCGTCGTAAGGCTTGATGGTGGGCCAATCTTCGGTCAGCGCCAGCTTGAAACGAATGTAAGCGTTGGCGTGGCTATCGCCCACATGATGCACCACCTGGCGCACGGTCCAGCCGCCCTCGCGGTAGGGCGTATCGAGCTGAGCCTCGCCCAATCCGGCGACAGCGGCCCGCAGCCGCCCAGGCAGCAGGCGCAGCGTTTCAATGTGCGCCTCGCGAATGCCCGCCATGCTGCTGGCCGGCGGATTGAAGCGGCCAATCGGATAACGGAGGTTGTCCAAGTCTGTCATAGCTCACACCTTACCATGTTCGCCGGCGGGTATAAAACCGCCTCTATTCATCAAGCCGCGGCACCGCGCAGGGAGCGGGGTCCCCTCTAGGCGTGGTGATGATGGTGAGGATGATGGTGGCGGGAGGGGTGGCCGGAATGATGGAGTCCAGGATGTTGCGTGGCGAACGCCGGGCTGGCTATCACCATCAACAACAATACGGCGGCAAGAATTCTCTTCATGAAAAAAATGTACCACGAAGGCGGCTCCAGCGGTAGTGCCAGATGACCCGGCATCAAGAGAGGAACGGGGGCGGGCCGGAACCAGCGTAGGCGTAAACTGAGAGATACGATGAGCATAACGGCAGCTTCCCCACCTCCGAGTCATCAACGCTACTTTTTTGACAAGTTCGCCATCACCGAGCGGCTTTTGGAGCGCTGCCTGGGCGAGGCGCTCTCGGCCGGCGGCGACTATGCCGACCTTTACTTCGAGTCGATGACGGCCACCTCGCTGGGCGTCGATGAGCAGATTGTCAAATCCGCCTCGCAGGGTGTCAGCGCCGGCTGCGGCATTCGCGTGCTCAGCGGCGAGCGCACCGGCTACGCTTACACTGACAATCTCAACCCTGAGCGCCTGCTCCACGCCGCCCGCACCGCCGCGCTCATCGCCTCCGGCCCCGCGAAGCAGCCCGTGCAGGGCTTCACAGAGCCGCCTGCCGCCGATCTTTACCCCGTTCCGCTCGGCGGTTACGATCTCGACCTGGCCGCGCGCCTCGAACTGATTCTGCGCGCCGACCGTGCCGCCCGCGCCTATGACCCGCGCATCGTGCAGGTCCGCGCCAGCTACTCCGAAGAGCTGCGCCGCATCCTGATTGCAGCATCTGACGGCGCACTCGCCAGCGATACCCAGCCCCTCTGCCGACTTAACGTCTTCGTCATCGCCAAAGAGGACGCTACCACCACCAAAGGCTCGGCGGGCGGCGGCGGGCGTGCCGGGATTGAACAATACACAGGAAGTAAAAGCCCGGAGAGCCTGGCCCGCGAGGCCGCGCGCGGCGCGATTTTGCAGCTAGGCGCCGTGGCCGCTCCCGCCGGCGAAATGGAAGTTGTGCTCGGTCCCGGATGGCCTGGAATTCTGCTCCACGAAGCCGTGGGCCACGGTCTCGAAGCCGACTTTAACCGCAAGAAAACTTCAGCCTTCAGCGGGCTAATCGGCCAACAGGTCGCCAGTTCCAAAGTCACCGTAGTGGACAATGGCGTCCTCGCCGGCCGCCGCGGCTCGCTCAACGTGGACGACGAAGGCACGGCCACGCAGGAGACCGTCCTCATCGAAGGCGGAATCCTGCGCGGCTATCTTAGCGACAAGCTCTCGGCGCGGCTGATGGGCGCGGTCAGCACCGGCTCCGGCCGCCGCGAGAACTATCAGTCCATCCCCATGCCGCGCATGACCAACACCTACATGCTGGCCGGCGACGACGCGCCCGAAGACATTCTGCGCAGCGTCAAGCGCGGCCTCTACGCGGTCAACTTCGGCGGCGGCCAGGTGGATATTACCAACGGAAAATTTGTCTTTTCGGCGTCTGAAGCCTACCTCATCGAAGACGGCAAGATTACCGCCCCGGTGCGCGACGCGACTTTGATCGGCAACGGCCCCGAGGCGCTGAAGCACGTCTCCATGGTCGGCCACGACCTCAAGCTCGATGAAGGCATCGGCACCTGCGGCAAAGACGGCCAATCCGTCCCCGTCGGTGTCGGCATGCCGACGATCAAGCTGGACAAGATGACCGTAGGCGGCACAGGCAGGTAGGTTCGACTATTAGTAATGAGTTTGCCGAAGCAATAATGCACGGAGTACTCTTGGTGAGTAATGGCCAGAATAACCGAAAGAACAATTCAGGACATTATTGAAAAGAAGCGACGAGCGCCAGAACCCGATATCTCGGCTTCCTGGCGAATGTCGAGCCTAATCCAATCGTTCAGCTCCCCTACGAAGCACCGGAACGAAGTAATTCGTTACTACCCCATTGCAGTCGTGGCCGTCCTAGACGGGTATTTCCGAGCACGATTGCCAAGCCTAATAGATTCTGGTGAGCCTTTTCTTGCCAACGCGGTCGAAAAGTACTCGGAGGTCAAGCTCAACTTGCAACTGGGCAATGCCCTTTCTACGCGACAGGTGAGCTTGGGCGAACTCATAATGAATTCGGTCAGCATTAGCAATTTTCAGGCCCTAGCCAACATAATGACCAGCATCACCGGAAGACCGAAATGTCTTGATGAAATCGCACAGACCGCGCCTAGGAGCTTTGGCTCGGAAACCCGAAAACCGTTTATCACAAACCCAGATGACACGTGGTCCCGGCTCTCAAAGGTATTCGAACTCCGGCACATTCTTTGCCACGAACTGGCTGCAGATCTAA
>Ga0224557_1002523_pt1 | contig 15437 bp, 11 predicted proteins | sample 714S31014metaG_FD_180677 | JGI IMG/M metagenome (GOLD analysis project Ga0224557, IMG submission 180677) | Peat soil microbial communities from Stordalen Mire, Sweden - 717 S3 10-14 | ecosystem: Environmental > Terrestrial > Soil > Wetlands > Peat | place: Sweden: Norrbotten County, Stordalen...
CCCTGAGCCCTGTTCCGTGTTCCCTGTTCCCTGTTCCCTCATCCGTTCACCCATCCCAATGGCGAAAAGCGTCGTGAAACGCAATCCACAGATTCAAAAGCCCCAACCCGGACACAAGGCCGCGCACCATCCCGCTGGCCGCATAGATGCCAAGCGTGGGGAACTCTACAAACAAGGGATTCTGATCCCAGAACATCCTCGACCACGGCACATAGCAGATCGCCAGGCCGATGTACATCCGCAGCAACACGCGCAAGAACAACTCCGCGCGCTCCAGCCAGGGCGGAATCCGCTGCGGCGCCTGCCGGGGCTTGGGCGCGGGACCGGGCGCGGACGCAGGCGTGGAAGCCGGGTTCGGGGCAAGGGAAAACGATGAAAGTTCCGGCCGCTGAGACATTCTTGGTGTGCGCCCGCCGCCCCTGATTCCCGCCCGTCGCGGGCACTTTGCGCAAGCCGGACTATCCCGGCCCGGCTCAAGGACGCCGTATTCAAACGGTATCACAGCAAACGTCGTGGCTTCTAAGGACAACGGCTATCCCTCAGCTTCGGCGCTCCAAGCCCTGTTGCCAAGGCCTGAAGCGCACGGAACTGGAGCGAACCGCTGAAAGCTGGAGACGGATTAGTTATTCCACCACCAGTAATTGGTCAGGCAGCTTGCCGCGGGAATGGACGACTGATTGAAGATCGTGTCGTCGGAATGGCCGCAGACGGTAACCGCCGACGGCTCACCCATCACCAGGCATCCCGGAGTGCTGTTTGAGGGGCAGGGATCGCCTGGCTCCAGTTTCTTGGCGGGATTCGCGCCGCAATGTGCGATTGTCCTCGGCTTTGACTGATAGTCCCCGGCGGTGAGCAATGCGTGAGACCAGGCCGTAATCACCGGCTGGCTGTTGCGCAGAGCTTTCCCGAATGGCCCGCCAACGCTGTCGTTGATGTACATGATGGTCCGGTAGCCAACCGCCGTGTGCACTCCCTGGAAAATTCTGAACCAGGGGTCGTACCAGGGGCGGTTATCCGTCGTAGGCATACCCGCAGGGCAGGGAGCTTCTGCGGCTGAGGGAACAATCTCGCAGCCATGCAGGATGAAATGGTTCAGTTTGCCGTGATTCACCTGTCCATAGCCGCCGCCGGGAGCGGGGTTGGTGTCGAGATTCACCCCATCGCCCCAGTCCTGATAGGTGGTAAAGAACCACCAGTCGCCGTGCGCCTCCACCTCGCCCACCTGCACATTGTCCTCAAATGAGGAGGCATCGGTGGTGAACTCGAAGGGCTCAGCCCAGTAGTACTGGGAGTTGGTGAACAGAGACCCTCCGCCCGAGGAAGTAAGCCCGGACCAGAAGGAGTTGGCGTCGTTCACCCATCCTGAATCGTCGTTGCGCACCACATAGCGCCCCACGGTCGGGTCGCCGGGAGGCACCTTCTTCTCCATCTGCATATCCGCGCGCGGCTTCCGGGCCGCGGTCTCCGGCTGAGCACCGCCTTCCCGGTCCAGCATCGGCGAGAGCGCGGCGTCGCCAAACGGCGCATAGAGGACAATGAAATCGTCGTCCCCCAGCTTGCCTGCGGTTGCTCCCGTCGAAGGATTGGAATGAACCCGCGCGATGAGCCGATAGGCTGGCGCCAACTGCGTGCTTTCATCGTCGTCGTAGTAGGCGATTTCGACCGACAGCACTCGCACTTCGCCAACCTTCGTCAGCGGCTCCACCACCGCTTTCAGCGCGTCATACACTTGCTCCGCGGTACGCGTTTCCCGCGCTTCGCCGTTCAACGAGCCGGCCCTCCAATGCAGCACAAAGGCCTGAATCAAGCCCGCGTTATCCACGCCCAGCAAGGCACGCGACCCCGGTCCATACACCAGATAGCCCTGCACCTGGCGATGCACCGGAACATAGGAAAGATAGAGCGCCGCCTCGGAGTGCGTAACCGCGCCATCTGCGCCCTTCCGGGCCGTCGAGCCAAGCATAGGGATGGCCGCGCCCAGCGTGTGCTGGGTAGCGTCTTTGGGCAAAACGTCAGTACGCTCAAACACTATGCGCGCCAGCGAAGCGGCTGCCTCCAGGTGCGGGTTATTGGTAGCCACAAACCTTTCCGTTTTCAGTTGTTCCAACTGCGGGCTGATCTCGGCCTCGCCGGTCTGCGCATGCCAGTAAGCCAGAACCCGGTCCTCCTGGACCACTCCGGTCAACTGCTCGGAGAGGCCCCGCTCGGCCAGCGCGGGCGTCTTCGAGAGCGGCTGAATGCGCTCTGCCGCAATGCCGATCTTGCCCAAGGTCTCTCTCAGGAACGCCTCTGGCGGAGCCTGCGCGGTCAACTTGAGAATCGGTAAGGAACTGGGAGTTTTGGGAATCAGCGAGATGGGGAAATCGATCTTCTCGCTCATGTGCATGGCTGGCATTTTCATCTCTGTCTGGTTGGAGGGTTGTTGCGCGATCACCGGTATAGTGGTTGCCAGAAGAACCACGGCCAGCGAAGATAGATGGGATCGAACCATTGCCGGTCCATCCCATTGGGGGAAAGACGTACCTGCAAACATGGTTTTACCTCGCGGATTGAGCCCTTTTACGGGCTGTCAAATTCTGTGGGAAGATTCGAAAAGAGTCAAGGAATTTTTTGATGAATTTCAGCCGGCAATCTTCTCCGCGGCCACTCCGCCCATCGCCGCGCCCTGCCGCGTTATCCTGTCACCATCATGATTCGACCTCTGTCTTTCCCCGCCCTGGCTGCCCTGCTCGGCGCTGCGCTTTTTATTCCCTCTCTTGCCGCCGCCCAGCAGGGCGCGCCCAGCCCAATTCCCTATCGCGACGAACAGCCGGTTCGCGCGCCGCACGGGATGGTGATCAGCGTCCATCACCTCGCCTCTGACGCCGGCCTCGAAATCCTGCACGCGGGCGGCAACGCCGTTGACTCAGCGGTTGCCACCGGCTTTGCTCTCGCCGTGGTTCATCCCGCGGCAGGCAACCTGGGTGGCGGCGGCTTTCTGCTGCTGCGCTCCCACGAAGGAAAAACCACCTTCATCGACTTCCGCGAAAAGGCCCCGCTCCAGGCCACCGAAACCATGTACCAGGACGCCAATGGAAACGTGATTCCGGACGCGAGCATCACCGGCTACCGCTCCATCGCCACTCCCGGTTCGGTCGCCGGACTCGTCTACGCCGAGCAAAAATACGGCAAGCTGGGCCTCAAGCGCGTCATCGCCCCGGCCGTCAAATTAGCCGCCGATGGTTTCCAACTCACCGCCGAAGAGGCTCGTGAACTCAGCGACCCCGATCTGGCTCGTTTCCCCGACTCCAAACGCATCTTCCAGCGTGACGGGCAGCTTTATAAAGAAGGCGAGACCTTCCGCCAGCCTGAGTTGGCTCGCACCCTTCAGCGCATCGCCGCCAATCCTGACAGCTTCTACCACGGCAAGATGGCCCACGAGTTGGTCAGCGACCTCAAAAAAGGTGGCGCCCTCATCACTCTCGAAGACCTGGCCGCTTACACCGTCGTCGAGCGCGCCCCCATCGTCGGCAGCTTTCACGACTACACCGTCATCAGCGCCCCGCCGCCATCTTCAGGCGGAGTCGTACTCGTCAGCGCACTCAATATCATCGAGGGCTACGATCTGGCCAAACTCGGCGACCGTAGCCCTGCATCAATGCACTTGATCGTCGAAGCTTTCCGCCGCGCCTACATGGACCGCGCCGCCTACCTCGGCGACCCGGACTACAACCGCATCCCCGTCGCCGAGCTGACCTCCAAGAACTACGCCGACGCCTGGCGCGCCTCCATCGACCCTTACGCGGCCACCCCCAGCGCCGCGCTTCAGCGGCCCGAGGGCTTTCTACCCCCCGCGCCCAAAACCGCCGGCCATCGCACAGAATCGCAAGACACCACCCACTATTCCGTGGTCGATAGCGAAGGCAACGCCGTCTCCGTCACCACCACTCTCAACAACAACTTCGGCTCCCACGTCACCTCCGGCTCGCTGGGCTTTCTGCTCAACGACGAGATGGACGACTTCGCCGCCAAGGTCGGCACGCCCAATATGTTCGGCCTCATTCAGGGACCGGCCGATGCCATCGCCCCCGGCAAGCGCCCTCTGAGCGCGATGACCCCCACCATCGTGCTGGAAAATGGCAAGTTGCGCTACGTCCTCGGTTCGCCCGGCGGCGCCCGCATCATCTCCACCGTCGCCAATATCTTTCTCTCCGCTTCCCAAGGCGGCCTCAACATTCAGCAGGCCGTTGACGCGCCCCGCTTCCACCACCAGTACCTGCCCGACAAGCTCTATCTCGAACCGGGCTTCCCGCCCGATACCCTGGTAGCCCTGCGCGCCATGGGCTACGACATCAGCATCAAAAACGGTTTCTGGTCCAACGGCGAGTGCATCGCGGTGGACCCCAAAACCGGCGAACTCGAGGGTGGCCAGGATCACCGCAGCCATTACGGCAAGGCTGCCGGCTACTGAGGTCGAAGGGTGCCGTAAATGAATCGGCCTTGTGTCAGGGCACGACTTTTAGCCTGCCATGAGCGCAGTCGAAGGGTGCCGTAAATGAATCGGCCTTGTGTCAGGGCACGACTTTAGTCGTGCCGCAAAGGAAGAAAAATCAACGCTGGCTTTAGCTCCTGAGGGATGTTTTCCATCAATGTCACCCGAAATTCCGAGCTTTTTGGTCGTTGTTTTGAAAGGGCGCGGTTTTTAAGCCTGCCCTGAGCTTGTCGAAGCGCGCCACCACCCTATCCACAAGTTTTTTAGAAATCTACCCGCGCGGCGAAGCTGCGCTCACGCCTGCTCAATCCCCAACCCCGCCAGCTCCCACACCAGCCGCACCGTCTCCACGCTCACCGTGACCACCTGCCCCACCAGCCGCACAATATATTCCGGATCATCCTCCCGGTTCGGATCGTTCACAATCCCTGACCGCGCATCGGTCGAAACCCGGTACTGGTCCACTACCCATTCGAGCGCGCTCCGGTTCCCCAGCCTGTACTCATACGCCTCCGCCGGAATCCCGCTCAGCGTCAGGAACTCGTTGTACTTCAGTAGAGTCTTGTCCTTCGACAACGCCATCTTCTCAACGCGCCAGTCGAGCTTGCCGGTCTCGGTCAGTTCCAGCGGATACTCTTCTTGCTTTTCATACTCAACGTGCAATCTGGTACTCGGGCACCACCATCCACTCGAACGGCCGGGCACACTTCTCCAGCAGCGCCTCGAAGGCCCGCCGCACGTTTCCCTCGTTGTCGAATTTTCCCCGCGTCCGAACCGCTCCAGTGTCTCGTAGTAGGCCTTGACCGGCGCGTGCGTTGCCTTCAGCTTGAAGTTGCTCATGGTTTCACAACAGCACTATACCCGCGCTGGCCGGTTTGGCTTGAGGAACGTTGAACTCTCGCATCTGCTTCGATACCCGCAGGTCGCGAACATCCCCTGAGCCGGTCTGGCCAGCTATTTATTCCTATGCCCGGGCACTAAAACCACAAAAATGTGCTTGCAAAAACCTTTGAATGGCCCCAATCCCGCCCAATCCGGCCCGGTCAAAAACAACTTGGCCCATTCCATGCAAACTCCTCTCAGATTTCGCACCCTTCCAAACCAACCTGTGCCGGTTCAGGATAGCCTGCATGGTCAACAGAGTATATTTTTCGCAACCACGCAAGCAAATTCTTGACCCCAGAAACGAACCTTCTGAGCGAACCGTCCCGCGGCTCGGTGCGCAGATTCCGACTCCGCTTTGCTGGCCGCGTGCGCCAGCAAGCGTCCTGAGCTGATCTCCACCACCAGCACTCGCGCATCGGGATTCTTGCGCGCCGCTTGATCCGCCGCGCTTTGCCAATGCGCAATGGCGTACGTTCCGCTCTGCGCCGCACGGTTGGTCTGTGGCCAGCCGGCCGATCCCGCAATTGCCAGCCCCGCCAGCAATATACCCGTCCGTCGCCACAAGGTTCGCATCTCCCAAGTATGAACCATGCAAGGCGCGAACTTTCCGTTCTAGAAGCCGGGCGCGCGTTCCGCTGCCACGCCGAACGCAGCCTCCAGTGAGATGCCCGCCTCACTCAGTAAGCGAGAGCTACAGCGTCGGCGCGCATCTCACTGGCTGCCGCATAGACGCGATCCCCGCCTTGTCTGCGGTTTTCAATGCACTCGTAGCGGCCGAAGCCGCCGTCGCTCGCGCCCATGGGCCAGCCCATCGCGACGAGGGCCTTGCGAGTATCGGCAGGAACGCCGGCTTCGAGGCGAAGAATGCCACGCGGCGTAAGGTTGGGCTGATCTTCTCCCATGGTCTGCGAGGAGCCTTCATGGTGCCAGCGCGGGCTGTCGCCGGCGGCCTGCACGTCGAGCCCGTAGTCCACGCGGTTGACGATGATCTGCGTCTGGCCTTGCGGCTGCATGTCGCCGCCCATGACGCCGAACGCAAGCCAGGGCACGCCGTCTCTGGCGGCGAAGCCGGGGATGATGGTCTGGAAGGGGCGTTTGCCGGGCGCGTAGATGTTGGGGTGGCCGTCTTGCAAGGAGAAAAGTTCGCCGCGATCCTGGAACATGAAGCCAAGGCCGTCGGCTACCAGACCCGAACCCATGCCGCGAAAGTTAGATTGAATGATGGAAACCATCATGCCGTCCTTGTCGGAGGTGCAGAAGTACGTGGTATCGCCGTGGCTTGGAGTCTGGCCTGGATAAACAGGCTCCACGATGCGGTCGAGGCGGATGAGCTGCGCGCGCTGCTTCGCGTAGTCTTTCGAGTTAAGCCAGTCGATGGGAATTTTTGCAAAGTGCGGATCGGCGTAGAAGCGGGCGCGATCTTCATAGGCCAGCCGCTTGGCTTCGATCTGCACGTGCAGCGATTGCGCGGACTGGAAGCCGAACTCGCGCAGATCGAACTGCTCGATAATGTTGAGCATCTGCAAGGTTGCGAGGCCTTGCGTATTGGCGCCCATGGCATAGACATCCACGCCGCGGTAGTTGCTGACGAGCGGCTCGTCCCACTCGGCACGATGCTCGCGGAGATCCTCCGCCGAGAGCCAGCCACCGATGCGCTTGAAATAGGCGTCGATGGTTTTGGCAATGGGGCCGTCGTAAAAGGTGTCGCGTCCGCCCTCGGCGATCATGCGATAGGTGCGGGCAAGATCAGGATTGCGGCGAACGTCGTATTCGTTGGGAGCTATGCCGCCGGGCGTATAGGTTGCCACGGCATTGGCTGTTTCTTCAACGCCCGATCCGGGATGGAGAAAGGCCGCCATATTACGCTTGAGATAAAAGCCGATAATCTGCGGCACGGGAGCGCCGATCTCACAGTAATGAATGGCCGGCTCGAACAGCTCTGCCCACTTGAGCTTTCCGTAGCGCTGGTGCAGCGCCCACCAGCCATCGAGCGCACCCGGAGTTGAGACGGTGACCGCGCCAAGTTTCGGTAGAACGCCATCTTTCGCGCGCGAACGGACAGTGGCGAGTGAAAGTAATTTTGGCGAGCGGCCGGAGCTGGCCATGCCCTCCAGCTTGCCCGCCTTGGGATCCCAGACGAAGGCGAAGCAGTCACCGCCGAGGCCCGAGCTGACCGGCTCGACAAATCCGAGCAGAGCGTTGGCGGCGATGGCGGCATCCGCTGCTGAGCCTCCACGCTTGAGCATCTCGATGGCGGCCTGCGTGGCCAGCGGATGCGCGGTTCCAGCGGCTCCCGAGCAGCCAAGCGCGGCAGAGCGCGATGCAAAGCTGGCTCCCGAAGGACGGTCGCCTGCGTGAACGTCAGGGCGGTTAAAGCGCTCTCCGCCGGGAGCTTGAAACTTTGGAAGACTGGCGGTCATGCCTTCCCCTGAGGCGTTCTGCGCCGGCTCGCTGCTCTTGTTCTGTGCGGAAACCACGGTCCCGGCGGCGGCCAGAGGAATGGTTTGAAGAAACGTGCGACGGTGCATGGCAGTCTCCTTTGAATCATCGGCGAAACTCAGCTTCGTTCAAGCCTGTTCCGCATTGGCTCCATTTGGCTCAATACAACGAGGTGGATTTTTCTGCTGATGCCGAGTTAAGTAGCGCGAATTTCCTCCGTAAGCTTGGGCCTTCTTCGAGAGAACCGCCGAGGATGTGCTCCTTGATGTGAAAGTACGGAACTCCGTGAAATTGGGGTATTTGAGAATTTTCAACAGGACGCAACCACCAGCAATTCTACACGAATTCCCCGATAACTCGATTCGATGGATGAGCGGTACGGTTCCGCAACGGAAGCAATGCGGTATGGTTGAAATCTGCGCCGCAGGCGCGCGCCTGCAAACGCAATGGACGAAAGGCCGTCCGAGTAGGTTTGCTGACTATATTCAACAGCCGGAATTAAACTGTGCTTCGTCTCCGGACTCTTGTGAGCACTTGTGCCTCGCTCTCCCATGCAAGTAGAATTCTGCCCATGATGTATACGATTCCCCGCGCCATTAAGCTCTTCGCTTTCGTTTCGCTCCTGTGCCTCGCCACAGTTGCGATTCAAGCGCAGGACTGGGCCAAAGCTCGTCTTGAAGCTTCGCCCCGCCACCATGAATACGTTAAGCTCAGCCACGGCAGCCGCACCGTTCAGGCCTTCGTTGTGTACCCCGAGGTGAAAGACAAAGCCCCCGCCGTGATTCTTATTCACGAGATATTCGGACTCACTGACTGGGCCAAAGAGATGGCCGATGAACTGGCAGCGCAAGGCTTCATCGTAGTCGCGCCAGATCTGCTCTCAGGCCCCGGCGCCAATGGCGGCGGCTCGAGCGAGTTTCCCAGCCAGGATGCTGCCGTCAAGGCCGTCTCCGGACTTGATCCGAATGCCGTGCTCGCCGACCTTGACGCCGCCGCGGATTATGCAAAGCAGATTCCAGCGGCCAATGGCACAATCGCATCGGTTGGCTTCTGCTGGGGCGGAGGCAAGTCGTTCGCCTTTGCCGCCCACCGCAAAGACCTCTCCGCCGCCTTTGTCTTTTATGGTCCCGCGCCGTCAGACGTGAGCACGATTACTGCACCTGTCTATGCTTTTTACGCGGCAAACGATGCGCGCATTACTGCCACTGTGCCGGCCACTATCGCAGCCATGAAAGCCGCCGGCAAGAAGTATGAGCCTGTAACTTACGATGGCGCGGGGCATGGCTTTATGCGTGCGGGAGAAGACCCCGCAAATACCGTTCCCGGAAACAAGACCGCCCGCGAGCAAGCCTTTTCCCGTCTCGTTACCCTCCTGAAGATGATGAATACCACTTCCACGTCTGGCAAGCCCGTCCACAACCAGACTCTCTCTGCCGCCACGCGGATCCCGTAAGTCTAAACAATGTATGGAAGCTCGCTGCCAATCCGTCTCGCAACAAGAGATCGAGCGCCTTTGGGATTCGGTCGCAGGACACACGGCCAATCCGCGAGCGGGAATCTTCGGGCCAGAATCCGTCAGTTGGAAAGTCAATCGCGAATCTGCCTTGTTTCTCGGCGCGGGCCGGGCGGCTCTGCTTCAGTTGGCGCATCCCTGGGTTGCAACCGCGCTTGATCAACATTCCAATCTGCTCAATGACCCTCTCGCCAGATTCCACAACACATTCCGCGTTGTCTTCACTATGATCTTCGGCACTCTCGATCAGGCGCTGGCAGCTTCGCGCCATCTCTATCATTTGCACACGCGAATCCAGGGGGAACTCCCCGAGAGCGTCGCCGCTTATGCGCGGGGCTCTCACTACGAAGCGAATGAAGTGAACGCGCTCGTCTGGGTCTACGCCACGCTGATTGAAAGCGCGCTAATCGCGTATGACACAGTGCTACCGCCGCTTTCATTTGCGGAGCGGGAGACTTATTACTCTGAGAGCAAAACTTTGGCCGCTCTTTTCGGGATTCCGGCGGAAGCTTTGCCTGCGGATTGGACTTCATTCGAAGCATGGATGCGCGACCTGTTGGCATCCGATGCGCTGGGAGTCAATGCGCTCTCACGCGGGATGGCGAACAGCATCTTGCATGGCCGCGGATCGTGGTTCCCGGTTCCGAATTGGTATCGCGCACTCACAGCAGCTTCGATGCCCGAGCGGTTCCGTGGCGAATTCTCACTTGTCTACGGCGAGAAGGAAAAATGCGCAGCAGCCAGGGCGCAAAGCTGGCTTCCGCGAATCTACAATCGTCTTCCGGCGTCTGTGCGATTTGTAGGACCATACAAGGAAGCACAGAACCGCTTGCTCGGCCGCCGCGTAAACGCGCTCACACGAGCCAGCAACCGGTTCTGGATGGGACAGCCGCAAATGATGTTTGCCGAACCTGAAAGCGAATCAGAACAGTGAAGGACGGGCAGACCCTCCGAGAAGCGTGTTGTTGACACTTGTGATGGTGTGTGGTCCCTCAGGTCCACCCCACGCAAAGGCTAGAGTGAGCGCTGGGAGACCTCCCGCGCGCAGCGTAAGTCCCGCAGAAAAACTGTGAGCGAGATGACTGAAAGCAATATCGCCACGCGCGAGCGCCACCTTGCCTTGATCTGCGGCGAAGGTAAGACCCACAGGACCCCAGATGGAGTGCTCAAAACCTTCACGCAAAAGAAGAGCATTGGGCGCGCGGAATCGATAGTCATCGTAACTCGGGAGCCAGGGACTGCCGTTGATGTCCGAGCCGCCCAGTGTCGGCTGGAAGTAGAAGGGAACTACATTTCCCGCAGAGGCAACTGACTCAACGATGCGCAACCGCAGTTCAAGCGAGCCTTCGCGATTGCGTTGAATAGCGGAACATTTGGTTGCGCCCAGTGAAGCGGCGCACTCATCCGGGCCATTGAAAGTCTTTGCGCCGTACGACCCAGAATTGCGATAGAGCGGGATAGTATGATCCAGGTCCGCAGTGAAGCGCCGGAAGGAATAGTGCGAATCGGAAGGCGCTACGAACTCCTGAAACTGCGCAAGGTAATCGAGTTGCAGATGGTCGCCAAGCAGCGCCGGCTCCAAGCGCACGCCTTCACCGAGTTGAGCAAACGCCGGCTGAGTGATGAGTCCTGGAGCGGTGGCTTCAGTGAAAATCTGCTCGATTGAAGGGCTGGACTCGTGGTGGTTTTCGCGCACACTGACAAAGCGCCCGTTGATTTCACCGAGCAGTGAAACATTCAGGGCGTGGAAGACAGGCACAATCGCGCTGGCGCCGGCAATGGTTTGCGTCATGCCAAAGACAGAAGCGTTGGCCTGAAGCGAGTCGGGTCCGAGGCCATAGTAGAACAACTGATCAAGCGAGATGGACTGCGCATAGAGATTGAAAAGAGTATAGGGATGCACGGTGAGTTTCGTCTTGGGCGCCGGACCGGAAGACGTGGTAATTACGGTGATCTTTTCAATCGGCGTGTGAATGGCTTTGTAATAGAAACCGGCGCGCCAGGAGCCATTATCGGTGGCGATGGCGTCCGCGTCCCAGCTTGTCCGCCAAAGTTCATTGGGCGTGAAGTGGCCGACATAAGCGCCGCCTGCGCCGAATCCATTTTGCGGGGCGAGGCTGCCTACGGCGATATGCAGAGGATGATCAGTGAAGAGAAGCTGCGCGCATCCGGGGATTGCCTTGAGCGAAAAATCCTCACAGTTTTGCTTGAAGCGCGTCGCTTCGCCGCGGAAGTCGGCGTGAATCTCGCTCTCTTGTGCGCGGACAGCGCCTGCAAAAAGAGCCAGCAGCGCGATGATGATTGGCAGTCTTCGCAATTTTCCTCCTAACGACGCGGCTTCAGCTAGCTGCGCGGCTTTGGCCTGGATTTCTTTCGGCCTTGCGGATGAAGGACCCTGGTAACTGCGGCGATATAGGCTGCGGCTTCCGCTTCAGTGTGGATGTCTTCGAGCTTGACGCCGACGCGCTTGGCTTTTGGCAGCCGTGCGCTCTCGGCGTGTTGAATGTGCAGCAATTGGGCCTTGATGAGGCTGGAGATGGGCCGGTCTCTGTTCATGGCCGAGGCCGGAGGAATTGGGATGCGGATGGCTGTGTAATCGCCGGCGGGCATGGGTGTGCTCAGCCCGATAGCTCTCTGTCTGCGTTTGCTTGCAGGGTTGCTTTCAGCTTCAATCATGTGAATTGCCTCCTCCGCTCTAGGTGTTGAAGACCACGGTATCTGTCCGCATGGAGTCGAGCGACAGCAGATCGAGAAAAGTTTGCGCGCCTTGCTCCCGCGCCGTACTTGCGGTGTAACTGCCAATGAAATGGTTGGTGACCGTGGCTGGAATTGACGCGTGCTCAAAAACTCTGTCGATACCCACGACTGTACCTTTGGGAATCCACGGCGAGATGAGAATGGCTGGCACGCGGACACCGAGACGGTCAAAGTTGAAGGTATAACTCAGCCCGGTGTCGGCGGGTCCGGCAGAGTGGCCATCCGGCGTGCATGCGGGAGGCGGAACATGATCGAAGATGCCGCCATGTTCGTCATAAACCACCAGCAGCACAGTGCTCTCCCAGAGCGCGGGGTTTGACACGATGGCGTTGTAAACCGAGGCGATGTAAAGCTCGCCGGCCTGAACGTTGTGGTCTGGGTGCTGGTCAGAGGCAAGCTGCTCGCCGTCGTCATTATCGTGATCCGTATAATTCGGCTCGATGAAACTGTAGTCGGACAACGTGCCGGATTTGCAGTCTGCAAGGAACTGGTTGTAGGTTCCGAAAAGCTGCGGCTGGTGCTGCAGCAGGTTCACAACTTCCATCGTCGAGCTGGCCTGATCGAAGTAATAGAGCTTTGCCGTGTGGCCGGCGTCCTGCAGCCGCTCGTAAATGCTCTTGCCCTGCGGATAGAAGACATTCATACCTACCTGTCCGAACGAGGTGCCATAGTGCGCAAAGGCGCGATTGCAGATGGTAGGCCCCGGAATGGACGCGAACCAGCGATTGAATACGGCAAAGTTAGTCGCCAGCGAAGTGAGCACCGGCAGCTTGTCCTCGCTGAAGTAGTACATAATCTTCTGCGAATGAGCCAGGTCCTGCTGTTGCTGAAAATAATTCTGGACAAATCCCTGCATGGTGGCCACGCGCGTGGCGCTCTGATCGCCGACGAAAATCTGCTGGTCTACAGCCGGAAACGCATGGTCGGGGTCAGGATCGAGCTGGCTTTGAAACTCGGCAAGCGGCTGCACAAAGACCTGGTTTCCCTGCGTGTCGGGGTTGGATTGCGTGCCGTCCACTCCATCAATCTGCGGGTTCACCGCCTTCAGCGATCCCAGCATGTGGTCGAAAGAACGGTTCTCCATCATGAGCACGACAATGTGCTTCAAGGCATCGAGGCCTGGGGGCATAGATCTGCACCTTTCGTCGGGGCAGCCGGCACGTCTGCCAGCCGGCTTTCCCGGACTGTATAAATCGATTGTGTGAGTTCTACGTTTCTTTCGGAGACTCAGCCTGCGATTTGTGAATCTACCGCTTGTGAACCGGGGAAAGCGGCAGGGGATTCGCGAGCCTTGCGGCTAACTATAAATGCCTAATGCTGGAAGGTAAAGGTTTTTTTAGATCCGGCTCAGGTCGTCGCGACACTTCTACCTGCCGACCAAGCCCTGGCAGATGCCTAGCCCGATGCGGCGAAAGCCTTCCCGCTCGCAGAATCCGCGCAGGATAACCTCGTCACCGTCTTCCAGAAATCTTCTCAGCTCGCCGGTAGGCAGCAATACCGACTCCTTGCCGCGCCATGTCAGCTCCAGCAGGCAACCGAGCGCGCCTTTGTCAGCGCCGGAGACGGTGCCCGTCGCCAGCAGATCACCGGGCCGGAGGTTGCAGCCGTTGCTGGCGTGATGCGTGAGCATCTGCGCCAGCGTCCAGTAGAGATCGCGGGCATTGCTGCGCCCCATAACCATGGGGGGGATGCCTGACAGGCGCATTTGCGCCGAGGTGATGGACCCTTCCAGCCACAGGTCGAGGCCGCCGTGCGCCTGATCGCTGTCGCTGAGAAGGTACGGCAACGGCTCGGGGTCGTCGACCGCGCGACGTAGCGCAGCCATGCGGAAAGGAGCCAACGCCTCCAGAGTCACCACCCATGGCGAAAGCGTAGTTGCAAAATTTTTCCCCAGGAACGGCCCCAGCGGCTGATACTCCCAGGATTGCACATCGCGCGCCGACCAATCGTTCAACAGGCAAACGCCAAAGATGTGCTCCTCCGCCTCTTTGATAGGAACGGGTTCGCCCAACGAGTTGCCGGCACTGACAAAGAAACCTATTTCCAGTTCGTAATCGAGCGCTCTGGTGGGCGCAAAGCAGGGTGCGGCAGCGCCTTCGTGTATCTGTCCGCTGGGCCGGCGTACCGGCGTACCCGAGGCCACCAGCGACGAAGCGCGTCCGTGATAGCCGATGGGAAGATACTTGTAATTCGGCAGCAAAGGATTCTCGGGACGGAAGAGTTTACCCACATTGGTAGCATGGAAAATCGACGCATAGAAATCCGTGTAATCGCCGACCGTCGCCGGCAGCAGTATCTCCACATCCTGCTGCGCGACGAGATGCCGCGCAGTGACGTGGCGGTTAAGCGCGGGGGCGTCTTGAAGCAGAAGCGCATGGAGCCGCCGCCGCAGCGCCTTTCGCGGGCCAGCGCCGAGCGCCATCAGCCGGTTCAGCGAGCCGGATGCGCATGCCTCCGCAGCATCCCGCACACTCTCGTTGGCCAACAGCCCCGCGCTCAACATTCCGGGTACATCGAGAATCCGGTCGCCGATGGCCACGCCCACGCGCGGCTCGTTTCCCTGCGGCCGGAAGACGCCGAAGGGTAGATTCTGAATCGGGAAGTCAGTGCTGGCAAGGTTGGCGGAGTCAACCCAGCTTTTCGCCGAGCGATCGTGTGTTTCGTCCAAAAGCGGTTTCATAGAAGGCCAAGAGAACACAGGTCATCGATAGGTTCAGTGAATGAACAGGAGCCAAGGGAAGTTGAGGAATCCCGCCGCATATCGGCGAGGCCGCTCCGGCTCAGTCTATACTCTCGCGAGCCTATGCCGTCTATAGAAAAGTTAAATACCCGCACGGCTTCTACGCGGCGGTCAGCCGGCTGCATCGCTTCCGAGCGCGTTGCTTCCGCTTTACAGATCAAACTTCTTTTCTAACTTCTGCCAGCATTCGAAGTACTGCTCATCGAGCTCCGAGGTCTCGAGCGCGAACTTTGTCGGTTGGCAAACGAAGCGCGTCTCGAACATGAAGGCCAGCGTGTTGTCCTGATAGACCGGCTTCAACTCGGCATTGCTGGCTCGCTCGAAGGTTTCCGCATCGGGTCCGTGGCCGACCATGCAATTGTGGAGGCTGGCGCCGCCGGGAACAAACCCCTCGGCTTTGGCGTCGTACCCTCCGCGGATCAGCCCCATGAACTCGTTCATGAAATTGCGATGAAACCAGGGCGGACGGAAGGTGTGCTCGGCGACCATCCAGCGCGGCGGAAAAACAACGAAATCCAGATTGGCGGTGCCCGGAATCTCGGAGGGCGCGGTCAGCACAGTGTAAATCGACGGATCGGGATGGTCGAAGCTGACCGTGTTGATGCAGTTAAAGTTTTTCAGATTGTACTTGT
>Ga0224557_1002527_pt1 | contig 15431 bp, 8 predicted proteins | sample 714S31014metaG_FD_180677 | JGI IMG/M metagenome (GOLD analysis project Ga0224557, IMG submission 180677) | Peat soil microbial communities from Stordalen Mire, Sweden - 717 S3 10-14 | ecosystem: Environmental > Terrestrial > Soil > Wetlands > Peat | place: Sweden: Norrbotten County, Stordalen...
GCGGCTGGCACGCGCATACTTCTCAAAACTCGGCTGACAGGCAAATGTTATCTGGCGCATCGCAATCTTCACTCAACTACAAGCTTACGCAAACTGGCTGTGGAGATCGGACTTATTCAGAGCATCCTTAAGTCTTCGGAAAGCTGTTCAGAATTGACCGTCTGTCAAGGGCGGAGTAAAAGGGAGCCAGTTAGAAGTACGGTAATGCAGGAGTAGTTGTCGGTGAGGCAGCCCTCGTAGCCCATGGCGGTTCCATTTGAGCGCCGTTGACTTGCGCTCGCAGCAAGGGCCGGGCGAGCAACAGGGCTGTGGTTTGCCCGGCAACCTTCAAAAACTCTCTGCGCTTGAGCATCGCTGACGTTCTCCTGGATCTGGACGCGTTTCTGGCACACGTTCATCGTGGTTTGTAAGCATCACCAAGAATATAGGTTTATATATGTGTATCTAGAACAAGCGTCACCTTCATCGAGACGGTCCTAACGCCAACCGGGTGGAGGATCCCATCGATGAGGATGCGCGGGTTGCGAAGATGAAGAACGGCAGCACGCATCTGGCCCACAAGGCCGAACACGCAGTGGATATGGATTCCGGCGCGGTGATTGCTGTTACTTTGCAGTCCGCCGATCTGGGTGACACCACGACCGTCCATGAGACGCTGGCCGATGCGGGCATGGCGGTGGCGGATTTAGTCGAGCGTGACGCAGAGTTACATCCAGAAGATGAGCCGAAGGTCAACGTGGATGGAATCGAAGAGTTAGTAGCGGATAAGGGATATCACAGTGGCGCGGTTGTCGCGTGGGTGGGAGAGAACGAGGTTGTCACCTACATTCCAGAACGGAAGCAAGCAGGCAAGCGGAACTGGGATGGCAAGCAAGCTGAGCAGCAGGCGGTCGAGGCCAACCACGGTAGAGTCACCGGAGACTATGGTAAACAGTTACTCGGAAGGCGGGGAGAATTCATCGAACGCAGCTTTGCCCACTGTTACGAGACGGGTGTCCTGGACGATCGACAGTAACAATCACTTCTTCCAGCAGGGCGCGCAAGAGTTCCTTGCGATCGCGATCCGTAGTGGTGGGTGCGACCCAGACTCTGCGCAGATCGGCGCCAAGAGCGCGGAGTTTGTTCTTACCCTCCTGGGTGAGTGCACAAGGCTTTTGTTGCACGCGCCGCATGAGCTCTGCTTCGGCCGGAGCGTGTCAACGACTTTGAGACATGTGGCGTGAGAGTTTAGAGTCGAACAGCTTGGCTCTCAAGCGAAAATGGTGGATCGGTCGGTGGAAGATGCCGCTCCGAGGAAAAGTCCAAAAGCGGGACTTTTCCACCTCGCTTGGAAATCCCGCAAGAGCGGTGGGATTCCCACTTCTTCCACCGCCCCGGCGGCGACGGGCAACTTTGAAAGTACGACAAGAACCATTTTGGCCGGCGCTGCCGGCCCACTTGATCCCTACGACGAGGCAAGTTCTTCTTTCGACGACGGTGGTGTTGGTGGGTTGATCCAGACCGCTGTGGGCTGGGGTGGGTGCTTGGGTCGGGCGTGGGTGAAGCGTTCCGGGTTGCGGGCATATGCCGCATCGAGCACCTGTTGCCGTTGCTCGATCACCATGCCAGCCATGCCGTAGTGCAACATTTCCGGGGTCAGCAGGGCGATCCCGCTGTGATGATGTTCTTGGTTGTACCAGGCAAAGAACGTCTGGCCAAAAGCACGTGAGTCCTCGATGGAGCCGAAGCGCTCTGGAAACTCAGGCCTGTACTTGAGGGTTTTGAACTGGCTCTCCGAGTACGGATTGTCGTCCGAGACGTGTGGCCGACTATGGGTTTTTGTCACCCCCAGGTCGGCCATCAACAGCGCCACCGGCTTTGAAGTCATCGAGGTTCCCCTGTCGGCGTGGATGGTGAGAGTGCCGGCAACGATGCCCTGTTTCTGGCATGTGTCGGCGATCAGACGCTTGGCCAGCTCGGCGGTTTCGCGGGGAGCCACCATCCAGCCCACCACGTAGCGGCTGAAGATGTCCAGGATGACGTAGAGGTGGAAGTAGGTCCACTTGGCCGGCCCCAGCAGCTTCGTGATGTCCCAGGTCCAAACTTGATTGGGGCCTGTGGCCAGCAGCTCCGGCTTCTTGTACTGCGGATGCCGAAGTTGGTTGCGGCGCTCCTTCAGCTCCCCGTTTTCCGCCAGTATGCGATGCATGGTGCGGATCGAGCAGAGGTAAATGTCTTCGTCGATCAAGGCGGCAAAGACCTCGGCCGGGGCCTTGTCGCAGAAACGCTCCGAGTGCAGATGATCGAGCACGGTCTGCCGTTCAGCGGCATCCAGTGCCCGCGCCGGCGCGCGCCGGACCCGACGTGGAACGGCTGGCTGCATGCGCCGATACAGCGATGCCCGTGGCACACCGAGGGCGCGGCAAGCAACCGCTTTCCCCACGCTGTCACCCAACTCCAGGGCGGCGCTCATCAGTTCTCCTCGTCGATCTGGATATTCGGAATCGGGTTGCCCAACAACGCAGCCACTTTTTTTGAACTTCAATGATCAACTCGGCGTTCTTCAGCTTCTTGGTCAGGCGGGCATTGGCAGCCTGTAGTTCGCGGTTCTCCTTCACCAGTGGACTGACAACCACCTTGGGGCCGCGCTTCTTGGGCGTGAGAGCGTCGAACACTCCCTGCTTTCGCTGCCGTCTCCAGGTGGTCAGGTGCGAAGAGTAGAGACCCTCGCGGCGCAACAGGGCGCCCACCACGCCGGAATCGTAAGCGGCTTCGGCCTGGTCGAGGATCGAGCGCTTACCCGCTGGGTTCGGTTGAGACTCAGGGCTGCAATGTGGCGGCAGTGGAAAACACCCCGCCGACGCCGTGAGGCTCTACTCGAACTGGGAGTCCGTTTACGGCTGGCACGAAACACGGCCGGCAGCGGACTCGACCCTTGGTAGCGGCGGCATCGTGAAGTACCCTCCACTCGGCCTGCCGCTACAACCTACCCTCGCACTGTCGCTCTCAAGGCGATGTAGGCCGCCGCCTAACGAAAGAACCCCAGCGGGCTGGATGCTGGCGGGTCGTTCTGCGCCCGTGGTGGCACTAGAGGTGGCACTTCGTTTGCGGATTCTCTGCGACTTGCTGCGACACGATGCAATGTCGTCGTCAGTCCATAGTGATGAAAACAAAGGAGCTAGCAACTCAATGCGACACAATGCCACATAGCGCAAACATCTATTAGTCGGACTTAAAATCCGCAGACCTTAGATGGTCGTGGGGGTTCAAGTCCCCTCCGGGCACCATAGAATCAATGGTATAGAGAATACTGTGAGTCTTCCTGTCGATCCCTCCATTTGCGCTGGTGATACTTCTAGTGACACTTTGTTTCGTTGGGGCACGGTGCGCGAGAATGGGCCGCAAGAACGAAGACGACAAGGTGCGGGGATTGTGGGAGCGTGAGCCGAGGAGTGGAGTGTGGTGGATTCCTTAGACACACCCATCAAGGCGTCGAAGTGATTGGCGGCGGCATATCTGACCAGAGACGAGTGGGGCACCAAGACCTTGCGACCGATGCGTCTGGTGTCGAGTTGCTTGCCAGCGATCAAGTAGTCGAGGTTCCGCGCTGAGATGCTGAACTGTCGGGCAGCCTCTCCACCCATACCGACTGGATGGACGTCGCAAAGCTGCTCTCGGCTCACTACACCTGTTTCGTTATGGACAGGCGTGGCCGTGCCTGCAGTGGCGTGAGGCTTGCTGCCTACTCCATCGCGCGGGAGTATGAGGACGTCGCTGCGGCTTTATCTGTTGCCGGTGAGGACAACCGCGTGCTTCTCCCCATTCTTGAGTTGCGCTCTGGCTGCTGCAAGACTCCGATAGTCGTCTCGATGGAAGATCGCTTCTTCCCCGGCAGATTACTCTCTCCTTCGCTGACGCGGTGATTACCTTGGATTAGTCTTTCCTCGCGTCCCGAAGTACCGAAGTGGCCATGAGATAGGCCTTCGCGGTAAACTTCGGACTGCCATCGGTTGCACAATTTGGGTAGTCTCCGTTTCTTACGACCGACCTGAGAAGCCTATATGAAAGTCATTGGGATCAGCGGGCTGGATACTGCCGTGTCGTTCAAAAAGGCCAGGTGGCCGGGTCTTGAGGAACGTGAGTACCGAATTGCACAGGGGATGGACGCTGCCGCTGCCCTGGTAATCGATGGGCGCTTGGTCGCAGCCGCGGAGCAGGAACGCTTCAGCGGCATGAAGCAGACCGGCAGTTTTCCCATTGACGCGATTCGGTACTGCCTGAACGATTCCGGCATCTCGATAGAAGAAATCGATGAGATTGCGCACGGGTTCGACTATGAGCCGTTCCGCGATCTCTATTTGCACGATGAAGCCTCGGCCGGCCTCTATCAGGATGTCTTCTCAAGAGATGCGCTCCTGACCCAGGTGCGCCGCGATCTACCCGGATTCCCTGAAGAACGCGTGTTTTCAGTCGGCCACCACCTTGCCCACGCTGCCAGTGCGGCCTTCACTTCAGGCTGGGATGAGTCGCTGGTTGTGGTCAACGACGCGATGGGCGAGTTGGAAAGCCTGAGCGTCTATGAGTTTTACGACGGAAAACTCACGAGGCTCCGTCAGATTGGCGCCAACGATTCCATTGGAATCCTCTATTCGTTGGTCACGCTGCACCTGGGCTTCGATTTCAACTCAGATGAATACAAGATCATGGGGTTGGCGCCCTACGGCGATCCTGCCCGCTTCCGCAACTTTTTCGAGAAGATTGTCGATCTTCGCGACGATGGCTCGATTCGAATCCAAATTCTGCGCCTCAACCAGTCCCGCGATGAGCGCGAATTCTACAGGGCCACACGCGCGTATCTAGATGAGCATCTCTTTCCGCGGAGGCTTCCGGGGGATCCAATCACCCCCATGCACCAGGATGCGGCGGCTGCTCTTCAGGAATGCCTGGAACGCGTGATCCTTCATCTCTATGGACACTTCGCGGAACAGACTGGGCTGCGGCGGATTGCCCTGGCGGGCGGGGTGGCGTTGAATTGCACAGCCAACGGCAAGCTGGTTCGATCCGGTCTCTTTGACGAGGTCTACGTACAGCCTGTGGCGGGAGACGACGGCTCGGCCCTTGGAGCCGCACTGTACCGGACATCGCTTTCCCAGCAGATTCCTAATCTTCGGATGCCGGCCCCGCTTTTTGGGCCACGTTACGACACGGATAGCATCGAGGCTGCTCTTCATCGCTTCGAGGACCGTATCCAGTGGGAGCGCATGGGCTCTTTCGAAGCCGTGTGCGCCTCCGCGGCCCGGCTGATTGCCGATGGCCGAGTTCTCGCCTGGTATCGGGGGCGAATGGAGTACGGCCCGCGCGCCCTGGGAAATCGGAGCATCCTTGCGGATCCCGGACACCCGGAGATGCGCGACCGGATCAACGCGATGGTAAAGAAGCGCGAAGCTTTCCGTCCATTTGCGCCAGCCTGCGCCCTGGAAGAGGCCCATCGCTGGTTCGAGGTGGCTCCGGGGACCGAACTGCCCTACATGATCAGCGTCGTCGGTGTGCGCCCGGAGGTTAGAGCGGCGCTCCCGGCGATTACCCACGTCAACGGCTCGGCTCGCTTGCAGACCGTTTCCGCGACCGACAACCCGGATTTCCATACTCTGCTTCGGGCCGTCGGAGAAACCACCGGCCGGCAGATGGTGCTGAACACCAGCTTCAACGTCAAGGGACAGCCGATCGTCAACACACCCGATGAAGCCGTGCAGACATTCCTTGGTACGGGCATTGAATTCCTATTCATGGAGAACTTTTTTGTTACCCGTTCAGGTATCTGAGTGGAATGAGACCGAAGTCGAGTATCCGCGCGATCTGACCGTGGCTCAGATCTTCGGGTTGCAGGCCGCTCGAACTCCGGAGGCTATTGCCGTTGTAGCCGGGGACTGCCGGCTAAGCTATCGTGAACTGGATGCGTGGTCCAATCGGCTGGCTCGGTACCTCCAAAGTCTAGGTGTGAAGCCGGAGACACTGGTGGGTGTTGCGCTGGGACGATGCGCGTCGATCATCGTCAGCCTGCTGGCGATATTGAAAGCCGGCGGCGCCTATGTGCCGTTGGACCCCAATCACCCGAAGGACAGGCTTTCGCTGGTAATCGAAGATTCGCACATGCCGGTTCTTATTACCGGCGCGGAGGCGCGTGGACAACTGCCATCGGCTGCCTGCCGCCTGGTTGATTTGGATAATGAAGCCGCTTCGGTTGCACTGCAGAGTGCCGATGCGGTTGCTTCCGATGCGGTCAGCCGGAATTTGGCATACGTCCTCTTCACTTCCGGCTCGACCGGCAGACCCAAGGGGGTGATGGTTGAACACCGCAACGTGGCCAACTTCTTTGCGGGAATGGACCGGGTGATCGGTTGCAAACAGGGAACCTGGCTTGCTGTGACCAGCGTCTCCTTCGACATCTCAATATTGGAAATTCTCTGGACTCTGACACGGGGTTTCAAAGTAGTTCTTCATGGCGACGAAGGAACCAGTACCATCGGCGATGAGATCATCCGCCACGGCGTAACTCATCTGCAAATGACGCCCTCCCTGGCGCGCTTGTTAATGCTGGACTCTCGCGCCTACGTCGCGCTGGGTTCGCTCCGCCAGATCTTGTTAGGAGGAGAAGCTCTGCCTTCTTCCCTCATCCACCAGCTTCGCCGGATTTTCAAGGGCGAGATTTACAACATGTACGGTCCGACCGAGACCACGATTTGGTCGACGACCTACCACGTGGAAGAACCGGGGAGCACCATTCCTATCGGCCGGCCGGTCGCCAATACGCAAACCTATGTTCTCGATGCGGGGCTGTCTCCGGTTGAAGAGGGCGCTATCGGCGAACTGTTCATTGGCGGCGATGGTGTAGCCCGCGGCTATTTGAACCAGCCGGATCTTACGCAGGAACGATTTCTCTCGGTACCCTCTCTGTCCAAGACACGTCTCTACCGCACGGGAGATCTGGTGCGCTGGCTACCGGATGGCAACATCGAGTTTCTTGGGCGAGCAGACTACCAGATGAAGCTGCACGGCTTCCGCATCGAGCCAGGTGAGATCGAGGCTCTTTTGGAGCGGCACCCGGGAGTGAGACAGGCCGTCGTTATCCTTCGAGAAGACAGGGAAGGCGACAAACGACTGGTTGCATATCTGGTTTGTGATGCCGGCGGTCCGCCTGCGGTTAGCGCTTTACGGAGTGCGCTGCGTTTGAAGCTTCCCGAATACATGGTCCCCTCAAGTTTCGTCTTTCTCCCGGAGATGCCCCTCACCGACAACGGGAAGACGGATCGCAAGGCTCTGCTTTGCCTGCCGCCTCCAGTCGCTCCAACAGACGGCACGGCAGGGAATCGACCGGAAAGCGAAATCGAACGCATTATCACCGAGGCATGGAAAGAGGCTCTGGGAATCTCAAACGTAGGCGTCGACAGTAACTTCTTCGACCTCGGAGCGCACTCTCTCACAGTTGCGGAGGTGCAGGCCAATCTGCAACAGATGCTCGGCCGTGAGATTGATACCGTTGATTTTTATCAGTTCTCAACGGTCCGCGCGCTTGCGAGCCATCTTGGTGGAGCGGCGCCGCAAAACCAGGCTTCGGACAGGGCACAGCGCCGCCTTGCGGCTCGCAGGAAGTGAGGGAAGCAATGAACTCCTCATCGATTGCGGTCGTCGGGATGGCGGCACGCTTTCCCGGTGCGCGGAATGTACCCGAGTTCTGGCAGAATCTGCACGACGGAGTCGAATCCGTCCGGCAGCTTTCCGATGCCGAACTGATAGCGGCCGGTGCGTCGCCTGAGGATCTCTCAAATCCGGACTACGTGAAGATGGCCGCGATGCTGCAGGATGTGGCGTTGTTCGACGCATCGTTCTTCGGCTTCAGTCCCAAAGATGCGTCGATCATGGACCCCCAGCACCGGCATTTCCTCGAGTGCGCGTGGGAAGCGCTGGAGGACGCGGGCCATCCGCCACAACGGTTTGATGGGGCTATCGGCGTCTTTGCCGGTTCTGGCCTGAATTCCTACCTGATCCATAACCTGCTCGCCAATCGAAAATTGCGCCAGTCGGCAGGCTTATTTCAACTCAAACAGACGGGTAATGACAAGGATGTCCTGGCCACTCGTGTTTCCTACCAGTTCGACTTGCGTGGCCCGAGCATCAATGTGCAGACCGCCTGCTCCACGTCGCTGGTCGCAGTTCACCTTGCCTGCCAAAGCCTGCTCAACTTCGAGTGCGACTTGGCTTTGGCGGGCGGCGTAACTATCGAAATCCCGCACGGACTCGGATATATCTACCGCGAAGGAGAGATTCTCTCGCGGGACGGACACTGCCGGGCGTTCGATGGCAGATCGAGCGGGACCGTTTTCGGAAGTGGCCTGGGAATCGTCGTACTGCGGCGGCTAAAAGATGCGCTGGAAGACCGCGACAACATCCGCGCTGTGATTCTTGGATCGGCGATCAACAACGACGGCGCACGCAAGGTTGGATACCTCGCGCCCAGCGTTGAAGGCCAAGCCGAAGTTATTTCCGAGGCGCTGGATTTCGCAGGAGTGAGCGCCGACGACATCTCGTATGTCGAGACACACGGAACGGGGACTCTGGTCGGCGACCCGATTGAGATTCGGGCTTTAACCCAGGCATTCCGCAAATCCAGTGCTCGGATTGGTTACTGCGGAATCGGCTCTGTAAAGACAAACGTCGGCCACCTGGACGCTGCAGCCGGTGTCGCCAACTTGATTAAGACAGTGCTCGCTCTGGAACATGGGCAGTTGCCCGCCAGCTTGCATTTTCAGCATCTGAATTCTCATATCGAGTTAAAGAGCAGCCCGTTCTACGTCAACAGCCAGCTTGCGAATTGGCCGGCCAACGGATCGCCGCGGCGCGCGGGGGTAACTGCGCTGGGCATCGGAGGAACGAACGCGCACGTGGTGCTGGAGGAAAGGCCGCTGCGAACATGCCAAGGGGAAGTGAAGCCCTATCACGTGCTGCTTGTTTCGGCAAAGACAGAAACTGCCTTGGAACGCGCATCCGCCAATCTGGCCGCCCACATTCAGGCACATCCCGAACTCGATCTTGCGGATATTGCCTATACCTGCCAGGTTGGCAGACACGCCTTCGCGCACCGCCGCGCTCTGGTGGCGAGGGATGCTGCGGAGGCTGTCCACGAGCTCCTGGGCGGCGACCATCTCCAATTCGCCTCCCGCATCGCCCCGAAGCAGATTCCCGGTGTTGTCTTCATGTTCACAGGGCAAGGCTCTCAGTACGTCAACATGGGGCGCGAAATCTACGAGAATGAACCGGTCTTTCGTGAGACGCTCGATCTCTGTGCCCGACAGTTGCAGCAACACATAGCGCTGGATCTCCGCGCGGTGCTCTATCCGCCGGATGAAGCGAAAGATATCTCTACTGAAAAGCTGAATCAGACCTGGTTGACGCAACCCGCTCTGTTTGCCATCGAGTACTCGCTTGCACGCTGGTGGATGTCGATGGGCGTAGCGCCCGCTGCCATGGTGGGCCACAGCATCGGCGAATATGTGGCCGCGTGCCTGGCAGGAGTGTTTTCTCTTGAAGATGCACTCGCAATCACTGCCTGCCGCGGCCGTCTAATGTACGACTTGCCGGCTGGCGCGATGCTCGCGGTTCCGCTTCCAGCCACCGATCTTCGCCTTGACGGGAAGCTTTCCCTGGCGGCCATCAATCAATCGCGTCTCTGCGTGGTCTCCGGGCCAACCGAGGAGATTGCAGAACTGGAGGCGAGGCTTCAGAAGGAGTCCGTGAGCAGCCGGCGGTTGCACACGTCCCACGCATTTCACTCCGCGATGATGGATCCCATCCTCGGCCCCTTCGAATCACGGCTGAGGAGCATTGTCCTCCATCCTCCGAAGATCCCCTATCTCTCCAACGTGACCGGCACCTGGATACAGGCAGAGGAAGCGATGGACCCGGGATATTGGGCGCGTCACGTTCGCCAGACGGTGCACTTCTCAGATTGCCTGGATGAGCTGTTCCGTTCTTCGGAGTCGATTCTCATTGAGTCCGGTCCCGGCAATACGCTCACCTCCCTGGCACGGCAACAGAGTGGAGGAAAGGCAACCGCATTTCAGTCTCTGCCCCATGTCCGCGAAAAGATCACCGATCTTCGTTTTGCGCTTACCACGCTGGGACAGATCTGGGTTGCGGGTGGGGTTATCGATTGGGCAACGCTGCACACGTTTGATTCAGCTCAGCGTGTGCCGCTGCCAACTTATCCATTCGAGCGTCAGAAATTCTGGATTGAGCCGGATTTGAGTCCTCGCGCGATGATCTCTTCCAATGTGGCTGCGCTGCCCGTGGAGGACGAGACGGGCATGTGGTTCTATCGCCGTCGCTGGAAACCAACGCCGGTCGCGCCTGCCGTCCCGGATAAAGATCATTGCTGGATGGTGTTTCTTGATTCTCTGGGCTTGGGAGAACAAATTGCGGATGTCCTCCGACTCCACACCCAGAATGTGATTATGGTCCGGGCCGGTTCCGGCTTTCGGCAATCGGGAAAGAGAGAGTACATCGTCCGGCCGGGTTTTCGCGAAGACTACGACGCTCTGGTTGCCGACGTTCTCAAAAGCGGATCTACACCCAAGACGATTCTCCACCTTTGGTCCGTTGTGCCGGAGGGAACAAGCGCTCCCCTCGACGAGACTCTAAATCGCAGTTTCTATAGTCTGCTCTACCTCGCCCAGGCGCTGGCCAGCCAGGACTTGCCGGACTTGGCGATCGCTGTAGTCTCAAACCGGATGCAACAGGTCTTCGAAGAACACGTTCACGACCCAGCTCGTGCGGTTCTTTTCGGGCCGGCCCGTGTGATTCCGAAGGAACTTCCGGGCATTGTATGCCGCTGCATCGATGTGGAGACGAACGAGGGCCAGGTTACGGAATGTGCTGCCCGGATCGTCACCGAAATGGCCGCGGTGCGCGAGGAATCCACGGTTGCCTTTCGCGGAGGCGAGCGCTTTGTCGAGACATTGGAGCGCTTGAGTTTGGCCGCTGGTCCAGAGCGCCCTCGCCTGCAAAGCCGGGGTGTGTATCTCATCACGGGTGGATTGGGCGGCATCGGGCTGGTGGTCGCCGAACACCTGGCCCGCGAATTCAAAGCCAATCTCATCCTCGTCGGCCGTTCCGCTTTGCCTCCCGAAGATAAGTGGGAAGCCTCCCTGAAGGATCTCGAGGAAACGGAGTCCAATCGGCAAAAGATTCAGAAGCTGATGGATATCCGATCTTGCGCGGCCGGTCTGCTTGTCGTTCAAGGAGACGTTACCGACCTGGGACAGATGCGCGGCGCCGTCAATTTGGCCAAACAGCGTTTTGGACGCATCGATGGGGTCTTCCATGCGGCGGGCGTTCTCGATGACGGCCCTCTGATGCTCAAGACCGAACTGTCTACATTGCGAGTGCTCGATCCGAAGGTGCGTGGAACGCTGGTTCTGGAAGAGGCTCTGCGAGGTACTCCGCTGAGCTGCTTTGTCTTGTTCTCGTCCATCAGCTCAATCTTTCCTCCTCCCGGGCAGGTGGACTACGCGGCAGCCAACGCCTTTCTCGACGCATTCGCACTTAGTCGCCAGGGGCCAGTCACCGCAATCAATTGGAGTCTCTGGCGGGAGGTGGGGATGGGCGCGCGCTCCGCATCTCGACATCCTCTGCTGGACCGGCTGGTAATGGAAACGCCCAACGAGATCGTGTATTCAAGCCAGATGTCGCCACGGCGGCACTGGTTCCTTTCCGAACACACTCTGAAGAATGGTCCGGCGTTGACCCCGGGAACGGGATACCTGCAACTGGCATCCGCCGCTCTCGCGCACGGTTCGTTTGACGGTTCGGCCGAATTCAGGGATGTTCACTTTCTTGCCCCGCTGACCTTCGGCGCTTCTGAGTCCAAAGAGGTGCGGGTCCGGTTGAGTCGCGAGCCAGGAGCCGCTCAGGCAGGAGCTTCCTTCCAATTCTCGATTCTGGCAAAGGCCGGTGAGTGGGTCAAACACTGCGTAGGCCAAATTGCACCGAGCCCGCCAAGGCCGGCGTCGCGGGTCGATCGCGCCACGATTGCGGTGCGTTGCCGGGATCGAGAGATCGTATTCGACGAACTGCACCGGACCAAGCAGGAACATTACTTCGATTTCGGTCCGCGCTGGCATTGCCTAAAGCGATTGAGCATCGGTATGAGGGAGGGCTTGGCAGAGCTTGAACTGGATAGGGGATTTTCAGAAGATGCCACCACGTTTGGTATGCACCCTGCGCTGCTCGACCTGGCGACAGGTTGTGCGCTCTATCTGATTGACGGCTACCTTCAATCCAGCGATCTCTATCTCCCGCTTGCCTATAAGAGGCTGAGCGTTTATTCCCGGATTCCCTCGAAGTTGTGGAGCCATATCCGCTCACGGCAAGAGAATTCGGTTCGACGCGATGTTGCAGTCTTCGACATAACGCTCTTCGATGAGCAGGATCAGGTGTTGGCAGAGATTGAAGCGTTCACCATGCGTCGACTGGCTGATCCCGCCAAGGCTCGGACGCCGAAGGCGCCGCCGAGTAGCGCCGCTCTCCCCGAAGATGAACAGTCGATCGAGGCGCTGGGCAACACCGGGATTGTCCCCCTTGAAGGCGCGCGAGTCTTGACACGGATTCTTATGACGACAACTCCCCACACCGTCGTCGTCACCGCGCAACCCATTGATGACCTTGAGACACAGGACCCCGTCGCAAGACCACGGGCAATGCATGTAGCCGCACCGAGGGAAGAGGTAGCGAGCACCATCGCCGACTGGTGGCGAGAGTTGCTGGGAGTGGAGCAAATCGGACTGGACGACGACTTCTTTGATCTGGGAGGCCAGTCCTTGGTCGCGATACGCCTGATTACCAGGATCAAGAAAACCTACCAGGTAGACCTCGACTTGGCCGTCTTGTTTGAAGCTCGAACAGTTCGCCAACTTGCGGATGTGATTCGAAACGCGAAACAGCCCGCGGCAGGAGAGACGAAAGCATGGTCCGCCCTTGTGCCAATTCAGGCAAGTGGTTCCCGGATTCCATTCTTCAGCGTTCATCATCTCGGGACGGGCGTGCTTTTTTATGATCAGTTGGCAAAACTTCTCGGACCCGACCAGCCTTTCTATGCTTTTCAGTCTCCTCTTGAATCCGACGATCGCATTCGGGAGACAAGCGTTGAAGAACTGGCATCCATTTACGTCAAAGAACTGCGAAGGTTCCTTCCCAATGGGCCGTACTTATTGGGGGGCGCGTCCCTTGGGGGGATTATCGCGCTTGAGATGTCCCAACAACTCCTTGCGCTGGGCGCGAAGACCGATTTGCTCATCATGTTCGACGCTTCTGTTCCAGGAAGCGAACGACACGTAGCGGCCTTGGAACAGACGTCGACTTTCTGGCGAAAGTTTCGAAGGCAGGGCGTCCCTTATTTGAAGAATAAGATCGAAATCAAGGCTGATTATCTGAAGTTGCAGTTACGGCAACAAAGAGAAGCTATAGCGTGTTCCATTTACCGGCTCGCAGGCCAGAGCCTCCCTACTGCACTTCGCTATGCCCAAGCCATCGCAGCTCATAGACGAACGCTGGAAAAATATACTGCCAAGCCCTATCTGGGGAAGATTACGCTGATACGAACCACGGACTTTCGCGAGACTCTGAGCGCGATCCCGGATCCCAATATGGGCTGGGATAAGTTCGCCGGCGGCGGGCTGGAAATTCACGACGTCCCCGGGGGGCACATATCCATGTTTGCCGAGCCCAATGTGCTGGTTTTGGCCGAAACGCTCACCGCAATCCTGTCAACCCACGTTGCTGAATAACGAATCATGTGCGGATTGCAGCGCCTACCATTTGCACTTATCTACTTAACGCCGCTAACCATGAAGTCGTCTCTCTTGAAGCGGAGGGCCCTCTGGCCGGTCAACAGAAATGGAAAGTCGTTCAAAGAGCAATGACAAATTACGAGCACGACCAGCTTTGCGTATATCGCAATTACACGAGATCGTTCAGGCGCGCGATGCAGATTCAAGTTTGACAACCCGCGTCGTCTCAATTCGAAGCGCTCATGAGTGAACCATGATACATGGGGATGCGGACCCGATTCTCAGCGCAGCGCCTGTAGCAAATCGCAGCGTTGGGACGGTTGCGCTTTCCGCAAAGCCTGGCGCCGTCGATATTCCTATTTGCCAAGTGAATGTCTCCAGGGGCCTTCTAGTGTCTGATTTCACACGGTAAACAAAGCGGCCGGAAAGACACGGGACTAAGCCATCGAAACGTTCTCTTTGCGGCAAGTCGCTGCAAATTGCGGCGCTCTTGTCATGGCCCTGTTTCGTTTGTCGTGTCAGTTTTCTATGCAGGCGAGACTTCGATGTTGCTGTCGTGGCTCGGCATCGATGTGGGTGACTTCAACTGTCCCAAAGCCTGCTTTGAGGCGGTAATCTTATAGTCGCCAGGAGTTGATACGTGGCACTCTCAGGGATGACGTTAAACACTCGATAAAGATGGTCTTCAAGAACTCCGGCTTCAACATCGTTGCGGTTACAGCACTGGCGCTGGCATTGGGGCGAATACTGCCGTCTTTTCCGTGGTGAACGTGGTGATGCTCAAGCCGTTGAGCTATCCCAATGCAGATCGTATCGTAGAGTTTTTGTCCTCGTCTTTCTTGGTTGCCTCCAGTCTTGCTTGCGTTCCTCAGTTTCACTTCTATCGGCGGCATTCCAGCGTCTTTCAGGAGGTCGCCGCATACGATGCTGGTGGCCCCGGCTTCAACATTACCGGCCAACGGCAGGAGCAAGTCAATGGCCTTCACGTGAAACCGGCTCTGATCGGCGTCGTCCTGGGCATCGCGTATCCTTCGGTATCAGTCGCTTCATCGCCACCTTCCTCTACGGCGTCAAGGTTTGGGATCCGGCGGTGTTCGTATCGGTACCACTCGTACTAACTGCAGTGGCGTTATTCGCTGTGTGGGTGCCCGCGACCCGCGCTTCCAACAAGCAGGTATCAAAAAAGGAGCCAAAATATGAAACTTGTCGCACTTTGTTTGCTCTGTGCGGTAGCAAGCGCACCGTTATCGGCGCAGACTGTTGACACCGTTGCACAGCAGTTCCAGAACCCCGCCAAAGAGTTCCGTCCTATGGTGCGGTGGTGGTGGCCGGGCGGTGATGTAACCGATGCGGAATTACGCCGCGAAGTAGATTTGCTCGATCAGGCGAACTTTGGCGGAGCGGAAATTCAGCCTTTTACAATTGGGCTCGATCTCCAAAGAATGCCTGAGGCTACTCGGAAGCGCGTCGACGATTATTTGACTCCGACATTCTATGCTCATATGCATGCCGCTCTCGATGAGGCGAGCGCGAAAGGAATGTGGCTGGACTATACACTTGGCTCGGCTTGGCCCTTTGGAGGAGCAGGAGTAGTTACTCCTGCACTGGCTT
>Ga0224557_1002529_pt1 | contig 15430 bp, 10 predicted proteins | sample 714S31014metaG_FD_180677 | JGI IMG/M metagenome (GOLD analysis project Ga0224557, IMG submission 180677) | Peat soil microbial communities from Stordalen Mire, Sweden - 717 S3 10-14 | ecosystem: Environmental > Terrestrial > Soil > Wetlands > Peat | place: Sweden: Norrbotten County, Stordalen...
TCAGCATTGCATTGTAGGCAAATACGCGTTTGTGGGCGGCGGAACGATTGTGACGCAGGATGTGCTGCCATTTTCGCTGACCGCATCGCGGCGGGAAAACAAGGCGTTCGGGATGAACAAAATTGGGCTGGCAAGGCGGGGATTTTCGCCGGAGCGTTTGCAGACTCTGCAAAGAGCGTTTCGTTTGCTGCTGGCGGCGAAGCTGAACACGACGCAGGCTCTTGAGAAGCTGCGCGCGATGGACGGCGACGACGTGGCGCTGCTGATTACGTTTGTAGAGCGCAGCGAGCGCGGGATTATCAAGTAGGGCAACTCGGCGGTCCAAGGCGATCTTTCAGATAAAGTTGTTTGACGATCAGGGAGTCGGCTGGGCATTGGAGCATCTCTATGGTCCGAACATTTAGGCAACTAGTTGTTCTAGCTGTGTGTGGGCTGGGTGCGTTACATGCGCAAGATGTTGTTCAAGTGAGCGCAAGGACGATTCAGCAGCACATCGATCGTCAAGTCTTTCCTATGTACCCTCCCATTGCCAAGGCAGCGCATGTCCAGGGCACAGTCCTCTTCGAACTCCGCATTGGAACTACAGGGCAGATCGAATCGATGAAGGTGATTAGCGGGCCACCGATGCTGCAGCAAGCGGCTATCGATTGCATGAAAAAATGGACGTTTCATCCATTTGAGAAGGATGGCGCTCCAGCTGTAGCAACGGGCCAGTACTCGATCATTTTCGCGCTCAGTGATCAAAGTAATACGACGGTTGGCCACGGCCCGCAGTCGGCAGCCCCCGTCCACACGGTGACCGTCCGTGTCCTGAGCGAAGACGCAGCTCAAGGCTCAGACACTGCGCTTAACGAAAAGTTCGACGACGCCGACAGCGCTTGCAAGAAGGAAATCCTGGCGCGCCAATTTAACGCTGCGACTGTTTCGGTGTGCGAGGAAGCGGGAATGCTAGCCGAAAAGTTGCCGGTAGATGGCAACTACGTGGCAAGACGATCTGCTTTCGTTTACGCTGCAACCGCGTGTGGAGACATTGGGGACTTCAAGGGCGCCTTAACCTGGGCTGAAAAAGCGGTCGAGGTAGTTAAGCTCGGGCATGACGGCAACTCCGGCAGCAGCGCGGCGTATGCAACGAAGGGGAGTGTGGAGGGGTATCTGGGCGATTTCCCAGCCGCGGACCGTGACCTAACGTTGGCGGAAGATTTTGACCGTAAAGCTATTGAGTCGGACCATCAATCGCAGGCCGAGCACAGCAGTTATTATGAACGAGACTTGGCCAAGAATCTACAACTCCATGCAAAGGTTCTGCAGGCCATGGGGCGCTTCGACGAGGCGCAGAAGAAGCTGGATGAAGCAGCCAAATACAACTAGACGAAGGAAAACTGCCGCGATGGCTCAGGAAGGCGCAGAACCGCCTTCTGAAGGGATGGCGCAGTGAAACTCGGCCTCATTGCCGGCAACGGGCGGTTTCCGTTTCTTCTGCTCGACGCGGCGCGGGCGCAGGGGCTGGAAGTCTGCGTTGCCGCTATCAAAGAAGAGACCGATGCGGAGATTGAGCAGCGGGCCGCCGCTGATCCGGAGATCACGGTTCACTGGCTTTCGCTGGGCGAGCTGTCGCGGCTGATTGAGACCTTTCACAAGGAAGGTGTTGAGAAGGCTGTGATGGCGGGTCAGGTAAAGCACAAGCAGATTTTTTCGAGCATCCGTCCGGATTGGCGGCTGGCCAAGCTGCTGCTGAACCTGAGCACGCGGAATACGGACATGCTGCTGGGCGCGGTGGCCAAGGTGCTGGGCGACGAGGGAATTGAACTGATCAGTTCGACTTCATTTCTGGAGCCGCTGCTGGCGCAGGAGGGCGTGCTGACTGAGCGGGCTCCCGACGAGGATGAGCGCAAGAACATCGAGTACGGCCTGGGCGTGGCGCGAGCGGTGGCTGGCTTCGATATCGGCCAGACCGTGGTGGTGGCCGCGCAGGCCTGCGTTGCGGTGGAGGCCATGGAAGGCACCGACGCGACGATTGAGCGCGCAGGGCGGCTTATGGAGTCGATGGAGGGGGACGCTTCCACCCTCGAACGGCGGCTAACGGTGGTGAAAGTGGCAAAGCCTAACCAGGATATGCGCTTCGACGTGCCGGTGATCGGGTTGGCGACCATCGAGGCGATGATGCGCGCCGGAGCCAGTTGCCTTTCGATCGAGGCGGGGCGTACGCTTTTATTCGATCGGGAATCGCTGCTGGAGCGAGCCAGCCGGGCTGGTATTGCCATTGTGGCCGCTCCCCGCTGATACTGGTTCGGGCAAGGTTTTCTCCCCCCGGCGTTCGTTCCGGTCTCGCTTTTCCCAGATCCCTGATCCCTAAACCATGTCTTCCGGAGGTATTTATGAAAAAGTCTGCATTTGTTGCTCTGTCCGCGTTCCTGTTGCTCGCGGTTTCTGCTGTCACGGCGCGTGCTGCCGACGACGTTGCAGGGCCGCCCATGCCCATGGTGGGCCAGCAAGCCCCCCCGTTCACGCTGCCTTCACAGGATGGCTCCGCGGTCTCGCTCAAAAGCTTTCGCGGCAAGTGGGTGGTTCTCTATTTTTATCCTCGCGACATGACGACCGGCTGCACGATTGAGGCCCACAAGTTCCAGGACAGCCTGAAAGACTTTGGGGCGAAGCATGCTGTGATCCTGGGCGTGAGCGTTGACTCGAAGGAAAGCCACCAGCAGTTCTGCACCAAGGACAGCCTGACGTTCCGCCTGCTGGCGGACACGGATCACACGGTGGTGAGCGCGTACGGCTCGCTGGCCAGCTACAACGGCACCTACATGGCCAACCGCAATACCTTCCTCATCAATCCCAAGGGCAAGGTGGTGAAGGTGTGGACCAAGGTGAACCCGACTGAGAGCGCGTCGGAAGTGCTTGCCGTGCTGCCAAACAAGGGCAGTACGATCAAGGCCGATTAACCCAGCAGGAGCATCATGCCCACGGAACTCGCCCAGGATTTTCGCGCAGAATTGAATGCCATCCGTGCTGAGCTGCTTGCCGTTGAGCCTGCGCTGGCGGACACGCCGTGGCGAGCAGGTGGTTGGACGCGCAAACAGATCGTCGGGCATCTCCTTGATTCCGCGGCTAACAATCGCCAGCGCTTTGTGCGCGCCGCCATCGACGGGCACTATGCGGGGCCACAGTACGCCCAGGATGCGTGGGTGGCTGCCCACGGCTATGCAACTCAGACCTGGGCGACACTTTTGCACTGGTGGCAAGTGGAGCATGAGATTCTGGCCGCCACGGTGGACTCCATCCCCGAAGACCGGCTGCAGGCAGCCTGCATGGTTGGGGAGGATGCGCCGGTTTCATTGCGCTTTCTCATCGAAGACTACATTCGGCACCAGCGTTGGCACCTGGCGCAGCTCAAAACCGGCCTGACAGCCTCGTAAACAGGCAACCCGTAAACGCAGAAAAGCCCGGCCATGAGCCGGGCTCTTTTGCTTGCCTTGGTTGCCTGTTGCCGGTACTACTTTTTAGCGCCCTTTTTGGCGGCCTTTTTTGCTGGCGCCTTCTTGGCTGCTTTTTTTGCTACGGCTTTCTTTGCAGGAGCCTTCTTGGCTACCGCCTTCTTCGCCGCAACCTTCTTTGCGGGCGCTTTCTTTGCTGCTTTCTTGACTGCCAACTTTTTACCTCGTTTAGTGGTTTTGCCAGCGCTTTTTTTGGCCACGGCCTTCTTCGCCTTGACCTTTCCGCCCTTGGCGCTGGAGTTGCTCTTCTTTGCGGCGGATTTCTTCGCGGCCTTTTTGGCCACAATCTTTTTCTTTGCTACTTTTTTGGGAGCCTTTTTCGCAGGCGCCTTCTTGGCGGCTTTCTTCGCCGGCGCTTTCTTTGCTGCTTTCTTTGCGGCCTTCTTGGCTGCGGGCTTTGCTGCCGGAACTACCGCAGCCACGACGACGACTTCTTCGGCGATCACTTCGTCGTCATCTGAGGAGGTGAGTATGCTGGCGGTCTCGACTTCTTCCTCGTCCTCATCCGCCAAGCCTTCCACCTGATCGGGGTCAAGCTCTTTCGGCTCTCCTTTGGGATCGCCGTCGCTCATCGCATACATCCTGACATGATCTTCCATCCCATTGCCTCCAGCGGCTCGCCGCTGTCCTCGATTTATGTGGCTCTTCGCGCAACGAACACTTCCAAATTGCACGCAGTAACCAGTGTATTACTAGCTTGCACGCAAACGCATCGAAAATACAAGGGCGGATCGAGTGGCTCGCGAGATTTTTACTTCTGCGAGGAGGACTTCGGCTTCGTCTCGGACTTTGCCGGGCTCTTGTTCGCAGTGGAGGAGTGCGCCGTGCCCTTGCCCGCGCTCGCTGATCTGGCGGGAGCCGTTGTATGCGACCTGGCGCCGACTGAAGAGGCCGACGAACTTCTGTGGCGTCGACCGCTGGAGGTGTGCTGCACGATGACGGGCTCGGCCACATGCAGTCGGCTGCCGGGATCAACCTTGATGCCGGACATCTTGTTCCAGCGCCGTAACTGGCTGAGGGAGACGCCGAATCGATCCGCAATGGTGACCAGCGTATCGCCCTTGCGCGCCGTGTAGAGGCGCGTGTGGATGGACGTCTCAGCCAGCGGCGGAGCAGGGACCACAACAGCCGCAGTTCCATCGAGGCTGTCGCTCTCATGCAGCTTGTTGGCCGTTGCCAGGGCGGCGGGCTCTACGCGATACTCCCGCGCCACGGAGGCGATGGTATCGCCGGCGGCCACCGTGTGGTAGCGCCAGGCGTTGCGCTTGTCTTCAGGAATGAGCGCGACGCGGTCATTGAACAAGGTTGCGGTCCCGGCGGGCAGATGCAGATCGAAGGGTGTGTCAGGCGGCGTGACCATTCTGAGCAGGCTCGGATTGAGAGCCATCAACTCGTCGACAGGCGCACCGACCAGGTCAGAGACCAGACGCAGGTCTACCGAATAGTTGACCGTGACCGTATCCGTGAGCACGGGAGGATCAAGAGTGACATCGTCGAATCCATACTGCTTGGGATTATTCGCGATGATGATAGCCGCCAGAATTTCGGGCACGTAGTTGCGGGTTTCAGTAGGCAGCTCGTTGCGCCTGTAGAGTTCCCAGAAGTCGCCGTAGCCGGTTCTTGACACTTCCTTCTGGATGTTTCCCGCACCGTGATCATAGGCGGCCATGGCAAGGTACCAGTCGCCGAGTTGGTCATAGAGGAACTTCATGTAGCGGCCGTAAGCGCGGGTGGATTTTTCAGGGTCGAAGCGCTCGTCGACATACTCATCGCGCTTGAGGCCGTAAAACGGACCGGGCATGAATTGCCACATGCCGCCGGCGTGGGCACCCGACCTGGTCCGGGGACCGACGGCGCGGGGATTGAAGCCTGACTCGGCGACCGCGAGATAGATGAGGTCCTGGGGCACGCCTTCTTCGGCTAGGACATGTTGAATCATGCCTCTGTAGAGGCCGCCACGCTGGAACGAGTGGAGAAGGGTGTTGTGGCCTCTTTGCGTGTTCGCGAAAAAGTTGATGAAGGCGGCCACGTAGTCGTTGACCACGAGCGGCAAGTCCGATTTGGTAGTGGCGAGGTCGGCCTGCGCCTTGGCCACAAGTTTGGGGTCGGCCTTGGGCGGCACACCAGTGATGACGTCGCTGGCCACTTCAGCCGGAGTAGGCTCGGGCTTGGGCACAAATCCATTGCCCTGCTTGAGCGCCTCCATCTCAAGGCCGTTGACCCGGTCCACGATGCTGTCGAATTCCTGCTGGAGTTGGGGGTTGCTCCTGATATCGATTCCGCTCTCGAGCATCATGTCGACGGCGCGGTCAAACTCCGTCTTGGCCTGAGGAAGCATGCCCTTGCGGTAATCTGCGTCGCCGCTGGCATAGGCTGCTTCAACCTGCTCAATCAGGACGCGGAGACGCTGCTGTTCGACGGTCGGTTGGGGAGCCACGGGTGGTGGCACAGGATCCGGCACAGCGATTGGGGCGACAGGCGGGGCGGTGGCTTGCGGACCAACCGCTGCGGGTGCGGGCTTGCTGTCAAACGGTGCACAGCCCGCCAGCGGCAGCGCCAGCAAAACGCAGCCAATCATCGAAGCCCAACCTGTTCTTACATGCATGAATTCAGACAACCACCCGGACAAGCGTAAGGGCTCCGCGCGTAACTTGAGGCCCTTCCCGATGATAAGCTATGACCTGGAGGCAAGGTGCGCTCCACGAGCGCCCAGCGCCCTCAAGTCAGCCCCCCATGGATGTACGATTCCTTCGCAACTTCGCCATCATTGCCCACATCGACCATGGAAAGTCGACGCTGAGCGACCGTCTTCTTGAGCTGACCGGCTCAGTAACCGGCCGGGAGATGCAGGCGCAGATTCTGGACGACATGGACCTGGAACGGGAGCGGGGTATCACCATCAAGGCGCATGCCGTCCGCATGATGTACAAGGCGAAGGACGGCAATACCTACCAGCTGAACCTGATTGATACGCCAGGCCACGTGGACTTCAGTTACGAGGTTTCGCGCTCGCTGGCCTCGTGCGAGGGCGCGCTGCTGGTGGTGGACGCAAGCCAGGGCGTGGAGGCACAAACGCTGGCCAACGCCTACCTGGCGATCAATCATGGCCTTGAGATCATACCGGTCATCAACAAGATCGACCTTCCGTCGGCCGACATTCTGCGCACCCAGGAAGCCATTGAAAAAGCCGTCGGACTAGACGCCACCGATGCCATCCCGGTGAGCGCCAAGACCGGCCAGGGCGTGGATGACGTGCTGGAAGCAATCGTGCATCGGCTGCCGCCGCCCACGGGCGACCCCGATGCGCCGCTGCAAGCGCTGGTTTTTGATTCGTGGTTCGACGCATACCGGGGCGTGATCGTGCTGGTGCGCGTGATGCAGGGCACCATGCGCAAGGGACAGCGTATTCGTTTCATGTCCAACTCGAAGTCGTTCGAGGTTGAGTCGATGGGCGTGCTGATGCCCAAGCCGGTTGAGATTGGACAGCTTACGGCAGGCGAGGTGGGCTTTTTCGCGGCCACCATCAAGAATGTGGGCGACACCAAGATTGGCGATACGGTCACTGAAGACGCGCGGCCCGCGCCGGCCCAACTGCCCGGCTTTGAAGACATCAAGCCGATGGTGTTCTCAGGCCTTTACACCGTGGACTCGCACGAACATACCCTGTTGAGAGACGCGCTCGAGAAACTGCGCCTGAACGACTCCTCGTTCTTTTTCGAGCCGGAGAGTTCGGTGGCGCTGGGGTTCGGCTTTCGCTGCGGGTTTCTGGGACTGCTCCACATGGAAATTATCCAGGAGCGCCTGGAGCGGGAGTACGAACTGGACCTGATCACCACGGCGCCGGGCGTCCGTTACCACATCACGCTGACAGGTGGCTCGGTGATTGAGGTCGACAATCCCTCGCGCTGGCCAGACCCCACCAACATCGACTCCATTCGTGAGCCGGTGATCACGGCCAAGATCCTGACCAACGAGGAGTACGTGGGCGGCATCTTCAAGCTGGTGGAAGAGAAGCGCGGGCGCCAGGTGAATTTTGAATACGTGACTCCGACGCGCGTCCTGCTTACCTATGAGCTGCCGTTGAACGAGATTGTTCTGGACTTCTATGACCGGCTCAAATCCATTTCCCGCGGCTACGCATCACTCGATTACCAGTTGGCGGGCGAGTGGGAGTCACCGATGGTCAAGCTCGACATCCTGGTGTCAGGGGAGCCGGTGGATGCGCTCTCGATCATTGTCCATCGCGACTTTGCCTATGAGCGCGGCCGGGCCCTGGTATCGAAGATGCGCGAGCTGATTCCGCGGCAGCAGTTCGAGGTGGCGATTCAGGCGGCGATCGGGGCGAAGATCATTTCGCGGGAGACGGTAAGCCCGCTCCGGAAGAACGTGCTGGCCAAGTGCTACGGTGGCGACATCAGCCGCAAGCGCAAGCTGCTGGAGAAGCAAAAAGAAGGCAAAAAGCGGATGAAGCGGATCGGCAAGGTCGATATACCGCAGGAGGCCTTCCTGGCCGTCCTTCGAGTGGGCGAAGATCAGCAAAAATAGGCATTTCCGGGTCGCGGGATGAATACTTCAGTCACCTGGCGTTCATCCGAAACTGTGGAAACCTTGGCAAATGAGAAACCTGGGATTGGGGCCGGGGTTGGGCGCGCAGAGACCTTCCTCGTGAAGATTTCCGATTGATAAATCAGGGCTTAGGCCGTTAAGCAGAATGGAATGCTGCTTGGCAAGTGCAGAATATTGCGTTTAGCCGGCCAATTTTCGAAAGTAATCCACAAATTTTTCCACAAGAATCGGATGGCGTGGACGAGGCCAGGCGGCCGGCTAATCCATTCGCATTTTGATTGCTTGCGGCTGACCCGCCATCGCAGCACGAAAGCCTCGTCCAGCGAGACTTTCGTGCTCCAATGAGAGCGATCGTTTGCGGCCGTCTTCTAGTGAGCTGCCGGGGCAGCCGGATGAGAAGCGGGGGCGTGCGTGGCGGGCTTGGGCGCATCCACACCAGCTCCAGCGGCGCCGGGCGGCGGTGCCGGGATGCCTGACTTCTGATTGTAGGCATCGATGATGTCCTTGGTGATGTTGTTCGCCGTGGCGGCATACAGCACCGGAGACTGCTGTTGGGACACATCGAGCACGAGAGTGTATCCGTGCAGCTCGGCGTAGGCCTGCATCACGTCATACACCTTCGAGGCGAGAGCGTTGTAGACGTCCTGCATCTCCTGGGAGAAGTCGTTCTGGGCGTCCTGGGCATCGCGGTCGAGCTGCTTCTTCTTGGTGTCGACTGCGGTGGCCTTGCTCTGCTGCTCAGCTGGGCTAAGCGTTGAACCCGAGGCCTGGAGCTGCTTGGTCAGGCCGTCGATTTCGTCGGCCATGGCCTTGAGCTGCTGGCGGCGGGGCTCGTACTTCTTCTGCAGGTCGGCGAAGTTGCGCTGGCCTTCGTTGGTTTGAGCCACGGCCACCTGGAAGGCGATAACGGCGATTTTAGCGGGGCCCGGCGCTGCCGCGGGGGCTGCCGGAGTTTGGGCTGCGGCGCTCAGGGCAAAGCCCGAGGCCAGCGTGAGGATAAGTGCAAGCGAACGCTTCATGTGATTCAAAAGCTCCTTGGGAATTCCCGTATGGCCCGATGCGCTGTTGCGCGAAAGCGAGCCTGTGCCTCCTGAGAAACCTCACGGTCATTTTTCGGGAACTCCGCGCCGGATGGCAACAGAGACAGGAAAAGACGCGAATGGAGACGTCAGCAGGAACTAGATGGATTATAGGAGTCTGGGGTAGGAGCGTCAAACCTCTCCGTCATGAATTTATCGGCCCAAAACACGAAGGGCCGCTCAGCGAGCGGCCCACGGTGGAAAGCATGTAATTGCCCGGGCTTAGAAGGTCGTGGAGACCGTGAAGCGGAAGGTCTTGCGGGGCTCTCGGAACTGGTAGCGCGAGCCGTAGGCCTCCATCGCTTCGCCGTAGGAGTAGTCTCCAGCGCCTCCCGGGGGGAACATGGCACGCGTAATCAGCTCGGCCGAGCAGCTACCCTGCTTGCCGCCGACAAGAACGTCGTTGCAATAGGGCTGCTCGTACAGGCGGAGCGGGTTGTACGCGTAGTAGATGCGGAAGGGCGCATTGACGATGGGCATGATGACGGCAATTTCACCACCCAGCGACATGCGCGGGACAAAGTTGGTGCCGGAAATGGGCCGGATGTCCTGCTTGAACCCAACCTGCGAGCCGGAGATGCCGCCCTGGCAAGAACCGTTGTTGTACACCGGGCATCCGTAAAGGAGCGAGGTGAGCGAGGCAAAGCCTTCAGGGCTCTGCTTCAACTGTCCGTGATTGGTGGCCACGTCGATGCCGAAGTCGTCGAACAAGGAGAACATGAGGGTGCCGACGATCGGGATACGATACTCGAGGTTCGTGTTCAGGTTGGTATCGCCACCGATTGAGGCCACTCCGTAAATCGGCAGCGGCACCTGAATGCACTGGTTGTCCTGGGGATTGGTGGGATCGCGCGGCACGCAGGTGCCGTCCGGATTAGTCAACTGAAAGTTGATCTTGCTGGGCACATAGCCGTAAGGGGTGGCGCCGCGGACGTCAAAGCCTCGCAGCTCGCTTTCGCCACCGGCGTAGAAGCGATTGTTGGGGGGAGCCACGTCGCCGCCATATCCCTGCACATAACCAAGCTGGGCGCGGACGCCAAGCACGTTGTGTCCGTTTTCACTGAAGAGCAGGTAGTGCATGGGGATGAAGCGCTTGTAGGCCACCAGGGGCGAGAAATAGCGCACATTGCCCCAGATGCCAGACGCCTGGAAGGCTGCCGTGTATTCCTTGCCGGAACGAGGACGTACCGGGTTGTTGATGGTGTTGTAGGTATAGGTGAGAGAAATCTGGCTGTTGATGATGCCGGCCAGCGCGTTGGAGCCCTGGATGCCGGAGCGGAAGCTGATGGTCTGGAAGAAGGTCTGCGAGGCCGTGCTGAAGGCCGTGATCGACGACTTGCTCCACGAATAGGTGGCGCCGAGGCGCTGGAAGGCATGCCGCTTGAGCGGGTAGCTGATGGAGACGTTCATGCCGTTGGCAGCCTGGTTGTAGTTCTGCGTGAGCGACTGCTGCGCAGAGGTCAGGTTGGCCGACAGGCCAGTGGAGGCCTGATAGTTCTTGGCGGCGTTGAAGTCCTGCTTGTTGTTGTAGATCTGGAAGCCCACATTGATGGGGCGGTTCTTGATGTAGGGCTGCGTGAAGCCGAAGGTGAACGTCCGGGCCACGTTGCCCAGGTTGCCCTGCAGGCTCAGCGTTTCGCCCAGGCCAAGGAAGTTGTTGGTCTGGTAGTTGACGCCGAGGAACGCGCCCGACTGGCCGCTGATGCCGCCGTTCATGCCGATGGAGTTCTTACCCTTTTCCTTGACCTTGAGCAGCAACTCGACGGTGCCGTTGTCAGGATCCTGGTGGGCTTCAGAGTCCTGATCGACCTTGAGCGGATCGAAGTACTCCAGCTGGTTGAGGCGGAGCAGGCTGTACTCCCACAACTGGGAGTTGTAGACGGAGCCTTCGTCGAGCATGAGTTCGCGGCGGATGACGCGGTCGCGGGTGATCGTGTTGCCCTGGAATTCAATGCGCGACACATAGAAGGGCTTGCCTTCGTCGATGTCGATGACCATGGAGACGGTCTTCTTCTGGTCGTCGTATTCCAGTTTCGGAATGGCGCCGAAGTTGATGTAGCCCAGGGTGCCATAGGCCTTCTTGAGGTTATCGAGGCCCTTGCCGATGGCTGTGGCGTTAAAGTAGTCGCCGTCTTTGACGACGAAGGTGCCGCGCAGTGCCTTCAGGTTGGTCACTGCCTTGTTTCCCGTGAAGGTGATGCCGGAAAGCCGGTAGCGCCCACCTTCCTCAATCGTCATGAGAATGTCGATGCGCTTGCCCTTATTGGGGCGGAAGGTGAACCAGTTCAAGCCACCCTCGTCGCGAATCTGCGTCTTGGGCTGCTCCACAGCCGCGTTCGCGTAACCCTTGTCACGATAAGCCTGGCGAACCCGCTCCGTGTCCTCCTCAAGCTTTGAGGCGTCAAAAGTCTGCGGGAAAATGTCTTCAAGGACGATGGAATAGGGAATACCGATGGGCTTGAGATTCTTCATGGCACGGCGCAGCAGCAGAGCGGATACGTGCTGGTTGCCCTGGAACTTGATCTCGCCGACTTTTACGACCGGGCCTTCCTTGATGTTGAAGTTCACCTGAACTGAGGCCGGAGGAATCGTCTTGACTTCAGTCTTGATGGTGGCGAACTGATGGCCGTGCTCGGCCAGCAACTCCTTGATAACCGTTTCAGCGCGCTTGATCTTGGAAGGGTCGTACTGGCTCTCGACCGAAAGCGGCACCTTTTCCTTTTTGAACCGGTCCAGGACGTCGGATACAGTTACCGTGCTCAGGCCCTTGTAGTTGATCTCGCGGATATTCGGCTTCTCCCTGACAAAAATGTCCAGGATCAGGCCTTTTTCAGAGTCCTCGCGCTCGATGCGCAGGTCATCGAAATAGCTGGTATTCCAGAGCGAGTTGAAGTCGCGCTCGATGGAAATCGGATCGTAAGGATCGCCCACATGGGTAAAGAGGCGGGCGAGGATGGTCTCTTTGGGGATGCGCCTGTTACCGATCACGCGAATCTGCTGAATCGTCTGCGTATCCTGGGCGAATGCTGCGCTGGCGCAGACCGCCAGGACGAGGATCATAAAGATCCGCCCAAGGCGCGAGGCCCTCGAGTTGCGGGAGATGGAAGTGTGCTTGATCTTCACCGGGCTGGGGCCCTGCGGCGAGCACAAGTGCTGGTGCGGTCCATGTATAGGCTTCACGGGAAGAATATGCACACCCTCATTGCTGAAAAAATCTGGTCCTGCCTCAAGGAAAGATTGATTATATTTGACCGCGGTGGTCCTGCCCAAACTGGCGGGCTCCCCTCGGCTTGGAAATCGCGTCTTTCCCTCAATTTCCCCGCCGCGTCTAGTCCCCGCGGACTCTGGCCGGGGCCCGCTGCCAACCCCGGCGAGGATTCGCTCCCGCAGGGGTGTCTGGTGCGCTGCTACCCATCTCCCAGTCTACCGGAACGAACCGGGTCGGGGCTGGGTTGCCTGGACCTGCAAGCTAGGCGCATCCTCTTTAGACGCGGGTAGGTCGCACAGGCAATCGGGCGGAGAAGAAGTTTGGGTGAGGTTTTTCAAGGCATGGATCAGGTTCCTCCTTCTATTTATGATTTTTCAGCCACGCTGTTGAACGGGCAACCGCTGAGCCTTACCCAGTTCCGGGGCCGGGTGCTGTTGATTGTGAATACAGCCAGCCGCTGCGGGTTCACGCCCCAATATGCGGGTCTCGAAACGCTTTATCGAACCTATCATTCCCACGGATTTGAGGTGCTCGGCTTTCCCTCGAACCAGTTCGGCGCCCAGGAGCCCGGATCTGAAGAGGAAATTGGCGCTTTTTGCCGTGAAAACTACCAGGTCACCTTTCCCTTATTCGCGAAAATCTGCGTCAACGGCCCCCAGGCTCACCCGCTCTATTGTTTTCTGAGGAATGAAAAGCCCGGGTTGCTGCCGATGTTCGGCTCCGGGGCTATCCGCTGGAACTTTACCAAGTTTCTGGTTGGCCGCAACGGTCGCGTGGTGGCCAGGTTCTCGCCCGGCAAGAAGCCCGCGAGCATGGCGAGCGCAATTGAACGCCTCCTCGACGAAAGCCATGTGACGCCGGGCGCCTGAACGGGTGCACGAATGGAAAGCCGTCCCGCTTGAATGGATTCCCCGCTTGAATGGATTCAAGGTGCTATGGGGATCGACTCACATCCCGGGATTGCCGGCTTCCGTGGTTGAATCCTTCCAGGCAGCCGGTCCGTCAAAAGAACAGGGCAATTCGCCAATTTATTGCGCGCGTTCTATTGATCGGCTTCTTCGACTACCATAGTAGTTTCAACTAGAAGTTCGATCGGGCCTTGGCGGTGACGACCTCGAGCCCGGGAATCCTGTGCGCCGGTCAGCTGCACGCCAAGGATGCCTAGAGCCCGGAAGTCGCATCTTACGGGGCAAGGCATACCGTAATCGGCAAATCTGACGCCGTATCGTCCAGGAGCGGGTAGCAACTTTATGTGGATTGTCCGGCTTGCGCTTCGGCGGCCTTATACCTTCGTTGTCTTTGCGCTTTTGATTGTGATCCTTGGCGTGTACAGCATCCTTTCGATGCCAACGGATATTTTTCCAAATATAGATATTCCCGTCGTTACGGTGGTTTGGAGTTATACCGGATTGTCCGCCGAGCAGATGGCCAACCGCATCGTTTACCCCAGCGAGCGCGGCATGACCACGATCGTGAACGACATCGAGCACATCGAGTCGCAGTCGCTCAATGGCGTCGGGATCATCAAGATCTTCTTTCATCCCCATGTGAACATCGGTCAGGCCGTGGCCGCGATCGGCGCATCGAACAGTGTCCAGTTGCGCTTTCTGCCTCCGGGCACGCAACCCCCGTTCGTCATCCAGTACAACGCCTCCTCCGTGCCGGTTCTCATGCTCGGCGTCTCCGGCCAGGGCTTCAACGAGCAGCAATTAAACGATATCTCCACCAACACCGTCCGCACCCAGTTGGCCACCGTTGAAGGCGCGCAGGCGCCCTTTCCTTACGGCGGAAAGACGCGCCAGATTCAGGTGGATCTCGACATCCACGCGCTCCAGGCCAAGGGGCTGTCTCCAACCGATGTGGTGAACGCAGTCAACGCGCAGAACCTGATCGTGCCCTCCGGCACCATGAAGATCCAGAAGTTCGAGTATGACGTCGAGACCAACTCCGCTCCCGACGTCGTCAACGACCTGAACGATCTGCCCATCAAGACGGTGAACGGCGCCATGATTTACATCCGCGACGTGGCCCACGTCCGCGATGGCAATCCACCGCAAACCAACATCGTGCGCGTGGATGGCCGCCGCGCCCTGCTCATGGCCATCATGAAGACCGGCTCGTCGTCCACGCTTGACATCATCCGCGACGTGCAGGCAAAACTCCAGGTTGCCCGCGATGAAATACCTCCGCAGGTACACATCAACGCCCTGGCCGATCAGTCCATCTTCGTGAGAAGTGCCATCAGTGGCGTCGTCCGCGAAGCCATCGTCGCCGCCTGCCTCACCGCCATCATGATCCTCATCTTCCTCGGAAGCTGGCGCTCGACGATCATCATCGCGGTCTCGATTCCTCTTTCCATTCTGTGCTCGCTCATTACCCTCTACGCGTTGCACGAAACCATCAACATCATGACGCTCGGCGGCATGGCCCTCGCCGTCGGCATCCTGGTGGACGACGCAACAGTCGCCATCGAAAACATCAATCGATATCTGGAGTCAGGCAAGGAATTGGAACAGTCCATCCTGGATGGTTCGGCGCAGATCGCCATTCCGGCCTTTGTGTCCACGCTTTCCATCTGCATTGTGTTCGTCCCCATGTTCTTCCTGAGCGGCGTGGCGCGCTACCTGTTCGTCCCCATGGCCGAAGCGGTGGTCTTCGCCATGCTGGCCAGCTACCTGCTCTCGCGCACGCTGGTGCCGACCATGGCCAAGTACCTGCTGCAGGAACACGACGACGCGCAGACGGCCAAGACGCGCCAAAGCCGCAATCCCTTCACCCGGTTTCAATTCGCATTCGAGTCCGGCTTTACGGCCTTTCGCAACCAATACCTCCGGTTGCTTACTCTCTGTGTCGATCACGCCCGCGTCTTCCTGATCCTGTTTCTCGTCTTTACGATTGCCTCAGTTGGCTTGCTGCTGCCCTGGCTTGGCCAGGACTTTTTTCCTTCAGTTGACGCGGGCCAGTTCAAGATTCACGTCCGCGCCCGCACCGGAACCCGCATTGAGGAGGTGGCCGCCCTCTGCGATCACGTCGACTCCACCATCCGCCAACAGATTCCGGCCAATGAGTTGGTCTCCATCGTC
>Ga0224557_1002531_pt1 | contig 15425 bp, 13 predicted proteins | sample 714S31014metaG_FD_180677 | JGI IMG/M metagenome (GOLD analysis project Ga0224557, IMG submission 180677) | Peat soil microbial communities from Stordalen Mire, Sweden - 717 S3 10-14 | ecosystem: Environmental > Terrestrial > Soil > Wetlands > Peat | place: Sweden: Norrbotten County, Stordalen...
CAACTGGGCGGTCGCGCCGGCACCGATCGTGGCCGCCAATGCCAAGCCGGCCGTGGATGGCGCGATCATGCGGACGTTCAAGAACGCCGACAGAAAACCAGTCAACGCTTCGACTCCGATGTTGGACAACGTGTCATAGCCCTGTACCGCGACCAGGGCGCCAGTGGTCAGAGTGAGGAAGCCGATGATGCCCACGGTGCCCCCGATCACCGCCAGCGCACCGGTACCCATACCCATCTCCGCGATCAGCCGCAGCACTTCTCCCGGGTAGCGCCGCACCGCATCGACGATGGAGGCCAAAGATTTCCCGTAGAACGCGGTCTGTTCGCCGAGTTTGCGGGTGGCAGAAACCAGCCTGGGTCCAATAGTGGCGAACCATATCGGCTCGCGCGCCACATCGCTCATTTAGCGGTCACCTTTACTCCGAGCGCGGTGACCACGATGTTGATGAAGAATAAGCCCATGAACGAAAAGACCACGGTCTCGTTCACCGCGTTCCCGACACCGGTTGGGCCGCCACCCACCGAAAGGCCCTTGTAGCAGGCGATCAGGCCCGCGGACAACCCGAACAGGGTTGCCTTGACGAGCGAGATCACGACCTGCGGCAGCCCGGTGACCAATGTCATCCCCGCAATGAAGGCACCGGGTGTGACGTGCTGGACGAAGACCACGAAGATGTAGCTGCCGGTCAATCCGGTGACAGCGACCACCGAGTACAGCAGGACCGCGACGAATGTGGCGGCGATGATGCGCGGAACCACCAGGGCTTGAATGGGGTTGATGCCGATCACTTTCATCGCGTCGATTTCCTCGCGGATGGTGCGCGCGCCCAGATCGGCGCACATCGCGGTCGCGCCGGCACCCGAGACGACCATCGCCGTGACGACCGGCCCGACTTGGGTCACCGAGGCCAGCCCCGCGCCGGCACCCGAGAGATCGCCTGCGCCGATCTCGACGAGCAGGATGTTGAGGACGAACACGATGAGCACCGTGTAGGGAATCGACAACATGATGGTCGGGAAGATCGACACCCGGGCGACGAACCAGATCTGCTCGAGAATCTCGCGCCCGGCCCAAGGTCGTCGCACCAACGTCACCAATGATTCGGCGCTGAGGATAAAGAACTCGCCCAGCGCGTTCATGGGCTTTGCGAGGGTCGAACCACTCATCGGGTGTGCATATCCCCCCGGGTTGTCCACATTTCCATACGGCTCATAGCGGCCCCCATTTTTACGTCAACGAAACAGAATTTATTGCAATTACTCGTAATTCCTTGTCCCGCAATGGATTAATTGCATCCACAGGACACGATTGGGCCACGCCGCCTGATTGCAGATAGAAGCACGACGCGAGCTTACGAGCAACCCGAAACGTTTCGTAGGGTTGCAATCAGCCAGAAAATAACCTAGCGGACGTCAGCCGGCGTTTGTGCCGCCCTCGGCGATTCGACGTACCGCGTTGATGAAGACGTCAATTTCCTCGAACGTGTTGTAGAACGCGAACGACGGGCGAACGGTGGCCTCCAAGCCCAGGCGACGCAGGATTGGCTGTGCGCAGTGATGGCCGGCGCGCACCGCGATGCCTTCGGAGTTGAGCGCCTTGCCCACTTCGATCGGCTCGTGTCCGGCCAGCACGAACGACAGCACGCTGGCCTTCTCGGTTGCGGTGCCCACCAAGCGGACACCCGGGATGTCGGCCAGGCGCGGAGTCGCGTAGTCCAGCAAGGCGTGCTCGCGGGCCGCGATACGGTCGATGCCCAGCCGCTCCACGTAACGCAACGCCTCCCCCAGACCGACGGCGTCCGCGATGTTGCCGGTGCCGGCCTCGAATTTGTTCGGTGGCCCCTGGTACAGCGACCGCTCGAGGGTGACATCGGCGATCATGTTGCCGCCGCCCTGCCACGGCGGTGTCTCGGCGAGCGCCTCCTCGGATCCGTAAAGCACACCGATCCCGGTGGGGCCATAAATCTTGTGGCCGGAGAACACAAAGAAATCGGCGCCGAGCTCGGACACGTTGACCGGCAGATGCGGGATCGACTGAGCGCCGTCGATCAGCACCCGGGCACCATAGCGGTGACCCAGCTCGACGATCTTGTCGACTGGCGTCACTGTCCCCAGCGCATTCGACACCTGAGTCGCCGCCACCAGCTTTGTTTTCGGCCCGAGCAGATCCTCGAATTGCGACATCAGCAAATTGCCGGCGTCGTCGACCGGTGCGACTTTCAGGATCGCACCCGTCTGCTGGGAAAGCAGTTGCCAAGGGACGATATTGGCGTGGTGCTCCAAATGAGTGATAACAATCTCATCGCCAGGTGACAAATGCTTGCCACCCCAGGCATAAGCCACCAGATTGATAGCTTCCGTGGTGCCGCGAACGAAGATGATCTCTTCGGATTTCGATGCGCCGATAAATCGACGGACCGTGTCGCGGGCCTCTTCATAGGCATCGGTCGCCCGCGCCGCCAACTCGTGCGCGGCGCGGTGGATGTTGGAGTTCTCGTGGGCGTAGAAGTACGACAGCCGGTCGATCACTATCTGCGGCTTCTGCGTGGTCGCGGCGTTGTCGAACCAGATCAGCGGCTTTCCGTTGACGGTCTCCCGCAGGATCGGGAAGTCCGCCCGCACCGCGTCGACGTCGAAGATCTCGTGGTCGTCCGGTAACTGTGGTACCGGATCGGCTTCTGGCACGCGGGTCAGAAAGTGGTAGTCGGCGTCGTTCCCCGCCGGAGCACCGGCAGGTGGCGCATCAGACCAGCCGAGGTCCGCAACCGACGGCGCCCCCGGCAGCCACGAGGGCACAGGCGAAGGCGAAGGTGCCAAAGGCGAAGGTGCCGAACCACGCGGGGCGACCGGGGCGGTCGGCGAAGCGCCGGCCAAAACTCCGGGCACGGTCGGGACGATGCCCTGGCTGGGTACCGCGAACGCGCTCAGGTCGCCCACACCGGGCGGCAAATAGGGATCGAAAACCCCCCCGCCCGTCTGGGCGGCCGACGGAGCTGCCGTCGCGTCGGGCACGTTGCCCCGCGGGGCGACGGGCACCGTCTGCGGTGGGCCTCCGGGCTCCGGAGACGTCGGTGCCGGTATGTAGATATCGCTCAACCCGACCAATGGAACGGGAGCCGGGTACAGGTCGGCTGAACCAGCGGCCGTCTGTCCGGCCGATGTTGCGGCAGTGGTGTCCGGCACGTTGCCCCGTGGGGCGACCGGAACCGCCTGAGGCGGGCTGTCGGGCCCCGGCCGAATGCTGGCGGCATACAGCTGGGTGGCCAGCGCCGCGATTTCGGCGGCGCTAATGGGCAGCTCGCTTTCGGCGTCTACCGCTCGGTACTCACTTGTACTCATGGAACTGGTCCACAGCGACTTTGTCGAGCACGGCGAGTGCGTCGTCGGTGAGGACAGCCAATGACGTGTAGAGGGTGACCAGGTAGGTCGCGATCGCCGACTGGTTGATGCCGGTGAACCGCACCGAAAGCCCAGGCGCCTGCTCGCCGACCAGACCCGGCTGGAAGAGGCCGACAACGCCCTGGCGCTCCTCACCGGTGCGCACCAGGATGATCTTGGTCTTGCCCTTCTCGACCGGAACCTTGTCCGACGGAATGATCGGGATTCCTCGCCAGGTGATGAACTGGGCGCCGAACAGGCTCACCACCACGGGCGGCACACCGCGACGGGTGGCCTCGCGACCGAACGCGGCGACACCCAGCGGGTGGGTCAGGAAGAAGCTCGGTGTCTTCCATACCTTGGTGATCAGCGAGTCCAGGTCGTCCGGGGTCGGGGCACCGCCGCGGGTCTGGATCGTCTGCTCCGGAGTCACCTGAGCAAGCAACCCGTACTCGGGGCTGTTGACCAATTCGAATTCCTGGCGCTCTTTGATCGTCTCGATGGTCAGCCGCAGCTGCTGTGCGACCTGGTCGTGTGGGCTCGAATACAAGTCAGAAACACGGGTGTGCACATCGAGCAGGGTGGCGATCGAGCGCAGCGTGTATTCGCGCGGACTGGTCTCGTAGTCGACGAAGGTCTCGGGCAACGGCTCGTCGGTGAGGGCACCGGCTTCGGCCTTGACCGCAACCTGCTCGGGGTTGATCACGCGGTTCACTCGGTAGATGCCTGCCTCTACCGGTACAAAGCTGAGCAAGTGCAGCAGCCACCGCGGGGTGATGGTGGAGAGCTGCGGGACAGTCTTCGTAGCGTTCGCAAGCTGCCTGGCAGCAAGATCGCCGAGTCCCTGAGACTCGTTTTGAGCCGACGTCATCGTGGTCCTTCCGTGCTAGATCGAATATCTGGGGCGGGTTCGGACCAAAAGACCGACGGCCGAACGCGTAGCGCCGCGCAGAGCGTACGCAAGTGTAAAACTCATCGAGAATTTATCACCAACCGGGGGTCAAGAAGCCGAACGAGCGCAGTACGAAGCATGCCCTATAGTGAAGCTCATGCACCACGCTGCACAGCTGCGCCTTATCCCTTCGCGCTGCCTCGCCGTGGACTGTTGTTGCTGTTGTTGAACTCCTGACGACCCTCTTCTGACGTTCTAATCGTCGCGCTTTTTTCCCGCTAGCGGGCCGCTCTGACGGCCCGCTCGCATCAAGGCGCGCCCCCGTCGAATTCTTTCAGGAAGAACAGCCACCGATGACAGTGTTGTCCATTTCCAGCCGCGCGCAGACGCAGGTCACGACCCGTCGGCGGATAGCGGTGCGGCCCACCAGCGAGCTCACGTCCATGACGCGCTACCGAGGCGGCACCTACTCGCACACCGTCGACACGATCGTGTTCACCGACGGCACCAGTGCGCGCACCGACCTGATCCGGGTTAACCCCAACCTGCACGCGTATTCGCTGGATTTCACCGGCGTAGCGCCGGACAACCCGTCGCGTTACCGCCTGGCGACCTGGTCTGCGCTGCCCCATCTGCAGGCCCGCGGCCGCGAGACCGAGGTCGACTGGATCCTGCGCAACTCGTTCCCGACGCGCTCGACTGCCGAACTGAGTCAGCACCTGCGCCAGGCCGGCTACCCGCTAGGACCAGGCAATATCGGCGAACACGAAGCGATTGCGGCGACGCAGGCCGCGATCTGGCATTTCACCAACGATTTGAACCTGGACAACCGAGCGCTGAACGTCCCCATCGCGATACGCCGGGCCCGGGGACGGGTCATCACCTTTGAATTCGACGGCGAACCGCAACTGGGCGGCTACTCGGCGCGGGTGGCCTCCGATACAAGCGTCGGACTGAAGCTACAGAAGTCTGCCGACGGTGTTGCTTGGCACGATATCTCGGGCTCAGAAATGACCGTGGACGCGGGCAACGGCCGACATCAGCGCACGCTCGGCGTCGGTAGCACGCTTTCGGCCAGCAGCCATGGTCGCCTCGGGCGCGGCTACCGCTACTACCGGCTGGTCGCAACGACGGACGCCGCCAGGCCGGTGATCGACCGTGTCCGCTTCTGGCTGACCGGTACTGGCCACTACCGCAATGCCGACCGGGTCGTACACCTTTACAATTACTTACTCGTCGGGGCACGCAAAGCCCTGCGCGATGCCTTAAGCAATGCCGATGTGCCCGATCTCGTCGACATCCAAGCAACCGTCGACTCCGAACTCGTAGGACCGTTCCAAGTGCCAATCCCGTTGAGGCTCAGCGTCGCTGACGGACACGCACTAGTCGATGCCGACGGCTCGAACATCGCCGAAATCGTGCACCCCGGCACCGATTTCTACCTACGTCCCACACTGGGAACATGGGGAACGACAATCACCGCACGGACGCCACATAATCTGACTGGGGCGGTGCTGACCGGCGTGGCGTCAGAGGGGGCGGCCCAAGGGTTCACGCCGATTGCGCTCACCGTGCCGACAGATGTAGCCATCGAGTTCGACATCACCTGGCAATCTTGTACCGACAACGTCTGAAAACAGATTGAGGTTTGAGGGAGAAAGATGAGCATTGCCGAGGACGTCACACAACTGGTCGGAAACACCCCGCTAGTCCGGTTACGCCGGGTAACCGAAGGCGCCGGCGCCGACGTCGTGGCGAAGCTGGAATCCTTCAACCCGGCGGGCAGCGTCAAGGACCGTCTCGGAGTGGCGCTGATTGACGCGGCCGAGGAAGCCGGCCTGCTTAAGCCGGACACCATCATCCTCGAACCGACGAGCGGAAATACGGGGATCGCGCTGGCGCAGGTAGCCGCGGCACGCGGCTACCGGCTCGTGCTGACCATGCCCGAGACGATGAGTATCGAGCGGCGGAAGCTGCTGCTCGCCTACGGCGCCGAACTCGTCCTAACGCCGGGGGCCGACGGCATGCCCGGCGCGATCGCCAAGGCCGAGGAACTCGCCAAGACCGACCAGCGGTATTTCGTGCCCCAACAGTTCGAAAACCCCGCCAACCCGGCAATCCACCGCAAGACCACCGCCGAGGAGATCTGGCGCGACACCGACGGGAAGGTCGATATCTTCGTGGCCGGGGTCGGCACCGGCGGCACCATCACCGGGGTGGCCCAGGTCATCAAGGAACGCAAGCCCTCGGTGCAGATCGTGGCCGTGGAACCGGCCGCATCCCCGGTGCTGTCCGGCGGCAAGAAGGGACCCCACCCGATCCAGGGCATCGGCGCCGGGTTCGTCCCGCCGGTGCTTGACCTCGATCTGGTCGACGAGATCATCGGTGTCGGCAACGACGACGCGATCAACTTATCCCGACGGCTGGCCAGGGAAGAAGGACTGCTGGTCGGCATCTCCTCGGGTGCGGCCACCGTGGCCGCCCTGCAGGTGGCCCGGCGGCCCGAGAATGCCGGCAAGCTCGTCGTCGTCGTCCTGCCCGACTTCGGCGAGCGGTATCTGAGCACGCCGCTGTTCGCCGACGCGACGGACTAGCCATGCTCGCGGCCATCCGGCAAGACATCCGAGCCGTCAAGCAGCGGGATCCGGCCGCCCCAAGCACGCTGCAGGTCATCTTCGCCTACCCGGGCGTGCACGCGATCTGGGGCCACCGGATCAGCCACTGGCTGTGGAACCGCGGCGCCAAGCTGGCCGCGCGGTCCTTTGCGGAACTCACCCGCATCCTGACCGGGGTCGAGATCCATCCCGGCGCGATCCTTGGGACCGGCCTGTTCATCGACCACGCGACCGGCATCGTGATCGGGGAAACCGCGGAGGTGGGCGACGACGTCACCATTTTCCACGGCGTCACGCTGGGTGGCACCAGCTCGGATCCCGGGAAACGCCATCCCACCATCGGTGACCGCGTGATCATCGGCGCCGGCGCAAAGATCCTCGGCCCCATCAAGATCGGTGACGACAGCCGAATCGGTGCGAACTCCGTCGTGGTCAAGGAGGTCCCCGCGGGAGCTTCGGTCGTCGGGGTGCCCGGGCAAGTAATCAGCCGGACCACGTCCGCCAGCGAGAACGACTCGTTGATGCCCGATCTCGTGGGTGTCAGCCTGCAGTCCCTGCTTACCAGGGTGGCCAGGCTGGAGGCTCTAGCCCCCGACACGCAGAACGGCCAGCAGACCGGCCGCGTGATCCGGCCGCCGGAGGCCGGTGTGTGGCACGGCGAGGATTTCTCCATCTGAGCAAAGGAGCTCAACCATGTCCAACCACTTCACTGGCCTAGACCTGGGGCCGCCTCTCGGGGACCAACGGCTCGACCTCTGCGACCTCTACGCTTTCCAGTCGCCCACCGACGCTTCGAGAACCGTGCTCATCCTCAACGCCAACCCGATGGCTGATGCGCTGCATCCCGACGCGATCTACCGCCTAGCCGTTGACAACGACGGCGACCTGTTGAACGACATCGCATTCAGTTACGTGTTCTCCGCTCCGCAGGACGGCAGACAGACCGTCGACGTCTTCATGGCCACCGGCGAGGAGGCGCGCTCCGCCGAGGCCGTCGGGGAAAAGATCTTCTCCGGCGTCGAAGTCTCGTTCGGAGTCACGCCGAACATCGCACGGTACGGCGACATCACGTTCTTCGCGGGCGCTCGCAGTGACGCGTTCTTTTTCGACTACGACGGCATCAAGAACCTGTTCGACACCTCGGGTGGGCGGAATTTCACCGCGCCGCACCTCGGTGGCGAGTCACCCTGGACCGGAACCGATTCCAATACCCAAGCCAATGTGTTTTCGACGGTACTCGAGCTTCCGACAAGCTCGCTGGGCGCGAGTCCCGATATCCGCATCTGGGGCCGTTGCAGCCTGCGCCGCGACGGCGAGATCGTCCATGTCGATCGGGCGGGTCACCCCTCGGTCAGCAGCTTCTTCAACACCGACGAGACCAAGGAGGAATACAACGCCAGCGAGCCGATCAACGATCGGGCGCGCTGGACGGATCAGTTCGTCCACCTGATGGGACACACCGGGAACTACACCCGGGAAGAAGCTCTCTCCGCGATCGATGCCCACGGCATCCTGCCCGACATGTTGAGTTTCAATCCCTCCGAGCCGGCGAAGTATTCGAACGGCCGCGTGTTCACCGACGATGTCATCAATTACCGCCTGGACTTCCTGTCCAGGGGCGACATTCCACCCACTGGCCTGTCGCCACACACCGATACTCTCAAGGAATTTCCCTACCTCGGTACACCGCACCAAACCGTTCCTGTAGTTTAAATCGCCTGTGAGCCAAACACATAGAACACTTTGACGGGCGACGACTATGTCGTATAGTGGCCCCATGCAACAAGCCGTAGAGCGCTTCGTCGTTGCGCGATGCCGCGCCGCGGACTGTTGTCATTGATTTCCTGACGCCTTCTTCAGGCTCGAACTATTCTCCGCGCTCCTCCAGCCCGGCCCTGCCGCGTGGTGATGCGCGTAAGTCGAATTCCCCCAGCAACATTAGCTATGCGATTTGGACTAGGAGGTCCACAAAATGATGGAAAGTCTGGTGAGTCAGCACCACCTCAGCCCCAGCCGTCAGTCAACCAGTCGAGCTCTGGACACTGCGATAGGGATCCTGGTCGGCTGGCGCCGGTGCAGCACCCACGCCGCCTTCCGGGAGCTGATCAGTGCCAGTGAGCGGCAAGGCATTCCGATCTTTGCCCTGGCCTCGGCCTTGGTGGCGCTGGCCAGCGTGAGCGACGGCACTGACGCCGCTGACAGTCCTGCTCGACTGGCCGCCGAGAAGGAATGGGCCCTGAATTACTTGATCTAGAACCTCTGGCAAGCGATGTCGAGGACGACGCGGAAGCGGGCGTTTCCGGACATCATCCGTTCGTAGGCCTTGGGTGCCTCGGTAAACGCCATGATCTTGTTCATCGAGCGGATGTCGCGCCGCTGCGCCAGCCGCAGGTTGTCCTCGGTGGCCCCGATTCTCATCCCCGATCGGCCGCCGGATCATTGGGATGCGGGCTCAGGGGTGTCACCTGCGTGTGCGGCGAGGGCGACCACTTCGGCGAGCCCGTCAAGCTCCAAACGTTCCAGAAGCTGTTCTTGTGCATGCTGTTCGAGAAGCGGCCGGACGGTCGCCGCCGCTACCGGCGGGCGCTGCTCGAGGTCCCCAAGGGCTGCGGCAAGACCTCCCTGTCCGCGTGGATCGGCGCCTACCAGCTGGCCACCCAATTCTCCGCGGTTATCCCGGTGGCCGCCGCCTCCTACGACCAGGCCGAGCTGCTGTTCGGCGACATGCGCACCACGGTCCGCGAGTCGCCCACCCTAAGCCAGGTGATGCTCCCCTTCGAGGCCGAGATCCAGGTGAAGGGCGGCCCGGGCCGGGCCTACAAGGTGGCGGCGATCGCCGGCACCAACGACGGGCAGCGCCCGTCCACCTTCCTGGCCGATGAGATCCACGAATGGGTGGGCGGTAACAAGGAGCGCGTCCATTTTGGTGATCGCCAACGGCTGCTCCAAGCGCGACGGCTCGCTGATCCTCAACACCACCACCCCAGGGTTCGACCCGGACACCCTCGCAGGGCGGATGCACGACTACGGGCTGCGGGTGAACAGCGGCGAGATCACCGACGACGAGTTCCTGTTCGTCCACTGGGGTTGCCCGGCCGACCGCTATGACCTGGACACCGACGCCGGGTTGCTGGCCGCGGTGAGGGACGCCAACCCGGCCGCGGACCTGTTCCTCAACGTGCGCGACGTCGCTGCCCGCTACCACCAGGTGCGCAGGCCGAGTTCTACCGGTATCACTTGGGGCTCTGGGTGGTTGGCGCGCAGGCGCGGCTGCCCGACGGGGCGTGGGACGCCTGCGCCGACCCCACCATCACCATCCCCGACGGCGCCGACGTGCGCCTCGGATTCGATGGCAGCTTCAACAACGACTCCACCGCGCTGGTGGTGGTCGCCTGCGGCGACACCCCTCACGTCGACGTCGTCGAGTGTTGGGAGAAGGATCCGCTCGACGGCCCAGACTGGGTGGTGCCCATCCTCGACGTGGAGGACGCCATCCGCCAGGCGTGCCGGCGCTGGCAGGTCCGCGAGATCGTCTGCGACCCCTTCCGCTGGGCCCGCACCTACCAAATCCTCGAGGCCGAGAGCCTGCCGATCGTGGAGTTCCCCGCCAACATTTCCCGCATGGTCCCCGCCACCGAGCGGTTCTTTGAGGCGGTGATGAACCACGGGCTCACGCACAGCGGTGATGCCCGTCTGGCCCGGCACGTCGCCAACTGTGTGGTCAAGTCCGACTCGCGCGGCCAGCGCATCACCAAAGAAGCCAAGCACAGCCCCCGCAAGATCGACCTCGCGGTCGCGGCGGTGTGCGCCTTCGACCGCGCTTCCGCCGCGCCGCCACTCGTCTATGACCTGCTTCAAAGTGTCTGGTAGGCAAGGAGATTCGATGAGCGAGCGGAAGCCTCCGGCGCGGCGGCAGAACAGGGTGACCCGCGACATCGGGCTAGTACGCGAGACCGGGAAAGCACCACTAATGCCGCGCGGACTGTGTAAGGCGGCCCAAGACGCCTGGCGCGCCTACTGGGCCTCGTCCTCACCGAAACCACCAAGAGCCCGGCCGACCTGAACGCGGAGGCCGGAGACGGCGACGAAACCGACGACCCCCGGCTCGCGCTCGCCGCGTCCGGCGAGACGGGGGCTAACAAGCGCGTATTCGCGGCAATCCGCGCAGCTCCGCGCGTTTCCGCGCATTTTCCCGGCACCATACGCGAGAAAGTTCTCCTGGCGGGCGGCCGCGCCAGGTGTGGTTTGCTATAAAAATGAATACCCTGGCCAGCGGTGTGTTAGTATTTGCTGTTGGTCGAGCCCCGACCCGCGGTGATGCGCTATTAACTAATGCAATTGATGGAGTTGTGGCGCGGGATTACGCCGCTTTGCGGGATGCGGCGGCGCACGGTGGTGTGGGCCAGCCCGGCGGCACAACTACCGGGTGTGCTTGGCGGCTTAGCTCGCTCTCAAGCGTTTTGTGGTCGCGCTCGGTCAGAACTTGGTTTTCCGGCAAGTTAGTCACTCCATCCTTCTGCCGCCACTACGAACCCTTAAGTCATCGCTCGACGGTTCGCGTTTTCGGATTTCGCCAGGATCGGGCTGAGGGCTGCTAATGAAATAGGGCCAAACGGCCCCAGATGGTGAAATACTTCCGTCACGGACGTTCGTCTGTGGGCGTCAGTGTTTCGTGGGGTCCCAGCCGTGCTCGTCGCAGACCGCAAACGCCCGCCCATGGGCGGGCGCGATTGATTTGTTCAGTTGTGATTTACAGATATCCCCGTCGGCGATGACCTCGGCGATAACGTCGTCGGCGACGCCCAAGCCGCGTAGGCAAAAGCGTAGAACCCGCCGCCGCAACTCTCCGAGGCCACAAGTACCGGTTGCCCATTGGCGTAAGAGATTCGCCCATACGACGCTGTCGATCGACATTGCCTCCTCGACCGGATGGCCGTTGGAAAACAGCCCCAAACGCGTCCCGCGATCGATCTGCCCGATCAGCGGGCGCAGAATCTCGAGGTAGGCGGGTCCGACGAGTTCGGGTGAGGTAAAGATCTGTGTGTGCGCCTCGAGCGCCAACTGCCGGGAGTTGGACTCGACCTGCAGGTCAAAGGCCAAATCCAGACGGCCGTCTATCCACGCAACGACAGCGCGAACGGGGTCCTCGTCGGCCATTCCCTGTTGCAGCCGCTCCGCCTCGACGCGCGCTACTTCCAAGAACATCGCTGCGACCAGCTGGTCTTTGGAGTCGAAATGCCGATAGAACGCTCGTGTGCTCAGGTGCGTGCGGTCCAGCAACTCGGCGACGCCCCACCCATGGACACCTTTGTCGTGCACGATTTCGAGTGCAGCGGCCAGGATCGTTGCCCGCACCTGCGGATCGGGTTCGAGCCTGGGGCGGCCCCTGTGATCGGTGCTCATTTCGGCCAACCGTGATCCTCCCTGCCTCAACCCGAGGCGTCGTAGGTCGCCAGATAAATGGCTGAACGTTTCGCGAAGCTGTTCGAGTGTTGTGCTCTGCAGTCGTGCTATCTAGCTTTAGACTCCGCCTACCGGTCCCGGAAAGAGTCTTTCGGTCCTCGCGCAAGTGTCATAGTGCTCGATTGACGCTGCAGGGCGAGCCTTCTACCTGCGGTGATGCCGATAACCCCGGGAGGTGGGCGGGTTGCTCGCCGCGCCTATACCCTGCGGGTGGTGTGGCGTATCTGCCTGCGGGGCAGGGGGTCCCGGTTTTTGGGGGTGGTGTCGAAGAAGGCGTGCGCGGGTTTGGCTGCGGCGCGGCGGTTCTCGTGGGCGTGCAGCGAGGTTGCCCTGTTGCATGCGGCATGCTCGGGGCCGCTGTAGCGGAGGCGGTCGCCGTCGACGTGCCCGAGATCCCAGGGTTGGCCCGGCTCGATTCTGCCGCCGCAGCGGGCGCAGGTGGCGCGCCCGGCGGCCACGATGGGTTCAAGTTGTTTGCGTAGGCGCCGGTGGCTGCTGCCGTAGCCGCGCTGTGCGGTGGTGCCGCGTCGGCGGTCAGCGGCGCGCTGGCAGCTCGGACAGCGGCCTGTCCGGTGTGTGGTTTCCCAGGAACTGGGAAACTGAACTAGCCGATAGCGGTCATAAACGATGAAGAAACGATGGATCTCGATTCCGCCAGGCCCCGGAAATAGCCTCTGACCTGCTCCCCCGGGTGGACTCGAACCACCAACCCTTCGGTTAACAGCCGAATGCTCTGCCAATTGAGCTACAGGGGACTAACCGGTCCGCGCAGACCCCGGCGCAGATCGCAGACGACTCTAGCGTACTGGCATACCAGCACCCAACTAAGGCACCGTCGGGCGCGCGCGCACTCAGACTGGTGAGGCAGGATAGAACCAGCGTCGTCGGAAGGAACGCTTTGATCGGGTATGTCGCGGTGCTTGGGGTGGGTTACGTGCTGGGTTCAAAGGCCGGTCGTCGCCGGTACGAGCAGATCGCCGGCACCTATCGCGCGCTGACCAGCAGTCCCGCGGCCAAATCTTTGATCGAAGGGGGGCGCCGCAAGATCGCGGATCGGATTTCTCCCGACGCGGGGTTTGTGACGGTGGCTGAATTAGACAACCAGACGACCGTTGTACAGCGCCCAGCGGACCGGCTGCCTTAAAGGCTGGACTAGCCCGGCCTATGCGGACACATCGTCGCCGCTGGCCTGCTCGAGGAGACTGCGCCGATAGGACTCCATGGCGACCAGGTCGCCGAACAGCGCGTGATACTCGTCGCCCTGCTCGATCGGTGACATGCGCTGCAACTTGGACTTGACCTCCGCGATCTGCCGGCCCATCCAGACCTCCTGCAGGCGGGCCAGCACCCCGGCGATGTAGCGAGGCAGCGTCTCCTCGTCGGCCGCGATGGCCTCGACTCCGAGCTCGTGGATCAGGCTGGCCGTCAGGGCCGAGGTGGTGCGCTGACGCACCGTGTCGATCCATTCCGCTCCGGTGATACCCAGCGATGTGCCCCCCGCCGCCTCGATGGCCGCGCGGACAGCGGCGTACCCGGGGTGGGTGAAGCTCTCGACGGTCAGCGTGTCGAAAACCGGACCGGCGAAGGCCGGGTACTGCAACGCCGACTTGAGTGCCGCGCGCTGTGGCCACAGGGTTGGGTCACGCGGATCGGGACGGCTGGCGGCGGGCTCGGCCGGGGCCGCCTCGCCAGCAGGCTGCCCGCCCCCGCGGAAGTCACCGGAAGCCCGGGCGGCCGGGGTCTTGGGCTTCTTGGCCTCGTCGCGCACACGGCCGATCAGCTGCGCAACGTTGTCCCAACCGACCCAGCCGGCCAGCTGGCGGGCGTATTCGTCACGCAGCGTGGGGTCCTTGATCTGACCCACCATGGGGATGCAGCGGCGTAGTGCGGCCACCCTGCCCTCGGCGTTTTCCAGGTCCATCTCGGCGAGCGCGGTACGAATCGCGAACTCGAACAACGGGGTTCGCCGTGCCACCAGGTCGCGCAGCGCGCCGTCGCCGGACTTCAGCCGCAGGTCGCAGGGGTCCATGCCGTCGGGCGCAACGGCGACAAAGGACTGCCCGGCCAAGTTCTGCTCGCCGCCGAACGCCTTGAGCGCGGCCGCGCGCCCGGCCGCGTCCCCGTCGAAGACATAGATCAGTTCGCCGCGAAAGAAGCTGTCGTCCATCATCAGTCGGCGCAGCATCGACAGGTGCTCGTCGCCGAAGGCGGTACCGCACGACGCGACCGCGGTGGCGACCCCGGCCAGATGCATTGCCATCACGTCGGTGTAGCCCTCGACCACAACCGCCTGATGTCCCTTGGCGATGTCGCGTTTGGCCAGGTCGATACCGAACATCACCGACGACTTCTTGTACAGCAGCGTCTCCGGTGTATTGATGTACTTGGCTTCCATCGGGTCGTCGTCGAACAGCCGCCGGGCCCCGAACCCGATCACTTCGCCGGACGCCGTGCGGATCGGCCATAGCAGCCGCCGGTGGAAGCGGTCCATCGGACCACGGCGCCCCTCCCTGGACAGACCCGCAGCCTCCAGCTCCTTGAACTCGAAACCCTTGCGCTGCAAATGCTTTGTCAGCGAATCCCAGCCCGACGGAGCAAATCCGCAACCGAAACGACGCGCCGCCTCGGCATCGAAGTTGCGCTCCGTCAGATACTGGCGGGCCGGCGCCGCCTCGTCGGACTCCAGCGCCGCCGCATAGAACTCTGCCGCGGCCGCGTTGGCAGCGACGAGCCTGCTGCGACTACCGCGATCGCGCTGCACGTGGGTGGCGGAGGCCCCGGTGTAGGTGAGGGTGTAGCCGAGCCGGTCGGCGAGCAGCTCGACGGCCTCGACGAAGCTAACGTGCTCGATCTTCTGCACGAACGCGAACACGTCACCGCCCTCGCCGCAGCCGAAGCAGTGGAAGTGCCCGTGGTTGGGGCGGACGTGAAACGACGGTGACTTCTCGTCGTGGAACGGGCACAAGCCCTTGAGTGAATCCGCGCCGGCACGTCGCAACTGGACGTAGTCGCCCACGATGTCCTCGATGCGGACCCGCTCACGGATGGCGGCGATATCGCGATCGGAGATCCGGC
>Ga0224557_1002532_pt1 | contig 15424 bp, 11 predicted proteins | sample 714S31014metaG_FD_180677 | JGI IMG/M metagenome (GOLD analysis project Ga0224557, IMG submission 180677) | Peat soil microbial communities from Stordalen Mire, Sweden - 717 S3 10-14 | ecosystem: Environmental > Terrestrial > Soil > Wetlands > Peat | place: Sweden: Norrbotten County, Stordalen...
ACCCGGCAAGCCGGTGGCGAAAGGCGACTCGGGGGGCAAGGCGGCCGCCAAGCCCGATGCGAAGCCCGCCGCCGATTCCAAGCCTGATGCCAAGCCCAATGCGAAGCCAGCCGCCGATTCCAAACCTGACGCCAAGCCCGATGCAAAGCCCGGCGCCGACTCCAAACCTGATGCTAAACCCGACGTGAAGCCGGCCGCCGATTCCAAACCTGACGCCAAGCCCGCTGCCGATTCCAAACCTGACCGCAAGCCCGACGTGAAGCCAGCTGCCGATTCCAAGCCCGAGGCCAAGGACAGCCCGAAGGTAGGAGCCGATTCCAAACCCGATCCCAAGGCCGGGCCACAGGCCAAACCGACGTCTGAACCGGAGGTCGCCCATGCCGCAACCGGCGCTCATGAATCTTAAAGTTCTGCTGCCGTTCGAAATCTTCGCCGACAAAACCGGCGTTTCGCGCATCGTCGCCGAGACCCGCGAGGGTTCCTTCGGACTCTTGCCACACCGGCTGGACTGCGTTGCGGCGCTGGCTCCCGGAATTCTGACCTACCAGATCGGAGCCCAAACCGAGGTTTACATGGCCGTCGATGAAGGGGTGCTGGTCAAGACTGGCCTGGATGTGCTCGTCTCCGTGCGCAATGCGATTGGCGGAACGGACCTCGGTCAACTGCATGCCGCGGTGGAGCGGGAGTTTCTGCATCTGAACGAACGGGAGCAGAGCGTCCGCTCGGTGATGGCGAAAATGGAAAGCGACTTCATCAGCCGCTTAGCGGAGTTTCATCGTGAGTGAAGACTCGGAATTCAGCCGGGCAGTCGCCGCGAAAGTGGCACGCAAGCTGAGGGCGCAGCTCAATTCCAACCAGGGCGTATGGTTCGGCTTGGGGATGATGGGGCTCGTCGGCTGGTCGGTGGCGATTCCGGCGCTCGCCGGCACGGCGTTCGGCATCTGGCTGGACAGCCATCATCCAGGAAATCATTCCTGGACGCTGGCGCTGCTGATCGCCGGCCTGGTACTCGGCTGTTTCAATGCCTGGCACTGGGTAGACAAGGAAAACAAGGAAATGCGAGAGGACCAGGAGAACCACGATGACTGAAACTTTGGGTCTGATGCTGGCGCTCGTAACCGGCATGTCGCTCGGCGCAATGTTCTTCGGCGGCCTTTGGTGGACAGTTCAGAAGGGTGTTTCTTCTAAGCAGCCGGCGCTTTGGTTCCTCGGCAGCCTGTTACTGCGAACGTGGCTTACCCTGGCCGGTTTCTATTTCGTGGCGCGCGGCAACTGGGTGCGGCTGCCGGTATGCCTCGTTGGATTTGTCGCGGCCCGCCTGATCGTAACGCGCTACACCCGTCCGGAGTCCAGCCATGCACATTAGTCCCGATCAAACCATCTTCTGGCAATACGGGTTTTTCAAACTCAACGCCACCATTCTGTTCACGTGGGCACTGATGCTCGTTCTGGCCGCCGGTTCCAGATTCGTCACGCGCAAACTTTCCACCGGGCTGGAACGCTCCCGTTGGCAGAACCTTCTCGAAATCCTTGTCACCGGGATAGAAAAGCAAATCGAAGAGGTGGGTCTGAGTGAGCCGCGGAAGTATATCGGCTTTCTGGGAACGCTCTTCGTATTTGTCGCAGCGGCCAGCATCTGTACCGTGATTCCCGGCTACGATCCGCCGACCGCTTCGCTCTCCACCACGGCTGCACTCGCGCTATCGGTATTCGTGGCCGTGCCGTTCTTCGGCATTGAGGAGCAAGGCGTGCTCAACTACCTCAAGTCCTACGCCGCGCCGACGCCTTTGATGCTGCCGTTTAACATCATCAGCGAACTTTCGAGAACGCTCGCGCTGGCCATCCGATTGTTCGGCAATATGATGAGCGGCGCGTTGATTGTCGGCATTCTAATCACGATTACACCCTTCATCTTTCCGGTCGTTATGACCCTGCTCGGCCAGTTGACCGGCATGGTGCAGGCTTACATTTTCAGCATCCTGGCGGCCGTGTACATCGCGGCCGCCACCCGGGTTCGTAAACCCAAGCCTCAATCTACGCAAGGCGTGGCAGCGTGAACTGTCAAAGCACAAAGGAGATACTGTGGATAACATAACTATTGTCGCGGTGGTGTCGATCGTCATCGCCGGTATTACCACCGCAATCGGAGCCATCGGCCCGTCGCTGGCGCAAGGGAGGGCGGTGGCATTGGCGCTAACCGCGCTGGCCCAGCAGCCGGATGCCTCCTCTACCATCACGCGAACCTTGTTCGTGGGGCTGGCGATGATCGAATCCCTGGTCATTTACTGCCTGCTGATCTCACTGATTCTCATTTTCGTCAATCCATTCTGGAACCACGTGATCGCCCAAACCGCGGGGAAGTGACCTATGCTTATCGATTGGTTTACCGTCGCAGCGCAGGCACTCAACTTTCTCATCCTGGTATGGTTGATGAAACGCTTCCTTTACAAGCCTGTCCTTGACGCGATCGATGCGCGCGAGAAGCGGATCTCGACGGAACTCGCCAACGCCGACGCGAAAAAGGCCGAAGCCCAAAAAGAGCATGACGAATTCCAGCAAAAGAACACGGAGTTTGACCAGCAGCGTGCCGGCCTCATGAGTAAAGCGACGGGCGAGGCCCAGGCAGAACGTCAGCGACTCCTCGACGATGCGCGGAAAGCCGCCGATGCCGTCAGTTCCAAGAGGCGGGAAACGCTGAAAGCCGAAGAGCAGAACCTGCATCAGGCAATCAGCCGTCGCACGCAGCAGGAAGTGTTTGCCATTGCGCGCAAGGCTCTCACCGATCTCGCCACGGTCAGCCTGGAAGAGCGCCTCGGCGAGGTGTTCACCCGCCGCTTGCGAGAAATGGACGGCACGTCGAAAGAGGCTCTCGGCGACGCTCTTAAGGCATCCTCGGACCCAGGTGTCGTGAGCAGCACGTTCGACCTTCCCGCGGACCAGCGCGGCGCCATCCAAAACGCCCTCAACGAAACCTTCTCGGCGGAGGTCCGCATCCGTTTCGAAACGGCGCCGGAGCTCATCAGCGGTATCGAACTCACCGCCAGCGGCCAAAAGGTGGCGTGGAGCATCGGGGATTATTTGGCGTCCATGGAAAATGGCGTCTCTGAGCTTCTGAAGCCCGCAACAGTGAGCCAATAACTATGCAACCCGAGAGCCTCCAGAACGATTTCGACCAAGTATTCGCCGGCATAAGCCAGGTACGGGAATCATTCACGCCGCACCTGACGCTGCGGGAAGTAGGCACGGTCACCAGCGTTGCCACCGGCATCGCCAAAGTGTCGGGTCTGCCCGGCGTGGGCTTCGACGAGGTGTTGGCGTTTCCGGGCGGCTTGCTCGGCATCGCGTTCAACGTAGACGAGGAAGAAATTGGTGTGGTTCTGCTCGGCGAGTACTGGCATCTCCACGCCGGAGACGAAGTCCAGCGCACCGGCCGGGTGATGGATGTGGCCGTAGGCGACGGATTGCTAGGGCGCGTCATCGACCCCCTCGGCCATCCACTCGATGGCCGAGGACCGGTCGCTTCCAGTCAGCGCCTGCCTGTGGAACGCCCGGCTCGCGCCATCATGGACCGCGAACCCGTTACCGTGCCACTCCAGACTGGGCTAAAGGTCGTCGATGCGCTCATTCCCGTGGGACGCGGGCAGCGCGAGCTGATTCTCGGCGACCGCCAGACGGGCAAGACAGCCATTGCTCTCGACACCATCCTCAACCAGCGCGGCCAGAATGTACTGTGCGTCTATTGCGCCATTGGCCAGCGCGCCTCCGCCGTCGCCAAGGCCGTCGCGACGCTGCGGGAAAAAGGCGCGATGGAGTACACCGTCCTTGTCGTGACAGAGGGCGACGCCGCTCCGGGGCTCGCTTACATCGCGCCGTACGCAGCCACCAGCATCGCGGAGTTCTTCATGGAAAAGGGGCGGGATGTCCTGATCGTTTACGACGACCTCACCCATCACGCGCGCTCCTACCGCGAACTCTCTCTGTTGCTGCGCCGCCCACCCGGCCGCGAAGCGTTTCCCGGCGACATTTTTTATCTTCACTCGCGGCTGCTGGAGCGCGCCACGCACTTGCGCAAGGAACTCGGCAACGGCTCCCTCACCGCGCTGCCCATCATCGAAACCGAAGCGCAGGACATTTCCGCCTATATCCCGACGAACCTGATTTCCATCACCGATGGGCAGATCTATCTCTCGCCGACCCTATTCGAATTGGGGGTACTGCCTGCGGTCGATGTCGGCAAGTCCGTGTCGCGCGTCGGCGGCCAGGCGCAATTGGCGGCCTACCGCGCGGTGGCGGGCGACCTCAAGCTCGCCTATGCGCAGTTTGAGGAACTGGAAACCTTCTCCCGCTTCGGAGCCCGCCTGGACGAAGACACTCGCAAGACCATCGAGCACGGACGGCGAATCCGCGCCTGCCTCAAACAGCCGGAATACGCCCCGGTGCCCGTGAACGCGCAAATTGCCGTGCTGCTGGCATTGACGGCGGAACTCTTTGACCGCGTGCCCCTGGACCAGATGGACGAAGCCGTGCGCGGCCTTCGCGATGCGACTCCGGAGATCCCCGCTGACGTATGCGGGCGATTGGATACAGCCGCCAAACTGAGCACCGAGGATCGCGATGCGATCGTCGCTGTCGCGCGCAAGGCGCTGGCTCGTTTCCAGCCCAAACCCGAACCTGAGAAGAAGACATGAGCGACACCACGGCCGGAATGCGGCGAAAGATCGCCGGAGCCGGGGATCTCCAATCCGTCGTCCGCACCATGAAGGCGGTGGCCGCATCGAGCATCGGGCAGTACGAGAAATCGGTCAGCGCACTGGCGGACTTCAATCGTGCCGTGGAACTCGGATTGGGCGCATGCTTCCGGGAAAACGGTACCGCTCCCCTGACCCCGGAACGGAAGGTACGGGGCGCCATCGGCGCGGTCGTGTTCGGGTCGGACCAGGGACTAGTGGGACAGTTTAACGATGTGGTGGCCGATTTTGCGATCAAAACCCTATCGGGCCTGCCAGGCAAGCCCGAGGTTTGGGCCGTCGGCGAGCGCGTTCATGAGCGCTTGGCGGACGCGGGCCTGTCGCTGCGGGGGCTCTTCCCCGTGCCGAACTCCGTCAAGGCCATTACCCCGCTCGTCGGTCAGATTCTCTTGGGCGCCGAGGCCCGTGAACAGCGCGGTGAAGTCGCGGAACTCCACCTCTTCCACAACTGTCCCAAGTCAGGGGCACTATATGAGCCCGTCAACCAGCGCCTGTTACCGCTGGACGAAGAATGGCGGCGCAAGCTTGCTGGGCTTCCCTGGCCTACGAGAAGTTTACCCGAGGTTATCGGTGGCGGCACCGCGACCTTGCGGGCCTTCCTTCGCGGATATCTCTTCGTCTCGATCTTCCGTGCGTGCGCTGAATCTCTCGCGGCCGAAAACGCGAGCCGCCTTTCGGCAATGCAACGCGCCGACAAGAATATCCAAGAATTACTGGAGGACCTCAATCGCACGTTTCATCGATTGCGCCAGAATGGCATCGACGAGGAGCTGTTCGACGTTGTCTCCGGCTTCGAAGCGTTGACGCCGAGAGGATCAAGATGAAAATAAGTTCACAGGATTTTCGGGTGCGGTCCGGAGACAAGGTCAAACTCACAGACTGGCCGACGGTTGTGAAACCCTTTTGTGAGTCGAAGAAGGATTATCAGGTTCGTCTGGGAGAACACATTGAGGAGTTGAGCTCGTTGCAACGCCTTCACTATGCTTCCAACCGCTATGCATTGCTGCTGATTTTTCAGGGGATGGACGCTGGCGGCAAGGACGGCGCCATTCGGCACGTCATGTCCGGAATAAATCCCCAGGGCTGCCAGGTCTTCAGCTTCAAACAGCCGAGCGCCGATGAGCTGGAACATGATTTTCTCTGGCGCACCACCTGCCGGCTGCCCCAACGCGGGCACATCGGTATCTTCAACCGCTCCTATTATGAGGAGGTCCTGGTGGTTCGGGTGCATCCGGAGATTCTCCGCAGGCAAGGTCTTTCGCGTGAGTTGTGTGACGAGAAAACCATCTGGGAGGAGCGCTATCGCTCCATCCGCGACCTGGAGAGCCACCTTTATCACAACGGAACGCGCACCGTCAAAATATTCCTCCACCTTTCGAAGGACGAGCAGCGAAAGCGCTTCCTCGAGCGCATTGATGAGCCCGATAAGAACTGGAAATTCAGCGCCGCTGACATTCACGAGAGGAAATACTGGAAGCAATACATGGAGGCATACGAAGCCTGCCTGAGCGCGACCAGCACCCATCACGCGCCCTGGTACGTGGTTCCCGCCGACGATAAGGAGGACGCTCGCCTGGTTGTCTCCCAAATTGTTCTGGATTCCCTGAATGAACTGAAAATGGCGTATCCCAAGACCACCGTGAAACGTGCGCAGGAATTGAAGTCGATCCGCAGGCTGCTAACGAAATAGGTATCAATGATGGCCACCACTATGGATGTGCAGACCCCGACCGGCCTCACGAGTGAGGAAGTCCGTAGCCGCCTCGAAAAATTCGGTCCAAACGCAGTGCCCGACACGGCTCCGCACCCGCTTCGCAGGGCACTAACTCACCTCTGGGCGCCGGTCCCCTGGATGCTGGAAGCTGCGGTCGTGCTCGAGATTGTCCTCGGTAAATACATCGAGGCTGGAGTGATTGCGGTTCTCCTGGCCTTCAACGCTGCTCTCGGGTTCCTCCAGGAAGGGCGCGCGCAGGCAACTCTCGCCGCGCTAAAATCGCGGCTCGCACTCAACGCGTCGGTCCGTCGCGATCATGCCTGGGCCACCGTGCCTGCGTCCGGGCTGGTGCCCGGCGATATTGTGAAGTTGTCGCTCGGAGCCGTGGTTGCCGCTGACGTGCGCCTGACTGAAGGCGAGATCCTGCTCGACCAGTCCATGCTTACTGGCGAATCCGTCCCGATCGAAGCCGGCGCCGGATTCGAAACCTATGCCGGAGCGCTGGTGCGGCGCGGCGAAGCGGTCGCGGAAGTGACGGCCACCGGGACCCGCACAAAGTTCGGTCGCACGGCGGAGTTAGTTCGTACCGCGCACGTCGAAAGTTCCCAGCAAAAGGCTGTTCTCCTCGTGGTGCGCAATCTGGCCATCTTCAATGGCGTAATCATCGTGATCCTTGTGGGATATGCCAACTCTCTCAAGATGCCGGTGGGTGAGATCATTCCGTTGATACTCACGGCCGTTCTGGCCTCGATCCCGGTTGCGCTGCCCGCCACCTTTACTCTTGCAGCGGCGATCGGCGCGCGGGCGCTGGCACTTCTGGGCGTCCTTCCCACGCGACTCTCCGCTGTGGATGAAGCGGCAAGCATTGAGGTCCTGTGTGCGGACAAGACGGGCACGCTTACCCGGAACGAGCTGACTGTAACCGACGTTCATGCCATGCCCGGCTTCGACGAGCCGCATGTTCTGGGGTGGGCTGCCTTGGCCAGTTCAGACGGCGGGCAAGATCCCGTAGATGCCGCCATTCGCGGAGCCAGTGCCCAAAAAGTTGCCTCCGATCTACCGAAACTGGGCAAATTTCTGCCCTTCGATCCCGCCACGAAAATGTCTGAAGCGACGGCTGTCGATGCCAGTGGCGCCACGGTCCGGGTCGTGAAGGGAGCCTTCACCGCAGTTACCGGCCTCGCGCCAGCGCCGCCGGACGCGTCCACTAAGACGGCCCAACTGGAGGCAAAGGGCTACCGGGTGCTGGCCGTCGCAGTGGGCCCGCCAGAGGCGCTGAAGATCGCGGGGATCATCGCCCTGAGCGATCCGCCCAGAGCGGATTCGGCGGCGCTCATCGCCGAGTTGCACACCCTCGGAGTCCGCACCGTGATGCTAACGGGCGATGCCCCGGCGACGGCGGAGATTGTGGCCCGCGCGATAGGCCTGGATGGAGCCGTCTCGCCGCCCGGGCCAATCCCCGCCGGGGTACGTCCCGCGGATTTCGCTGTCTTCGCCGGCGTTCTTCCCGAGGCAAAATACAATCTGGTCAAGGCGTTCCAAGAAAGCGGCCATACTGTCGGCATGTGCGGCGACGGCGCCAACGACGCGCCGGCTCTCCGTCAGGCGCAAATGGGAATTGCGGTGTCCACCGCCACCGATGTTGCCAAGTCAGCGGCCGGCATCGTCATGACCAAGCCCGGCCTCGGCGGCATCGTCGCTTCGGTAAAAGAGGGCCGCGTGACGTTCCAGCGCATCCTGACTTACACTCTCAACTCAGTCAACAAGAAGATTGTACAGGTGCTCTTCCTGGCGGTGGGTCTGGTTATGACCGGGCATGCCATCCTGACTCCCATGTTGATGGTGATCATCATGCTCACCGGCGACGTCCTCGGAATGTCCTTGACCACAGACAACGTACGACCGTCGCCATTGCCCAATCGCTGGCGGATCGGTGCGTTGACAATTGCAGGTGTATTCATGGGAGTGTGCGAACTGATCTTCTGTACCGCCGTCCTGGCCGTAGCCAAGTTCCGCCTGGGTTTTGGCATCGACATGTTAAGGACTCTAGCCTTCTTGGTCGTCGTCTTTGGAAATCAAGCAACCACCTATACGAATCGGGAACGCCAGCGCCTGGGGTCCTGTCGCCCAAGCCCGTTGCTCGTCGGGTGCTCGGCACTCGATCTGCTGATCGCTTCCATGCTGGCAACGTGCGGAATCGCCATGAGTCATCTGCCCATACTGGTCGTGGGAGGAACCCTCGTGTCGGCGGCGGTCTTCGCATTCATCGTGGACTTTGCTAAGGTCCCGTTGTTCAAGCGTCTCAAGATCGCGTAGAAAAGGACACGGCCCTGCCAACTATTACGAAGGGCGTTCGGAGCCTGAGTTTGTGGTCCGCCCGGTCCTTTGCCAGAATGCGCGGGGGCGCGGGCGCATGGCACGGCCAGACATCCGACGGCTCCCCACGTTTTCCGCAGGCTTTCCGGAGATGGAGGATTTAAGGCGGGCTGGGGCTTTGGAGGTCTTACCTCGTTTACCTTGATAACGCCGGTGCGGTTCCGACATGGGTGGGCTCCGCTCTGAGAGTGTTTGGCCGAAGAAGATCGACCTGCGTTGTAACCCTGAGGGCTTCAGCCGGAAGCGTGTCGAATCAGCTTCGATAGTCGGGACACTTCCGGCAGGTCTCCGATGAGAGGTGCAGCACACCATCGGCACACTGCACGTTGCCACGTAACTGGCTTGTTGGGATTTATCAAAATGACGACTGATCGGGGTTCAGTCCACATGCCAACGGGTTTCCGGCCGCGTCGAGCAACGTACGGTTACTCTTACACACAGTAGCGACGGGAAGTTTCGCTGTTCACAATCGGGAAGGCGCTATCCGAAATGTGTCGGTGACGCGTGCCCAGCCACGCCGACTTATTCAATCCGGCGGACCTTACGCAGATGAGTGGCGAAGACGCCGGCTCTCACCGGCCGCGTCCCGAAATATCCTCCCCAGTCACTTAGTACATAGAGGCTGCCGAAAAACAGTTGACCGTACTGAGAAACGGGCTTTTTCGCGGCACGCACCGATACCTCTCTAACGACGACACGAGAGTCCGCATGCCGAGACAATCGCGGCCTTCTAAAAGGAGAAAGGAATGCAAAGCAGCGTTACACAACTGTTTCACTCACCGATCACCGTATTACTGATGTCAGCCGTCATCGGCTTAGTGAGCATCTCGCTGGCGGCCGCCCAAGAATGGACTACCGCGGCAAGTCGCGTTCCCACCAAGGCCCTCGTGGACCAAAAAGTTTTGCCTGGGCCGGTATTGGTGGATTCCGCAACGCCGAGGTCCCAAGCAAGGCCGCAAACCTTCGGGCGACCCATTCTCGGCCCCGAAAATCCTACACCGGTTTCTGAAGAGAATGCGTGCCGAATTATTGAGGCGACACTACTCTACAAAAATGGTCCCAATGGTGGGCTGGTGCTGGCTGGTTGCCACTGACTGTGGTGACCAATATCAGAAGGGAGATTGCTGGTACACCGAGGCCCTTTCCGAAACCCACAATTCCGGCCATTAGACCCTTGGGCTGCCGCCAGTCATCAGAACGCAAGCCCCGCTCTATAGTGGGGCTTGCCTCAGAACGTCCGAGCGAGAACCTGCCGCGCAGGCGCATAGCGCTGCACCTATCGCCAGATGGTGACATGGTCAACGGAGAAGTTCCTTTCCGCCGTGCTCTCCTTCGAGATCACGACAGGTGCGGGAACATCGCAGGTGCCACCGAACGCACAAGAGGATGATCGCGTCTTCGAAGGTGTCGCCCGCTGAGGAGTGCTGCTCGCTTTCGGGCCACGATACACCGTACCAAATCAGCCTCAACCGCGTTTGTAATGCAACAGAACCACTCTTACCGTGTCAGACACATTCCTATGCCACAGATCGTCCGGACCGCTCCGTCTGGCGAGTGGTTAAGCCCTTTCATTCGTGGCTGCCCATGCTGGGGCAACAGATTCCATTTCCACCAACGGCTTTGTATCCTTCATGCCCCCGGCATTGCAAGCGTGGCCCACCCATGGTTGGACTTAACGCTAATGCTATTGTTCTTAGCCAAAAGCACATCCCGCCATAAACTTGCCGAAATAGAATGCTCCTGATTGCCAGTTGCTTTAGCAAAAACCAGCGCGGGATTACGTTTGAGAAGCGTGTGATCTTTCCGGCGTCATCACTCTTCGCTGCGGCATTAATATCGCTACGGAAAGGGGGGAGATCCAGGCCTAGAGGCGGAGGAAAGAAGATCGGGCAGCTTGGTGTTATCGTCCTCGATCACGTCCGTTATCGATTGACGCACGGCCCTGATGAAACCGCAGAGATAATCGCTCGCCGATCTGTAGATCGCGGCCAAGAGAAGTAGACGCCACGACGACGAAGGTGTTCGCCGCCGTCGCAAACGCGATATTCGCCTCGTCCTTGGCAACTATCCGACCGGTCACCTGTCCCATCTGCGGCGCTGAGCGCTCGGAGACAGGCATTTCTCGAATGGCCGTTCCCGACTCGCGCATGTACGCTTCGGCCTTTGTCGCCAGCTCATGTCTCCCAGGTGATGATACCGGCGCAGCCGACTTTATCTCCCGTTCCTCCTTAACCGGGATCGGCGCGGCCCCTTGTTGATCGCCTTTGTCGAGGTCCAAGAGAGAATTGAGTTCAGCCTGGCGGGCCAGCAACTCCTTTAGTCGCTCTTCGTGTTCGAAGGGGCGATCCGCCTGTGCCCGGTAGTCGGCGAGTTCTTTCTCGATGCGGGCGACGCGGTTCTGCTGATCGATGGCGACCCTGTCCAGATTCCTCAGCGCGTGCTCGATGCTCTGGACGGTGCCAATCGGGTTCGAGGTGTTCAGGTTCGCGGAATATGTGGCGCGCCAGCGGACAAAAACGTCCGGGATGCGATCATCCTCCTGGAGCGTCCCAAATCCGGCGCTTTTCCCTCTGCTTAATACCTCGAAGCCTCTGAACGCGCCGCGCGGCTGCGTCGTTTGATCGTCGCGCCAAGTGAGGATTGTGAGCGTGAGAGCCTTGGCCGCTTCCTCCCGGGCGCCTTTGCAAGAGAAAACCCGGTTGCCTACCTTCATGACGAATTCGTCGGAGTCGTTCGCGTTTCTGGTGGCGATGTCGGCTTCGGTGTAAGCCAGATGCTGTTTTGCTTCCGCGATTTGCCGGGGCAGATCCCGAATCTCCCAGCGGATATGACGCTGCTGATTGGCATGAACGGCGCGCAGTTGGTCCAGCTTACGGATTTCAGTGTCAATCTTGATCTTTTCAACGACGGCAGGATTACCAGAGGCGATCGCCTTGATCTCCGCGTAGGTGAGAGCGCCGCTTTCGAGGTCCTCCGCCGCGCGAACCGAAGTTTCTCCCCGCATCACCTGGTGGATGAAGCGGGCCTTTGTTTCGAGCGTTTGCCACATGTAGGCGTCGAAGGACCCCTCGGTGACGTAGCGATATATCTGAACCTCTTTATTCGCGTTTCCCTGCCGCAGAATCCGTCCTTCCCGTTGTTCGATATCGCGCGGTCGCCAAGGTGCATCCAGGTGATGGAGCGCGATGAGCCGTCGCTGGACATTCGTGCCGGCGCCCATCTTCTCGGTCGATCCGATCAGTACTCGTACTCTCCCAGCGTTCACCCCATCGAAAAGCAGCTTCTTGGCAGTATCCGTCTCGGCGTCATGGATGAACGCGATTTCGCCGGCCGGAATGCCCGCGCTGATAAGCTTCGAACGGACATCGTCGTAAATATTGAACCGTTGCGGATGGGGCGTGGAAAGATCACTGAAGACAAGCTGCGTGCAACGCTCACTTTGAGTCGCCTGCCAAATCTTTACGATGCGGGCGACGGCCAGATCAGTTTTGGTGTGCCCCGGCGGTGCGGTAGTGGGATCGACGAGACGCATGTCCAGCGCGGCTTTTCGCCCTTCGCCGGTGATCTTAAGCATGTTGTCCACCGCCGGGTCAACACGCTCCTTTTTCAGCCGTTCCGCCCGCTCCGTCAGAGTCCGTATGAACGCCTTCAGCTCCGGACTGGCAGGCGCCGCTACTATGCCCGGCTTGCCGCCTTCGAGAGCGGGCCGAGGGAGATTCAGCATGTCGGCCGTCTGCACATCGGCGACAGTACGGAATACCGAGAGCAATTCAGGAAGATTGATGAATTTGGCAAACCGCGTATGCATCCGGTAGCCCGAGCCGTCCGGCGCAAGTTCGAGCGATGTCACGGCTTCAGCAAAATTTGCCGCCCACGAATCGAAGTGCTCTACTTTCCTTTCAGACAGCATCTCCGGGGCGAGATAGCGGAGCATCGTGTACATCTCGGCCAGGGTATTCGAAATCGGTGTGCCGGTGGCAAACACGACGCCACGCCCCTCGCTGCGTTCTTGGAGATAGCGGATCTTCAGGAACATGTCGAATGCGCGGTTGCTGTCGGAGTTCGGTAATCCGGCGATCCGGTTCATCTTCGTGGCATAGGCCAGATTCTTGTACAGGTCCGCCTCGTCTACGAAGAGCTGATCGACACCCAGTTCCTCGAAGGTCATGGTCTGGTCTTTCGACTCGCGGTCCGCGCGTTTCTTGAGCCTGACGATCAGCCGCTTCTTGGCTTTCTCCAACTCCTTCACGATCCGGCGGTTGTCATCTTTGGATTCCTTGGCCAGGCCGATTTCGGTATCGAGTTCCGCGACTTGCTTCTCGACGAACCGATTGAAGTACTCGTCAGAGACCGGAAGGAACTCGAAAGACCGGTGGGAGACGATGACGGCATCGTAGTTTCCAGTGGCGATGCGCGCCATCGCCTGCTGGCGGTTGCCGGTCTCAAAGTGGTCCTTGCCGGCAACGAAAAGCCGGGCCTGCGGGTACAGCTTTAGAAACTCCGCTCCCCACTGGTCCACCAGGTGATTCGGCACGACGAACATGGGCTTCTTGGCCAGATCTAGGCGGCGAAGTTCCATCGCCGCGGCGGTCATCGTCCACGTCTTGCCGGCACCAACGACATGCGCCAACAGTGGACTACCGCCCTGCAGGATGCGCCAAACCGCATTCTTTTGGTGCGGCGCAAGATCTCCATCGCGGAGAGAGGCGCGGACCATGCCGGGCAAAGTCAGGTGGGAACCGTCGAAATCCCGGAGCCGAAGGTTGTTGAAGCGGAAGTTGTACTCCTTGGCGAGGCGTTCCGCGCGTTCCCGGTTTTCCCAAACCCAATCGCGAAAGCGATCTTTCAACTGCTGCTGCTTCTCCCGCGCGGCGATGGTCTCTGGCTGATTTACGGTGCGGCTCCCATCCTCGTGCTCGTCGTAGGCTGTCGGGGTGCGTCCATTCAGCGATTGCTCGATGAGTTCCGACGCGCGGAAGCGGGCGGTGCCGTGGGTCGTGGTGTTGTTCACGACGTGCTTTGAACTGTAGTCGAGCTCGACAGTCCAGGTCGCGATGGCCTGAGCATATCCGATTCTTGCGCTGGTGCGGGGCACATCCAACAGTTCAGCGACGAAATCGCGGACATCTGAAGGTGGAACCCACGATGAGCCGAGCCGAGCTTCAATCTCGCCGGGTTCAAGGTCTTTCGGTTGGACAGCCTCCAAAGCTTCCACATTTCGGCGATAGGCTGGATCGATTCTCGCCACGTCCTGTGCGACGACAAGCTTTGCGCGCACATTACCGCTAAGATATCGGTCGGCGGTCTCCCACAGTCCGCCCTCCGGATTGCGATAGACGAGAGATCCAAGCTCAGCCTGTAATTCAGGAGCGAGCTTCCCAGTGAGCGCCTCCATGCGGGACCAATTGACCTGGCCTGTCTCATTGAGCGACACCAGCAGCGCCTCGGAAGCGGTCTCGACTCGTTTAATCGGGCGATACCGTTCCAAGGTGCGGCGCTCGAAGACAGCAGTTTTGACGGCCCGCTTCGTCTCAGGGTCGAATTCTTCAAGCGATAGCAGGAGGGGTTGGTCAGGATCACCAGCGAACGCTTTGACGTTTTCTCTGGCGCTGAGCGGTCCGAACCGGGAAACGAAGGAATCGTACGTGCCGTTTAGATGGCGGCGGGCTTCGGCAATGGTACTGTCCGCTGCATCCGCGAGCTGTGTGCGGAACACATCGCGCACCGCGTCACGCACCTGGAGCATTCCGCGAATTCTTGCGGAGACTGAAACTGGCACCGTCAACGGCTCGAACGCTCCGCCGCGACGCACGACAATCTGGCCGCCACGGTCGGCGAGGCCGCCTTCTTTGACCGCGCCGGCTGCCGGCACCTGTTCAGAATCTGGGTGTAGCGGGCTATGGCTGCCGCGGTTGTTGTATACAGCGGCCGGCAGAAGCGACACCGCCTTATCGAGGGCGGCCGGATTCAAGGTTCCGATCAAGGCCGGAGCGTCACCATACTGCCCGGATTCCAAACCCATGCGGCCCAACATCATCTCCGGGTGGCGAGCAAAGTACTCGTTCACATGCAAGGGACCGTCTACCGTATCAATGGAGCGCAGCTCAGTCCAACCTTCGCCGAGCGCCGTCTCGGGAGAGCGCTTTTGGAGGAACAGAATATCCGTGGTCACTTCCGTTCCTGCATTCGCTTTGAATGTCGTGTTGGGTAGACGGATCGCACCGAGCAGAATCGATCCGTCCGCCAGGTGGCGCCGGACGGTGGAATCCTGTTTATCCATTGTGTAGCGGCTTGTGATCACCGCGATCACGCCACCAGGCCGGACCACGTCAAGGCACTTGGCAAGAAAATAGTCGTGGATCGCGTGGGTCAGGTGAGGACTGCCACGGTACGCCGGATCGTAGACCGGATAGTTGCCGAAAGGGATATTTCCAACTGCCGCATCGAAGTAGTCCTTGGGAAACGGCGTATCCTCGAAGGCCTTTCGATGAATGGTCGATTCCGGGTAGAGGGTGGCGGCGATGCGCGCCGTAACAGAATCCAACTCGACACCCGTCCGCCTTGTACCGGAATACAGGGTTTCCGG
>Ga0224557_1002535_pt1 | contig 15403 bp, 13 predicted proteins | sample 714S31014metaG_FD_180677 | JGI IMG/M metagenome (GOLD analysis project Ga0224557, IMG submission 180677) | Peat soil microbial communities from Stordalen Mire, Sweden - 717 S3 10-14 | ecosystem: Environmental > Terrestrial > Soil > Wetlands > Peat | place: Sweden: Norrbotten County, Stordalen...
CCTGCTGCGGGTAATATGGCTACGCAGTGATTGCGGTGTCGAACTTTGAATAATTGTCGAGGTGATCCTTGATGATCAGATAGCACTCGCAAGAGACCTTCATGAGCCCAGGGATATCGAGAATGCGAATTTCTCCGCGGCTGTATTCGATAAGTCCTTTTCTCTTTAGAATTCCGGCTGTCGTAGAAATTGTGGGACGGCGACCCCCAAGCATGTCTGCGAGAAACTCATGCGAAATCTTGAACGTGTCGGTGTGTGCGCGGTCTGCACAGATAAGCAGCCAGCGGGCAAGTCGCTGTTCAAAGTTGTGTTTTGCATTGCATCCAGCAGATTGCATTGCCTGAACGAGTTGTGCCTGGACATAGCGCAGAGCCAGAAACTGAAAGTGGCCGCCAAGGCGGAACTCTCTTCTCGCGTCCTCCACCTGGCAGCTATAACCGTGGCCGGCAATCTGGGTGTAGATGCGATTCAGACTCACCTTTGTTCCCATGAGAGCTGAGACTCCGATGGCAGACTCATAACCGAACATCCCTACCTCAACCTGAGAACCATCCTTGAACGTTGTCGTCATCGACGCCATTCCCTCTTCGAGAAAATACAGGTGCTCGATCGGGTCGTCAGGTTTTTCGATTTCGTGTTTCAGCTCGAATTTGACCGGCTGCAAACGAAGGCGTCCAATTATGTCCCGGTCTAGAGCCTTCAAAAGAGTGTTCTTAAAGTCGTTCGTGTGCAAGGAGTTCTCACTTTCAGAGAAAACCCTATCATAAGCTTGTAGCGCAAAGCTCAGGATGCCCGATAAGGTTAGGGTTAGGTCATATATGTACAAAGATATGTACAAAGATATTTCAAGTTATGTCAGATACCGTACAAAGATATTTCAAGTTATGCCAGATACCGTACAAAAGACCTTTTGGGTTGTGTCCGAGACCGAACAAGAGATCGGAAGGCGAAGCGAGTACAATTCAGCCGGTCCCCGATCTTCTTTTTCGAGGTAAGAAGCATGACCTTCGACCTCGCCGCCTTTCTTGCAACCGCAGGAGTGGGACGAAGAATTGTCCATTTGAAGCCCAACCAAGTCTTCTTTTCGCAGGGAGATTCGGCTGACTCCATCTTCTATCTCCAGACGGGCCGCGCAAAACTCACCGTCGTTTCGCATGACGGGAAGGAGGCCACCATCGCCTTCTCCCCGCCGGGGAATTCGTTGGAGACGAGTCACTGGCCAGCGTGGGTGGGCTGCATATGGCCACTGCCAGTGCCATTACCGCCTGCGCAGCGCTCAGGATTGAGAGGGAAGAGATGATCCTCGTGATGCACCAGGAGCACTCCCTCTCCGAAATGTACTTGAAATTCCTGCTGATCCGGAGCATGCGAACCCAAGCCGATCTTGTTGCTCAGCTTTTCGACTCCAGCGAAAGGCGTCTGGCGAGAATTCTCCTGCTCTTGGCCGAATTTGGTGAGCCGGGGTCACCGGAACCCTTGATTCCTCCCATCACACAGGGAACTCTGGCAGAGATGGTCGGCACCACCCGGTCCCGCGTCAGCTTCTTTATGAATCGTTTTCGCAAGCTCGGGCTTATCGAATACAACGGCCGCATCCGGGTCAATAAGTCGCTGCTCAATGTGGTTCTGCTCGACCATTTCACTGAGCCTAACCCCGAGAGACCTCCTGGTTCGCCCACTCCGCGCATTCGATCAAAGCAGGCTAGACGTGGCCAAGGCGGAACTGGGGTAATGCCCTGATTTCAACTGCTCATCGTGCAATGGTTCCAATTTATATTTGAGAGCTCGGGTTCTGCTGCGCAGGTTCGTTCGCGCCACATTTAGAGGAGTGGCTTTTTGCGCTGCTGCGATGCCCAGCGCACCAGTGTTATCACTCCAACTCGCCGGTCTGAAGGCCTCCCGTCCATGCGCCAGTCCCTCCCCCGAAAGACAAGCGCACAGACAGGCGACGCTGTGGTTTGGTTAGGTCAGTCTACGCTGTGTTACTTGGCTTTTTTCGCTACTGCCACCGGTTTCGGCACACCATCATTGCTGATGCTGTCCTGAATTGCCTTCCAGCCGCCGTCGGCTTGCTTCCCAAAGACGGTCACGTACTTTCCGTTCACGGTGACGGCCTTTTTCGTCTTAGGATCGGTGGAGGTTTCGGTGTAGGAGCCGTGGCTGTAAGCGATGTCGCCGGACTTCGCAACATCCATGCCCGTCGACGCAAAGGTGAGGGAATAGTTTTTGTCCGCCAACATCGGCGTCATTGCGGCCTTGATTGCCGCAATTCCGCTGATCACGGGCGTGCCTGGCATATAGACGGATGCGTCGTCGGCGTAGAAAGCCGTGATCTTACTCACGTCCTTGGTGGCGAACGACTGGGACCACGCGGTTTCTAGATCCTGAATCGCCTTCGTATCCGCCGGACGGGTGTCTGGGGGGGCGGGCGGCGGAGCCTGGGTGCAGCCCGCAACAATGACCGCGAGAGCAACTGCGGCCGGCCAAGTGAATCGTACTCGCATAACTTCCTCCTGGGGGAGGAACCAAAAGCTATCACAACCGCAGCACGCGAGGGAACAGAGAATCTGTGCGAAGCGGCTGAAGTGATGGGTCCGCCTCACAGGCGAGTTTCTGATTATGCTGTTTGTCCCGCCGTAGTATGAAAATGCCGCCAGATGGTCTCCGCGGTTTTGCGCGGAACCACTGCGGCCAGCGACTCTGCCGTAGCCTGTTGCACGTCGCGCAGGCTGCCGAAGTGGGCCAGCAGCCTTTGCCGTGTTTGCGTCCCTACCCCCGCGATGTTCAGCAACTCCGAGTCCCGGTCACGCATGGCGCGGCGCTGGCGATGGTAGCCCACGGCAAAGCGGTGGCTCTCGTCACGAATCAGCTGCACCAGGTGCAGCACCGGCGAGCGGCGGTCCAGCACCACCGGCTCGTCCTCATTGCCGTAGAGGTAAATCACCTCTTCCTTCTTTGCAATGGATGCCAGCGGCTGTGCGGTGAAGCCCAGCGACTCCAGCGCCTCGGCGGCGGCGTGCAGCTGGCCCAGGCCACCGTCGATCAACACCAGCGAAGGCATGGGCTGGTCTTCATCCTTCAGCCGCCGATAGCGCCGGTGCACCACCTCCCGCATCGACGCAAAGTCGTCCACTCCCTCCACCGTCAGCACTTTGAACTTGCGATACGCCGCCTTGTTCATCTTGCCGTCCTCCCACACCACCAGCGAGGCCACGGTTTCCGCGCCCTGGATGTGCGAGATGTCGAAGCACTCGATGCGTCGCGGCAGCTCAGGCAGCATCAGTGTGTCCGCCAGCGCCTCCGCAATGGTTTTCCGCGAGGGTTCCAGCACACGGAAGCGCTGGGTGTGCGATTGCTTTGCGTTCTGCCCTGCCAGATCCACCAGTGAGCGCTTCTCGCCCCGCTGCGGCACCACCAGCTCGATGCGGTGGCCGCTGCACTCGCTCAGCAGAGTCGCCAGCGTTTCGCGGTCGTCGAACTCCACCGGCACCAGCACCGTGCGCGGTACATACTGCTGGTCGATGTAGAGCTGCTTCAGCAGCGCCGAGAAGACCGGGCCCGCATGGAAAGGCGTCTCGCTGCCGTCTCCTCCCTGTTCAGCATCCGTCGTCGGCGTCTCAAGCAACTCCGGCAGGTCCTCCCAGAAAAATTCACGCCGGTCCACAATCTTCCCCGCGCGCATGTGGAACAGGTTCACGGCCAGCGACCCGTCCTCGAAGTGATAGCCGAACACATCCGCGTCGTCGCTCTGCTCGGCGGTGGCGATGCGCTGCTTCTCCTTGAGCTGGTGCACTGTCGAGAGCTGGTCGCGCAGGTGCGCGGCAGCTTCGAACCGCTCCGCTTCCGCGGCCGCCATCATGCGCGCAGTCAGCGTACGTTCCAGCTCCGCATGGCGTCCCTCCAAAAACATTTGTGCGTCACGAACCGCATCCTGGTACGCTTCCGGCGTGGTTAATCCCTCCACGCATGGGCCCAGGCAGCGGTGAATGTAGTACTGCAAACAGGCCCGCGGATGATAGCGGGAGAGATCGACCTTGCAACTGGGCAACAGAAAACTGCGATGAATCAGTTCCACCACGCGGTATGCAAGATTGCCGGGGAAGTAAGGCCCGTAATACGCTGAGCCGTCCTTGCGCAGCCGCCGCGTCACAAACACCTTGGGGAACCGGTCCGCCAGGGTCAGCTTCACATAGGGATACGTCTTGTCGTCGCGCAGCAGGATGTTGAAGCGCGGCTTGCGCTGCTTGATCAGATTGTTTTCCAGGGCCAGCGCCTCGTGCTCGTTGGCCACCAGAATGTAGTCGATATCCACGGCTTCGCGCATCAGCGAGCCGGTTTTCGCGTTGGCCTGTGCCGCCTCCAGCAGGTACGACCGCACCCGCGAGCGCAGGTTGTTGGCCTTGCCCACGTAAATGACCTCGCCCTCCGCGTTCTTGTAGAGGTACACGCCTGGCTGGGTGGGCAAAGTGCGGATTTTCTCGTAGAGGTCCATGGCGCGGATGGGGTCAATCGGCAGCAGCGCCGCCAGTTTCTAGCATAGCGGGTACTCTGCCGGTGTGGGCCCGGCGAACAGAAAGGAAAGAAATCCTTACCGGGTCAGGTAAGAATTACACGGTTCGGACACTTTCCGCTATTGGTCAGAATTGGATCAAAGCCATTCGTTTCATTCAATTAAAAGACTGCAGGGGTTTGGTTCTTGGAATGCCATACCCAAAGTGGCAGAACGGGATTGTTGTGCGCCGTCCAAGTCCCGGTCAGGTTCAGGCGGCGGGAAAAGTGGGGTTAATTTATGACGCATCGGTTCGGGTTATTAGTAACAGCGGCAATGGCGGTCGCCGGTGTGACGGGTTGCGCCACCAAGAACTATGTACGCACTGAGACGGCGCCCATCATCGAACACACCAATCAATTGGAAGAAAAGACGGCAGCCAACAACCGCGCCATCCGCGATACGGATGACCGCGCACAGGCCGGCATCAAGCAGGCGCAGGGTGCGGCCGACAGCGCCACCCAGAACGCTCAGACCGCCACCAAGTCAGCCGGGGATGCTGAAACCGCGGCCAACGACGCCGTACATCGCGCCGACTCGCTCGACAGCGTGGTCAAGGGCTTGGACAACTACAAGTCGATGGCCAACGTCACTGTCAACTTCGGCTTCGACAAGGCCGTCCTTACCAAGGACGACAAGGAGCAACTCGACAGCTTTGCCGCCCAGCTCGGCTCGGCCAAGAGCTACATCCTCGAGGTCACCGGCGGAACCGACTCCACCGGTCCGGCGCAGTACAACTACGACCTGAGCCAGCGCAGGGCCGATGCCGTGGTGCAGTATCTGGCCTCGAAGTATGGCGTTGCCGCCCATCGATTCTACCTGATCGGTATCGGCAAGGACAATGCGGTGGCGCCCAACACTTCTGCGGACGGACGCAAGCAGAATCGCCGCGTCGAAGTGCAGTTACTCACTAACTTGAGCGGTGATCAGCAGACCGCGTCTGCGCCTTCAACAGCAGGCACGGGCAACTAGGCCTCCAGGTCCTCGCATCGCGCCAACATCCGTGGCGCAAACCCTTGAGACAAATCAGGCCATCCGGGATTCCCCCCGGATGGCCTGATTTGCGCTCTGGGTGCGTTTTTCTCCATGCAATCGAGGTGGCTGCCCGTCGATTGCACGAGGCCCGGCCTATGAACTGGAAGGCGCGAGCTGCCTCACGTGTTCCGCGCGTACTTCATTCGCCGTGAACAGGCGCAGGAACGGTGCGCCGCCGGCTGCAGCTTCCACGGCAGGGCGGCCGTTGGCCTCTTCCCGCTCCACAATGCACACCACTGCCGCAACGGTCATGCCGGCTTCGCGTGCGGCCTCGATGGCGTTGATAGTTGACGCACCCGTAGTACAGACGTCGTCCACAATCACTACTCGAGCCCCTTCGCGCCAAAAGCCTTCAATGCGGCGGCCGGTACCGTGGGCCTTCTCCGCCTTGCGCACCAGAAATCCGTGCAGCAGCGGTGCACCGGGATGCGAGAGCACGCGCCAGGCGCTGGCCGTGGCCACATTGGAGACGATGGGGTCCGCACCTAGCGTAAGTCCGCCTACGGCCTCCGCATCCACGTGATTCTCCTCCAGAAGTTCAAGTATGGAGTGTCCCGTCAATCGTCCGCCCTCGGCGTGCAGGGTGGTGGTGCGGCAGTCGATGTAGTAGTCGCTGCTGCCCCCCGAGGAGAGTTTGAATTGGCCAAGACGGAAGCTGGTGCGGGCCAAAAGTGAAAGCAATTGCTGAGCGTAAGTGGTTGTGGGCATCACTGGAGATTGTAAAGGGAGCGGGGACCGGGGGAACTTGTCACCGGCTCGAAAGCTCAAAAAAAGAGAGCCTGATTCCGACGCTTTTTGGGTCACCTAACCCGCTGCCTCTCACATTTTTTCCAGATGCTTGAACCCGCTCGTCCCAAGCAGCATCAGCGAGAAGAGCATGAAGTTATAGCAGGCGTGGACCAACACGCTGGCAGCCAGGGAGCGCGTGCTGAGCCGCGCCCAGCAGAGGACAAGGCTGACGCAAAGAAGCAGCAGAAACGGGCCCAGGGAATAGCCGGTCTGGTCGGCGTGCATCAAAGCAAAGACCACGCTGGTCACTGCCGACGCTAAGCACATTGCGGCCGGGGACCACTGCGGATGACCGTTTTCGTCCAGCGGTCTGGCCGGCTCATTTGCAGCCCTGCCGGCGGCCCAGTCCCAGGCTGTGCACAGCGCGGGCAGCAGGAATCCCCGAAACGCCAGTTCCTCAAAGAACGGCGCCATGGTCACGCCAAAGGCCAACAGCAGCCACGCCGCACCAGGTGTGCGAAACATCTCGTCGATGGGCGTGTCGGAAGGACCCGGCATCAGCAGGCCATTCACCAGGGCCAGCACAAAGCAGAATGCGGCGGCGCTCATAAGTTTGCCGCTCAGATGCAGTGCGGTGGCTCCGCGCCAATGCAAACCCGCAAAGAACCCCTGCCGCCAGACCGGGGGAAATACCAGCAGGCAGCACAAAAAGGTGAGCAGATAGAAAGCTCCCTCGCTGCCCAGGGTGTAATGGATGTCGTTGACCGCTTGTTCCAGGGTCTTGACGCCGAAAAGGTGAAAGTGGAGAGCCGCGCGGGTCAACACGCCCGCGCCAACAAAGCCGCACAACGCAAGCACACCGAGGATTGAGAGATGTCCGAAGTTCGGGATTCGTTCCTGGGCCGCAACCGCAGGCCTGTAAAACTCCCGAAACAGGGGCCGCTCCTCCGCTGCCCAATTGGAGTAAGGATCGGCCGAAGGACGCGCTTCGTCCTCCACCGGCGGTGCAGCGGGCTCTGTCGTCCAGGGCTCCAACAGTAGCGGTTCGCGCGCAGTCTTCTCCTCCGGCAGGGGCAGATTTGCGGCCTCGGAAGGCTCTTGCTCCGGCAGGCTGTTCATGAGACCACCGGCTTCCTGGCGCGAGACGCAACTCGCTTTGCAGCCGGCCGCTTGGTCTTCGACGGCTTAGGATTGCTGCTCACCGGCGCGTCCGCCTGTACCGCGGTCTCCGTCGCTATCCCTCCGTTGTCGCCGGAACCAGGTTCGTCGTCCACGTCCAGCGGCGCCAGGTGGCCGTTGCTGGAGGTGTAATAGCGAGCCAGAAACTGGCCGGTGTAGGAGGCGGGGGTGGCGGCAACCTTTGCGGGGCGGCCTTGGGCCACCACGCGGCCCCCGTCTTCGCCGCCTTCCGGGCCCAAATCCAGAATCCAGTCGGCGTTGCGGATTACGTCCAGGTTGTGCTCGATAATGATCACCGAGTTGCCCAGGTCGGTGAGCCGGTGCAGGACTTCAAGCAGCTTACGCACGTCGTCGAAGTGCAGGCCGGTGGTGGGTTCGTCCAGCAGATACAGCGTCCGGCCTGTCTGCCGCTTGCTCAGTTCGCGTGCCAGCTTCATGCGCTGCGCCTCGCCGCCAGAGAGCGTAGTGGCGCTCTGCCCCAGGTGAACATAGCCCAGTCCCACGTCGACCAGGGTTTGCAGCTTCTGCTTCAGTTGCGGCACGTTGTCCAGCACACTTAAAGCGTCCTCGATGGTCAGGTCCAGAATGTCGGCGATGGAGTGGCCGTGAAACTTCACCGCCAGCGTCTCCTGGTTGTAGCGCCGCCCATTGCACACCTCGCACTGGACATACACATCGGGCATAAAGTTCATTTCGATCCGGCGCTGGCCGTCGCCCTGGCAGGCTTCACAACGGCCACCGCTGACGTTGAAGCTGAACCGGCCCGGTTTGTAACCTCGTTCGCGTGCCTCAGGCAGCATCGCAAACAGGTCGCGGATGGGCGCGAAGACCTGGGTATACGTGGCCGGGTTGGAGCGCGGCGTGCGCCCGATCGGCGACTGGTCGATGCGAATCACCTTGTCAATCTGCTCGCCGCCGCTAAGGGATTCGTGCGCCCCGGGTTCCTCTCGCGAGCCATAGAGATCCTTGGCCAGCGAACGGTAGAGGATGTCGTTGATCAGAGTGCTTTTGCCGCTGCCGCTCACCCCTGTCACCACGGTCATCACCCCCAGGGGAACGCGGATCGTGATGTCCTGCAGGTTGTGCTCGCGTGCCCCGGTCACCGTAAGCCACTTGCCGGAGAGTGCGCGCGGATGCTCACGTTGCAATATCGCTGCGGCTCCTGAGAGGTAACGCCCGGTCAGCTACTCCGGACACGCCATAATCTGCGCCGGTGTGCCTTCAGCCACAACCCGCCCGCCCAGCCTTCCGGCTCCCGGCCCCAAATCGAGCACGTAGTCGGCGTGGCGAATGGTGTCCTCGTCGTGCTCCACCACCAGGACTGTGTTGCCCAGGTCACGCAGTTGTTCAAGCGCGTGGATCAGGCGCGAGTTATCACGCTGGTGCAGACCGATGGAAGGTTCGTCGAGCACATAAAGCACCCCGCGCAGCCGTGACCCGATTTGAGTGGCGAGACGGATGCGCTGGCCTTCGCCGCCGGAGAGCGTGGCGGCATTGCGGTTGAGCGAGAGATATCCGAGGCCGACAGCGCAGAGAAATTCGAGCCGCTCGACAATCTCGCGGCGGATGCGGTCGGCCACCAGGGCCTCGCGAGCCGTAAAGCTGAGACCATACGCTGCTGACAGCGCGCGATTGAGCGGGAGGGTAGTGAAGTCTGCGATGGATAGCCCGCCAACCTTGACCGCCAGCGATTCAGGGCGCAGGCGCCTGCCCCGGCAGATCGGGCAGGGCGTCGCAGACATGTAGTTCATCATGTAATCGCGGTAGCCGTCGCTTCGAGCCTCGGTAATGGTGTCGCGGAGATAGGCAAGAACGCCGTGGAATCCGGTGCGCGGGGCCTCGTTTTTTGGAGGGCCGTAGACCAGGATGTGCTGCTGTTTTGGAGGCAATTCCTCGAACGGGGTTTTCAGGTCGATTTTGTAGCGGTCCGCGGCCAGTTGGATGAGCCGGATCAGGTATTGCGAGCTGGAACCGGGGCCGAGGCCGCCATCGAGCAGCGGTTTGGACCAGTCGTTGATCACCTTGGCCGGGTCGAGATCGTAGAGCGAGCCCAGCCCGTGGCACTCCGGGCATGCACCGAACGTGGAGTTGAACGAGAAGCTGCGCGGCTCCAGTTTGGGCACGTCGAGTCCGCAATCCGGGCAGGCCATGGAGGAGGAAAACAGTTGCTCGTCGCCGCCCGCAAGGCCTATGAGGACCAACCCATTCGCCAGTTGCAGAGCCTTGGTAACGGCCGCCTCCAGGCGCTTCTCCACGGAGGGCTTGCCGCCCAGTACAGCGACGACCTCGCTGGGCACCGTCTTCAGCAAGATGCGGTCAACGACTGCCTCGATGGTGTGGTTCTTGCGCTTGTCCAGTTGCAGCGGCTCTGAGAGATCGCGCATTTCGCCATCGACCCGCGCGCGAAATCCCTGCTGGTCAAGCTGGTCGAGAAGGTCTTTGAATTCGCCCTTGCGTCCGCGCACAACGGGCGCCATCACGGTCACACGCTCACCGCTGCCGAGTTGCAGAATGCGCTGCACGATCTGTTCTGCCGTCTGGCGGGCAATGGGACGGCCGCAGTTGGGGCAGTGGGGTGTGCCCACCGACGCGTAGAGCAGGCGCAGGTAGTCGTAGATTTCGGTAATGGTGCCTACGGTGGAGCGAGGGCTGCGGCTGGTGGTCTTCTGTTCGATGGAGATTGCCGGGCTAAGCCCCTCGATTGAATCCACATCGGGCCGCTCGATCTGGTCAAGAAACTGCCGCGCATAGGCTGAGAGCGTTTCCACGTAACGGCGCTGGCCTTCGGCATAGATGGTGTCAAAGGCGAGCGAGCTTTTTCCCGAGCCGGAGAGGCCGGTCACCACCGTGAGGGTGTTGCGGGGGATGTGCACGCTGATGTCGCGTAAGTTATGCTGGCGCGCCCCGCGCACCGATATGTGAGTGATGGGCATGATGAGGCAAAAGGGTCTACGGTGGGCAGTTCCGAGTTGTGCCTCCGGCCTTTCACCGGATCGCAACACTCTGGGGGTATTCTATTGATTAATAGAATCAAGGGTCAACGCAATGGATTTTCTGCGAGAATCGCAGAAATGCTTTTGGGGCCGTTCCGGTGGCTTTCGTGGGGCCGGAGACGCCAAAACACGATGGGCATTTCAGATTCCAGGGTGCTGAGCTGAGGCGGAAGTGATGACGGATTTTCTGAATTTGGCGATGTTGCTGTGCGCTTCGGTGGGCTCGATGGTGTTTGGTGTCCTGGCAGCCTACGGGATCCTTCGCACTGCCTTCGCGCTCATGCGGCCTCAGAGGTCCAAAGCTACGGTAAAGGTCCGCCAGGAGACGGCAAGAGTTTCGTAGGCGACGCTCGAGATTCAAATGCTGGTCCTAGCCACAGGACCATGTTCCGACGTGCTCGACCGGGTTCAACTCTTGCCCATTCCCTTTGATCTGCGATTCGGAAATCTCAATCTGTTTTCCCCCAATTGCCCTTCGGCATCCTGCGCATTGAATAGAAGGGAGATAGGATCGCTCCGTCTCTCGAATACAGACGTGGCTCTGGTCTTGCACTGTAGATGGAAAGAGATAGGGCCCGATCTGATCGATGCCGCAAGATGGGATTACTGCCAAAACTCATCAGCTTCACTCTCGCAATTCACGAGAGCCTCTTGAAGATGCTGGCGGGTTACACCAGCTCGGCTTGAGCTCTGACCGCTGGCGATATCTTCCACACATGATCATTGGCCTTCGTCATTTCTAACTCTGATTGTTTCTGGCCTCAGCAGATTTATGTGGACAGGCTATTTTGATTTTCGAAACCTGCGAAGAAAAAACTCCACTGATAGAGCGGCTGGCGATAGACGAAAGACCAAGAAATTGCACTTCTTCGCTCGTTCTTCTCAGTCGTCCGCCGGCAACGCACATCCTAGGTAACCTTTTATCAAAACTTTGGTGGTACGTGTCGTCTTCTGAGGGGATCCAGATAGCTAATTCGGTAAGACCATAAAGACCCACTGTTACGATTTGTCCTTATTAATCAATTACATAGTTAGTAACATCACGCAGGGTACGAGTAACATCTAGCTCAATTACGGCCGTAATGGAGCTTTTACAGGACTTTATTTGTTTTCCATATTAACCTCGTTGTAGATTTGCTCTACAGGCGTGCAATCTGTACTTGTAATTTCTTGTCAATAGACGTGTTGCCGGCGACGGGTCGCCGACAGCCGGGGTGGAGGGGCCGACAATCATGAAAATCCTATTAGCTGCGGATGGGCAAGTCCGACCAAGTGCACGCGTAAGGCAAAGTGCTGCGGCAGCCCGCGGAGTTAGCGGCAAGAAGTGGTTACTCGCCAGCCGGATTCTGGCTATTGCCTGTGCCGGCGATGAGGGTGGCTCGCTGGTCGAGTTTGCCCTGACGATGCCGATGATGATGGTTCTCATCACGGGTATGTTCTCGTTTGGAATCATACTGAACCAATATCTCGTTCTGACCCATGCTGTAGATACCGGCGCCCGGCTTCTTGCGGTGAGTGCTCAGCAAACCAGTGACCCGTGCAGCACGGCTTCAACGCAAATTCTCTCCTCGGCGCCGACCCTGTCAAGCAAGGGTCTCTCCTACTCGTATGTGATCGGCGGGGCTCCCTATTCGGGAACAACCTGCAACGGCGTCCCAGCAACCGGGTCAGGGAGTCTGGCGAGCGGCACGACTGTATCGGTGACAGCCACTTATCCGTGCCAGCTCAATGTTTTTGCATTGTGGAATAAGAAGTGTACTTTGACGGCCTCGACCACTGAACTTGTCCAATAACAGCCCAGGGGGTCATGAAATGAATCTGAATAGAGCGAAAACAAAATGCAGGGTACTGAACGACCAGAGTGGACAAATTGTCCCCTGGGTGGCACTCCTGATGGTTCTATTCCTCGGCATGTCCGCACTGGTAGTGGACATTGGCCGCGCAATGGTCTGCTACCGCCAGCTACAGTCGGCGGCCGATGCGGCTGCGATGGCCGGGGCCTATGCCCTTCCTGACAGTTCTTACAGCACCATCGCCAAGCAATACGGCGCAACTTCGACAGGCAGCAATTACACTCCTATGCTTGCGGGTGCCATCAAACAGACAGAGAGCATTACCGCGAAGTGCCTCACCACCCTGGAAGGCTGGGGAGAGCCCTGTGCAGGAGCCGCTGCCGCGAATGCCGTCTTTGTTACCGAAACGGCAACTATCCCGACGTATTTCGCCGGAATCGTGGGTATGCCGACCATGAATTTGGTTGTGACTTCAGCCGCCTCGATGCGGGGTGAAGTAGACGCGAAATACAACGTGGCCATTGTGCTAGACACCACGAGTTCGATGGGCCAATCAGACACGGACGCGAATTGTGGCAATACAAGAGAATTTTGCGCGTTAGAAGGGGTCCAGACCCTGCTGGGACTGCTGACGCCCTGCACGGCGCAAAGCACATCCTCAAATTGCATACCGTTCGATCAAGCGAGCCTGCTTACTTTTCCCCCCATGCAGGCGAACACGGTGAGCGACGACACCGCATGTCCCACCAGCAGTCCTCAGATTGTGCCCTACATCGTTCCTACGGCCGGGTCAACGTGGGTGGCGCCCAACCCGGCAAGCACCGCCGGAACCTACCAGATCACGGGTTACCTTAGCGATTACAGCTCTACTAACCAGAAGGGTGGCGCGCTGGACTCCAGTTCCCCTCTCGTAATTGCGACCGGGGGAGGCACGGGTACGAAGAATCATCCCTGCCAAGGTCTGCAGACTCCGGGTGGTGATGGAACCTACCTTGCCGGCGCAATTTATTCGGCTGCGTCATCGCTCGTGGCCCAGCAGGCACTCTATCCGGGCTCAAAAAATGCGCTGATTGTGCTTTCAGATGGCGCGGCAAACACCAGCAAGATGTCAGGGACCTTGACCAAAACCGGCGTTTACCCATCCTTGGTAGATCAATGCCAGCAGTCGGTCACAGCAGCCCAGTGGGTAACAAATAATTTGCCCGACACCACCGTCTACACAATTGCCTATGGTGCGTCGAACCAGGGAGGGAAAGCGCAATGCACGACAGATCCAACCCTGGACCCATGCACAGAGCTTCAGGAAATGGCTTCCACTCCGGCGGATTTTTACTCCGACGCTACCGCATCGCAAAACAAGGGCCAGTGCATATCAGCAGTGAATCCAACCTTGTCTCTGGCTGGGATATTCAAACAGGTGGCTAATTCGTTTACGAAACCGCGGCTGATTCCCATAAACACACCCTAGATCTGTTCTCCAATTTGTGCTTGGCATTTTGAGTTCCCTGGAAGGCGGCTTTTTCGTCCGCCCCAGCGACGAAGACCTGTCGCCGGGTACCCTGGCGATAAAAAAGCCACTTAGCCGACGCGGCTTCGCTCTACAGCAATAGGAGAACATGAGCCGCGTGAATCGGAAGTCATCGCCATTGAAACAGCGGCGATCACAAGCCTCGTGCGGATGGGTGTCGGTCTCAGAATGGAGCGACATGCGCCGCCCTGTACCGCAAGGGTTTGCTCGTCGTCTTCTTCTATTTCAAAGGCGAATCACTGGTTGGGCGGGCTGTTGCGCTGCATTTGCTGCTGGCGCTGTTGCATCTCCTGCATCACTTGCTGTGGCGTGCGCACTGGTTCGCCTTGGCCGAGGCCCGGGCGCGCCGTGACTGGCACTGGCGGCAGTTGCTCCTCGACGTCGTTTTCTGGGATATCTTCGTCGACGCTTTCCGCTGCTCCCCTGTTGGCAACTTCGGGAGCGTTGCCGGTTTGGCGGGAACTGAGCACAATCAGGCGCGGCATGCCCTCTCCTTGGTCCCCGATCAACATAATGTTGTAGCCGGAACCCTGCAAGAGCTGGGAGAGTATGTCGCGTGCCTGGCCAGGGCCGTACACGCCGAATACCCGCTGATCCGATCCCATGCCCTCCACTTTGACTCCGGAAGCCGACGACAAGTCGTGGAGAATCTGTTGCAGGCTGGAGTTTTGGGCATCGATGCGCAGGCCGTGGCTGTCCCAGGTGACAGCGGCAGGGACAGGACGGTCGTTCACAGGCCAGTTGGGGGCTGCAGGCGCTGCTGGGGTCGCGGTCGCCGGCTGGCTCGGGACGGCGGTCGCGCGAGTTGATTTGGCACGGGGTCGGTGGGGAGTCGCTCGGCGGGTTCCCGCGGAAGCAGATGCCACCGGCGTCTGCGCGGCAAGCAGGCTCGCAGTCAGCAATGCCGTCGCTACGACCGCAGCACAGCGCAGCGCATATGCGCGCAATAAGCGTGGCGTGGCGGGCATTTCCAACAGAACCGTGGTGAACATTGGAATCGGCTTCTCCCGGCCTGGGCCTCTCTTGACCCGTAGATGGAGCAGCGGCTGCACTCCCCGTGCGCTCCACTGTACTAGACTAGCAGTGGCCCACGGACGCTCACAAAACAATATCCGGGGCAGAAAAGGAACTGCAACCGATGCGCCTATGCGGGAAGGTTTGGATGGCGGCTCTATTGCTGGCGTTGCCGGTGGCAGGCTGGGCGGCGAATTGCACCACGCAGGCCGAGCTTTTGCCCCAGGATCGCGCCGCTCTTGCGGCTGCCGGAGAGCGGTTCTCGGCGGCCTTGTTGCAGCAGGACTATTCCTCTCTTCAGGCTGCTTTGCTACCCGCTATGTCTCAGGATTGGGAAGGGATTCGCGGAGCCCTGGAGCAGGGAGCAGCGCTGGTCAAGGGTGGCAAGGTCCAACTGCGGGCCGTGTATCTGCTGGACGCATCCACTCAGACTGCGACCTCCGATGCCCAATTTTTCTGTTCCAACGTGAGCGGCACGCTCACTGTGACTATCTCCATGCGCGCCTTGCCGCCGGGGAGGTATGCGGTGATCCTTGCCGATGCGGCGGGTGCGCCTCTGGCCGGCCAGTTAGGGTTTGTCCTG
>Ga0224557_1002536_pt1 | contig 15398 bp, 15 predicted proteins | sample 714S31014metaG_FD_180677 | JGI IMG/M metagenome (GOLD analysis project Ga0224557, IMG submission 180677) | Peat soil microbial communities from Stordalen Mire, Sweden - 717 S3 10-14 | ecosystem: Environmental > Terrestrial > Soil > Wetlands > Peat | place: Sweden: Norrbotten County, Stordalen...
GCATCGCCCCGTGGATGATGGTCTCCGGGTGGCCGAAGCGCGTGATCTCCGCGGCGATGGCGCCGAGCAGTGTGAGGATCGCGGCGCTCGGTACGAGCCGCTCGCGCACCATCGCGCTGCTGAGCAGGCCGAGCAGCAGAACCAGCAGGGCGCCCACGGTCAGCACAACGGTCGGCGAGAGCGCCGCCCAATCGATGTGCGGACCCTTGAGGTGGTGTATCGCGGCGATCACAGCGGGAACGTTCATGGGTTCTTGGTGTGCTTGTTCGGTGAGTAGGAGACAGCCGAGAGCGGCGGATAGGCCGACCAGCCGCGGCTGAGCGCGGCCGGGGCGATCGCAGCCTTCACCGAAACCTGCGACTTGCTCAGGCCGAACTGCGGGTAGAAGGCGAGCACCAGGATCATCCCGACCAGCGGCACGATCGCGATCGCCTCAATGCGCTTCAGCTCGAACGACTTGACCCCACCGCCGACGCGGTTGTGCATGGCGGCGATGAACAGGCGCAGGGCGTAGACGGCGGCCCCAACGACCCCAAGGGTCGCGAGGATCGCGATCCACATCTGGGTGGAGAAGACGCCGAGCAGGATCATGAACTCGCCGATGAAGTTCGACGAGCCCGGCATCGCCAGGTTGGCGAAGGTCACGATCAGGAACAGGGTCGCGAGTACCGGAGCACGGAAGGCGATACCGCCCATGTCATCCAGGTTCTCGCTGCCACCGGCGCGAGCGGCCACGGCAGCGATGATGAAGAACGATGCCGCGGTGACGATGCCGTGGTTGAGCATCTGCAGCAGCGCTCCCTGGTCGCCGGTCGCTTTCAGGGAGAAGATGCCGAGCACGATGAAGCCCATCTGAGCCACCGAGGAGTAGGCGATCACGAGCCGCACGTCACGGGTGGTGAAGGCCATCGCTGTGGCCCAGAGCACCGAGATCAGCGCGATCACGAGCATCAGCGTCTGGTAGTGGTGCGACGCCTGCGGGAAGAGCGGCAGCACGATCGCGATGAAGCCGTAGGCGGCGACCTTCGAGACGACTCCGGCGAAGACGGCGACGGCCGGGATCGGCATCGACTTGTATGCGTCGGCAAGCCAGCCGTGCAACGGGGTCAGCGGCATCTTCACCAGGAAGGCCGCGGCGAACGCGAGAAAGATCCAATCCTGGTCGGTACGCGAGATGCCTAGGTGCTGGAGCGCCGTGAAGGTGAAGTTGATCGCTGTGCCGTGCTGGTTGGAAGCCAGGACGCCGGCGGCGACCGCGGCGACCAGCATCAGGAACGACCCCACAGCCGTGTAGATGACCATCTTCACCGTGGCCCGCACCCGATCGCCCGTTCCCCAGGAGCCGACCAGGAAGTAAAACGGGATCAGCATCAGGTCGAAGAAGCCAACGAAGAGGATCAGGTCCTGGGCCAGGAAGGCACCAAGGACAGCGCTCTGTGCCAGGCCGAAGTGGAAGTAGTAGAGCCGCGGCCGCTCAATCTCACGATGCGCTGACCACGCCAAGGAGACCGTGAAGAGGATGGTGGTCAGCAGCACCAGACTGATGTTGAGGCCGCTGATCCCAAGCTTGTAGTGGATCCCCAGTGAACTGATCCAGAGCTTGTCCGTGACGAACTGCAGACCTGAGTTGCCGGCGTTGAAGCGCGCGACGTAATCGATCGCGATACCCAGCGGAATCAAGCTGAGGACCGCGGAGGCGCGGCCAATGTGGCGGGCGGGCAGCTGCGTCGCGAACAACGCGAGCAGCAGCGGCAGGCAGAGAAGGATTGAAAGGCTCACGGTCGGATCAGGTCGAGGAGATCAGGAAGTAAAGGAGGACCAACGAGAGCCCGAGGGTCAGGGCCGCCGCGTAGTAACGCAGGAACCCGGTCTGAGCGCGGCGCACCGCTGCGCCACCGGAGCGGACCACGGTGGTCACGCCACCGGTCACACCGCCGTTGACGACGATCCGGTCAAGCACACCCTCGGCGAAACGGCCGAAGGTCAGCGCCGGGGCGACCACGACGTAGTCGATCAGCTCGTCGAAGTACCACTTGTGAACCAGGAAGTTGTGCACTGCCGGCATCCTCGCCTGGAGGCGAGCCGCGGTGCCAGGCTTGGCGATGTAGATCCGGAATACGAGCGAGATGCCGACGAGCCCGATGACGGCGCCGATGATCAGGCCGACCCAGGCGTTGCCGGTCGACGGCTCGTGAGCGGCTCCCGCCAGCGGCGCATCGGCGAGCGCCGGGCTGAGGAAGTTCTGAATGACGTGATCCACACCCGGGATCTGTAAGAACCCGCCGACCACAGCGAGCACCGCCAGGGTCCCCATCGCCACCTGCATCGGGAGCTCGCGCTCGGCGATCACGTGCTCAGGACCGGGGAAGCCGACGTCATTGTCCTCCAGCTCGCCGGTCATCGGGTTGCTGGGAGCGTGAGCGTGCGCGATGTGGCCCTGCTCGAGTTCCTTGGCTTCCGGTGACGGCTCGCCCCAGAAGGCGCGGAAGATCATCCGGAAGGTGTAAGCGCCGGTCATCAGCGCACCGACGTAACCGAGGATGCCGAGCACCTCGTAGATCCCGCCGCGGTTATTCAGGTAGCCGATGATGTCGTCCTTTGAGAGCCAGCCTGAGAACGGTGGCATGCCCGAGAGTGCGAGACCGCCGATGATGAAGCACGCGAAGGTGAAGGGCATCGCCTTGCGGAAGCCGCTCATGCGGTCAAGCGACTGGTTGCCTGCCATCGCGCCGATGATCGAGCCCGCGGCCATGAACAGCAGCGCCTTGAAGAAGGCGTGCGTCATCAGGTGGAAGAGCGCGGCCGAATAGGCCCCGGCAGATGCGCCCATGATCATGTACCCGATCTGGGACATGGTCGAGTAGGCGATCACGCGCTTGAGGTCGGTCACGACCAGCGCTATCGAGCCTGCCACCAGCAGCGTGGCGCAACCGACGATCGCCCCGACCTCGCCGGCGGTGGGTGCAAGCTGGAAGAGCGGATGCAGACGCACGATCAGGTAGACGCCGGCGGTGACCATGGTCGCGGCGTGGATCAGCGAGGAGACCGGAGTCGGGCCCTCCATCGCGTCCGGTAGCCAGGTATGTAGCGGCAGCTGAGCGGATTTGGCAAAGGCGCCCACGAGGAACAGCAGGCAGCCGGCAACCAGATCGGTCGAGTCGGTATGGAAGACGTGCGGCGCCGCCGCGAAGCTGCCGAGCAATGAGACCGTATGGGTGTGCCGGAAGATGAAGAAGGTGCCGAGCACGAGGCCGACGTCGCCGAGCGCGTTGATCACAAAGGCCTTGATGCCGGCCTTGGTCGCCGTTTCCCGGCGGTACCAGAAGGAGATCAGCAGGTACGAGGCGGCGCCGACGAAGGCCCAGCCGACGATCAGGATCATGAAGTTCCCGCCGAGCACCAGTACGAGCATCGAGAGCACGAAGAAGTTGAGGTAGGCGAAGTACCGCGCGTAGCCCTCGTCTGACTTCATGTACGAGGTCGAGTAGAGGTGGATCAGCGTCGAAACGCCGGTGACCACCAGGATCATGAAGACCGAGATCGGGTCAACGAGGATCTGGAGCTTGGCGTCAACGCCGGCGCTGGACGCATAGTTCCAGAGGCTCGATGTGAGTTCGCGTGCATGCTCCGGCTTACCGAGCAGCGAGATCAGCGCGCCCACCGCGCACACGAACGAGAGCGCGATCGCGGCAGTTCCAATTACACCGGCGGCCCTGCCCCACCGCTTGAAACCGCAGCCAATCACCACGGTGCCGATCAATGGAAACAGTAGGACTAGCCATCCCCAAGTAGTCGGGCTCATCCGTTCAGCTCATGCAATTCGTCGACGTCAACAGGAAGGTTTCGGCGGCTGATCGCGACGATCAGGCCAAGGCCGACGGTGACCTCACAGGCGGCCACGACCAACACGATCAACGCGAAGATCTGACCGCCCTCGCCGCCATACATGCGGGCGAAGGTCACGAGCGCGAGGTTGCCGGCGTTCAGCATCAGCTCAAGGCAGAGCAGGACCACGAGCGGGTTGCGCCGCACCAGCACGCCACCGACGCCGATCGAGAAGATGATGGCCGAGACGGCCAGGTACCAGCCGAGAGTCATGCGCCGGCCCCGTCATCCTCGCCCGCGGCAGCGGGCGCGGGCGGCTCATCCGACTTAGCGCCGCCAACCTCGAGCAGCCCACCGTGGCTTGCCTCGAGCGCCTGCAGGACCTGGCGCACGCCGGCGCCCTCGGCCATCGTGCCTGTGTAGCTCGGGCGCCGCTCACCGATGACGCGGGCGATCGATCCGTCGTCGTCCTCGAGCCCGCGCCGACGGCGCGCCAGCACGATCGCGCCGATGGCGGCGACGAGCAGCAGCAGCGAAGCGACCTCAAAGACGAACAGGTAGTCGGTCAGGAAGAGCTTGCCGATCTGCTCCGGTGTGCCGAAGCCCAGCTTGTACGGCGCGCCCTGGCTGTCGATGCCGCTGAGCGCTGAGCCAAGCAGTGCGATACAGAGCTCAATGGCGACCGCAACTGCGAACAGAGGTCCGAGCACCCGCATCGTGTTGCCGGAGCGAATGTCCTCGGCGCCGCCGACGTAGGCGACAACGAACACGTAGAGCACCATCACCGCGCCCGCGTAGACGACCACCTGGGCGGCGGCCACGAACTCGGCGCGGAGCAGCAGGAAGAGCGCGGCCAGCGAAACGAGATGGCAGACCAGCGCGAGCACCGCGTAGAACGGGTTGCGAAGCGCCACCACGCCGATCGCGCCGACGATCGCTGCGATCGCAGCTAGGAAGAACAGGACCTCAGACATACCGAGCGCTTACTCCCCTTCGGTCCTCAGCGGCGTGCGCTCAAGTGGCTCGGCGAGCAGCATTTCCTTGGTGAAGATCAGGTCCGAGCGCGTGTAGTCAGAGAGCTCGTAGTCGTGCCCCATCGTGATCGCGTCGAACGGACAGGCGACCTCGCAGTAACCGCAGAAGATGCAGCGGCTGAGGTTGATCTCGTAGACCGCGGCGTAGCGCTCGCCAGCCGAAACGCGGTTGTCGGGCGTGTTCTCAGCGGCGACCACACGAATGCAGTCCGACGGGCAGGCCGCTGCACAGAGCGAGCAGCCGACGCACTTCTCAAGCCCGGGGTGGGCGGGATCCGAACTCTCAAACCTGTGCAGCTTGTGACGCCCGCGGAAGCGCGGGTATACCGGCGTCTTCTCCTCCGGGTACTGGATCGTCAGCGGACCCTCAGCGACACGGGCAAGCGTCGTCTTCATGCCGCGCAGGGTCTCACCGAAGACGCGCAGAGTGCTCATCGCCGGGCCCTTGGCGGGGTGGCGCATTACTTCGATTACGTCTGATCCGGGATCGTAAGGCATGAGTTTCGCTGCGCTCCTAATGGACGACGATGATCGCCGTGACGAGCAGGTTGACGGTGGCCAGCGGCAGCAGGACCTTCCAGCCGAACGACATCAGCTGGTCGTAACGCAGACGCGGCAGCGTCGCGCGGATCCAGATGAAGAGCGTCATGAAGATCATCATCTTGCCCAGCACCACGAAAGGGTCAACCCAGGTGGGCGGATGGATGCCGAACGGCAGCAGCCAGCCGCCGAGGAAGATCGTCGTGGCCATGCCGGAGACCACGATCATGTTCACGTACTCCGCGAACAGGTACGCGACGAAGCCGGTTCCGCCGTACTCGGTGAAGTAACCACCGACGAGCTCAGCGTCGGCCTCAACGAGGTCGAACGGTGCGCGGTTGGTCTCAGCGAAGGAAGCGACCATGAAGATCAAGAAGCCGACGATCTGGGGGATGAAGTACCACATGCCCCGCTGCGCGTTGACGATCCCGACCAGAGAGAGCGTCTGCGCGCTGATCAGCACGCCCACCAGTGCGAGTCCCTGGGAGACCTCGTAGGAGATCAGCTGAGCGGCCGCGCGCATGCCGCCGAGGAACGAGTACTTTGAGCCCGAAGCCCAGCCGCCGAGCAGGATCCCGTAGAACGAGATACCGCCGAGCGCGAACACGTACAGCGGGCCGACCGAGACGTCGATGCCGTAGAGGCCGACGTTCGTGCCGAAGATGTTCGCGACGCCACCCCACGGGATCAGCGCGAGACCGCCGACGGCCGTCAGGATCGACAGCGCCGGAGCAGCCCGGAAGAGGAAGCCCATGGAAGTGGTTGGCCGGAACGGCTCCTTGACCGCGAACTTGACGATCTCAGCCATCGGCTGCAACAGGCCGAACGGGCCTACGCGGTTCGGGCCGTAGCGATGCTGGAAACGACCGAGCAGCTTGCGCTCGTAGACCGTCAGCATCGGCAGCACGCCGAAGATGATCCCGAAGATGAAGAGCGCCTTGACGATCTGGATCCACCAAGGCTCGAAGTAGTTCACAGCGGCCATGCCGATCACGCCTTGACTACCTCCACCAGCGACTCAGTCAGGGCGTTGGCCGAGTTCTCGGCGATGCCGGCGGCGAGGAAGGTCGTGCCGACGGGAACGCCGGTACGGATCGCGGCGCGACCCGCGAGCCGCGTGCCGTTCTGGGCGATCTGGACGGCGGCGCCGTGCTCGATCCCGAGCGCGGCCGCGTCCTGCGGCGCGAGCTCAACGAGCTGCTCAGCGATAGTAAACGCCAGCGCCGGTGAGATCTCAACCTCGGTCGAGGCCCAGATCGAGCGGTAGGTACCGAGTCGCAGCTTGCCCTGTGGTGCAGGCCCGCTGGCCTGCACCTTCGCCGGGGCCGGAGCGTTGCCCGCCGGCATCGCGGCGGCTGCGTCGGTCTCGGGCCAGCGCACGCCACGGCCGCCGATCGCCTCGAGCGTCAGCCCGGCGTAGAACGGAACCTGTGCGGTCAGCTGCTTGAAGGCCATGCCGGCGGTCAGGATGCCCGTTTCGACGCCGGTCGCCGTGGCCATCTCGGCCAGGACCTGCCAGCTGGCACGCACCTGGCCTGGATGCTTGATCGCCGCGCGCAGGCGCTGCAGGCGACCGTCGGGATGCACGATCGTGCCCTCCTTCTCAGCGCTCGACTCGGCCGGGAAGACGACGTCCGCGTGACGTGCGACCCCGTCGGTGAGGACCGATGCGTGGGCGACGACGACCGCCGCCTTGCCAAGCGCCTGATCCCAAACCGCGCGTGCCGGCAGGTCACGGAGCGGGTCGACCTGGAAGAGGTAGAGCACGGTGACGTCGCCGGATACGAGCGCCTCGGCGATCTCGGCTGCACTGCGCCCAGCCGTGACCTCGGAGTAGCCGGGGCCGGCGTTGGGCAGTGCGCCGGCCTCGCGGATGCCGCGGGCGTTGGTGCCGTTCGGGACCTCGAGTAGGCCGGCGCCGTCGCGGTCCCTGAGGCCGAGCTTGTCGGCGATACTCAAGAGGCTCGGCAGCGCGTCGGCGGGGAGCGACTCGCCCCAGAGGATGACGACGTCCTCGCCGTTGTCGCGCAGGAGCTTCGCGAGCTCGGAGTAGTCGCCGGAGCCGGCATGTGCGTCTGGGGCGAGTGCCGCGTCGAGCTCGGACAGAAATTCCGCTTCAGAACCAGGCGCGTAGCGGACCGACAGCGTGGCGTTGGGGTCGAGCGTGCTGGGGCGGGCACTGGCAACCGCCAGCTTCACACCGTTTCTGCGGACGCCCTTGCGGATCCGAAGGTCGAGGATCGGCGAGTCGTCGAGCGGCTCGGTGCCGAGCACCAGCACGGTGTGCGCGAACTCGAGGTCAACGACGCTGGCCTGCAGGGCCGGCGCGGCCAGCGCGCGAGTGAGACCGAGGTCGACCGTGCCGGCGAGGCGCGAGTCGATGTCGTTGGACTGCAGTCCCTCGCGGACGATGCGCCCGAGCAGGTATGCCTCCTCGTTGGTCGCCTGACCGCCGACGATCGCGGCGCTGCGGCCACGGTGGCCGGCGATCGCGCGGGCGGCGGTAAGCGCCTCGTCCCACGTGGCAGGTTGAAGCTCACCGGAGCCGGAACGGACCAGCGGCGTGGTGATGCGCTCATCGACGTGGATCGCCTGGTAAGCGAAGCGACCCTTGTCGCAGAGCCAGCCGTCGTCGACGCCGGGGTTCTCACGGGCAAGCACGCGCACGACCTTGTCGTCACGCACCGTGAACTCGACGTTGCACTGAGACGGGCAGAGCGTGCAGACGCCACCGGCGCCCTCAATGTCCCAGGGGCGTGCACGGAAGCGATACGGCTGGGAGGTCAGTGCGCCGACCGGGCAGAGCTCGATGATGTTGCCGCTGAACGGCGCGACGTACGGGTGGCCGTCGTGCGTGCCGACGAAGGTGTGGGCGCCGCGCTCGGTGAAGATCAGCTGCCAGTCCTCCGCGATCTCCTGGCTGAAGCGCACGCAGCGGTAGCAGAGGATGCAGCGCTCGCGGTCGATCGCGATCAGTGGTGAGAGCGCGAGCGGCTTGACGAAGTGGCGCTTGGGCTCGATCACGCGCGAGCCGCCCTTGCCCCAGCCGAAGGTGATGTCCTGCAGCGGACACTCGCCGCCCTTGTCACAGACGGGGCAGTCCAGCGGATGGTTGACCAGCAGAAACTCGACTATCGAGTTCTGTGCGTCCTTGACTCGCTGCACCTCGGTGTTGACGACCATGCCGTCACGCACAGGCGTGGAGCACGAGGTCTGGAGCTTCGGGATTCCCTCGATCTCGACCAGGCACATGCGGCAGGCGCCGACCGGCGCGCCGAGCTTGGGCTCGTAGCAGAAGTAGGGGATCTCGACGTCGCCCTGCTTGGCGGCGTCGACCAGCATCGTGCCCTCGACGGCTGCGACCTCGCGGCCGTCGATGGTCAGCTTGACGATCTTCTGTTCTGGTCTTGGCATGGGTGCTCTGTGGTTCCCGGCGCGGCCTAGGGTTTACCTAGCGCCAACGGGGATTGCGTCTTGGATCGGCGCCACGGGCACCGTGTTTGCGCGCTCGCTCGCTGCGTCGATCTCGGCCTCGAGCTCGTCACGGAACTTCGCGACGATTGAGCCGACCGGCATCGCCATCGCGTCACCGAGAACGCAGAGGCAGTTGCCGATGATCTGAGTTTGTACGGACGCCATGATGTCGAGATCCATCGGTGTGGCCTCGCCGGCCTCGATCCGCGCCAGCATCTTATGGGTCCAGTTGGTGCCCTCGCGGCACGGCACACACTTGCCGCATGACTCGTGGGCGTAGAACTTGACCAGCTTCTGAGCGACCTCAAAGGCGCTGTGGGAATCGTCGACGACGATGATCGCGCCGGAGCCGAGCATCGAGCCGGCCTTGGCCAAGGTGTCGAAGTCATATGCCAGGTCAAGGTCCTGCGCCAGCAGCACAGGCGAGCTGGAACCGCCTGGGAACCACATCTTGACCTCACGGCCGGGCTTGGGGCCGCCGCAGAGGCCGTAGATGATCTCGCGGCTCGAGGTACCGAGCACGATCTCGTAGTTGCCCGGGCGCTGCACGTCACCGGAGACCGAGATCAGCTTGGTGCCGGTCGAGCCCTCGGTTCCGATCTTGGCGTACTCGGCACCGCCCATGTTGATGATCGTCGGAACGGTCGCGAGCGTCTCCACGTTGTTGACCAGCGTCGGCCCGGCGTAGAGGCCCTCAATCGCGGGGAACGGCGGCTTCAGCCTTGGGTTGCCGCGCTTGCCCTCGAGCGAGTCGAGCAGCCCGGTCTCCTCGCCACAGATGTAGGCGCCGGCGCCGCGATGCAGGACCAGCTTCAGCGAGTGCCCGGAGCCGAGGATGTTCTCGCCGATGAAGCCTGCCGCCTGCGCCTCGGCGATAGCCGCTTCAAGGATGTCGGCCTGCAACTCGTACTCGCCGCGGATGTAGATGAAGGCGTGATGGATGCCGGTCGCGAAGGTGGTGATGATGATGCCCTCGATCAGCATGTGCGGGCACTTCTGCATCAGCTCGCGGTCCTTGAAGGTGCCGGGCTCCGACTCGTCGGCGTTGCAGACGAGGTACTTGGCCATCTCACCCTTGGGCAGGAACGAGGCCTTCTGGCCCATCTTGAAGCCGGCGCCGCCACGGCCGCGCAGGCCCGAGGCCGAAATCTCCTCGACGATCGCGTTCTGCGGGACCGCGAACGCCTTGCGCAGGGCGCTGTAGCCACCACGCTGCTCGTAGACCTTGAGCGTGTTCAGACCCGGCTCGTCGATGCGGTCAAATAGAAGATGGGCCGTCATCCCTCTTGCCCCACTGGGTCGATTCCGGTCCAGTCAGCGACTCTGCCGGCAGGATCGGCCACGGCACGATTTCTCAGCTGCTTGTGTTCGAGCACCGAGCGCCCTGCCTCAAGGTCCTCAACGATCAGCTTGGCGTCATCGAGGTTGAGCGGGCCTACGTATTCGCCGTTAACCGATGCCATCGGGCCGATCTCGCAGGCGCCGAGACACTCGAAGCCGCGCACGCCGATGTCGTCGTGACCCTCGACCGCGGCGCACATGTGTTCATAGAACTCGTCGGCGCCGAGCAGCGAGCAGCTGATGTTGGTGCAGACGTAAACGTCGTTCTTGGGCTTCGGCTGGAGCGCGAACATGTCGTAGAACGACGCGACCGAGGTCAGGTAGGCGGGTGTCAGGCGCATCACGCACGCGACCTGCGTGATCGCTTCCGGTGAGCACCAGCCATGGTGCTTCTGCGCGAGGTGAAGCGCCGGGATCGAAGCGGACTTCGGATCCGGGTACAGCGCCATCGCGGCCTCAATCTTGGCGCGAAGCTCCTCAGGGACCGGCGTCAGCGCCGGATCCGGCACGGTCGCGGGCGGCTTGGTCAGGTCGACGGCCTCGTCCCAACCGGGGACGCGCGAGCCGTGCTCATAGCGCTTGACCGGCGGGCGCTTGTCGAAGTAGCTCATCGGTCGACCCCACCGAGTATCGGGTCGATCATCGCCAGCGTCGCGATCAGGTCAGCGATGTACGAGTCCTTGACCATCGGCGCGGTCGCCTGCAGGTTGACGAACGAGGGGTCGCGCATGTGCACGCGCGCCGGCTTGGCCGAACCGTCCGAACGGACAAAGCAGCCGAGCTCGCCGCGTGGCGACTCGATCGGGTAGTAGGCCTCGCCCTCGGGCACACGGAAGCCCTCGGTGACGAGCTTGAAGTGGTGGATCAGCGCCTCCATGCTGGTCGCCAGCTCGTGGCGCGGCGGCAGCACGACCTTACGATCGTCGGCGATCGTCGGGCCTTCCGGGAGACCGTTGAGTGCCTGATCGATGATCTTGGTCGACTCGTAGAGCTCGGCGTGGCGCACGCGGTAACGGTCGTAGTTGTCACCGACGCTGCCGACCGGAATCTTGAAATCGAAGTGGTCGTAACTGCTGTACGGCGCTGCCTTGCGCAGATCCCACGGGTTGCCCGCTGCACGCAGCAGCGGGCCGGTCACGTTGAGACCCAGCAGCGTCTGCTCGTCCAGGATGCAGGTGTCGCGCAGGCGCGAGAGCAGGATCTGGTTCTTCTCCAGCAGGTCCGCGTACTGGTCGGCGCGCGTGGGCATCGCGTCGACGAACTTCTGAAGCTTCTCCGCGAAGCCGGCCGGGATGTCCTCAAAGACGCCGCCGATCTGGAAGTAACGCGTGTGCATGCGCTGACCGGAGGACATCTCAAAGAGATCAAGGATCGTCTCGCGCTCACGGAAGCAGTACCAGAACATTGACATCGCACCGAGGTCCAGGGCGCTCGTGCCAAGCCAGATCAGGTGGGACACGATCCGGTTGAGCTCCAGATGGATCACGCGCAGATATTGCGCGCGCGGCGGAACCTCAAGGCCGAGCAGCGTCTCAACGGCACAGCAGTAGGCCATCGCGTTGAAGTAGTAGCTCACGTAGTCCATGCGCTCGACGACCGGAATCACCTTCCAGTACGACTTCTGCTCGGCGGTCTTCTCGATGCCGGTGTGGACATAGCCGATGATCGGTTTGATGTCACGTACGACCTCACCCTCGAGCGTCGCTATCAGCCGCAGCACGCCGTGGGTGGCGGGGTGGTGCGGGCCGATGTTGAGGGTGAGCAGCTCATGCCTCTCACCCATGCCGGCCGACTCGACTGAGTAGCTGATCGACTCCTCGCGCTTGCGGTAATCGCCGAGAGCGGTCATCGGTCCTTCCCGTACTGCTCGGTCTCGTTGTACGTGAACAGGATCGGCTCGCCACCGACCGGAAAGTCACGGCGCTGGGGGAAGCCCTCGAAGTCCTCGGGCATGAGGATGCGGCGCAAATCTGGGTGGCCCTCGAAGACGACACCGAACATGTCAAAGCACTCGCGCTCAGGGAAATCCGAGCCTGGCCAGATCGAGGTGACGCTGGCGATCTTCGGGTCATCGATCGAGACCCGGGCCTTGAGCGAGATGCGGTCGACCTCAGTCATGTCCAGCAGCTCATAAACCACGCCGAGGCGCGGCTCCTGCGGGTAGTAATCGACGCCGTGAAGACTCGCCAGGAAGTTGAAGCCACGCTTGCGCAGACGCTCGATGACCTCGATGTTCTTGCTCGGGTCGATCTGGATCTCTGCGCGTCCGCGATCGAAGGTGGTGCCGAGCACGGAGGTCGGGTCGGCGGCGCGGAGCTCGTCCGCGATCACCTCAAGGCCGGCTGCGTCAGGCACCGGCAGCATCTCCAGTGCTGCGCGCGATGAGCAGACCTTCGTGGCCGTCCGCAGCCTGCGGACCATCACCGAGGCCGGACGCTACGGGCACGACCTCTTCGGTACCGACTGCGTCGTAACGCTCGCGCCAGCCCTCACGATCGTTGTGCTGGATCTTGTCGCGCAGCTTCAGGATGCCGTGGGCAAGCGCCTCCGGGCGCGGCGGACAGCCGGGCACATGCACGTCGATCGGCATGAACTTGTCGCTCGCCACCAGCGCGTAGTTGTTGAACACGCCCGTCGAGGAGCAGCAGGCACCCATGGAAATCGCGAACTTCGGCTCCAGCATCTGGTCGTAGATGCGGCGGATGACCGGCGCCATCTTGGTCGAAACGCGGCCGGAGAGGATCAGCAGGTCGGCCTGCCGCGGGGAGGCACGGAAGGCCTCAAAGCCGAAGCGGGCGATGTCGAGGCGGGCGGCGACGATCGACATCATCTCGATCGCGCAACAGGCGAGACCGAAGGTCATCGGATAGATCGAGTTGCCCTGCGCCCAGGCGACGGCCCGGTCGAGCGTGGTGGTCATCACGGCCTGCTCAACGAAGCGCTCGAGTTCCGCATCCTCGAGGTCGCCGCGCAGCATGTCGCGCGACATCAGCTGACGCGAGCGGAAATCCATGTCCTGCGGCAGTGCTTCTCGCTTTATTTCCATTCGAGCGCTCCCCTGCGCCACACGTAGACGAAGGCGACCATCAAGAGCATCACGAACGTGATCGTCTCCCAGAGGGCGAAGCTACCGAAGGAGCGCAGCTCCACCGCGATCGGGTAGATGAAGATCACTTCGATGTCGAACAGGATGAACAGCATCGCGATCATGTAGAAGCTGATACCGAAGCGGAATCCGCGCTGGATCTCTGACGGCAGACCGCACTCGTAAGGCGTCGAACGGTTCAGGTTCGGCCGCGTTTTGACCCCTGTGAGCAGGTTCAGACACGAGAACAGCGTGCCAACAGCACCGCCGAGTATGAGAAACACGATCGCGGGTAGGTAATCGCGAAGCACGTCTCGGATTTCTATCACCGCGAGGGCGCGGACGACCCGCTTGTGCTGTTGGCCGGCCTTAGTGCTTAATGCCGCAAATACAGCGCCTGCAGCTCGTGCGAGCGCCGCGAAGGACTATGGTGGCGACGCCGTGAAGGACCTACACATCGCCATCGGGTGCCTGGCACTCGGCTTGAACCTGCTCGCCTTCCTCTGGGGCTCGGTCGCGTGGCTGCGAAAGCGCCCGAGTGACTGGTTCTGGCGGCTGCTGCGCAGCGGCCAGATCATGGTTGTGGTCGAGTGCGCGCTCGGAGGCGTTCTACTGCTGATGGGCAAGAAGGCATCGGACCTCCACCTGCTCTACGGCGTGCTCCCGGTCGTGGTGGCGCTGATCGCCGAGCAGCTCAAAATCTCGGCGGCGACTCAGATCCTGGACGCACACAAACTCCCAGACGCCCAGGCCGTCGGGCAGCTCCCACAGGACGAGCAGCGCGCAATCGTAATTGCCATCATGCGGCGTGAGATCGGCGCGATGACGCTGTCGGCGCTGGTGGTGACGGCGCTGCTGGTTCGCGCCGCGACCGTCATCCACTAACTCACGTATGATCCGGCCCCGCATGATTCGCCCGACGCGACTCGTTTCGATCCTTTTCGCTGTGGCCGCTGTCGCCTTCTCGGTGAGCGGCTGCGGCACCCAGAGGATCTCGATTCCGAAGTCCGATCCGACCTATAGCGCGGACGTCGCAGCGGCGACGCTGTTCAACCAGCGCTGTGGCGGCTGTCACACGCTGTCCTACGCGGCCACGTTCGGCTCCGGCCAGAACCCGCGCACCTACGAGGCCATCAACGGCCCGAGCTTCAATGAGCGCTGCGAGCGCCCCGTGGAACGCGTGCTCTACGCGATCGAGAACGGTGGATTCTCCGGCGCCTACATGCCTCAGAACATCGTCGTCGGCACGCAGGCACGGGAAGTGGCGATGTTCGTCGCCAGGTTCGCGGGACGCCAAGCGCCGAGCGAGCCGGGCGTTGCGACGTGTGACAGCCACGGGATCGGAACCCTGCCGCCGCTCACAAGCTCTTCCGGAAGCTGACCCAGCGCGCCTACGCGGGTAGTGTGAGGTACGGATGCTCGATATTCGGCTGATCAGGTCTGACGCTGACGCGGTGCGCACCGCGCTGGCCCGACGTGGTGACGTTGCCGGCGACGCGATCGATCAGGTGCTGGCGCTCGACGCGCAGTGGCGTGAGATCACGGCGGCGCTGGAGGAGTTGCGCGCCGAGCAGAACCGTTTCAACAAGGGCCGCAGCGGCGCGCCCACGGCGCAAGAGCGCGAGCAGATGGCGGCGCTGGCGGCGCGCGGACGCGAACTGTCCGACACCGAGACCTCGGTGCGAGGTCAGCTTGATGAGCTGCTGTTGGGGCTGCCGAATACGCCGTTCGACGACGCGCCACCGACGGACACGGTGCTGCGCGAGGTCGGTTCGGCCGGGCGCACCGGGCTCGATCACCTGGCGCTGGCGGGTTCGATGATCGACATGGAGCGCGGCGCCGCGCTGTCGGGCTCACGCTTCGCGTACCTGCGCGGAGACATGGTGATGCTGGAGCTGGCGCTCGTGCAGTACGCGATGCGCAAGCTGATCGGTGAGGGCTTCGAGCCGGTGATCCCACCGGTGCTGGTACGTGAGCGGGCGCTGTTCGGGACCGGGTTCCTACCGGACACCGAGCAGCAGATCTACCGCCTGCCCGATGACGACCTGTACCTGGTGGGAACCTCTGAGGTGGCGCTCGCGTCTATGCACCGCGAGGAG
>Ga0224557_1002541_pt1 | contig 15380 bp, 12 predicted proteins | sample 714S31014metaG_FD_180677 | JGI IMG/M metagenome (GOLD analysis project Ga0224557, IMG submission 180677) | Peat soil microbial communities from Stordalen Mire, Sweden - 717 S3 10-14 | ecosystem: Environmental > Terrestrial > Soil > Wetlands > Peat | place: Sweden: Norrbotten County, Stordalen...
CAGGTGGTGGCCGTCCCGGTCACCCGGAGCAACGACCCGGAGGGGGCGGCGGCTGTCGACGAGGCGTGCCGGCGGATCGAGGCGGAGGCGGGCGACGTGCGCCTGCGCATCGACCGGCGGGAGGGCATACGCCCCGGCGAGAAATACGCCCACTGGGAGTTGCGCGGGGTGCCGCTCCGGGTGACCGTCGGTGCCCGCGACCTCGCCACCGGCCAGGTGACCGTGACGCGCCGGGTCGACGGGGAGAGCTGGACGGAGCCGCTCGACGGAGTGGCGGCGCGGCTCCCGGCTCTCCTCGACGAGGCCCAGGTCCGCATCAGGTCCCGGGCAGAGGGGCTGCTCCGCGACCGGAGCGTCGAGGTCAAGAGCCTGGGTGAGCTGCGGGAGGCCTTTGCCGAGAGGCCGGTCTTCGCCAACGCCCCCTTCTGCGAACGTCCGGCCTGCGAGGAGGCGGTCACGTCAGCTGCCCACGCACTCACCATCCGGGTGCTGCGGCGCGACCGCAGCGGCGAGGCGGGGCGGTGCCTGGCCTGCGGTGAGGCCTCCTCCGAGGTCGCGGTGATCGCCCGGGCGTATTAGCCCTGCTCGGGGCGGCCCCTCACCCTACTTCGCGTGGGTGACGTACACGTAGGCGGCCACCAGCACCAGCACCAGGATCAGCGCGATCAGCACCCAGCGCAGCAGCGTCGGGCGCCGCTTCGTGGGCTTGGCCCGGGAGGGCTGGGGGAGCGGGGGTTGCTGGCCCTCGGCTCGGGGAGGGGCCCACGGTGGGGGCTGGAGCGCCGCCCCCGGCGGCGGAGTCGTGGCGGGGGACGGCCAGCCCTGGGAGGCCGGCGACCGGGGTGCGGCGGGCTGACCGGGAGCCTGCCACGCCGTCGGATCGACGAACGCCACCGGGTGCGCGAGCCCGGGCGGGACCGCGGGCGCGGCGCTCGGCGGCCCGGGTTGCCAGGCCTCGGGGATTACGAAGAGCGGCACCGAGGAGGGTGGCCCGGGTGGGAAGGGCTGCCGGCCCTCCGGGATCGACGCCCGGACCGGCGGGTGGGCGGGAGCCGGTGCCGCCGGCGCGATCGGCCAGTCGCCCGGGCTCGACAGGGGAGCGGGCGGCGCGTTGAGCGGGGAGCCCGCGGCGGGAGGCTGCCACTCTGGGCGACCCGGCAGCGGCCCTGGCCGGACGGGTGCAGCCTGGCCGGCGAAGCGCGCCTGCCAGTCCGGATCGCCGGAGAAGGGGGCGGGCGATGCCGGTATCGACGCTCCCGCGGGCGGAGGCTGGGAGGCGGCCGGCGCTGCTGGGCGGCCCTGCGGAATCGCGACGGCAGGTGGCGGTTGCTGCTGGACCGGCGCCGCGGTGGGAAGCTCCGGCACGGCGGGCGGGGTCGGCCGCATGGCCACACGGCGCCAGCGCTGGCCATCCCACCAGAAACGGCCGTCAGCAGAGAGCGGCGTCCCCGGGGGCGTCCCCGGCGGCTGCTGACCGTACCCTCCACCAAAGTCACTCATGCGAGCTCGAAGCATATCCGTACCGCGGGTCAGTGGGACCAACTGACCGACTCGGCCCGGTCACGGAGCTGCCCCCCGGTGGGGTGCGTCCCGCCCAAGCCGGTCATTCACGGCGGGTCGTCGACCGGCGCGGGGTCGGGCTTCACGATTGCGCGAGCGGGTCCCCGGTACACTCGCTGGGCAGCCATGCCCTACTCCGATCTCGAATCCCGGATCGCCTACCTCTCGGAGGCCGATCGCGCGGTGCTGCATCGCGCCTACCTGGTGGCCGAGCGGGCCCACGCCGGGCAGTTCCGGCTCTCCGGGGAGCCCTACGTGGAGCACCCGGTGGCTGCGGCGGTCCTCCTCAGTGAGCTGCGCCTCGACGCCGAGACCCTCGCCGCAGCGCTCCTCCACGACACCGTCGAGGACACCGATGTCACCCTCGATGAGATCCGCGGAGAGTTTGGCGAGCCGATCGCCCGTCTCGTCGAGGGGGTCACCAAGCTCGGCAAGATCCACGTCCACACGCGCGAGCAGGCCCAGGCCGAGAACATCCGCAAGATGCTGGTGGCGATGGCCGAGGACATCCGCGTGGTGCTCATCAAGCTGGCCGACCGTCTCCACAACATGCGCACCGTGGGGGCCCATGCCGAGGAGCGGCGCCGGCGGATCAGCCAGGAGACCCTGGACATCTACGCGCCGCTCGCCCACCGCCTTGGCATCTGGCAGTTCAAGGCGGAGCTGGAGGATCTGTCGTTCGCCCAGCTCGACCCCGAGAAGTACCACGCCATGGAGGCGAGGCTCCAGAGCGGGCGGGAGCAGCGGCAGGTCTTTGTTCGGGACGTCAGCGAGATCCTCCAGCGGGAGCTGGAGGCAGTCGGGGTGCGCGCCGAGCTGAGCGGAAGGTCAAAGAACGTCTACAGCATCGTCGACAAGATGGGCCGCCAGCAGAAGGAGTTCGAGGAGATCTACGACCTGATGGCGGTGCGGGTGGTGGTGGACTCGGTCAAGGACTGCTACACCGCCCTGGGCGTGGTCCATCACCTCTGGAAGCCGATCCCGGGCCGCTTCAAGGACTACATCGCGATGCCCAAGGGCAACGGCTACCAGTCCCTCCACACCACCGTGATCTCCCATACCGGCGAGCCCGTCGAGGTGCAGATACGGACCGTGGAGATGCACCACACCGCCGAGTACGGGGTGGCCGCCCACTGGCACTACAAGGCCGGCTCGCAGCAGGTGCGTTTCGACGAGCGCTACGGCTGGCTGCGCCTCCTGATGGACTGGCAGAAGGAGCTGCTCGACGCCGAGGCCTTCGTGGACACGGTCAAGGTCGACATCTTCCAGGACGAGGTCTTCGTCTTCACACCGAAGGGCGACGTGCGCTCACTGCCGGCGGGGAGCACCGCCGTCGACTTCGCCTACCGGGTCCACACCGCGGTCGGCCATCACTGCATCGGGGCCAAGGTCAACAGCCGGATGGTCCCCCTCGACTACCGCCTCGTGAACGGCGACATCGTGGAGATCCTCACCACCAAGGCGCCGCACGGGCCTTCGCGGGATTGGCTCAACTTCGTGAAGACGTCCACTGCCCGGGAGAAGATCCGGCAATGGTTCAAGAAGGAGCGCCGCGAGGAGAACGTCAGCAAGGGCCGGGAGATGCTGGACAAGGAGTTCCGGCGTCTGCGCCAGACCTCGCTCGCCTCGCTCAAGGAGGAGAGCCTGCTGGAGCTGGCCCGGGACTTCAAGTTCCCCACCGTGGACGACTTCCTGGCGGCCATCGGCTACGGCGAGCTGAGCGGCCGGACGGTGGTGCTTCGCCATGCCGACCGGGACGCTCCGACCTCCGAGGAGGACGGTCGCGGGCCCGCCATCCCGCTCACCTCACCGGCGTCGCTGCCGAGCGGCGAGGTGAGGGTGCATGGGGTCGGCAACATGCTGACCACCTTTGCCCGCTGCTGCAAGCCGGTGCCCGGCGAGCCGATCCGGGGCTACATCACCCGGGGCAAGGGGGTGACCGTCCATCGGGCCAGCTGCGTGAGCATCCAGCACGCCCAGGACCCGGACCGGCTGGTGGAGGTCGAGTGGGAGAGGGGGGCACACCAGGTCTTCCCGGTCAGCATCAAGGTCGAGGCCTGGGACCGGACCGGCCTGCTCCGCGACATCGCGGCGGTGATCGCCGAGTTGAAGATCAACCTGGTGGGGGCCGACGTCCAGGTCTACGACGACCGGACCGCCGTGATCTCGACCAGCGTGGAGATCTCCAACCTGACCCAGCTCAGCCGCCTCCTGGAGCGCCTGGAGCAGGTCCGCGACGTCCACACCGTGGCCAGGGACATCGGGTAGTCGAGCCCGCCGTCGGAGCACTGCCACATCGGGGGTGGCGGCTTGCGACGGGGTATCCACCGCTCCGTTACCCGGGTCTGGCATCTTTGACGCGATATCAGAGGCCACCCGGCCACCTCCGCGCCATCTCGGCGATCAGGTGGGGTCGGGCGTGCCGTCGCGGAGGATCGGGGAGTGCGTAGGCGTCGATCTCGGGAGCGGGGACAGATCGTCCCCCTGATGGCGTTGCTCTTCGTGGTGCTGACGGGCTTTGCCGCGCTCACCATCGATGCGGGCATCGGCTACGACACTTCGCGCAACGATCAGGACGTCGCCGACGCCGCGGCGCTCGCCGCCAGCTACTGGATCTACCAGAACGGAAGTGCCACAGGCAGCCTGACGGGCGCTTACACGGCGGCGGAAGGCGTGGCCAATCTGGACTGCATCAACCCCGCTGGACCGTGCACCAATGCCTTCTCCCTCACCGTCTATTCGACGTACCCGAGTTCCTCGGCAGTCGCCACCATCACGAGCGGTGGGTGCACCGGTTCATGCACGCTCCCATCCAGCTCGGATCTCTATGTCAAGGCCGCCGTCACCGACACTTCGCAGAAGTATCTCGCAGGGCCAATGTCGGGAGGCGACAACGCGTTCCCAGTCCTGGCGAACGCCGTCGCCGAGGTCGATAACCCCAGTGGGGGTACAGGTGGGGGCGGCGGCACGCAGCAACTGCAGTGCGGCGGCCACGCGGCCGTCGTTTGCGTACTCGGGCCTAACGGCATGACCGTCGCCGGATCGAACTTCAACATCAACAGCCCCTACTCCTTCTACATAAACGGCAATCTCACCTGCAACGGCGGGGGCGGGAACATGAACACATCACCCGCCAAGACGTACATCGAGGGGTCTCTGATCAAGCAGGGCAGCTGCGGCCTGAATTGGAACCCCCAGTCGGCCAACCCGGTGACCGGCTCGGCATTGCTGACCGACCCGCTTGCGTCCATGACCCTGCCCACCACCACGGCCACGTCGGGATGCAGCAGCACCGCCACGTACTCCACCAGTACCACGCTCAACCCTGGCGTGTACGGCTCTCTCACCCTGTCCGGCATGAACCAGACGGTGACACTCAACAGCGGAACCTACATCTTCTGCGGTAGCGGCCTCTCCATCAGCGGCGCCAGTGTGACGGTTGCGAGCGCGACCGGCGGGGTCGTTCTGTACTTCGAGTGTCAGAGCGGTGGCGCGCCAGCCGCCTGCTCCACCAGTGGCCAGACGGGTGCAGGCATCAGCGTCTCATCCAGCTCGTCGCTGACCTGGAATCTCCAGCCCGAAACGTCGGCGAGCTGGGAGAACGTGCTGATCATCTTCGACCGCCACAATACCGGAACCATCCTCTTCACCAGCGCGGCCCAGAACGTCACCGGGAGCGGCACCGGGGCCATCTACGCGGCGGACGCCACCTACACGATGCAGGCGTCGAGCGGGAATTTCACCCTCGGTGCCCCCATCATCGTTGGTTCCTTGGACTTCGCATCAAGTAGCGGGAACTTCACCTTTCCCACCACGATCGTGCAGGTCCCCAGTGGCGGATCCACCACGACGTCTCCGGGTGGTCTGGTCCACTGACGGCGAGGCCGCCTCGCAGGCGGCGGGATGGTGCCACCTGCTGACCGTTACCGAGTGGTGACCGGGTGTGGGGGGTTCGTTCACGGCGGCCGAGCTAGGCTGAGATGCGGGGTCGCCCCCCGGCCCTCACGGAGATAGAGATGCGTGTCAGTCGACACCGGCTGCGGAATGGCCCCTCTGGTCGGAGGTCCCGTCAACGCGGCCAGGCAATGGTGGAGATGGCACTCATCTTCCCCTTGCTGCTGCTACTGACCGTCTCGGTGTTCGACTACGGGTACTATCTTGAGCACGTCAACAACATCACAACGATCGTACGCGACGGCGCCCGCTACGCGAGCATCAACACGAGCACCCAGCCTTGGACAAGCTCCTGTCCCAGTCCCGCCGTGCAAGCCGGGGGCGGATACAACTGTCCGCAGAACGTCAGCACGGATCCCTCCAACACCGTGGAGACGGTCGTACAGGAAGAGGCCGAGAGCCTCACCGTCCCAGAGGGTGGGCTGCCTTTGAACAACGTCGACTGCTGCTGGCAGACCTCGAGCGGGGGAACCGGATGCCCCACCGGAGACGGCACCACGCCCGGCTCCAAGCCGACCAGTGCGACACCTGTCCTGCCCACCGGAGACGCCAGCTGCATGAGCGTCGTCTACTACACAAGCTCTAACGACTCGTACGCGTCATCTACCCTGTCGTACTGCGGCTACTGGTCGGCAGACAGCAATGCCTTCGAGGCTATCTCCGGTCAATCGGCGACCCTCTGCTCGGCTCCGGGCCAGCTGGTGCAGGTGACGATTGTCTACGACTTCACCGCTGTGGCGCCCGGCCCCACCTTCGACGTGATGGGGGCAGCGCTGGGTCTCCAGGCTCAAATCAGGGCGCAGTACGCTCTCGTGGTGGAGCAGTGAGGCCTCGACGCCGCGCCAGGACCCGAGGTCAGACCGCGGTGGAGTTCGCCCTCGTGGCGCCGGTCTTCCTTGTCATGGTGCTGGCGACCATAGACTTCGGCGGCTACTTCGGTGCGCGGCTCTCCGTTGAGAACGCAGCCCGGTCCGGGGATCGGGTCGCGACAGTGCAGCCATATACGTCATACAGCGGTAGCGCTATCGTCACGGCAGTGACCAGCAATGCCAACGTCGCCCTGGTGCCCAGCACTTGGGACGTCGACTGTGCGTGGAGCGGCAACTTCCTTTTGCCAAGCTCATATCCCCCCTTCACATTTCCGACGGACAAAACAGCCTGTATCGGCATCTGGTACTTCGAGCTCACCGGTTCCGGAGCCCCGTGGCTGTGTGGACAATGGAGCGTTTCATCTCAGACGTTCACATGGTGGTCGAGCGCGGGGGTCTCAGGCGCCAAGGACGGGGGGTGCGTGACGGCCCCCACCGGCAGCTATCAAGGCGATCTCGTCGTCGTAGGAGTTGGATACCGTTTCTCGCCCCTGACGCCTCTGCCGGCGATCGCCCCCACGGCTCTCACGACCTACGGCGAGACCCAACTGCTCGAGGAGCAGTAGGGGGGAGGCGCACCCGACACGGGGCCGGGCGACCGGCCTCGACGGTCGCCGGCACCACCGGCGGGTAGACTTCCGTCCGATGCCGGCGATCACCCGCCCCCGGGGCACCAACGACCTGCTGCCGGCCGAGTCCGGTCTCCGCCAGTGGGTCCTGGACACCCACCGCCGCGTGGCGGGCGCCCACGGTTACGAGCTCATCGACACCCCGGTCTTCGAGGCGACCGAGATGTACGAGCGGGGGACGGGAGCCGGCACCGACGTGGTCGAGAAGGAGATGTTCTCCTTCACCGATCGCGGCGGCCGAGCCCTCACCCTCCGACCCGAGGGCACCCCCGGGGTGCTGCGGGCGGTCCTCGCCGCCCACCTCGACCAGGCCCGCCGGCCGGTCAGGGTCCAGTTCGCCGGGCCGATGTTTCGCTACGCGCGGCCCCAGGCGGGCCGCTACCACGAGTTCTGGCAGCTCGACATCGAGGCGATCGGCGAGCGCTCGCCGGCCCTGGACGCCGAGGTGATCGAGGTCGCCTGGCGTTTCTACGAGGCCCTCGGCGTCACCGGGCTCTCTCTCCAGGTCAACACCCTCGGCGACCTCGAGGATCGCATTCGCTACCGGGCCGCCCTCGTCGAGTACTACACACCCCTCCAGGACCAGCTCTGCGAGGACTGCCGGCGCCGCCTGGGGGTCAATCCCCTCCGCCTGCTGGACTGCAAGCGCGATGCCGGCCTGGTGGCGGCCGCACCCGAGATCGGCCCGTCGCTCAGCCCGGAGAGCCAGGCCTTCTTCGCCGAGGTGACCAGCCTTCTGGCCGCCGCGGAGATCCCCTTCCAACGGAATCCCCGCCTGGTCCGGGGGCTTGACTACTACGCCCACACCACGTTCGAGCTCTGGCACGAGTCGCTCCAGGGGGCGCAGAACGCGCTGGGAGGCGGCGGACGCTACGACGGGCTGGCCGAGGTGCTGGGGTTCCCGCCGACCCCGGGGAGCGGGTATGCCCTGGGGGTCGAGCGCACCCTCGCCGTCTGTCGCGAGCAGGGCCTCGGCCCCGCCCCCCGGCGCGAGCAGGTCGTCGTGCTCCCGGTCGCCGGCACCGACACCCCGGCCGCCGCGTCGGTGGCGCGCCGTCTCCGGGCCGCCGGGATCACGGCCGTGCTCGACGCCTCCGACCGCCGTCTCGACCGGCGGCTCGCCGCGGCCGCCCGCCACGGCGCGCGCGCCGCCGTCCTGGTGGGCGCGGATGAGGCCGCGGCTGGCACCGCCACCTGGAAGGATCTGGACACTGGCCGCCAGGAGACCGCCCCGGTCGCCGAGGTGGCCGCCGCGCTCTGCCTCCTGCTCGCCGGCCAGTGAGGCGGGACGCGGTGAGCGATCGGCGCCGATGTCAGCGCAGCGCCGCCCGCCGGGTACCATGAGGGCGGCCCCTCGCCGGTCGCAGCGCGCCTCATGCGGCTGGACCAACAGAAAAGACACCGGGATCCCAACATCCGCCGCCGGCCTTCGCGCCCCTCGGACGGGGAAGGAGAAAAGCGCCGTGCGGGAACCCACCTGGTCCTCGGGCTCAGCCCAGGACAGCGGCACCGGCGCTGGGGTCATCACGCAGTCACGCCGGACTGGCAGATGAGCCCGGGCGTCCTCCTCGGGGTCCTCTTCGCCCTCGTCGGCGCCCAGCTGACCCGCCTGGTGTGGCCCCGCCGCCTCGGCTACCTCGCCGCGCTGGCTCTGGCGGTGGCGGGCGTGGTCGCCGGCGAGCTGGCCGCCCTGGAGCTGCACGGCGGCGGGCCGCCGCTCGGGCCTCTCCACCCGCTGGCCGACGCCGCGGGCATCGCCGTCCTGGAGGTCGCCGGGGCGCTCCTGCGATCCCCCGGGAGCCGCCCGGGGCAGCCATAATCGAAGCCTGATACACCGGCGCTCGACACGAGCCCTCACCGTCCTGGTGCCACACGGAGGTCCGGCCATGCGTCTGCCCATCCCCTTCGGCCGCAAGGGTCTGATCGCGGCGGCGGCCATCGCCGCCGGGGTCGTCTACTGGCAGGTGCGCGCCCACCGGCAGGAGGCAGCCGACCGCGAGTGGGACGAGGACGTCCAGAGCGCCATCCAGGACGGTGTGGCCGCCGGTCGCGCCGCCACCACCGGCGAACCCGCGGAGACGACGAGCGCGTGAGCGTGGATCCTCTGCCGGGACGCGGGCGGGGTCGCTCGTGAGTTTGGGCGTGGCTCCTCTCGGGTATGCCCCGGATGTGACCCCCACGACATCGGAGCTGCGGCTGCCAGCCGAGGGGCGCTACGTGCTCGTCGCCAAGCGTGCCGCAGCCGGCTTCGCCGCGGTGGCAGGGCTCGACGTCGAGGCCCTCGACGACCTGGTCATCGCCGTCTCGCAGGCCTGCGAGAACGCCATCTCGCTGACCGAGCGGGTTGCCGGTCCGGGCAACGGGCAGATCCGGCTGGTCTTCACCCTCGCCGACAACGCGCTCGAGGTCCAGGTGCGCAGCAGCCTCTCGCGGGCCGAGATGGAAGCCGCCGCGGCTCGCCACGTGGTCGCCGTGGCTCGGGAGGCGCAGGCGCGGGAGGCCGAGGAGATGGCCATGCGGGTCATGGGCCTCTTCGTGGATGACTTCGGCTACCGGATGGACGAGCGCACCGGCGGCCTTCGGGTTCGGCTGACCAAGTACCTCGTGCGGTGAGCGCCGCCACTCAGGGCGGCCCCGCAACCACGCCCGAGAGGCGGACGATGCCGAAGCCGCGTGACACCCCGCTCCGCGAGGAGGTCCGGCGGCTGCTGCGCGAGTACCGCGCCACCCGCGATCCCGCCATCCGAGACCGGCTGGTGGAGCTGAACAGCGACCTGGTGCGCTACATCGCGCGCCGTTTCGCCAACCGCGGTGAGCCCCTGGAGGACATCGAGCAGGTCGGGTTCCTCGGGCTGATCCAGGCCATCGACCGCTTCGACCCGTCGCTGGAGAACGAGTTCAGCACCTTCGCCACCCCGACCATCATGGGCGAGATCCGGCGCCACTTCCGCGATCGCTCCTGGGCGGTGAGGGTCCCCCGCCGGCTCCAGGAGAACCTGCTCCGGGTGCACGCCGCCCAGCAGGAGCTGCAGGGGAGGCTGGGCCGGCCCGCCTCGATCGAGGAGATAGCGGCGCACCTCGGCCTGCAGCCCGACGACGTCCTGGCCGCCCTGGAGGTGAGCCCCGCCCAGCACACCGTCTCCCTCCAGGCCCCGATCGGTGACTCCGAGGACGGCGGCGTGCTCGGGGAGCGGTTGGGAGGGGAGGATGAGGGCCTCGGCCGGGTCGAGATGCGCGACGTCCTGGAGCGCGCGATGGCTCATCTCAGCCCCCGCGAGCGGCGGATCATGGCCCTCCGCTTCATCGAGCAGCTTCCCCAGACCGAGGTGGCGAAGCGCCTGGGGATCTCCCAGATGCACGTCTCGCGGCTCCAGCGAGCGGCGGTCGAGCATCTCCGCCAAGAGTTCGGCGACGAGGTGCTGGTCTGACCGCGGGTGGGGCGGCGGCATGGTGAGCCGGGGACCGCTCTCCCCGTCACATGGAGCACGCCGTCCGCCGTCCGATACAATCACCCCGCTCCGCACCTCGGACGAAGGGCGCCGCCGCACCCGCGCGGGTGCCGCCCAGCGGCCGCCAGGTGCCCCACCCTCCACGAGCTCCCTCATTTGCGCAGCCACGAGATCCGGCGGCGCTTCCTCGGATTCTTCGAGGAGCGCGGGCACCATGTCCTGCCCAACGCATCTCTGATCCCGAGTGACGACCCGTCGCTGCTCTTCACCGTGGCCGGGATGGTGCCCCTCAAGCCCTACATCAGCGGCCAGCGCACCCCGCCCAGCCCGCGCCTCACCTCCTGCCAGAAGGTCTTCCGGGGCTCGGGGCTGACCACCGACGACATCGCCTCGGTGGGCGACTGCACCCACCACACCTTCTTCGAGATGCTCGGCAACTGGTCGATCGGCGACTACTTCAAGCGGGGCGCGATCGAGATGGCATGGGAGCTGCTCACCCAGGGCTTCGGCCTGGAACCGGAACGTCTCTGGCCCTCGATCTACCCCGACGACGGCGACTCCCTCGGCATCTGGACCAATCAGATCGGTATCGCCGATCGCCGCGTGGCCCGTCTGAAGGACAACTGGTGGCAGGCCGGCCCGACCGGACCGTGCGGCTACGACAGCGAGATCCACTTCGACCTCGGTGGGCCCTGCGCCTGCGGGCGGCCCGACTGCACCCCCCAGGACGAATGCGGTGGCGACCGGTGGATCGAGATCTGGAACCTGGTCTTCATGGAGTTCGACCAGGCCGAGGACGGCTCCCGGACGCTGCTGCCGAAGCGCGCCGTGGACACCGGCATGGGTCTGGAGCGCATGGCCGCGGTCCTCCAGGGGGTGCGCTGCGACTACGACACCGACCTCTTCGCCCCCATCGTCGCCGGACTGGACCGGCGTGCCGCGGGCGGCGGCGACGTCGAGCGTCGCACCCGCTCGCTCCGGATCCTCGCCGACCATGTCCGGGGCGCGACCTTCCTGATCGCCGAGGGCATCCTGCCCGGCAACGAGGGGCGCGGCTACGTGCTCCGGCGGGTCATCCGCCGGGCGGCGCTCCACGCTCGGAGGGTCGCGCTGGAGGGCGGCCTCGCCGCGTCGGTCGGCGACGTGGTGACGACGCTCCAGGACGCCTATCCGGAGCTGGTCCAGTACCGCGGACTCGCCGAAGCGACCATCCGCGGGGAGGAGGCGGTCTTCGCCCGGACCATCGAGGCGGGCACCGACCGGCTGGAGACGCTCCTCGCCGGGGGGGCCGGCGGCATCTCGGGAGACGACGCCTTCCGTCTCTATGACACCTTTGGGCTCCCCGTGGAGTTAACCGTCGAGATGGCAGGGGAACGCGGGCTCTCGGTGGACCGGGCCGGCTTCGACGCCGCTCTACAGGCTCAGCGCGAGCGCAGCCGTGCGAGCCGTGCGGTGGGCGGCTGGGCGGGTACAGGTCACCTCGAGCTCTCCGGCAGCGGCAGTACCACGGTCACGATCTCCACCGACTTCGTCGGCTACGAGACGACCACCGCCCTGGTGACCCTGACCCGGATCGGTGCCGCGAGCGAGCGGGAGACCCTCGCGGCGGGGGAGGAGGACGTCGTCTTCCTCGACGCCTCCCCCTTCTATGCCGAAGCCGGCGGTCAGGTCGGCGACACGGGCATGCTCCGCTGGGAGGGCGGCCGCGCCAGCGTGCTCGATTGCCTCCAGCTGGCCGATGGCCCGGTCCGCGGCAGGGCTCACCGGGCCCGGGTGGAGGCCGGCACCCTGCGGCGGGGCGAGACGGTGACCGCCGAGGTCGACCCGGAGCGCCGCGCCGCCATCGCCCGGCACCACAGCGCCACCCACCTGCTCCACCGGGCGCTCCGCGAGACCCTCGGGGACACCGTGGTGCAGCGTGGCTCGTTCGTCGGGCCGGATCACGCCACCTTCGACTTCAGCTTCCCCCGCGGGCTGACCCCCGAGGAGACTCAGAGCGTCGAGTGGCGCATCAACGCCGCTGTTCGCGACAATCTCGTCCGCAACGTCCGGGAGATGCCGGTCGCCGAGGCTCAGGCGTCGGGGGCGATGGCGCTCTTCGGGGAGAAGTACGGGGAGCTGGTGCGGGTGATCGACTTCGGCGGCTGGTCGCGTGAGCTCTGCGGCGGCACCCATGTCGGGCGCAGCGGCGACATCGGGGCGGTGATCGTCGTCGCCGAGACCTCGATCGGGCAGGGGACGCGGCGCATCGAGATGCTGGCGGGCGGCGCCGCGGTGCGGCGCTGGGAGGAGTCGGAGGCGCTGCTCCGCGAGGCCGCCCGGGCCCTCAGGGCGCGCCTCGACGAGGTCCCGGATCGGGTTGCCCGGCTGCTGGAGCAGAACCGCGAGCTGCAGCGGAGGCCCCGCGAGGGCGGGGGAGACGCGGTGAGCGCGGCTCTCCGCTCGGTCGCGGTGGCTCACGCCGGCAACGTGGCGCTCGCCCTCGCGGATGATCCGGCGCTGAGCGGGGACGAGGCGGTCACGCTGGTGGATCGGATCTTCGCCGAGCGCCTCGAGGGCGACGGGATCGCCGCCGTGTTCGGAGAGGGGACGGTCTGCGCCAAGGTGGGTGGCGCGGCGCTTGCCCGCGGGGTCGACGCCGGACGCCTGGTCCGCACCGCCGCGCAGGCCTCCGGGGGCAAGGGCGGAGGTCAGCCGGGCTTCGGCCGTGGAGGGCTCGGAGATCCGGGCCGGCGCTCCCAGGCGATGGCCGCCTTCCGGTCCGCCCTGGAGGAGCTGGCACGGTGATCGGACGCAAGAAGTTTGCCCTGCTGCGGCGCCGCGACGAGTTCCACAGCCACTACACCGTCCTCGACATCGGCACCGAGTTCGTCAAGGCGCTGGTGGTGAAGCGGGAGGAGGGAACGGGCATCGTCATCGGCGTCGGCAAGGTGCGCCAGTCTCTCTCCGACATGCAGTCGGGGGCGGTCGCCGACATCCAGGGCGTGATCGACAACTGTGATCGAGCCCTCACCGAGGCCGAGGACATGTGCGGGGCGATCCCGGGCCAGGCGGTGATGGGCATCGCCGGCGAGCAGGTGCGCGGCTTCAGCACCACCATGACCATGCCCCGCTCCCAGCCCCAGGCCCGGATCACCCAGGCCGACATCGCCACCGCGCTCCAGGCGGTCCAGCGCCGCGCCCTCAAGGAGGCGGTGCGCCAGATGTCCCACGAGCTGGGTGTGGCCGAGGTCAACGTCAAGCTTGTCCACAGCAGCATCACCTCGGTGCACATCGACGGCTATGCGGTGACCAACCCGCTCGACTTCCAGGGTCAGGTCCTGGAGATCTCCGTCTTCAACACGTTCGCCCCGCTCACCCACATCGGGGCCCTCCAGACCATCGCCCAGGAGCTGGACCTGGAGCTGGTGGCGACCGTGGCCGAGCCCTACGCGCTCACCCGCGGCTGCGCCACCGAAGATGTGTACGAATTCGGGGGCATCTACATCGACGTCGGCGGTGGCACCACCGACATCGCCGTCGTCCGCCGCGGCATCGAGGCGATCCGGATGTTTGCCCTGGGAGGCCGCTCCTTCACCCGCCGGCTCGCCAACGAGATGGGGATGAGCCTGGAGGAGGCCGAGCGTTTCAAGCTCGCCCACGCCGAGGGCCGGCTCCCCGCCGAGCAGGACGCCCTCGCCCGCGCCACCCTCGAGCCTACCGCCGAGGTGCTCGCCCAGGGGGTCGCGCTGACCCTGGAGGAGCTGTCCGGCAAGGAGCAGCTGCCTCCCGCGCTCTATCTGGCCGGCGGCGGGGCGGCCCTGCCCGAGGTCGCCGAGCAGCTGTCGGCCGTCGACTGGCCCGAGATGCTGCCGATGAGCCGCCAGCCGACGGTCAGGGTGCTCGGCCCCGCGGATGTCCAGGGGATCCACGATTCGACCGGCCTTCTGGTCGGGAGTCAGGATGTCACGCCGATGGGGCTTGCGTATCATGCGGTGTCCCTGGAAGATGACGCGGACCAGCCTCTGGGCGGCCTGATGCGCCGCGTCATGAAGGCGATGAAGGTGTGATGAGGCCTGCTGAATGGCCAGGCGACTGATCCACGTCGGCCAGGACGACGACATCTCGGATCTGGCCGGGAAGCTGCAGGCTGCCGATCGCGGCGATCAGGTGGCGCTGACGGTACCGACCGGCGCCCAGGCCTTCCAGACACCGCTCAACGTCCGCCTGCTGCGCAGCGTCGCCATGAAGCGCGGCCTGAGCACGACCATCGTGAGCCCGGACCCCCGTATCCAGGAGGTCGCCCAGCGCGCCGGACTCGTCGCCTACAGCTCCGTTGCCGCGCTCGAGGGTGGGATACCGGTCGAGGCCCCCCGTCCCGGCTTCCGTCCCGTGGGGCCGTCGCCCCTTGCTCAGGCGCCGTTCCTGCCCGAGCGGCCGGCGGTGACGGCGGTGACGCCGGGTGCGGCGAGGGTGCCCGCAGCGCCGCCGTTCGAGTACGTGCCCCGCCCGATCTCCCCGGCGGATGCCGCCGGCGCCGGGCTGCCCGCGGCACCGTCGGCGGCCGGCACGGTGCCGCCGGGGGCGGTGGCCGGCGTGCCCGGAGCCGTCCCCGCTCCCCGGACCGGGCCCTGGGGCGCACCGATCGTCCCGTCCTGGCCGCCGGCTCCGACCGAGCACGTCCTGCCGGCCGCGCAGCCGCAGACCCCCTTCCTCCCGGCGTCGCCCGCCGGGGCGCCAGACCGGCCCGGGAGCCAGTGGACCGCCCTCTCCGACATCCCCGACGACGCGGATGGGCCGGTGTCGCCCTGGGCGGGGACGCGGGCCGCGCTCGCGCCGGCCGCCACCGCCGGCATGATCAGCGCACCGCCCGCTGCGCCCGCGCCGCCGGCGGTGAGCCCGCCTCCGCCGCCGAAGACCGGGCCCTCGCGCAGGGTCAT
>Ga0224557_1002550_pt1 | contig 15334 bp, 9 predicted proteins | sample 714S31014metaG_FD_180677 | JGI IMG/M metagenome (GOLD analysis project Ga0224557, IMG submission 180677) | Peat soil microbial communities from Stordalen Mire, Sweden - 717 S3 10-14 | ecosystem: Environmental > Terrestrial > Soil > Wetlands > Peat | place: Sweden: Norrbotten County, Stordalen...
CGCCTGTGTCATGCGTTCGGTGTGACCATGCCAGGCAGCGACCACATCGGCGGCGATACCCGCCGCGCGCATCCGGGAGATATTCGAGTGCCGCAGCTTGCCGAGCGTGATTGCCTTGAGCCCTGCCGCCTTGCGCTGAGCGGTGAACTCGCGGGAGTATTCGCGAACCGGCAACCAAGTGCCGTCGACCCGCGAAAGCAACAGGTCATCGTCGGCGAGAGGTCGGCCCACCGCCAGGCGCTCACGCAGGTGGGCCGTGCGCATCGCCTTCAGCATCGCCAGTTCGCGGGGCGGCAACGGCAGATCGCGGGCGCTGCGTTCAGTCTTGGTCGCCACGATGGTGTCGCGGCCGTTCACATCAACACGGGCCTGACGGATGCGCAACGTGCCGGACTCCAGGGCGACGTCTGACCAGCGCAGCCCGCCGACCTCCTCGCGGCGAAGGCCGAGCAGGGTGAGCCCGAAGCACCCGCCGAGGCGATGAGCCGCGACGTGATCGAGGAACGTGCTCATCTGCTCGGGGGTCCAGATGTCATCGGCTGCGGTGGCGGTGATGGCCTTCTGTTCGGGTGATTCGAGATCGGCCGAGGGGTCATAGGTCAGCCAGCGCATCTTGCGCGCGTGCGCCAGGACCGACTTGAGTCGGACGATGGCGCGGCGCTTGGTGGCCGGCGCTAGCTTCGCGCCACCCTTGCCGGTCAGTTTGGCCGACCAGTTCGCCAGCGCGGCGGGCGTGAGCTTCTGCACCGGCAACGCACCGAACGCTCTGCGTGCGTAGGCCAGCGACTCGCGGTCAGCGCGAACGGTATTCGGGCCGAGGGACGGGTCGGCCTCGCGCAGCGTCATCCAATGGTCGGCGACCTCATCGAACGTGCGCGTGGACTTCGGCGCCCATGTGGCGGTGCTCCACTGCTGACGTTGCTCGGTCACCCAGTCCTGCGCGGCCTTCTTGGTGGCGAACACCTTGGTTGGCCGGACCTGTCGGCCGGTCACCGGATCGGTGCCAAGAGTGGGCCGGGCGCGCCATCCTTTACCGTTGGGCAGCTTCTTGATTGAGCTGTCGGTGCGCCCGCCGCGCTTCCTGGGGTGCTCGGCCAGTGCGGTGTCGGTACTCATCGGCCGGTCTCCTCGGTGTTCGTGCTCCAGTCGCGGCCAAGGTAGCCGCGTCGCTTGGCCTCGGCGATCCATCTATTTGGAACCCCGCTGGTACACAGAGTCTTTCACGAGGCTAGCTCACGAAGGCCGGCGGTCACCACGTAGACGCGGCCGCCGAGCCGGCGGACTGGCAGGTCTCCAGAGGCCGCCAGTCGGTAGGCCGCCGCCCGGCTTATCCCGAGCAGCTGCGCGGCCCGTGGTACTGCGAGCAGAAGGGGCAGATCGTTGAACACGTTGTCTTCCAATTTCATCACCACCCTCCGAAGAATCGTTTTGGATAAGGGGCTGTCGGACGCGCGGTAGGCGCTCTATGAGATTGTCGAGCCCGGTCGGCTTCGCGCTTCGGAGGGCCGTTGATCGCCTGGTCTCCCCAAGGCTCTCAACACCATTGTAATTCTCTGCAGTGATGCTTCGTGCAATACTTTTGCGCACCGCTTCGTGGGTTCGCGTGGCAACGCCTTCGCGCGCATCAAGGCGGACTCGCAAGCGCGCGGCCATACCGGCGCAGTCAGCGCACCTCGCTTATCCCCAACCACTCGCAACCACAATCTCGACCCTTTCCATAACATCCCAAAGACACTGCCCCCGTTACACTTACACTCACCTCTATCACTACATCCCACACCCGACCACCGACCCGAAATCCTGCATGGCACATTTGCACAGTGTGCGAGAATGGTTGTGGTGCAGGAAGCGTCGAATCTCCGGTCTGTTAGTGGGCTCGCTGGTGTTGACAATCTCGAAGCTCAAACGGTGGTCGATCAACTACTACATCGACACCGCCGCAACGGCTTCGCGCGTAAGCTCTGATCTGCAGCGCGCGAATGGTGGCTTGGGGGAGTACTACTGCGAGCATGAGACTCGGACGCCGGTGTGGGTGTGCGCTGGCGACGCGCACACCGCCGCGCGGCTGGTGGGTTTGAGTGATGTGCAGCGTGCGGGCGGGGAAGCGGACGCCGCGGTGGTGGCGCGTTGGCTTGATGACGGGGTCGCGCCCAATGGTGCGCGGGGGCGCGCGTTCGGTGCCCGCGGTGTGCATGGTTTTGATTTGACGTTCGCCGCACCGAAAAGTGTGTCGTTGGTCCGCGCGCTGCGCGGAGATGATGTCGCGCAGAAGGCCATCGCTGCCGCACACACCGCGGCGCTGGCCGAGGCGATGGAGTACCTCGCTGTCCATGCCGGCTACAGCCGCGCGCACAACCCGGTAACGGGGGACAAGGACCTGGTGCGATTGCCGGGGTTAGTGGCGGTGGCCTATCAGCATGAGACGTCGCGGTGTGGGGATCCGCATCTGCATACCCATGTGATCGTGCCGAACCGGCAGGCTCGCGCCGACGGGCGAATGGTGTCGTTGGATGGGACGTCGCTGTATCACGAGGCTCGCGCGGCCGGGGTGATCTATCAGGCCACGCTGCGCAGGGAACTGCACCACTCGTTGGGGATCGAATGGGAGCCGGTCGACCCGTCGACTGGGATGGCTGAGATCGCAGGGATTAGCCGTGACACCATCCGGGCGTGGTCGCGGCGGTCGTCGCAGTTGCGGGAGTGGGCCGCGCACAACCTGGTCTCGGTGGACGGCGCGTTGAGCGCGGCGCAGCTCGCGGCGGCCCAGAAAGCCACCCGTCCCGCCAAACCCGAGGAGCTGGGGTGGATCCAGTTACAGCAGCAGTGGCGCGACGATGCGCGGAGTTTCGAAGTGGACCGCCCCGCATTCCTGGAAGCGCGCGCGGCGCGCCGCGCATCGGCGCGGGCGCCGCTGAGCAAGGCGCGGTTGGCCGCGGCGGCGGAGAAGATCGAGAAAGCGGTGTTCACGCGTGCGGATCTGGTCGAGATCGTCGGCGCGCAACTGCCCGTCGCCGGCGAGCAGTCACCGCGCGCCGCGGTGGAGGCCGCGGTCGACGAGATCGGGATGCGGCTAACCGCGCCGCGCGCCGCGCACGAACGTGAAGGGCGCGAGCGCTTCACCCTGGCGCGGATCCTGGCCGAAGAAGCCGCGGTACTTGATCTGGTCGACACGACCAATGATCGCGCCATGTTGTGGGTGCGCGACGAGGACACCGCGGGGTTGTCGCCGGATCAGAAGACCGCAGTGGAGAACATCGGCGGCTCGCCGTGGCTGGTTCAACCACTGAGTGCCCCTGCAGGCGCGGGCAAGACGACATCGTTGCGGGCGCTCGCTAATGCGGCGCATCACCGATTCGGGGCGAGAGTTCTCGTCCTGGCGCCGACCGGCAAGGCGGTCGACGTCGCAATGCGCGAAGGGGCCGGCGACGACGGCATGACCATCGCCAAAGCACTGAACTCGTTGCGTGGCGGGAGGTTGCAGCTCGACCAGCACACCCTGGTGGTAGTTGATGAAGCCGGCATGGTCGGCACCGACGATCTGCGCCAGCTCCTGACCGCGACCACGCAGGCGCGGGCGAAGGCGGTCCTTGTCGGTGATGCTCATCAGTTGGCGCCGGTCAAGGCCCGCGGTGGCATGTTCGCCCAACTCTGCACCGACCTCCCCTGGACGCAGCAGCTCTCCGAAGTCTGGCGCATGACTGACCCGGAAGAACGACAGGCCTCCCTCACGTTGCGCGACGGCGACCCGAAAGCCATTCGCGATGTTGTGGATTGGTATTGCAAGCACGACCGAGTGCACTGCGGCGACGGCATCACGATGGCTGCCGACGCGCTCGCGGCTTACACCGCCGACACGAAGCTGGGCCGTGATCCGCTGCTGGTCTGCGACACCACCGAAGTGGTCGACGCCTTGAACCTACGTATCCATAACGATCGCATTGCCCCGGACGCGGCCACCGTCACGGTGGCCCGAGGAGAGAAAGTGGCGGTAGGGGATGTGATCATCAGCCGCCGCAACGACCCCACCATCGACATCCGTCCCAGCTCGCGCGAGGCTGAACAGCCGACGTCAGTGCGCAACGGAAACCGGTGGCGGGTCGTCATCATCGACACCGACAACAGTCGCATCGCTTGCGAACGCCTCGATGACAAAGCCCGCACCGCCTTCGACCAGAACTATTTCCGCGAGCACGTCAGCCTCGGCTACGCCATTACCGTGCACTCCGCCCAAGGAGTCACCGCCGACGCCAGCTTCGCCGTTCTCCGCGAGGACACCAGCCGCAATCTGCTTTACGTCGCCATGACCCGCGGACGCCACGCCAACCATGCCTACATCTACGAACACAGCACAGAAGCAAGCGAATTCAGCCACGGACAACCGACCGGCACTCACATCGCCCGACGCGGCGACAACCACGAAGCCGCCGACCTCCTCTGTGGCATCCTCGTCAACGACGAACCCGCCATCACCGCGCACGACTACGCCACACACACCCCCGACGAAGCACTACCCGACCGCGTCCGCGACCTTCTCGCCGTGCGCGCCACCGCCGGCCACCGGCGAAAAGCGGTATATGAAACCTGGAAGACCCAACGACAAGAACACGAGCGCGACATGGCCGAAGTCCAAGAACGGCAGATCGGAAGCCAACACCGCAGCACGGATTACGGACTCGAACTCTGATCGGACTTCGCGAACGGCAGGCCCAACCGACTTCATCGTCGGCTGGCGTGAGTAACTTTTTTTACTGGCATCAAGGCAAGAGCCCGCGAACGGGGTCTTGACGAATAGGTTGAGGTGTTTGCCGACAGCTACCATTCGTGGTTCTGACCGCAACTTACGCGGCGGCCGTTCATCCTAATGAGACATCAGCTCTGAGCCCCAACACTCGTCGAATCGCCCAAGCGCCCGTGCCGAGTAACAGTTCATAGCGTTATTTTTCGGCCACCAGCCGCGTGGCTTCTTTTCGAACGGTCCGTGACGGATGTTGTTCAGCCAAGCGATGCACTTCCAAGCGCATTTTGGGGTTAACCGCTGTCGAGCTTTCCGCTAAGCCTCTAACTGCCAGCAATGGCGCTATGATGCCATCTTCTTTCATCAGCTCGGTCAAGCGAGCAGCGGCAGGATCGAATAATTCGCTTTGGTCAGTCAGAAGCAATGCGAGCGCGTTTGAGCAATAACCTCTGATAGTCTCGCTCGAGTCATGGCTTAGCTGAAGTGCGGCCCCGAGCAGCCATGAATCACTTCTTGTTTCGGCTAGGCGCGCGATCGATTTAGCGGCCTCGATGCGGTTTTTAATTTCGCCCGAGCCGACTAGTTGGATGAGACCCGAAGCGAGAGTGCTCGGTGAGACAAGGCCGTAGCTTCCCAAGAAGCAGAGGGCAGAGGGATAGGGCACCACATTATCGCCCCCCATCGGCAGTGTGTCCCTGGAAAACAGCAGGTCTTCTGAGATAGAGACAAATCGCTGTTGTAAGTCTCCCGGCATGGGGGTACGAAGTTCGGTCAGCCTGTCAAATCCTGCGGACCGATACACTCGTGGAACTTTGCGATCAAGAAGCAGATTAGCAAGGGGATGCCAAAGTTCGGGCGCACCATAGGAAAGCAAGAAGACTGCGCAGTCCGCGGGCTCAATACCACCCATTCCCCATGGTCCACCGAGAGACGTTTTCCGTAGGCCCTCCATTGATGCTGTGACTGTCGCCACGGCCTGTGACAGGAATCCTTCCGGAAGCTGATGTCCGCGGATAGTGTCGTTGAGCACGTCTGCGACAATAGTTAATGACAAGTCTTCGCCAGAGTGCCAATTCGACACGCGCAGTCCAAGTTTGACGCGCGCGGTATCGACAGTATGGGGCCATTGGCTATGGCTGGCATGCACCCAAGAATCCCATTCGGTTGCTACGCCGCTGCTGACCTCACTCCAATCCACGCCACGAAGCACCCTCGCGTAAGCCATGTCAACGGTTTCGTCTTCTGATCGCGAGGCTTCAATATGACGAAGTAACCGCTCTGCAAGTTCGTTTGTCCGACCAGCCGCGTTCGCGACGGCAGTTGCCGTACGCCAGGTGTCTTGGAGTCGGCGGGAGTAGGCGGTCCACCTGCCGACCACATTGAATGGGCATCCCGCTTCTATGAGCACAAATAGGTGGTCCAGCGCCAAAGAAGCCTCAGGCGAGGTTAAGAGCTCGGCGGATGCTTCGACGATGGCCAAGTCTGCATAACGGACGTATTCGGGAGTGAATCGTCTCAGAATGATTTGCCGGGCCTCATGACTAAGCGCAATCAACGGCCCGCCAAACCGTATTGAGCGTGTGGCAAGGTCGAGAAAGTTGTCAGCGTTCGACGAATAGCGTAGTAATCGGAGGCAATCAGCGTAATCAGTGGTCGCATGGCGCAAACGTCCTTGAACGAGGCGAAATAAGGCTAGATTTCTCCGCGACGTATATGCTTGTGCTGATCCTAGTAACTCGTAGCGCAGATTTACGTAGAATAGTTCAGGAGTGGAACGGCCAATTACCGTTGATTGATCACCGTAAAGTATATTAAATTCGTCCTCTATGCTTCGTGAATAATGTGCGGCCGCATCTTCCTGGAGGAGTAATAGCTCTTCGGACCGCTCATACTTTACGAAGTTAGTGATTGATTCGAGGCGGGATGATTGGTTATTCAGCGTATCGCTGAGACTCCATACTGAGTATTCGAGGGCTACGAGTATATGGTGGATCGAGTTTTGTGCTGTACCTGTTGCCGCTGGACCGAGTGGGAAATCTATACGTTCATATGTAGTATGCAACTGAGAGATGAGGGATCTGCACGTATTGAGACTCTTTTGATAATCTTCCGACCAATCGCGCTTTCTTAGACATAATTGTAACAATAGGGCGAGATGCAGCAGTTGGTATTCTGGTGTCGATGGAGCTTCCGCCACCCGCGTTCTTGTTAGGTTTTGAATTAGTTCCACTGCGGCGCGATGGTCTTCGAGTTCGGATAGCGCGCATACCGCTAAAAGCGTTACGGATGCGGCCGCCGCCACATCTGTGGTCGGATCCAAGGCAAATGTTCGGAGCTCGGAAATACCTTCATGAATACGCCGGGAATCGAAGGTCTTCAGCACAGATCCCACAACCAACTCGTCAGGTGAGGGCTCTGGCGAGGGTTTGGTCGGTTCAAAGACGTCGCTTAGGGCTCCACTCCTCCGTGGGTCCCCGAGTACTGCGGCTGCTAGTTGAGAGGGGGGATGGCGGTCGTACGTAGCGTCCGGAAGATTCGGATGCGGAGCTATGTCCTCTGGCCGAAGGACGGCAGCTAGCCATTCGAGTCTCACTGATAATCCGTCCTTCCGAAATAGTCATTGCCGTGTGTGTCTGCACCGACGAGGCTGTCGAGGGCGCCCGCTTGCCGGCGGATACGGTGCGGGTTTCTACGGATAATGCGCTGAATCCAACGCCACATCAGATCTCGCAGGTCATCCGGGTTGGCGGCTCCTTCAACGTAGAAGCGCTCGACAGGCGGATCCGACACTAGCCAGTCGTTGACGATGGCAGTTGCTGGTACATGCTCATCGCCGACTGGCGCCACTCCCACCGTGATCCGTTCGGTAGATCTGTGCCGGGAGCGGGCCTCAAGGACCATGGATTGCGCCTGCGGGTCCTGGCGCAGGACGGCCGACGCATCGGGCAGTGCGACCAACAGGTCTACATCGCTGCGAGCGGCATCGTCTGTTTCAGCTACGTCTTGAACAAGCACTCCGCCCCGGCTTGCTTCATCTCGGACATCGTTGTAAATATCGGCATAGTGCCCAGCTGTTGGTGCATGCCAAAGTTGAGTCACGATGAAGTTGCGAGCTCCCAATCGGCTTTCACCTTCAAATGCGTACGGGAGCTCACGTTCCCTCTGGGAATGGAGATCGTCCATATCGGCGATGGTGGCCTGGAGCCAGTCGACCTGCGGGTGGTCAAGTGGTTTCGGTTTGACGATCGATCGATGGTTGCCAGTAGTTGTCATGATCTGGTCCGACGGTATTCCGAAGCTGGCACTGAAACGGTTGACCACTCGGTCGGCCGAGCCGAGGTAAGCGAAACGCGGGATGAGAAACTTATAGTCAAGAGTGTTCGCGACAGCATTCGATTGAACGTAGTCTGTAAAAAATCGTTCTATTCGTTGGGCGCGATCAGAGAACCGCCGCAGCCAGTAAAATTCCCTAATAAACCAGGCCAAGAGTGGGTTCGCCCAGCCAGTTCCTGCACGTGGAGAGGCGAATATGAACATACCAGAGATTTTCGTGCTGGGTTGACCCCCCGTTAGTCGACAGCGTGTCAAGTATGTCTCGACAGCCTGCCCCCCAACGAGGCCTCCTAGGCTGTGGCATACAAGATATACTGTGCGATAATTTTCCTCCAATTCCCGTAGTCCAGCAACCAATCTCTCGACGTCCGCATCTAATTTCGAGCCGCGAGTCAAGGCAGTAATGAGACCAGACTTGTAGCTGAATATGGCGATATCTGGATGGTTTGCGTCTTCACCATCATGTAGCATGCGTGGAAAGTGTTTCCAGGTCTTGTAGCCGCCGCCGCCCCATCCGTGAATAAATACCACAACAGCCTCACTAGACACTGAACCTGTGTGTAGATTGAATTTTAGGCTATTGAATTTGTGTTCAAGGAATACAGGGTCCGTATGGTGATTTATCGCTATGTAGGCCGCCGAGCTGCTTTTGGCTTGCGCCATCAGTTCCCTCGCAGGAATGAGAAACGGGACCGAGAGATGGTCGATGAGATAGGCGCGCGCCAACGACGAGCTGTCACATGACATCCATGTAAAGGTGGCGTCGATATCGACGTGTCATCCTGGGGCCCTTTCGACGGGTCGTACGGCGGTACTTTAGCCGCCGTGTCGCGCTGCTAGGGCGAGCCGCCACATACTTCGGAAGGCGCGCCCTGCCAGTTGGCCTCGGCGGACAAGCTTCCGTCGCTCCAGAACACGCTTGGGGCGAGGAAGTTACGCCGGGACGCGGGCCCGCCCCACGTCCGTCTGGGGATCACTGAAATGAATGGCCGGTTCGCAATCTCCAATGGGCCACGACTCCACGATTGCGCACTCCTGCGCTTTTTGTCGTGGTCGCAGCGACTTCGCCACGTCGGACTGAGTTCGCACCCCACCTGACTCAATGGCAGGCTGGTTGGAATGGCAGACAACACGAAATGGGCGGTCACGGTCCATCGCACCGGCGACGGCCCGACGACAACACTTCGCATTGCGGACGACGCTGGGTCCGCACTTCGATCCACCGCGAAGGATCTGGACGTAGAGATCGACGAGGAGGGGTACGTCACTGGCGATCCCGAAATCAGTCGTCTAACAGTCAACCCTGCGCCAGACACGCCGTTTCACCATGAGGAGCAGTAGTTGAACGAAATCAGCGGTACGTGAGGGGCTCGCTGGCGGCTTCGCGAGAGGGCACCGCCAAACGCGCCGGTTTGGGAACACTTTTGGGAACACAACGCTGCGAAACTGCCCGAAATGGGTGGGAACCAACGGTACTGAGCGGACCTAGGCAACGGATTAACCAGTACTTTTGGAATCTGGCGTGGTGACGAAAACGTCCTGGTGCGTAGCTCATAACTCAGAGGTCGCAGGTTCGAATCCTGTCCCCGCTACTAGTGTCCCCGCTACTAGTAGAAACGGCCCCCGGAGATCGCTCCGGTTCGCTGCAACCCTCCGATACCCCGAGCCCGATGATGGCGACCTTCTATGGGCAGCGGTCCTCACAGGACGGACTCCTCATCACCGACGATGTCTGACTGGGGGGCAAGTGTCGCCGCACCGTGTCGTATCTGCTCTAGTTTCGCATCCGAATCCGCCTCCGGCTACGTGCTCACGCGACTGCTCGTTGGTGCCACTGCGGCTGTTCCGGCTCTGGCAGCCGATAGATGCGGTTCAACCGGCCGTCATGCCAGCGCACCCAATTGCGGCCGTTGCCGTCCCGAAAGGTCAATACCAGCTGAGCTGTGGGCATTTCGGGCGCTGGCCTGCCGGGCCGTACCGCCCTGATACCGGGCTGGGATACCGAGTCGCCTGGTTTGATCGCGAACACATGTCGGATCTCGAGCAAAGTGGATGTCATAAGAAAGCCAGACAGGCGCCAGAACTTGCGTCTCTTACAAGGACCGTCGAAGGACTGCAGGAGAACATTGTGGATCGGCATCGTCGAGCTATTAATGATGCTCAGGTTAAGTTTATCCGCGCCATAGGAGTTGTTGTAGTCCATTACGAAATAAACACCGATGGCGGCGGATCGTCTGGCGTCATCACGCGACGTGAGGTACGAGAGAAGTGCGACACCTCCTCCTAGCAGCGCGATCCATGCGGGAACATTGCCCCAGTCGATTGCAGTCACCGTTGTCACGCGCGGACCACCGGCACCGCCAAGACCCGCACCGAACTCACACACCCATCCACACCGCCCATGATGACAGCCCCAACCCCCAGGAACGCGGGGTTCGGTTCTGTCACCGCAGCAGGGAACGGTTTGGTCATAGGCAAGACGGCGCGAAAACGGCGCCGCCGACCGAGTCGATGATTAGAAAACGGCGCCGCCGACCGAGTCGATGATTAACTGTATGCCGCGAAAAACGGAAAAGCACACCTGATTCCCAAAGCCTCGTCTGGGCCGTGCTCGACAGGGCCAGCCGCCGCTGGCGCGGCCATTACCCCGACCGGCACCAGACTGCTCAACGACCTACGCCGGCAACTACTCGACAACCCAGCAGCCCCGACGGCGCCTGATCAAGCGCCCTTTCATTGCGCAGTGTCTGACTTTCCGACCGGCTCAATAAAGGGAGTATTCGCAATGAACGTGGCAGTGGTAAGGGGACACGGTTGTCTGCCTCGCGGCCGTCACAGTTGCCAAATGACGACAGCTCTGACGACAACGGTGACGGCAGTGGGCCCCTCAACTACGTCCCCTACAGCCCCAAAATGCACGTATCGTGCCTGGTCACGGCTCGTGCCGTTCGGGAGTGGACTCGCGACGAGCAAGCCTGGTTAGAAGAGCGGATGCGTATGCGTAGTCAGCTGAAGCGGGAGAACGAGCGGGCCGCGCAGTCTTGAACATTTACGCTACTGAGGTGTTGGCCTGGGTTGCGTCCAGCAGAGTGGTGTACGAGTCGGACCTGATCAGCGGTACCGGCGTGTCGTAGCCGAGTGATTGAAGGTCATCGCGTGATTCTTCGAGAGACCGTCCAAAGTCACTCGAGCAAAGGAATACACGCGATGACCACTGTCCACGATATCGACTGGCCCGCGGTGTTGGCTGATCGACTCACCACCACCCACCCCGACGTGTTGCGTGAGCTGCTTTCGACGTTCATCCACACGTTGATGGGTGCTGAGGCCGACGCGCTGTGCGGCGCCGGATACGGCGAGCGGAGCACCGAACGGACCAACCAACGCAATGGGTATCGGCACCGCCAATTCGACACCCGCACAGGCAGTCTGGATTTGGCGATCCCCAAGCTGCGGCAGGGTTCTTACTTTCCGGACTGGTTGTTGGAGCGCCGTAAACGCGCCGAGCGGGCGCTGACCACCGTGGTGGCCATCTGCTACCTGCTGGGCGTGTCGACCCGGCGGATGGACAAGCTCGTCGAGACCCTGGGCATCACCAGCCTGTCGAAGTCGCAAGTCAGCATCATGGCCAAGGAGCTCGACACCGCCGTCGAGGCGTTCCGCACCCGACCCTTGGACGCCGGCCCCTACACCTTCGTGGCCGCCGACGCGCTGGTGCTCAAGGCCCGCGAGCAGGGCCGGGTGGTCAACGTGCACGCGCTGATCGCCGTCGGGGTCAACGCCGAGGGCTACCGCGAGATCCTCGGCATCGACGTCAGCACCGCCGAGGACGGGGCGGGCTGGCTGACGTTCTGGCGGTCGCTGACCGCCCGCGGCCTGTCCGGGGTCAAACTGGTCACCAGCGACGCCCATGCCGGGTTGGTGGCCGCGATCGGCGCCACCCTGCCCGGGGCGGCCTGGCAGCGGTGCCGCACCCACTACACGACCAACCTGATGGCGGTGACCCCGAAGTCATCCTGGCCGTGGGTGCGCACCTTGTTGCATTCGGTGTTCGATCAGCCCGATGCCGAATCGGTTGCCAGTCAATACGATCGGATCATCGACGCACTCGCCGACAAGCTCCCCAAGGTCGCCGACCACCTAGAGGCGGCCCGCTCGGACCTGCTCGCGTTCACCGCGTTCCCCAAGCAGATCTGGCGCCAGATCTGGTCCAACAACCCCCAGGAACGACTCAACAAGGAGATCCGGCGGCGCACTGATGTCGTCGGCATCTTCCCCGACCGCACCGCGCTGATCCGCCTCGTCGGCGCCGTGCTGGCCGAACAACACGACGAATGGGCCGAGTCCCGCCGCTACCTCGGCCTCGACGTCCTGAGCAAATCCCGAGCAGACCAGAGCTCACCGACCGAACAGGAGGCCACCCCAGCGGCACTGACCGCCTGAACCATCAACTCGAAGAATCACACGACGACGTCGTACACCACGTCCCTGGACTTGACCTTGGCCTGACTGGGCAGGCGAACGGGTTCCGTCGCTTTACGGCTTGTGGTGGTACCAGTTCTGCAGGCGATTGCGTAGCGCCCGGCGCCCGCTGTTTGGGAACGGATTTGGTCACCAAACTCTGCGAAACCCTCCGAAATAGTCGGGATGTGGTGGAATCTGCAGGACGCCCCACCGCCCTTGACCTGCAGGTTTTAGACCAGTCGACCTCGGAAAAACGCCTGGTAGGTGTCTCATAACCCAGAGGTCGCAGGTTCGAATCCTGTCCCCGCTACCAACTATGTCCAGAAACCAGACACTGTCCCCGCTACCATGTGGTGTCGCAAGACATCGGAATAGCCCTGAACCTACGTTAGGTTCGGGGTTTTTTCCGTGTCCCCGTTCCCCTATCTCATCGCAGGATGGATGGCGGCGGGATGGTCCAAGCGCCGGCTGTATCTGGTGTCAGTGCTCGGGATGCTGTCAGTTGTCGGCACCGAAGTTGTCAATCGATTTGTGCACGGCTGGAAGCCAGCGTGATCGCACGCTGCGCGACTGGGCACCGTCTGCTCGACGGTGCCACTAGCTCGCAAGGTGGCGTTGCAGGTGTGCGGCGAGGTCATGGCGCAGTCGACGCATGCTGCGCGCCCATGGCACCAACACGTCGGCAGCGTGGTACATGCCGGGCACGACGGTCAGATCACATTCGACGTCGGCCCTCTTGAGGCGACCCGCGAACTCGACCGCTTCTGCGCAGAGAACATCGAGTGCCCCGACGGCCAGCCAGGTTGGCGGGCTGGAGCCCAGGTCGGTGGCGCGAGCCGGCGCGGCGTGGCGCGGCGCCTGCGCGATGTCCGGCTCGGTGCCGAGATAACACGTCCAAGCGAACCGGTTGGACGTGCCGCTCCATACCGGGGCGCCGTGGCTGATTCCAAGAGCTGTGCGGTCGTCGAGCATCGGGTAGAGCAAGGCTTGGGCGCGCAGCTTGATGTGCGCGTCGGTGCAGCGTTGCGCGAGGGCGGCGGCGAGCCCGCCGCCGGCGCTAGATCCTGCGACCGCGATGCGATCAGGGTCGACGCCGAGGCGGTCGGCGTTGGATCGAAGCCACCGCAAGGTGGCCATACAGTCATCGAGCGCAGCGGGAAAAGGGCTCTCGGGGGCGAGGCGGTAGTCCGGCGAGATGACGACCGCGTCGAGCGCCCGGGCGAGGAATCCCGTCATCGGGCCCTCGAATTGAGGGGACCCCGTGATGAAGCCGCCGGCGTGTATCCACAGCACCGCCGGCCGCGGTCCCGTGCGGCCAGACGGCGTGGTGACGCGAACCGGAACATCGGGCGTGGTGGGTGTGGTCCCGGTGTGCTGAGTCCGTACCGACACTCCTGGTCCTGACCACCTTGGCGTCCGGAACGCTGCGCGCAGGAACGGCAGAGTCATGGGGGTGTAGGGGGCCGATACGAGCGGCAACAAGGGGCTGCGCAAATCGTCGGCGATCGTATACCGCGGCTGTCGAGCGACCGTGTGGCGCCAGGCGTAGCGCGTTGCGGCTCCGGCCGTGAGCGCACCGGCAACCATCGCGACTTTCTTGGCATTGCTGCTGCCCAGCTTGGAACCAGAATGAAGTCTGTGCGTAGGCATGCCGCCGCCTTCTTGGAGCTTCCTGGGTGAAACCGTTTGCGGTTGCCCCGGAACGCTATTGTCCCGGGGCAACCGCAGAGCGGTCAGGGACGCAGTGACGCCGGCGGGGTGAACCGGTCACCGTACTTGGCGGCCAGTTCTTCCGCGCGGGCCACGAAGGCTTCCTTACCGGTGCCCAGCGGCCCGGAGTAGCCGACGATGTACTGCGCCGAGCCCCCAGTCCACGCCGGGAAGCCGATGCCCATGATCGAGCCGATGTTGGCGTCTGCGGTGGTCGTTAACACGTCCTCGTCGATGCACTTCTGCGTCTCGAGCGCCTCGGCGAACAGCATCCGGTCGATCATGTCCCGCAACGGAATCTCGGTGGTGCCCGAATTGAAGGTCTCCTTCAGGCCTGGCCACAGTCCGACGCGCTTGCCGTCGGTGTACTCGTAGAAACCCCCGCCCTTCAGGCGGGATGGACGACCGATCTCGATCATCTTGTCCACGATCAACTCACCCGGATGCAGAACGTAGATCTGTCCCAACTCCTGAGCGCCGGCCTCGTTTTGCATGGACACCTTCTGGAGCAGTTCGAGGTTGAGTTCGTCGAGCAATTGCAGCGGCGGTGCCGGGTAACCGGCTTGAGTGCCCGCGTGTTCGATGCTGGCCGGCTCGATACCCTCGCCGAGCATCGCCATGGCTTCGTTGACGAACGTGCCAATGACGCGGCTGGTGAAGAAGCCGCGGCTGTCGTTAACCACGATCGGGGTCTTGCCGATGGCCAGCGTGTAGTCGAACACCCGCGCCAGCGCCTCGTCAGAAGTCTTTTCGCCCTTGATGATTTCGACCAGCGGCATCTTGTCGACCGGAGAGAAGAAGTGGATCCCGACGAAGTCCTCTTGGCGCTTCACGCCGGTCGCCAGACCGGTGATCGGCAGCGTGGAGGTGTTCGATCCCAACAGCGCGTTGGGCTCGACGATGTCCTCGATCTCGCCGAACACCTGGTGCTTGAGGTCAGGGTTCTCGAACACCGCCTCGATGACAAAGTCGACACCGGCGAAATCGGCGGGGTCGGCGCTAGGGGTGATGCGCGCCAGCAGCGCGTCGCTGTTCTCCTGGGTGGTCGTGCCCCGCTGCAGCGCCTTGGCCTCGAGCTTGTCCGAGTAGCCC
>Ga0224557_1002552_pt1 | contig 15318 bp, 14 predicted proteins | sample 714S31014metaG_FD_180677 | JGI IMG/M metagenome (GOLD analysis project Ga0224557, IMG submission 180677) | Peat soil microbial communities from Stordalen Mire, Sweden - 717 S3 10-14 | ecosystem: Environmental > Terrestrial > Soil > Wetlands > Peat | place: Sweden: Norrbotten County, Stordalen...
CCATGCCGCATTGAATCTCATCGGCAATCAGTAAAGCTCCGGTCGACAGGGTCAGTGCGCGCGCTTCGGCGAAGAACTCCTGCGTAAGAGGACGTATGCCGCCTTCGCCCTGGATGGTTTCAACGAGAATGGCGCACACTTCGTTGGAGAATTTGGCGCGCAGGTCGGCGATATCGTTGAACTTGACAAACTCGACGCCGGGAACAACCGGGGCAAAAGGCTCGCGGTACTTGGCCTTGTAGGTTGTAGACATGGAGCCGAAGGTGCGGCCGTGAAAGCTCTGTTCGAGGGCGAGAAACTTGGTTCCAATCTGCTTACCTTCGCTGCGCAACAGCCCGGCGTGCGCGCGTGCCAGCTTGAGCGCACCCTCCCAAGCCTCGGTGCCGGTGTTCGAAAAGAAAACGCGGTCCAGACCGGTGCGCTCCGTGAGCCGCAGTGCAAGCTCCGCCTGGCCCTCGTGATAATAGAGGTTCGAGGTGTGGATGAGCGCGTGGCTCTGTTTGGCGATGGCCGCTTCGATGGCTGGATGAGCGTAGCCGAGCGCGTTGACGCCGATGCCGCTCAGCAGGTCAAGATAGCGCTCGCCCTGCTCGTCGATGATGTGGACGCCCTCGCCGCGCACGAAGAGAATGGCGTTGCGGTCGTACGTGGAAAGCAGCAGCCGCGCTTCGGCAGCTTGAATTTGTTCGAGCTTGTTCAATCTGTTCAATTTCATCTCTCCTCAGGCCACCATCACTTCGGTGCCGTGGGTTACGCGGGAGCTGCACAGGTCAGGAAGCGACGCGGCAGCTTCTGCGGGCAAAATTCTTACGCGCTTGACGCCGTTCAAAAGAGCCTCGCGGCAGGCGCTGAGCTTGGGCAACATGCCGCCGGAGATGACGGCGCTCAAGGCCATTTCCGCAATCTGATCGATGGAGAGCCAACGCAGCACCGCGCCATTCGCGCCCTTGACGCCGGGCACGTCGGTGAGGAAGACCAGCGCGTCGGCGCGACAGGCAATGGCGCAGGCCGCGGCCATCTCGTCGGCGTTGACGTTGTAGTATTCGCCGTCAAATCCGAGAGCCATGGAGGACAGCACTGGTACGCCGTTCAGATTCCAAATTGCTTCCAACCAGCGCGGGTCGCTCGCGGCAATCTCGCCCACATAGCCCAGGTCGGGCGTGGTTCGCTTCTTGCGTGCGCGAAAGATTAACCCGTCGCCGCCCGACAAACCCATGGCAGGGACGCCCAGAGCGCCCAGGCCAGCCACGAGCTGCTTGTTTACTTTTCCGGCCAGAACCATCAGCGCCACATCGCGGGTCTCGGCGTCGGTTACTCGCAGGCCATCGATGAACTGGCTCTGTTTGCCGAGCGCCTTGAGCATGCGCGTCAATTGCAAGCCGCCGCCGTGGACCACGGCAACCTGATGGCCGTCACGCGCCAGTTCGGCGATGGCGCGCGTGCACCCCTCCAGAAGCGACGGAGTTTCCAGGCCCGCTCCACCTAATTTGACGACATACTTCATTCAGAGCCCTCCGCTGCCAGTTTCATTCGAGACCTTCCGATTCGGGCCAGCCAAGCATGACGTTCAGATTCTGCACGGCCTGACCGGACGCGCCCTTCAGCAAGTTATCCAGGCAACTGACGACGACAGCGCGACGGCCGTCGGCGGCGAGTTGGAACCCGATGTCCGCATAGCAGGTGCGAACGGAGTACTGAATCTGCGGCAGCGCCTTGTCATAAAGCCGGACCATTGGGCTGCCGGCGAAAAATTTCTCATAAACCTCCGCAATGTCTGTCCTGGTTTGCGGTTCGCGGAAATGCACATAAATGGTTGAGAGGATTCCGCGCGGAATCGGCAACAAGTGCGGCGTAAAGATGATTTTGCTCGCGGCAATGCCGACCTGCTCCAGCAACTCGCCGGTATGGCGGTGGGTGAAGGCTCCATAGGCGGAGAAATTGTCGGCTGCGTGCATGAAATGCGTCCTGGCGGTGGGCGCCTTGCCCGCGCCGCTCACGCCGCTCTTGGCATCGGCGACAATGCCGCGCCCGAGGTCAACCAGCCCGGAGGCCACCAGTGGCCGGAGCGCGAGGATGATGGAGGTCGCATAGCAACCGGGATTCGCGATAAGGCGCGCTCCGGCAAGCCGGGCGCGATGAAGCTCGGGCATACCGTAGACGGCCTGCGCCTGGGTTTCCGCTGCCAGTTTGGCGTCGCTGTCCTCGAAGGCATAGACAGCGCGGTTGGCCGCGTCGGTGAGCCTCCAGGCTCCGCTCAGGTCAATGACGCGCATCCCGCGCCGAAGCGCTTCAGGCACCCATTCTCGCGATTGCTCGTGGGGTGTGGCAAGAAACAGGACACCGACGCCTCGGCGGGCAAGAAGCTCCCAGGAGAATGGCTCCAGTTTGAGCGCGCTGCTTCCGTTGCAATCGGCCAGTTGGGGATGAATCTCGCTCAGCGGCACGCCGCCTCTGGCCATGTCTCTTTCGTCCACGCGCCCGGCGAATACTGGGGGCGTGCCCTGGAGACGGGGATGCCTCAGCAGCAGCCGGGCCAATTCAGCGCCGGCGTACCCTGTAACTCCCACTACCGCTGTTTGCACTGTTTTGGTCATGATTCCAGCATCGTCCTCAATCGCGCTTCAACATCGGTCGCATGGTGAATGTCGGAGCAGATCACCAGCACCGTATCGTCGCCGGCGATGGTGCCCACAATGTCGGCCCAACCTTCGCGGTCCAAAGCAGCGGCCAACGGCTGAGCTCCGCCCGCTACCGCGGTCAACACCACCTGGTTCATCGCTCGCCGTACGCGCAGCCCGAAGCCTTCCATCATCTCCGCCAGCGAAGGCGGGCTATTGTCCTCAATTGCCGGACCGGCGCCATTCGACATGGAGTAGCCGCCGGGGCCCTTGGACAGGCGCAACTCGTGTATATCGCGCGAGAGCGTGGCCTGGGTTACCGCAAAGCCGCGACGGCGCAGTTTGCGACGCAACTCGTCCTGGTTGGCTACCAGGGAGCCGGCCACCAGTTCGCGAATCGCATTGTGTCGCAGCATTTTCATCAACCACTTCCGGGCAAACGGGGAGCCTGGATCGAAGCAGGTTCTCGTATGAATAAATATACAACACTGGTGCATAAGTATGCAATACTTGCCACGCCCTGCGACGATCCGCCGGGACAAAATTATTTTAGGACGGTGGCACGTCCACGCTGATACACTCTCGAATGTTCGCGGTGAAGACGCTCCGCGCGTTCCACTCGATAAAAAATGACAGATAACCTTTCGCTCTCCACCATCAATGACTTGTTTAGCCGCGTTGCCGCGGCCTCCAACCCCCGCGCCATCCTCTGGCAGGATGAATTTGGCCTGTGGCAACCCATCTCCTCGGACCAGATCTACCAGCGGGTCCGTGCGCTGGCTCAGGCATTTCTCAGCTGGGGCGCGCAAAAAGGCGACCGCATCGCCCTGATTGCCGAGAACCGCTGGGAGTGGGCCATCACCGACTTTGCCGCGCTAGCCATCGGCGCGGTGGATGTGCCCATCTACCCCACGCTCACCGGCGAACAGATTGCCGCGCTGGTGGCGGACGCGGGCTGCCGCATCGCCGTGGTTTCCACCCGGCAGCAATTCGACAAGCTGAACGCCGTCCGCAGTCTGACCCAGTTGAGACGGATACTGATCATGGACTCCCCGGCGCCCGAGGGGGCAACCGCCTTCAGAGACGTGTTGGCCGGGGCCGATGAGCGCGGAACCGAGCGCGACCCGGTCTTCGATGCGCTGGCGCACTCCGTCGAGCCCAAGGATCTAGCCACGTTGATTTACACCTCCGGGACGACCGGCGAGCCCAAGGGCGTGACGCTTACCCACCACAACATTGCTTCGAATCAGAACATTGCCGCTGTCGATTTTGACTTCAATCCCACCGACGCCTTGATCTCCTTCCTGCCTCTCTCGCACGTCACGGCTCGCGCGCTGGACTACGTGATGTTCTCCTACGGGGTGCAAGTGGCTTATTGCTCGAAGTTCGACAAGCTGCCCGAGGCCATGCGCGAGGTACGGCCCACGGTTTTTGTGGGTGTGCCGAGGGTTTTTGAGAAAATTCGCCAGGAGGTGGAGCGCCGCGCCGGGCTTTCGCCGATCAAGAAGCGGATGCTCGCATGGGCTTTGAGAGTAGGCACCCGCCATCGCGACACTGTTTATGACGGCCTCCGGCCCTCCTCGCAGCGGTGGAAACTAGCCAGCAAGCTGGCCTATTCCAAGGTACGAGAGGCCTTCGGCGGACGGGTGAGGATTTTCGTTTGCGGCGGGGCGCCCCTGGGCATCGATACCGCCCAATGGTTTGCTTCAGTGGGGATTGCTCTGTGGGAAGGCTATGGGTTGACCGAGACCTCGCCGGTCATTGCTCTGAACACGCCCATTAGCCACCGCATGGGCGCCGCAGGCCTGCCCCTTGCGAATGTGGAACTGAAACTGGCCTCTGACGGGGAGTTGCTGGTCCGCGGACCGTCGGTCTTTGCCGGCTACTGGCAGAAGCCGTCAGCAACCGCCGAGTCCTTCGACCAGGAGGGCTGGTTCCGCACCGGCGACATCGGCCACATGGACCAGGATGGCTTCCTTTACATCACCGACCGCAAGAAGGAGCTGCTGAAGACCTCCGGCGGCAAGTTGGTGGCGCCGCAGCCGATTGAAAACAAGCTCAAAAACAGCATACTGGTGGCGCAGGCCGCGTTGGTGGGCGACAGGCACAAGTTCATTTCGGTGCTCGTTTCACCCAATTTCGCAGCGCTGGAGCAGTGGGCCAGCCACCATGGCGTCGATGCAAAGGACCGTGCTGAATTGGTGGCCGACAGCCGGGTGATTGCCCTCTACGCCGAGATCGTGCGTGAGGTGAACGGTACTCTGGCCAACTTTGAGAGCCTCAAGCGCTTCCGCGTGGTGGCCGACGAGTGGACGCAGGACTCCGGCGAACTGACGCCTTCAATGAAGCTCAAGCGGCGCGTTATTACGGCGCGATACGCGGACCTGATCGGCGCACTTTACGCGGACGAAGCAACCGCGCGCGGCGAATAGGGAAGGTCAGGCCCCGGCCCAACTCCTTGCCAAACAGGGCGCGCTTGGCCCATAAATGGCCCAGGCCACGGAAGAACGGCGCGCCCCATGCGCCCACGGCCAGCAGGCTGCCGAAGAGGATGATGGCGTCGATGGAGAGCCGCCCGGTGCGCGACCAGTAGGCATCCGGTTCCAGGTCCAGCCAGATGGCGAATTCGTCCAGAGTCAGTGCCGCGCCCACGCCGTAGCCGACCGACATCAGGCGGCTGAAAAAGATGGAAAGCGGCGAGTGAGCCCGTCCCAGGTCCATCAACCAGCCGTAACCGACCAACAGCAGGATCAGAATTCCCCAGACCAGGTGGTGAATGTGCGTTCCATGTATCATCACCCACTGAAACGGTCCTTCGTGATAAACGATCATCCGCACCAGGACGCGGACGCCCACAAAAGTGAGAAGGAAGGAGACCGAGGCGAGGAACATGCGCTGCCGCGGCCGGTCGGGAATGGTGGAGCGGACCAGGAATCCCAGCCGGGTCAACTGCAGCAGGATCAGCAAGACAACGACGACCAGGCTGGCGAAGGCCAGCAATAAAAGTGCTCCGGTTCCGGGCATACCCTATTGAATCATTCCAGGGTCTTCTCAACAAGGGAATGATGCCCGAACGAAGGTGAGCGTGGTCACGATTTTTCTTTACACGGGCGGAGTAAACTAGATAAGGCGTCGAGTCTGGACGTTTTTCCGTTCTGAACTCATGGTTCAAAGCCATATTCCCGGCACGGCTTCAGCGGCCGCGCCTTCGATGAGGAGATTTTTACGATGCGAGTTGCTTTGTTGACCGGCGGCGGCGACTGCCCCGGACTGAATGCGGTGATTTATGCGGCCGTGCGGAAGGGCATCAACCACTATGGCGATGAGTTCATCGGCTTTCTCAACGGCTGGCGCGGTGTGCTGGACAACAAGTTCATTCCCCTCACTCTGGAGAATATTGACGGCATCCAGTTGAAGGGCGGCACCATCCTGCACTCTTCGCGCACCAACGTGAAGAAGGTTCCCGGCGGCATCGAAAAGGTGCAGGAGGTTCTGAAGGCCAACAAGATCGATGCGTTGATTGCGCTGGGCGGCGACGACACGCAGTCGGTGAACCTCTACCTGAGCGAGCACGGCGTACCCAGCGTAGGCGTGCCCAAGACCATTGACAACGACATCAACGGCACCGACCAGACCTTCGGCTTCGACACCGCCGTAATGATTGCCACCGAGGCTATCGACCGCATCCATACCACCGCCGATTCGCACAACCGCGTGGTGGTGGTCGAGGTGATGGGCCGCGATGCCGGCTGGATCGCCTACGCCTCCGGCGTGGCCGGCGGCGCGCACGTGATTCTGGTCCCCGAGAAGGACGTAGACATCGACCACGTCTGTGCGCTGCTCAAGCACAACTACGACCACGACAAGCATTATGGAGTGGTGGTGGTGGCTGAGGGCTGCCACTTGCCAGATGTTGGGCAGGTGATCGACGAAGCGGCCAATCTGGACGCCTTCGGCCATGCGCGCCTGGCTGGTGTCGGCGAGGAGCTGGCCAATCAGATCGAGAAGAGAACCGGTTATGAGACCCGCTCGGTCTGCCTGGGCCACACCCAGCGCGGCGGCGTTCCCACAGCCTACGACCGTCTGCTCGGCCAGCGTTACGGCCTGCATGCCATCGACATGGTCCACGACAAGAAGTGGGGCCGCATCGCTGTGCTCAAGGGCCTCGACATCACCGATATCACCATCAAGGAAGCCATCGCCACCAACCGCCGCCTCGATCAGCGCTTCTTCGACGTGATCACCGATCTGGAAGCAAAAGTCTAGCGTTGCTGCCGTTGATCGATTTATTGATTCGCATGCCCAATGGATTGTAGACGATGAGCCATCCTTTTCGAGGGATGGCTCATTGCTTGCCGCCTGCCGTAGAGTTGGACTGTGATTTACCGTCTTTACATGCCCGAGGACTTTGACCGGCTTTACGCGCTCGAAGAGGCCTGCTTTGATCCGCCCGGCCGCTTTAGCCGGCGATATATGCGGCTGCTTGTGCAGCGCGCTCATGCGGCGACCTGGATCGCTGAAGAGGCCGGGCAACTGGCGGGCTTTGCCATCGTCGATTGGGTCGAAGGGAAGTGCGGGGTCCCCAGCGACGGGTCTTCGTCGCTGGGGTGCAAGAACGGAGCCACAGCTTACATTCAGACGATTGAAGTTTCCCCGGACGTGCGCGGGCGGGGCGTTGGCCGCGAGTTGCTCAGCCGCATCGAGGGCTCAGCGCGCCTCGCACGGGCTCGCTTGATCTGGCTGCATGTGGAGGAGGGAAACGCGGCTGCGATCCGGCTCTATGAGGCGCGGAGCTACCGTTGCGAGGACAGGCAGGAGGACTACTACCCCCTGGGCCGCGCCGCGCTCATCTATGTAAAACGGCTGGATGCCGAGGCCGCCAATTAGAGCCAATTCTATTTCTGCGCGTCCAAATGCGAAGCCCTCGGTCCAATCAATACCGCCAACTGGTCAGGTCTGCTCCCTTGGGCGCGGTCTTCTGGATACGGTCGAGGATTTTGGGCAGGTACATGGTGTTGTAATGCAGCCGCGAATAGGCGTTGGGCAGCTTGGGGTCGCCGTTCCAGCAATGCTCGGCACGCGGACCGTAGGTCACTTCGCCGCCGTAGGGCGGGTTCTTCGTCGATTTTAGGAAGTCTTCCATGAGATAAACGGCATTGTTGAGAAAGTACGTGTCGTCGGAACCGACATAGATATGGATCTTGCCGGCTAAATCAGGTCCCAGCTTCGTCCAGTTTCGCTCCAGAATCGCTTCCAGGTCATAGTGCTGCCGCCAGTACTCGGCAACCTTGTGATCAATCTCGCCGGTCACCTTATCGTAGATGGGGGCAGGATAGCCATCCGCTCCCACTGGACCCCAGACCGCCTGCCACACGTCGTATTGCTCGCCGCTGCGGCCGTGATCGCCCAGCGCTAGTTCGTAGCCGTTGATCTCCTCATTGGTAATCAAGGTGTGGCCCAGATAGTCGCGCATGGCCGACTGCGCCTCGCGCTTGTGCGCGCCCTCCAGGTAGTAGAAGTTTTTGTCGTTGTAAATGTCGATGTCGGTATAGGCGTGGAAGTCGACAGGGTCGGGGCAGGAGGCAAATGCGCCGTTGTAGTGCTCCGGATAGAAGACTTGTACGGCCAACGCTTCCCAGCCGCCGGTCGAGCCGCCATAAGTAAATCGCGCCCACCCCTGGCCGATGGCGCGAAACTTCTTTTCAACAGCCGGAATCAGTTCGTTCTCGATGGCGTCGCCGTAAGGCCCCACGTTGGCCGAGTTCACGGCGTAGGAGTCGTCATAGAAGGGATTGGCGTGTTGAATCTTGACGATCAGTACTCGCGGAAAGCCGGGCGAAATCCACTTCTGATAGAACTTGTACGCCTCCTGCTGCTGGATGCGGTTGTAGCTGGCTAGGTGGAAGCGCTCGCTGTAGTCGGGTTTAAGGTTCGGGTCCGGCGGCGTAGTCCGGAAGTCGTCGAAATTGTCCACAAAGTGGTCGTGGAAAATGATCAGCGGGAAGTGGGCGTTGGGGTGCTCGTCGAAGCCTTCGGGCGCCAGCACAATGGCGCTGATGAACATCGGCCGGCCCCAGAATTTGGTCAGCGCCGCGCTCTGAATGCGGATGTGGCGAATGTACTTGGTGTCAGCCGGCGTGGGGATGGGCGGAATCACCTCGGTGAGCGCGATGGAGATGGAAGCGCCCGGTTTGACGGTGACTTTCATCGGCTTCGAGATGAGATTGCCGGGTGAGATGTTCCAGCGCTGGCCCTCGCCTTGGTCCGGGTGCAGTTTCACTGTCTTTCCGTCACTGCGGTGGAAGGTCTCGTACTTGTTCAGCACGGCCTGGACCGTGTACTGGCCCGGAGGAACGTCCTTGAGGCTGCGAATCGGATAGCCCCAGGCGGTTGCGTCCACCACTGCGGGCTGGCCGGGTTGCCATCCATCGACGTTCAGGCCAAAGACGATCTGCGAACGCATGGTGTCGTCGATCTGGTTGCGTGGCTCGTCGCTCGGGTCCGTGGAGAGGCACAGCAACAGGCGGCCATCGAGAGACTGCGCGCTTACCTCTTTTGGAAAGGTGATGGTAAACGATTGAGCGGCCAGTGCAATGGGAAGCAAGAGAACGAGGGGGAGGGCTAAGCGCTTCATATTGGGAACTATACAGGGAGGCACGAAGGCAGGTCGAGGTCCGTGGTCGCGCACACGCGATATGACCGGTCGCCCCAGGTCCCGATTATGAGACCTGGAGCTGGCCGCCTTTTGTTCTGGCTACTTGTCGTCCGCCAGCGTGCTCTTGATGAACGCGGCTACGCGGTCGTGGAGCTGCTTGAGGCTCCCGTCGTTGACGTAGACCATGTGTCCCGATTCGTACCAGTCGTACTCGATATTTTTGGCCAGCGATTGCGGAATGGGCAGGTGCTTGTCTTCGTACTGGGCGGCGAAGAAGGGCGTGGCCAGGTCGTAGTAGCCGCCGTTGACCATGATCCTCAGCCGGGGATTGGTCTTGAGGGCCTCGGCCAGATCGTTGGCTACATTCAGGCCGAAGGGAATGCCATGGCGCATGAAATCCCAATGAGCGCCCGCCGAAAACATTTCAGGCAGGTAGGTCTGGCCCTCGCCATATTTCAGGTCGCGGCGCACGTAGTCGTTGAAGAGCGAGACGTAGGCCGACGAGATGGCCGAGCTTTGCGGGTCGTACTCCGCAGACTCGCTGAGCGGGTTAATCGTGGGTCCGGAGAAGCGCGTGTCGAGCCGGCCGGTGGTCAGGTCCTGGTCGTCCTGCAAGTTCTTCTCGAACTCGCCGCCGTTTATCCGCAGATTGCCTTTGAGGAGGTAGGCCACGGGCAGGCCGGTGTACTCGTGCAGCTTCTCCGCCACTTGCTGCTTTTCGTCCGCGCCCAGATCGGTGCCCAGGGCCAGCGCGTGCGTGTAAGGGCCCATGGCGAAGGTTTCCACGTCTTTTAGAAAGGGTTCGAGCGCGGCCGGTTGCTGGGGCAGCTTCTTGTGGTACCAGGCCGTGGCCGCATAGGTGGGCAGCGCCATCACGTAGGGCAGGTCCACGCCGGGGTTGCCTCTGGGGAAATCAATATCTGTCGTAAAGTTGAAGATCTGCGATAACAGAATTACGCCGTTCAGGTCGATATTGGTGTGGTTCTCCAGGATGTTGGCCAGGACGGCGGAGCGCGTAGTTCCGTAGCTCTCGCCAAAGATGAACTTGGGCGAGTTCCAGCGGCTGTACTTCGTGATGAACCGGGCGATAAAGCGGGCGTAGGCGTTGGCGTCCTCATCGACGCCCCAGAAGGCTTTCCCCGCGTCCTTGCCGATGAGCCGTCCGAAGCCGGTGCCGGGCATGTCGATGAAAACCAGGTCGCTGGTGTCGAGCAACGAGTAGGCGTTGTCCACAAGCTTGTAAGGCGCGGCGGGCAAGTGCTGGTCGCCGCTGGTGACCACGTGCTTTGGGCCGAGCGAGCCCATGTGCAGCCAGACGGTCGAGCTGCCCGGACCGCCGTTATAGAAGAAGGTGATGGGCCGGTCCTCGGCCTTCGCGTCCTTCTTGAAGTAAGCCACGTAAAAGATGCGTGCGACAGGAGTTGCGTCTTTCGGCTCCTTGGGCACGTCGAGGGCAAGCTGGCTGGCGGCCTGCGGCTTGCCGTCCAAGCCAAGCTGCGCGTCCTGTTCGTCGGTCGAGCCGACCGTAAGCGTGCCGGCGATGGCCGTGTAAACGATGTGCTGGCCACCCACATCGACAGAGCCTTGTGTCGTAACTTCGGCCGGCGGAGCCTTTTCGGCAGTTTTGTCGGCAGTTTTGTCTGCGGTCTTATCAGTGGGCTTGTCGTCATCGGCGCGGACGAGGGCCGGCGAGAAGAGAAGAGAGGCCGCGAGTAGGGCTGCATGGAAGCGGCGGAAACGGGACATTCGGGATTCTCCTGATATGGGTATTTGAGCGAGGCCAAAATCTAGCGTACAAGGTCAGTATAGGTCTCGTGTTTTGAGCAGTGCGCCCTGAATTCAGAGCGCGCGGACGATTGGCTTCTATTTCTGAATTTTATCAAACGGCTGTTTTTCGCTGATTCGTGGCCGGTCCTGGGCTTGCAACTCCTTAGAGACCTGTTCGACCTCGCGGAAGACGCGGAGCAAGTTGCCGCCGAGGATCTTGCGGCAATCTTCGGCGGAATACCCGTGCGCCATCAGCGCCTCGGTGATTTTGGGCAGATCGGCGGCCGAGTCGATCCCCTCGGGGAGCTGGCCGCTGATGCCGTCGAAGTCTGAGCCGATGCCCACGTGGTCCACGCCGGCCACCTTGGCGATGTGATCGATGTGGTCGATGAGTACAGAGAACGGCGGGCGCGGGATACGATCGCCGTATTGGCGCTGGAGCTTTTCGATCGCGGCATAGGGAACCGGTTTGCCGTCTGCCTGAGCCTGGTCCTTCAGTGCCTGGACAGCCTTGTTCATTTCCGGTTCGATGGCTTTCTGCGCGTCGCGATAAGCCTGCGACAGGAAGCCGGAGTAGAAATTGACCTGGATGACGCCGCCCTTCGAGTTCGGGCCGCCCGAGCGAGCCACGGCAAGCAACATATCGTCGGTCATGTTGCGGGGAGAGTCGCACAGAGCCCGCGTATCCGAGTGGGAGGCGATAACCGGCGCGCGGCTGATGACCAGGGTCCGGAAAAATGTCCGGTCGGAGACGTGTGAGATGTCCACAATCATGCCGAGCCGGTTCATCTCGTACACCACGTCCTTGCCGAACTCGGTAAGGCCCTCTTTGGTGTGCGGGACGGACGCATCGTTGATGTCGCCGGAGCTGTCGGCCCAGCCGTTGGAGTTGGCCCAGGTGAGGGTCATGTAGCGGACGCCAAGAGCGTAGTACTGGCGCAGCAGCGGGATGGAATCTTCGATGGAGTGGCCGCCCTCGATACCCATCAGCGTGGCCAGTTTGTGCTCGCGGTGGGCTAGCTCGATGCCGCCGGGCGTGGCCACGAAGATCATCTCCTTGGGGTGGTGGGCCACCTGCTGCTTGACGGAATCGATCAATTCCAGCGTCCGGCGGGCGTACTGTCCCTTGTATTGGGCAGGATCAACCCAGATGGAGAAGAACTCGGCGCCGAGGTTTCCTTTGTGGGCGGAGGCGAGGTTCAGATTGCCTCCGTTAAGAGGGTCACCCATGTCAAAGTGTTCATCTACAAAGCGTTGTGGGGTGTCGGCGTGGGTATCTATAACCAGGGTGGAGCGATGCACCTGGTCGGCAATTTGGGTCTTCGGAGTCATTTTGTGGCCCGGATTAGCTGGAGTTTGGGCGCAAACCAGCGCCGGGAAGGTGGTGAGCAGCAGAGTGAGCGGAAGATGGGCAGACATAGGCTTGGGATGAGTTTATACCCGGCGAGCAGGGGCAGGGAACTTCGCCCAACTGGCAAAAGAAAATAAGAAATCTGCCCTCGATTCAAACTCCCGTAACATTAGCCGCACACAATCGAAAGCGGCAGGTTATCTGCCAAGGAGAGCTTCAGTGAAGAGAACGTTGATTGCGGTTGGCTTGTTGGTTGTGGCCTTGAGCACGGCTCAGGCTCAGAAGTTGACCGGGGCGGGTGCGACTTTCCCCTATCCGATCTACTCGAAATGGTTCAGCGAGTATAGCGCCGCGCATCCTGGCGTCGAGATCAACTACCAATCGATAGGCTCCGGCGGCGGCATCCGCCAGGTCACCGCGGGCCTGGTGGACTTTGGCGCTTCAGATATGCCCATGACTGACGAGATGCTCGCCAGCTCCAAGGTTAGGCTGATCCATATTCCCACGGTGTTGGGCGCCGTGGTGCCAATCTTCAACGTTCCCGGCATCAACGACATCAAATTCAGCGGCGACGTGCTGGCCGACATCTACCTGGGCAAGATTGCACGCTGGGATGATCCGCGCATCGCTAAAGACAATCCAGGCGTGAATTTCTCCCAGGTTCCCGAGGCGGCAAAGAAGATCACCGTGGTCCACCGCTCGGACGGCAGCGGGACTACATTCATCTGGACCGACTACCTCAGCAAGGTCAGCTCTGATTGGGCTAACGGCCCAGGCAAGGGCCCGTCGCCCAGTTGGCCTGTGGGAGTGGGCGGCAAGGGCAATGAGAATGTGGCCGGCCTGGTTCGTCAGTTGCCCGGCGCCATCGGCTACGTTGAGCTGATCTATGCGCTGCAAAACAACATCAGCTACGGCGAAGTGAAAAATGCCTCCGGCAAGTGGGTAAAGGCCTCTATCGAGGGCGTCACAGCCGCTGCGGCCAATCTGAAGCAAATGCCCGCCGACTACCGGGTCTCAATTACCAACGCTCCGGGCGCAACCTCCTACCCCATCTCCAGCTTCACCTATTTGCTGATTCCCGTTCACGCCGCTGATCCGGCCAAAGGCAAGGTCATCAAGGATCTGCTGAGCTGGATCGTCAAGTACGGAGAAAGCGAAGTCACTGCTCTTTCCTATGCGCCGCTGCCCGCGAAGTTGGCGGAAAAGGAACTCAAGAGCATCTATTCCTTGCAGTAGAGACCGGAGGGCAGGTCCGGCCTTTGCGCCTGACCTGCTCCTGTTCCGCAACCAGCCGCCGGCCGTGGACCGTCGCGCGAAAGCTGTGCTACCATCCGTGGCGGAGGAAGTGCAATGAGAAAGGCTGTTCGATTTTTGCTCGTTTCTGCTTTAGTGTTCTTGCCGGCGGTTTCGTTCGCCGGGGATCGCTTCGACGGCAAATGGCTCACGACTCTCACCTGTCCTGCAAAAAGAAATACCGAAGGCTACACCTGGCGGATTCCGAGCGTGATCACGGCCGGCAACTTCCGCGGAGAGCACGGCACGGCGGGAGAACCCGGCTACCTGCTGATCGAAGGCCCAATCGCAGACAACGGCTCCGCCAAGCTCTCAGCCAACGGCGTTGTAGCCTCCAGAAATTATGCCCGTGGGGTCTTCGCTCATAAGGGTGAGGAATATAACTACGACATCAAGGCCCAATTCGAAGAGACAACGGGCACAGGCACTAAGAGCCAGGGCCTCGGCATCGTTGGCCGCACCTGCACCTTTGAATTTGTAAAGCAGTAATCAAACATCCAGATTGTGGGGCGCTGAAGCGGCGCCTCACCCTTGCCGCGTCTCAAGCTCTTGCGGCAGGGGTGGGGAAGTCTAGCCTCTCAGATGTTCTGCGATCAGCCGGTCAACGAGCGGGATAAGATGCTCGCCGGTGTGCGGAAGTACAAACGCAGAGGTTGCCTCATCCCAATCGAGTTTGAAGCTGGTTGAAAGCGCCGAAATCCAGATCTGGCGCACCGGCGTGTTCGGCGTAATAACGAACTTTCCCGCCGGCTCCTCGAACTCGACGTTCAGCACGCCGCCCTGTTGCTCGACCTCGAAACCGGCTTCCGCCTCTGCCTCGCGCAGAATCAAATGCTGCATCAGCGCGTCGAGAGCGGCTTCAGCCACGCGGCGAAATTCCAGTTCATCCAACATGCTCCCAGTCTAACAACTCCTGTCTACACAGATAAAGTCTGACAAGAGTTTGCGTCTGCGGCGGACGTTGATGGTTTCCAGGAAAACTGTTTCGAATTAGGACACAAAGCCATAAAAAAGATTAAAGTTCGACCTCGTCGAGCCGATATGCGTCGGCAGGGGGAGTTCCAAAACCTGGAACAGGCGAATATGGAAATCAGCCCGGTAGCCGGCGTCCGCATCGCACCGATGGTCAGACCCAGAGAAGCCGATCTTGGGCTGACGGACGTATACGAGGTCGAGCGCTCATCCAGATGCGGCGACGAGACTTACTCTCCCAGCGTGACAAAGGCCGCAAACGGATTTGAAGACGACGAGGACACGTTCGACGAACTGGAAGACGGCCTCGAAGCGGAACCTAGGGCACGGCCCGCTGGGAACGGCAAAATCAGCCGCTTCGCCTGAACAGAACATCCACCACTCTATTCGCCGAGACTGGTCACGGAGTGTAGGTTGTGTTCGCTGTTCTCTGTGGAAGATGCGATAGGGCGGCGCAAGCGCCGCCCTATCGCCATTCGACAAGTTGAGCCCTGTGTTTTCTCAGCCCTAACGGTTATCGGGCGCGAAAGCATCCTCATAGGCATGCTCGCCATGCAGCGAGCTATCCAGGCCCATCTCTTCATCGCCCTCTGTCACCTTTACCGGAGTGATCCAGTCGATGACCTTCAACATGCCGAGGGTAAAGCCAAATGCCCAAAAGG
>Ga0224557_1002553_pt1 | contig 15316 bp, 12 predicted proteins | sample 714S31014metaG_FD_180677 | JGI IMG/M metagenome (GOLD analysis project Ga0224557, IMG submission 180677) | Peat soil microbial communities from Stordalen Mire, Sweden - 717 S3 10-14 | ecosystem: Environmental > Terrestrial > Soil > Wetlands > Peat | place: Sweden: Norrbotten County, Stordalen...
GTGGCTCAACGCCGTCGGGTCCACCGGCATCATGCGACGGGCCTTCCTGGAGGCCGCGTCGTTCGCCCGGCACCGTGCCGCCTTCGGGCAGCCCGTGGGGTCCTTCCCCCTCGTGCGCGAGCAGCTGGCCGTCATGAAGACCGAGGAGCAGGCAGCGCTGTCGTCGACCATGGCGTTGACGGGGATGCGCACGCAGCTCGACGAGGACCGAGCCGACGAGGCTGTTGCCGGCGCCTTCCGGCTCCTCGTGAACGCCAACAAGTACGTGACCTCCACTGGCGCCACCGACGTCGCGCGGCGCGGCATCGAAGTGCTCGGTGGCAACGGCACCATTGAGGACTTCTCCCCTCTCCCGCGCCTCTACCGCGATGCCATCGTGTTCGAGAGCTGGGAGGGCACGCACAATGTGCTGTGCGCCCAGGTGCTCAGGGATTGCACACGCTTCGGCATCCACGAGCACCTGCTGTCGTGGATGCGGACCGAGCTCGCGGGCGCGGGTGACATCGCGGCTGAGGCTCAGGCGGTGTCGGTGGCCCTGGAGCGTCTCGAACCTCGGCTGCGACGATCCATCGCCGACCCCGCCCACGGGGCGGCGCACTTCCGGCGACAGCTGGAACTGCTCGTGCGCGCCGTGCAGGCGACCTGCCTGCTCACCGAGTCCGCCGCCGAAGGTGCCGGTTCGGCCAAGGCCGCCGCGACCGCGCTGTTCGTGCGCCGCCACCTTGTCCCCGGCCACCTGCCCGACGACGATCCCGAGTGGTCCCGTCTCGTCGACGACGCCCTGGCCGGGGACGCCGGCTGATCATGGCTCCCACCGTCCTCCACATCGCGCCGCACCCCGACGACGAGGCCGTCGGCTGCCCCGGCGCGCTGCTCCACCTGCTCGACCGGGGCTGGACGGTCGTCAGCGTGATCGCGAGCCTCGGCTTCGAGGAGCAGTGGGGACGCCGGCGCGCCGAGGCGGAGGAGGCGGCGAGCAGGGCGGGGTTCGTGCCGATCTTCCTGGACCCGCCGCTGAACCTCGACCTCGATGGGGACCTCGCGTTGGCGGTACGCCGCGTCGCCACGGAGCTCCCGGCGATCGTGGCGCAGCACGATGCGTCGCTCGTCGTCTCCCCCTCCCCGCACGACGTGCACCACGGTCACGAGGCCGTCGGACGGGGTGTCCAGCGCGCCATGGCCGTCCTGCCCCCGACGGTGCGGTGGTGGATGTGGGGCGTCTGGGGTGACCTGCCCGCGCCCAACATCTTCCACGCCTTCGGCGCACGCGATCTGGACCGGGCCGCGCACATTCTCGATGCGTACGCCGGCGAGCTCGAACGCAACGACTATCAGCGGTTGTTGTCCGGCCGGGCGGCGGCCAACGCCGTGCTCGGCTCCGAACGCGTCTTCGGCTTCGGCTCACCCGCCGCCAGCACACTCCCCTTTGCCGACGTCCTCACCGAGGTGCGCCTGATCGACGGCCGCTTCATGGCCTCCGAGGCCCACACGCTCGACGAGGGGCCGTTCCCCGACTCGAGCTTCGACCGCGACCTCACCGCGTGGCTCGACTCGCCCAGCGTCCACGAGATGGTCGGCTACATCCGGGAGGTGCACGGGGAGCCACGCCCGTGACGACAGCGGCGACACTCGCACCGGGACTGGTCGAAGCCTTCCGGCGCGACGGCTTCGTGGTCGTGCCGGACCTGCTGACGTCCGGCGAGCTCGCCCGGTACGGAGCCGCGGTGGACGAGGGGGTGGCCCGGCGCACCCGGCACGACGCCAGGGCGCTGGCCGAGAAGTCTCGCTACGAACAGAGCTTCACGCAGTGCCAGAACCTCTGGGAGGACTGCCCCGGGGTCCGGCCGCTGACCTTCCACCCGCGCATCGCCGAGACGGCCGCCGTCCTGCTCGGAGCCGACGCCGTCCGGCTCTGGCACGACCAGGCGCTCTACAAGCAGGCGGGTGGGCGGGAGACCGACCCGCATCAGGACCAGCCCTACTGGCCCATCGTCGAGCCGGACACGATCACGGCGTGGATCCCCTTCGACGGCTCGACGTTGGCCAACGGGGCGATGGGCTACCTGCCCGGGAGCCACCGGCTCGGGCTGCGCGAGTTCGTCGACATCTTCACCGGCACGGGCGACGACCCGTTGACGGCCAGTGCACTCGAGGGGATGGAGCCCGTCTGGGTCGAGGTGCCAGCTGGCTCGGTCGCGTACCACCACGGCCTCACGTTCCACTTGGCCGGGCCGAACGCCACGGGTACGGTCCGTCGGGTGCACACGGCCATCTACTTCGCCGACGGATCGACGCGGGGCGAGGGTCGTTACCCGCACCCCTCGGTCGAGCGGGCCGGGATCGCCATGGGTGCCACCATCGCCAGCGACGTCACCCCGATTGCCTGGCCCCGTTCCGGCGACGGGCCGCCCGAACCGCCCGGGGAGCCCGGGCCGCCGGCGGAGCCAACCCGGTGAACGCCGTGCGCCACGACCAGCGTGGCGAGGGCTGACTGGTGCCACTGAAGTTCGACGCCATGTTGCCGGCACAGCCGCTTCGCCGGGTCGGCGCGCTCGGCCGCCGGGCGGCCGAGGCCGGACTGTCGGGGCTCGTCGTCACCGAGGCCGGCCGGACGGCCTACCTCACCTGCGGGGCACTGGCGGTGGCAGCCGACATCGACGTGCTGACCGGAATCGCCGTCGCCTTTCCCCGCAGCCCGATGGTCACGGCCGCGACTGCGTGGGAGCTCGCCGAGGCGACCGGTGGGCGCTTCCGGCTCGGGCTGGGCGCCCAGGTACGTGCGCACATCCAGCGCCGTTACGGGTCGGACTTCGACCCACCGGGTCCCCGACTGCGCGAGTACGTCCTTGCCGTCAAGCAGATCTTCGAGTCCTTCCGTACGGGGGCACCGTTAGCCGTGGAGGGCGAGTACTACGCGCTCTCACTTCTCCCGGCCATGTGGGCCCCGGGAGCGATCGACTACCCGGACCCGCCGATCGACGTGGCCGCAGTCAACCCCTGGATGTTGCGCATGGCCGGCGAGGTGGCGGACGGCGTCCACGTGCACCCACTCAACACCACGATCTACCTGCGCGAGACGGTGCTGCCCGAATTGGGGGCGGGCGCGGCGCGGTCAGGTCGCACTGTGGACGACCTCGAGGTGATCGTGCCGGCCTTCTTGTGCGTGGGCGACACGGAGGAGGAGCGCCACGCCTGGCGGGAGATGGCGCGGATCCAGATCGCCTTCTACGGGTCCACGCCCAACTACGCCTTCATCTTCGAGCAGCTGGACCGGGAAGGGACGACCGAGCAGATCAGGGAGCGGCAGCGGGAGGGCGATATCCCCGGCATGGCAGCGGTGATCGACGACGACCTGCTCGAGCAGTTCACGACGACCGGCACCTGGGACGACATGGCTGACAAGATCGAGGCCAAGTACGGCGGCATCGCCACCCGGGTGGTCAGCTACTTCACGGGGTCCGACGTGGTCAATGACCCCGGATCCTTCGAGCGCTGGGGAAAGCTGGCCCGCCAGGTCACCGCGTTCGAGTAGGCGGCGCAAGAGGGAAGCCCGCGACCCCGTGCCCCGCCTATGAACGCCGGCGGAAGAGACGGCGCCTGGGCTTCTCCGTCTCCTCCGCCTCCCCGAGCTCTTCGAACTGCTCGGCCTCCTCGGCCGCAAGGGCTGCATCGAGCTCGGCGAAGGCATCACCATCGTCGTCGTCCTGCCCCGAGGATGGGGCGGACGGCGCGGGCACCGGGTCCGCCCGGTCCTGGCGCTCGCTGCTGCTGACACCGATGTCGACGGGATGGCCGCCGTCCGGATCGTCGGTGTCGCGAGGCGTGGGCGGGGTCAGCGTCTCCGACGGTCTCACCGGGCCGGTGGCGCGGTCGAACATGGTGGAGAGCCGGTCCTCCACCGCATCGATGTCGGCCGTCGCCCCGGCCAGAGCACGTTGGAGCTCGGGGACATGATCAGGCAGACGAAGGGATCGCGCCTTGCCCGCGGGGCGCACGCGGTCGGTCCAGTCGGACCCGTTCCAATAGCGTTCCCGGTCCCCATCTTCGGGGTCGGGCAACCACCCCGGGCCGCTGTCCATCGTCCGTCCTCCGATCCACGTGGGATCCCCCGGGCCAGTGTCTCACGAGAAAGGCACACCGGAGTGTGCGGGAGCACCTGGTCCGGCGATAGAAAGGGCGCCGGGCTGTGCGGCGGAGTCGAGGATGGGTCGCCCAACGGTATCCTGAATCTCCCTCCAGCGGCCGGTAGGGGCGCAGAGGACAGACACCCGAGAGCGAGGTAGGACTGCAGTGGGGATGCAACTGAAGGCAGGGACGAGGCTACGCAGCGCCACCGACACCTGCGAGGTCGTGGTCGTCCGCGCACCCGCAGAGCCCGTGGACCTGCGCTACGGGGGGCACCCTCTCGTGCCCATGGACGCCGAGGTCACGACCCAGAGCGCGGAGCCAGGCTTCGACCAGGGGACCCAGCTGGGCAAGCGCTACAGCGACGACGAGCTGGGGATCGAGCTGCTGTGCACGAAGGCCGGGGAGGGATCGCTCTCGGTGGGCGAGACCGTCCTGGCCGTCAAGGGCGCCAAGCCGCTCCCGGCCTCGGACTGAACGGAGGAAGCCGAGCGTGAACATCGCCATGCTGCTCGAGATGGCAGCCGAGGGCGACCCCGAGCGGATCGTCCTCGGCTCCCACGACGGCGGCATCACCGCCGCCGAGCTCCTCGAGCGCTCGCGACGGGCCGCCCTCTACTTCGAGCAGAGCGGTGCCAAGGCGGTCGGCTACTTCGGCCTCAACTCCGACGTGCTCCCCGTCGCCCTCTTCGGTGCCGCCCTGGCCGGCGTGCCCTTCGCACCGATCAATTACCGGGCCCCCGACGAGCAGCTCATCGGGATCATCGGGCGCGTGGCCGACGGACTGATGATCGCGGACGACGACGAGATCGAGCGGCTCGGGGCCTGCGGTGCGCAGCACATCGTGACCAAGGGTGAGTTGGCGGCGGCCATCGCCGGGCCCATCTCGGGCGAGCACCCCTTCGTCGACCCCGAGGAGATCGGGGTCCTGTTGTTCACGAGCGGCACGACATCGGAACCCAAGGCCGCCGTGCTCCGCCACCGCCACCTGGTCTCCTACATCATCTCGAGCGTCGAGTTCCTGGGCTGCGAGCCCACGGAAGCGCAGCTGATCTGCGTGCCGCCGTACCACATTGCCGGGATCGCGGCCGTGCTGAGCTCCCTCTACGCCGGCCGCCGCATCATGTACCTGCCGGCTTTCGAGGCCGGGGCCTGGGTGCGCCTCGCCGCCACTGAGCGGATCACGCACGCCATGGTGGTCCCGACCATGCTGGGGCGGATCCTCGCCGCCATGGAGGACGAGGGCGTGGAGCTCCCCGCCCTGCGCCACCTCTCCTACGGCGGCGGTCGGATGCCGCTCGAGCTCGTCGAGCGGACATTGCGCGACATGCCCCAGGTCGACCTGGTCAACGCCTACGGGCTGACCGAGACCAGCTCGACCATCGCCATGCTCACCCCCGACCACCACCGCGAGGCCTTCGCCAGCGACGACCCGTCCGTGCGGGCGCGGCTCGGTTCGGTCGGGCGACCACTGCCCTCCCTCGAGGTGGAGGTGCGCGGGGACGACGAGGCGGCCCTGCCGGCCGGCGAGAAAGGTGAGATCTGGGTGCGCGGCGAGCAGGTGGCCGGTGAGTACGTCGGGCGCACCGTGCTCACCGAGGACGGGTGGTTCCGCACCCGCGACGCGGGCTGGTTCGACGAGCACGGCTTCTTGTACATCGAGGGCCGGCTCGACGACGTGATCGTGCGCGGCGCGGAGAACATCTCGCCGGGCGAGATCGAAGAGGTGCTCATGGCCCATGGTGCGGTGGCCGAGGCCGCCGTCATCGGCATCCCCGACGCCGAGTGGGGCGAGGCGGTGGCGGCCGTGGTCGTCCTGCACCCGGGCACGGCGGCCACCGAGGGCGAGCTGCAGGACTGGGTCCGCACCCGGCTGCGCTCCACCAAGATGCCCTGCGTGATCGAGTTCCGAGACGAGCTGCCCTACTCGCCGACGGGGAAGCTCCTGCGACGGGTGCTCCGCGACGAGCTGGCGGAGGGAGCCAACGAGGCCTCCTAGGCCCCCCGGGTTGCGCCGGACCAGGCGGGCGGCACGTGCGCCCCGGGCCGGATTTGAGTATCCTAAATCCGTGAGCTGCTCCCGGGGGGAGCCGTCTGACCGACGGCAGAGGCCGATGAGCCGGCGGGGCCGGACCGGGTGAGCGCCTACGGCGAATTCCTCCTGCTCGGCCTCGGCAACGGAGGTGTGTTCGCCGCCCTCGCCGTCGCGCTGGTCGTCACCTACCGGGCGTCGGGGGTCCTCAACTTCGCCACCGGGGCGCAGGCGCTGTATGCCGCGTACACCTACTCGCTCCTGCGCAGCGGGCAGCTGCTCCAACCCATCCCCGGTCTGAGCCCGACCATCAACCTCGGGACGAGCCTCGGGTTCTGGCCGGCGATGCTCATCACCCTGGCCATCCAGGCGGTGTTGGGTGCCCTCGCCTACCTGCTCGTCTTCCGCCCACTGCGTAACCACCGCCCCGTGGCCAAGGCGGTCGCCTCCATCGGCCTGATGGGCGTGTTGACCGCCATCGTGACGTACCAGGTCGGCACGCAGGTGCTCCTCGTCAACCCGATCTTCCCCCAGAACCACGTCAGCTTCCTCGGCATCAACATCTCGGTGGACCGGCTTCTGCTGGCGGCCACCATCATCGGCCTTGGCGTCGTGCTGACCGTCGTCTTCCGGTTCACCCGCTTCGGCTTGGCCACGCGCGCCTCGGCGGAGACCGAGGTGGGCGCACTGGTCAGTGGGCTCTCGCCCGACCGCATCGCGCTGGTGAACTGGATCATCAGCTTCGTCGTGTGCGGCATCGCCGGCATCCTCATCGCACCGCTCGTGCCCCTCCAGCCGGGCACCTACACCCTGTTCATCGTTCCGGCGCTGGCCGCGGCCGTCGTCGGACGCTTCCACTCGCTGGGCTGGGCGATCACAGCAGGCCTCGGCATCGGGGCACTCGAGTCGCTCTCCGTCTACCTCAACGGCGTCCACCCCGGTTTTCCCGCCGGCGCGGGCGAGTTGATCCCGCTTGTCCTCGTTCTGGTCGTGCTGGCTGTGCGCGGCCAGACCATGCCGAGCCGGGGCACACTCCTTCAGGTCACGCTCGGCCGGGCGCCGCGCTCCCATTGGCGCTGGCCCACCGCGGTCATCGGCACCGGAGTGGGGATCGCTGCCATCTACCTCTTCACCGGCAACGACCGGGCGGCCCTCTACTCCAGCATGATCACGGGAGTGATCACGCTGTCACTCGTAGTGGTCACCGGGTACACCGGGCAGATCTCGCTGGCCCAACTCACCTTTGCCGGCGTCTCGGCGTACATCCTGAGCACCTTCGCCTCTTCGTGGGGTATTCCGTTTCCCATCGCGCCCATCCTGGCCGCACTGGTGGCAGCGGCAGCGGGTGTCGTGATCGGCATCCCCGCGCTACGCGTGCGCGGACTGATGCTGGGCGTGGTCACGCTGACGTTCGCAGCCGGGGTGGAAGCCATCTGGTTCAACAACAACTCCATCGACGGGGGCGCGAGCGGCCTGGCCATCCCGACACCGCGACTGTTCGGCATGGACCTGGGCATCGGCTCGGGCAAGGACTTCCCGCGCCCTGCGTTCGGGATCCTGTGCCTCGTGGTCCTCGTCCTGGTGGCGCTCGGCGTCAGCTGGCTGCGCACCAGCCGCCTGGGCTCGGCCATGCTGGCGGTGCGGGCGGACGAGCGGTCGGCCGCCGCGGCGGGGATCAACGTGGTCCTGGTCAAGCTGATCGGCTTCGCCATCGCGGCCTTCATCGCGGGGCTCGGCGGCTCACTGCTCGCCTACCAGCTCGGGAACGTGACCTTCCAGGACTTCGACGCCTACCTCGGCCTGGTCACCTTCTCCATCGTGGTCGTGGCCGGCATCACGTCGGTGAGCGGCGGCATCCTGGCCGGGATCATCTCGTCGGGCGGCATCCTGGTGGCAGTGATCTCCTCGGGCGTCGGCAGCGGCGGCGTCGACAACTGGTACGGGATCGTCGCGGGCATCGGCGTGATCCTGACGGTGATCTTCAACCCCGACGGCATCGTGGGGCCGACCCACCTCTTCCTGGAGCAGCGGCGGGTACGCGGCGTCCTCGCCCGGCCCGATGGCGCGCTCGTGCCGTCGATGCAGACCGCGCCCGGGGAGCCGGCTCCGGCTCCGGCTCCGGCTCCGGCTCCGGCTCCGGCTCCGGCTCCGGTGTCCGCCGGCAACGGCGAGCTCGTCGGCGCGGGCGCCGGCGTGCTGTCGAACGGGCACACGAACCGATCGTCTGGAGACGGGAGCGCGGGTCCGCTGCTCGAGGTGAAGGACCTGACGGTCCGCTACGGCGGGGTCGTCGCAGTGGACAAGGTGAGCTTCAGCGTGGAGCAGGGACAGATCGTGGGACTGATCGGCCCCAACGGCGCCGGCAAGACGACCACGATCGACGCCCTGTGTGGATTCCATGGCTACGAGGGTTCGGTCCTGCTGGGCGGGCGGGACGTCGCCGGCTACTCACCGCACCGACGCGCCGTGCTGGGGCTCGCCCGCACGTTCCAGCTGGCCGGCGTCGCCGACGACCTCACCGTCGAGGAGAACGTCCAGGTCGGCCAGCACATGGCGACCACCCATGACGGGACGACCCTGACGAGGATCCTCGACGAGCTGGGCCTCGTCGAGATGCGAGACCTGCAGGTCTCGATGCTCTCGCAGGGTCAACGCCAGCTCGTCTCGGTGGCCCGCGCCCTGGCTGGTGAACCCCGCCTGCTCCTGCTCGACGAGCCGGCGGCGGGTCTCGACAGCACCGAGAGCCTGTGGCTGGCCGAGCGGCTGCGGGGCGTCCGCGACACCGGCGTCACGATCCTGCTGGTCGACCACGACATGAGCCTGGTCCTGAACCTGTGCGACGCCATCGATGTGCTCGACTTCGGAGCGCTGATCGCGACGGGGACGCCCGAACAGATCCGGACCAACGAGCAGGTCTCCACGGCGTATCTCGGCGCCACGCACCAGCGGCTAGTGGCGTCGTGACCGGCACGGCCACGAGCGAGCTTCCCGACCTACCCCGGGAGGGGCCGGCCGACGACGTACCTGTCCTCGAGTGCAAGGGCCTTGACGTCGGCTACGGCAAGTTGACGGTGGCCCGGGACATCACGTTCGCGCTGCAACCCAGGAAGGTCCTCACCATCCTCGGGCCGAACGGCGCCGGCAAGACCACGCTGTTGATGACGCTGGCCGGCTTCCTGGCACCCCGCGGCGGCACCATCACCCTCAACGGGGAGCAGGTCAAAGGGTCGTCACCCCGCCGGATGAACCAGGCCGGCCTGGTCCTGGTCCCCGACTTCCGTGCCCTCTTCACCGAGCTGACCCCGATTCAGAACCTGAAGCTCGCCGCCCCCCGGGGTACCGATCTGGAGCCGGTGCTCACGCTGTTCCCCGCACTGCAGCGGCGCGAGAAGCTCAGGGTTGCCGACCTCTCCGGCGGGGAGCAGCAGATGCTGGCGATCGCCCGAGCGCTCGTCCAGTCGCCGAAGCTCCTGCTCATCGACGAGATGTCCATGGGGCTGGCGCCAGTGGCGGTGGAGGCGCTGATGCCGGTCATCCGGCGGGTAGCCGACGAGCACGGTGCCTCGGTGATCATGGTGGAGCAGCATGTGCAGCTGGCGCTCGAAGTAGCCGACGAGGCGATGGTGCTGGTGCACGGCAGCGTCGTCCTGTCCGGGTCGGCAGAGACGTACCGCGACGACACCAGCGCGGTCGAGTCCGCCTACATGAGCGGGTCGGTCTCTTCGGGCTGAGCTCCGGCGGCGGTCCACCCGACCACGTCCTCCACGTCGAAGTAGATCACTCCAGCGAACGAGGTATCCCGGTATTGGACGTACTTCCGGCGCAGTGTGCTGTCACTCTCCCGGAGAAGACCCTCATCCACCTGGTCGCTCGACCGACGAGCGAGGTGTGCGCGTACCCAGCACAGCTGCGACCAGTCGTCCATGCTCCATCGGTCACAGAGCAGGGTCGCCCTGGTGTCGCGGTCGAGGTTCTTCAACCGACCCAGCTCCGTCGTGCCCTTCTGCTTCACCCTGTCGACCGGCGTGACGATCTGCTCGGAGACGACAGCGAAGCAGACGGGGACCGCATCGATCGCTCCGTGGGCGTTCGTCGTGCACAGCACCCCGTGCTCGGCCGAGCGCAGCGCACTCCAACACTCGTCGTCAGTCAGTCGCACCGTTCGGGTACTCCTCCTCTGCCGCGAAGCGCTCCCAAGCCGACTCCTGCGTCACGCCGAGCCAACCGGCCCCGACGTCGTGGATCCATTCGTCCACCGTGAGCACGTCAGCCTGGCGGGCGAAGACCTTGTCGAGGAGAACCCGGTGGACCTCCTCGTCGGCGTCGGCACAGGCATCGCGCAGGACGACCAGCCCGTAGTCGAGGTCGGCCGCCTCACGCAGCGTCGAAAGCACCACACCGCTGGTGGCGATCCCGGCCAGGACGAGGGTGCGGACACCCTGTGATCGCAGCACCACCTCGAGATCGCTGCCCGCGAAGGCGCTCACACGCTTCTTGGTGACCACCACGTCACCGCGCTGCGGCGCCACCGAGGCGTGGATCTGCGCGCCCGGCGCGTCCTCGAGAAACGCCGCCGAGCCCGCCAGCGCGGAGAAGACGCGGTTGTGCGGGTCGACCTCGGGGGCGTCGGGTCGGAAGGCGACGCGCACGTAGATGACCAGGAATTCGTTGCCCCGGGCAACCGCGGCGGCCCGCCCGGTTGCCGCCAACAACGGGCCGGCGGCGTCCGCGATCCGCTCCACGATGGAGGCCTGCACGTCCATGATCAACAGCGCGGTATCGGGCAAGGGACACATTCTGGCCCGGAACGCGCACGGGGGTGGGCCCTCCGAAGAGGACCCACCCCCGCAGCACTCAGGCCATGAGCCGGCGCCGTCGGCTCATGCACTAACCCCTAGAACAGGGGCGTCGGGTTGTACACCTTGATGCCGGTGACCTTGCCGCCCTTGCCACTCTGGATGACGCCGAGAGCGGCGGATGACGAGCACACGGACTTCAGCAGCGGGATGGCCGTCCCGTTGCAGGTGAAGGTCAGGCCACCCGAGAGTGGGATGACCACGTTGCTCGCAGTCTGGGTCCGCGTCTTGACGCCCGCGGCGGTGACGGGTTGCGTCGAACCCTTCATGATGGCGGCCAGTGTCAGGACCGGGGTCACGCCGTCAGCCTGGTTGCTGCTGATGCTGGGGTTCGGACTTGCCTTCGGGTCGTACTTCTTGATGATGGCCCCGTAGGTCGCAAGGTCGGACTTGGACGCGGCCGTGGTCGTCGTGATGTACGAGCCGGCGAGCGCCTTGTCGAGCGTGGCCGAGTCGAGGATGCTCGGGTCCTGGCACGTCGAGAGCAGGTACCTGGGGAGCTTCAGGTCAAGCGTGTTGTAGGCCTGAAGGAAGGAGCTGCAGAACGTCACGTCTCCGACCATGCCGACCGCTTGCGCGCCACCGGAGACGGCCGACTGCAATTGCGGGCTCATGTCTGCCGTGCCGGCGTTGACGGGAACGACGGTGTAGCCCACGCCCGCCGCCTTGAAGACGATGCCGCCGAGCGCCTGTGCGCCCTGGATGGCGGCCGGCACGTTCTCCACCAGGAGGGCGACCTTCGTGAAGCCATGCTGCTTGGCGCTCAGCGCCTCGGCACCCAGGTAGGCCGGGAAGCCTCCCTCGATGGCGTAAGCGCCGGGCGAGGTGAGCTCGGCGGTCGACGCCCCGCTGATCGTGATGTAGGGGATGCCGGCCCCGACGATGGTCGGCACCTCGGTCTGGCCCTGCCCCGTGAAGGGCTCGACGACGGCGACCACGCCGTGCTGCACCATGTCGTTGGCACAGGTCTGTCCACCGGCCGGGGTCGACTGGTTCTCGCAGATGTACAGGCTGATCTTGTGGCCCTCGAGGCCGTCCTGGTACTCGTTCTCGTAGGCGACGGCCGCCTTGGCGCCCTGCTCGACGAGCGCCGCGGTGCCGATGCCGCTGCTACCGCCGCCGTCGCTGATCAGACCGATCGTGACCGCGGGCAATGTCGCCGGATGTGCGGTGCCGAGTGCACTGCTGGCACCTGCCGCGCCGACGCCGACCACGGCAGTCGACACGGTCGCCACCGTCATGACGCCGGCCGCGAGGAAGCCGGTCGACAAGACCCGTCTCGCCTTCCTGCCGGACCGCCCCATCGCACCTGATATGAGCACTGTTTCCTCCTTGGGGATCAGGGGGCGACGTTCGCTGCTCATGTCCAGCCGCAGCGGCCCCCCAGCTACGACTGAAAAGAGGATACCATTTAGCCCCTCCGAAGGCCAACGTACTGCAACACTTCTGAAATGAAACGTCACCCCCGTTCTGGGAGCCCCGGAGCGGCCCGGCGGGAGGGTCAGAGGGGGCCGTGGCGGTCACCGTGGACGGTGGCGGCGGAGCCTGATCAGCGCTCGCTCCGCTCGAGCCGGGCCCGCCGGGAGCTCGCCTGGCGCTAACCGGAGAACAGCGGCGTCGGGTTGTAGAGGGTGACGTGGCTGACGGCGTACCCGCTGCCCAGCACGCCGATGCCGGCCGTGGACGAGCAGATCGACTTCAGGAGCGGGATGGCGGTGCCGTTGCACGTGAACGTCACCTTGCCGAACATCGGGAGGACCACGTCGGTGGCCGACTGCGTCTGCTTGAGGATCCCGGCGGCGGTGACGGGCTGCGCGGAGCCCTTCATGATGGCGGCCAGCGAGAGCACCGGCAGCATGCCCGCCAGGTCGTTCGCACTTGCGTTCGGGTTCGGGTTCACCTTCGGCGCGTACTTCTGCACGATGGCCGCGTAGAGGGCGTCGTTGCCCGCACTCGCCGTGCCGGCGCCCGCCAGCCATGAGCCTTTCATGATCTTGTCGAGCGAAGGGGACTTCAGGATGCTCGGGTCGAGGCAGGTGGCCACCACGTACCGGGGCAGGTGGAGGTTCAGCGCGGCGTAGGCCTGGAGGAACGAGCTGCAGAAGCTGACGTCGCCGGCCTCCCCGATCGCGGAGGCGCCGCCCGTCACCGCGGACTGCAGCTGCGGCGTCATGTCCGCCGTCCCCGGGTTCGCCGCCACCACCTGCAGATCGACCCCGGCAGCCTTGAAGACGATCCCGCCGATGCCCTGGGTGGCCTGGACGACGGAGGGCACGTTGGCGACGAGCAGGGCGACCTTCTTGTAGCCCTCCCGCTTGGCCTGCATGGCCATCGCCCCGAGGATGGCCGGGAAGCCGCCCTGGAGCGCGAAGGCGCCCGGCGTCGTGAGCTCAGCGGTCGATCCGCCCGACATGGTGATGTAGGGGATGCCGGCCTGCACGATGGTGGGCACCTCGGTCTGGCCCTGACCCGTGAAGGGCTCGATCACCGCGGCGACCCCGTGCTGGACCATGTCGTTGGCACAGGCCTGTCCGCCCGCCGGGGTCTCCTGGTTCTCGCAGATGTAGAGCTCGATCCTGTGGCCCTCGAGGCCGTCGCCGTACTCGTTCTGGTAGGCGACGGCCGCCTTGGCTCCCTGTTCGACGAGCGGCGCGGTGCCCACGGTGCCCGACCCGCCGTCGCTGATCATGCCGAGGGTCACCGGGGTCCCGCTGGCCGGACGCGGCGTGCCGAGGGCGCCCGACGCGGCACCGGCCCCACCCGGCACGGCGAGCGAGACGGCACCGAGGACCCCGACGGCGAGCGCGGCGCGGGCCAGCACGGCGCGGGACCGGCCGGTTCGAGCTGATGGGTGCACGCTCTCCTCCTCGGGCATGACGCGGCGCGGCGTCCGTTCCCATGACAGGGCGAACCCGATGGGCAACAAAGAGGACACCGAATGATTTGGTGACAAAGTACCGCAACACGTCTGACATGAACGGTCAGCTTCGTCGTGTCACGCCGCCGACGTTCCGCCGTGTTGCCCGCCGGGCAGCCCCGCCGGGCAGGTCCGTTCGGCGGCGGGGCGTCACCCGGTGAGGGCGTCCTCCAGGGCGCGGGCGAGGTTGCGCTGGGCCCGGAAGTGGGCGTCGAGCCCCGAATGGGCGGTGAGGAGATCGCGCTTGGCGCCGGTCCGGAAGAAGTGCCCGCCGGTGCGGCTGGACATGCACGCCCCCAGGGCGAAGAAGACCCGGTAGAACGCGACGGCCTGCTCGTTCGTCCCCTCGGGCGGCCCGCCTGCGGCGCGGTACGCGTCGACGAACTCCGCCCACTCCATCAGCGCGGTGGCTGCGGGCCAGGCGGCGGCAAGCTCGAGGGCGGGAGGACCCACGGTGGCGGCCTCCCAGTCCACCAGCGCCGTCACGCGGTCCCCGTCGACGAGCATGTTGTGCAAGCCGACGTCGCCCTGCAGGAGGCGGAGCGGACCGGAGGGCACCACGTCGGCGACGTGGTCGAGCAGCCACTGCCGTGCCAGTGGGACGGCCACGATGGGTGGCCCGCTCAGCTCGGCGATCCGAGCCGCCATCCCCTCGACCGCCGCCGTGACGCTCGCTTCGGTCACCGCGGCATCGACGTCGAGGCTCGAGGCCGCCAAGTTCTCCAGCGGGACCCGGTGCACGTGGGCCAGGGCGGCCGCAAGCTGCTCTCCGAGGGTGTGCCGGTGCTCCGTCGGGGCGGCGAGGTCTGGGAAGTACTCCCCCGCCTTGCGGCCGCTGACGCGTGCCATGACGAGCAGCGTGCCCTCTTCGAGCTCACCCGCGAAGAAGGGCCGTGGCACCGGGACGTCGCCCTGGGCGTACACGGCCTGGAGAATGGCGAACTCGTCGGCTGCTCTCGTCTGGAGGATGCCCACCGGCCGGTCCCGGCGGACGACGACCTCGTCGGGAAGCTCGGATGTACCGGTGAGCGAGACGAGGATGGTCTCCTTGGAGCGGCCGCCGGGAATGACCTCCATGCTCGCCACGACCAGGTCGGGCGACGCGGGGAGCTCGACGCGGAGATAGTCGGTCAGCTGCTCCCTCGACAGCGAGCACGCGGTCGGCGAAGCCCCCGCGTCGGCTTCGAGCTGCTCTTCCAGCACGTCGCGGCGGAGCTCGTCGACCCGCTCGAGAAAGCCGTGCTCGACGTCGACGAGCCGGCGACACTGCTCCCGCTCCGCCGCGACGTCGCTGGCGGCATGCTCAGCCACCACTTCGGCCGCCCGGCGGCGGAGCTCGCCGAAGCGCTCCGGCGTCACGGTGTCGGTGTCGGCGTCGGCGTCGGC